>Ga0315336_1001257_pt1 | contig 52372 bp, 52 predicted proteins | sample ASW5metaG_FD_204512 | JGI IMG/M metagenome (GOLD analysis project Ga0315336, IMG submission 204512) | Ammonia-oxidizing marine archaeal communities from Monterey Bay, California, United States - ASW #5 | ecosystem: Environmental > Aquatic > Marine > Intertidal zone | place: USA: California...
GACGTCAGATATAGGTTTTCAGCAAGTTGTGTAGGTATCTCAAGCGTTTGGCTGCGGGTCCTTAGCTCGAACCGGGCTGACTTAAGTTTAAGGGTTACTGTGTGACCAGCCAGACCCTGTTTCTTAAGACGTGCGGCGACACTTTCACACAATGGCCAGAGACGCTTCCGCAGAGAATTAATATCAGATATGCTATTTTCGAAAGTTATCTCTGACGACACCCCTTTCGCCGGGCGATTAGAAACAACTTTTCGAGGATCCAATCCGCGACTGAAGAGACTAAGCTGACGGCCAGCATTGCCATAGCGACGCTCTAACACAGCCTCGGTTAACGCCTGCAAATGGCCGATTATTAACAAGCCATCCGCGTTTAGACGCTTGGCCAGTGCTGGTCCGACACCAGGGATCTTAGGGATTGCCAAATCATGAAGGAAAGCAACGGCATCGCCGCGACCTATCACTGCAAAACCTTCCGGTTTATCAAGTTCAGATGCCATTTTTGCCAAGAGCTTATTGTAACTAAGGCCGACAGAAACAGTTATTCCTTCCTCCCTTTCTACTTTTCTAGAGATGTTTGCTAGTGTTGCCGCTGCAGTGCGACGGAATAGTCGCTTGGTTCCAGAAAGGTCGAGATAGGCCTCGTCCAAGAATACTGGCTCAACTAATGGCGTAGAATCTCTAAAAATCTTGCGTACCCGGCGACTAACCTGGCGATACTTGGTCATATTTGGACGCACCACTACAGCGGTGGGACAGAGTTGTAGCGCCTGGTACATCGGCATGGCAGATCGTGGCCCATAGGAACGGGCGACATAACAAGCAGTCATCACTACCCCGCGCCGAGTGTTACCAATAAGAACAGGTTTATTGGCAAGAAGCGGGTTATCACGTTTTTCTACGGCAGCATAAAACCCATCACAGTCAATGTGAGCCAGAGACAGCGTACCTAGCTCAGAATGAGTAACAAACCTATCCGAACCACAGGTTGGGCAATAGACAGGCGCAGCCCCGAATTCCTCGAAACAATCGCGGCAAACTGTAGTGATCATAAATGCATTTTAGTGGCGTCCCTTGCACTAGGCGAGTCTGAACCGTAAGTTCCGACCTTCTCTTATTGGTTGACAGTCTATCTAGAAGTACAACAATCGCATCAATACAAAATATCTTGCCTGAATGGATTTATTTTGACCCTTACACGCGACAATATCGCTCAGGACTTCGTGCGTGGCACCATTCGCAAACTGCGTCCACAAACAAAAGTGTGGACCGACGAACAATTGGCGGCGTCATTGGACAAAACTCTGAATGGACGCAACACGGCTAACGGAGTCTGGGTTTTCGGATATGGATCTCTTTTGTGGAATCCAGCATTTGACTTTGAGGAAAGGCGTACTGCTAAAATCCACGGGTGGCGACGACAATTCTGCATGCGCGCACCAACCGGACGCGGCTCTCCTGACTTTCCGGGATTGCTTCTAGCATTGGAAAGTGGGGGCTCGTGTTGGGGTGAGATTTATCGTATTGCCCCAAATAAAATTGGTTCCGAACTAAGAATTCTTTGGTGGCGAGAAATGGTGGTAGGGTCATACCGACCGATATGGGTCAAAGCGCATAGTAACAATGACATCTTCGAAGCCATTACTTTTGCTATGAACACTAAGCATGCATCATACGTGACTGGCCAATCAGACGAAGAAATAGCAAACGTAATAGTCAAGGCGGTTGGAGAACTGGGGCCAAATATCGATTATTTGAACACCACTCTAGATTATCTAAATAAGCTCGGTTTATCAGACCACCGCCTAAAACGCCTCCATCATAGAGCGAATGTTCTAAGTGCAGGGCTAGGCCGATGAGTGACCAACGCGGATATGGTAGCCGTTGGAACGTGCCGGACAGGCCAACCAGCAAGAATTATTCCTACTTACGACGTCTCGGTCATTTTCTAAGACCTTACATTGGTGCACTCAGTTGCGCAGGAGTCGCTTTAGTTATCACTGCCCTAGCAACCCTCACAATAGGCGTGGGGGTCAAGTATCTCATCGACGATGGGCTTGGTGCGGGAAACATGGAATTTCTGAATCAGGGTTTGTATGGGTTGCTGACAATCATAGTGGTGATGTCCGCAGGCACGTATTTCCGTTTCTACTTTATTTCCTGGGTGGGCGAACGGGTAGTAGCAGACATACGTGCTGCCGTCTTCAATCAGGTACTGAAGTTATCTCCAGGATTCTTCGAGGTTACTAGAACAGGCGAAGTTTTATCGCGACTGACAACCGACACCACTTTGCTGCAGTCAGTCATTGGATCGTCCCTGTCCATTGCTCTACGAAGCACCCTTACCCTCATTGGCGGTATTATCATGTTGATTATCACTAATGCAAAACTCACAGGCCTCGTGGCTCTTGTGGTACCGTTGGTGATTCTCCCTATCATTTGGTATGGCCGTAAGGTGCGCAGGCTATCACGTGCAAGCCAAGATCGTATCGCTGATGTGGGCGCTTATGCTGAAGAAAATCTCAATGCCATACGAACTGTCCAAGCATTTTGTCACGAAGATATCGACAAAGCCCGCTTCGGCGAGGAGGTGGAGAACGCCTTCTTGATAGCCGTGAAGAGAATTGCGGCTCGGGCCGTCTTAGGAGCGATTATCATTTTCTTGGTATTCGGTGCAATCGCAGTCATTTTGTGGGCAGGTAGCCAAGACGTCATCGCAGGGCGCATTAGCCCAGGAGAATTGTCGGCATTTATCGTTTACGCCGTGATGGTCGCCACCTCAACGGGCTCTCTTACTGAAGTATTTAGTGAGTTACAGCGGGCCGCCGGGGCTACTGAAAGGTTGATAGAGCTCTTAGAAACGGAACCGGCAATTGCAGCACCGGCCGATGCAGAACCTTTACCTGAACCAGCCCAGGGGCGTATTACTTTAGATAATGTAACTTTTCACTACCCTTCACGCCCCCTTACACCAGCCCTAAATGCCTTGAATCTTGAAATTGTCGCCGGCGAGACGGTTGCGCTAGTGGGCCCCTCGGGTGCCGGAAAAACCACCGTTTTCCAGCTATTATTAAGATTTTATGACCCAACAGATGGCAATATTAGCTTTGACGGAGTCAATTTGCGCAGTACTGACCCCAGGGATGCTCGGGCGCACATGGGTCTCGTGGCACAGGACCCTGTTATTTTTGCGGCGGATGCAATGGAAAACATCCGTTATGGGCGCCCGGAAGCCAGTGATGAAGAAGTTTGTGCTGCCGCAGACGCGGCACAAGCAAGCGAATTTATCAATCGCTTACCGGGGGGCATGAATAGTTTCCTAGGAGAAAAAGGTGTGCGCCTATCGGGCGGACAGAAGCAACGTATAGCCATAGCCCGGGCTATTCTGCGCGACCCTGCCTTGCTTCTGTTGGATGAGGCCACGAGCGCCCTCGACGCTGAGAGCGAACGTCTAGTCCAAAAGGCACTAGAGGTGCTCATGGAAGGCCGCACAACCATGGTTATAGCCCACCGACTAGCCACTGTTGTAAATGCGGACCGCATCGCAGTACTCGATCACGGCCACTTGGCAGCAACCGGAACACATGAGTCCCTGTTAGCGACCAATGAACTTTATGCGCGACTAGCAGCGTTACAATTTTCCGCCGAAGCAAGCTCCGCGGCCAGTCAAATCGCAGCCACCGGCTAGGGGATACGGCGTAGTTTTTTGATGTAAGCTCTGCGACGCTTTCCGGCAAGACGTTTTTCACGGGAGCCAGAGGGTGGGCTTCCTGTTATGCGACGTTTCTGAGGTGCCACCGCTCTGCGGATTAATGCCAGAAGCCTCCCGATGGCATCCTTTCGGTTATATGCCTGACTTCGAAACCTTTTAGCCTCGACAATAATTATTCCGCGCCGGCTAGCCCTATTCCCTGCCAGCTTCAATAGTCTGTTCTTTATGAAGTCAGGCAGTGACCTCGATTTACCAACGTCGAACCTGAGCTGAACCGCCGATGACACCTTATTAACATTTTGCCCTCCCGGACCACTCCCATGAATAAAGGAGAAATTAAGTTCGGCTGGATCTAATGTGTAACGGCCTAATATAGAGATTCGTCCGCTGATTCTGTTCATAATCAATGCACTTTGTCTGAACGGTAAACCTATGAAACTTTATTATTTGGTGTGCGAGAAATTTTCTCCACTACGCGACGGTATGGCTTTAATCCAAGGGCAATCAAGATGAAACCAAGAACATTAGCAACACCGTTCACTATGACGAGGGAATACCGCAGATCCATAGGATCTTTGAATACGTAGTCAGTGATCAGGGCTACGGATGTTGGGCCGACTGTCAAGCCGAAGAAATTAACTATCACCAGATACAATGCACCAGCCTGGGCACGCATGCGGTTGGGTGTAATAACCTGGATAGCAGAAGTGAGGGGCCCGACCATTGCTTGTCCGAAGAGAAAACTTAAGAACAGAAAGACAAGGGCAAGATTCACATTAGGCATTAACGGGGCAGCAACTCCGGGCACAATCACACCACCGCAAGCAACCAGCAGAACAACTACCTTACCATTGGTAACACCCCGGCGTTCCAAAACATCGGCCGCCATACCCCCAGCAAAGGACCCGATCAGACCTGACGCTATAATTACCAAACCAATAAAATATCCAGCCTCTGAAGCCGTCAATCCAAAGGAACGCATGTAAAAGGCTGGTGTCCAAGATAGGATTCCATACGCAGTCACCGCCGTAAGCGTAAAGCCGCCCACAATGGTCGCATACGCGCGCCAGTTAGTTCTAAAAAACTTGAACATTTCGCGCACCGGAACGCTTGCGTGTTTACCTGTATTTATGGGGTCTCCTGATCGGCGTGAAGGTTCTTTGATGGTGCACATCAAACCCACTGGAATGATGCCAATCATCCCTACGACGATAAAAACCGACTGCCACGGTTGCAGCACCCCAACAATCGGCCAATCCGCCGGCCCTTTCTTAATTGCCATATCAATCACATAGCCGCCAGCAAGCAGAGCCAAGCCCATTCCGGCGGCAATTCCTGTGGCAAACACACCCAACGGAAAAGCTAATTTATTCGGTGGAAAATAATCAGCTACCATGGAATAGGCGGAAGGAGAAAGGGAAGCCTCTCCAACCCCCACGCCAATGCGAGCAAGAAACAGATACCAATAACTCTTAGCCAGGCCGCAAATTGCTGTCATGGCACTCCATATGCCTATACCGACAATGATGATTATTTTTCTATTACGAGAATCAGCGAGCCGCGCAATAGGCAGCCCCGCTAGGGTATAGAAAATTACGAATGCAGCTCCCTGTAACAGGCTAATTTGAGTGTCATTTAACCCCCAATCCGCACGGATTTCCTCCACCAACAATGATAGCACTTGCCTGTCAATCAGTGACACCGTATTGGCACAGGTAAGGACAAGCACCACATACCAGCCGACCAAAGCTGGGGGCCATGGTTCGTGAGTGCCATAAGCTATTGGTGCCTTGTACTTTGAGGGCAACACAAAAACCTCCTAAAAACATGCGCAACTGTTCAACCTACGGTGCATCTATGACACAATCCCCGCAGCCAATCATCAAACCTAATAAGGGAGATATACACCATGGGCCGCCCGCATGTTGAATTCGTTCAATCTCAAGTTATTCCGTTCGAGCTAGGCCTATACGGTGGTGCGCGAGATGACATCGAATGCAGAACTCTCTCTATTGATGAAGGTGGGGGCGACAGCTCAACCCAACTGCGTTATCCCGCCGGATGGAAAAGAACTGAACCCCATTATATAGATGTTGATGAAGAATTTTTTGTTCTGGAAGGTGCTATCGAGATCAATGGCCATAACTACGGTAAGCACCATTACGCTCACTTACCCGCGGGCTACCTCCGTAATTCCACTTCAAGCCCTACCGGCGCCACCGTACTAACTTTTTTTTCGGGCGAACCCCATGCTGTTGTAGCCAGCAGCGCGAGTGAAACTTATGACGAGCGCCTTCTTGTAGAACAGATTGATACCCGCATTATGCAAGGCGAGACTGGAAAACGGGAATACATGAAGTCCGGCGACTGGGACACATCCGGTACTATCCACAAGAAGTTATTCCAGCATCCTGATAACGGTGAGCTCACTTGGCTTATAGGCATGATGCCGTATTGGTCCACACCCAAGACCGAGGTTCATCCAACCGTTGAGGAAGAGTTTGCAATCCTAGGTGACATTTGTTTTCCAATAGGAGTGATGCGCGACGGTGGATATTTCTGGCGACCACCTGGGATTGAGCATGGGCCTTTCGCCTCCTGGGGTGGAGCTTTACACCTCTGCCGCGCCAAGGGTGGCCCTTATGCAACTATTTGGGGTGAGTCCGACGGACCTAACTGGAATCCAGACTACACCCCAATCCTACCTGAACCGTACAAGAGCCATGTCGAAACGGGCGAGAATTTCAATCAAGAACCCAACCATTGAATTGTTGACTAATTCCGAGAAATCAGCACCCGAACCTATTGGACGGTATAATCACGCGCTGTCATACAAGCACCCCAAGCGCGGTTATAGTTTTCCCTACCGAGATGAGCCACCTGAACTTGAGCGGCAGATCTTTGTTGCTGAGCCTGCGCACGATTTTTGCTCTTGCGGCGACTATCTTTAAACAATCCCTTTAAGGCTCCGACAGCTGCACCGGCTGCAGCAGTACCACCAACTTTATCGCCAGAAATAACACCCACTAAGGCACCCGTCGCAGCCCCTTCAACGGCGCCTGACACGAGTGCTTCCCCGGCCCCTCCACCCTTTGCAACTTGGACGGTCTGAATAGGCGCGGCCTGCATCTGATGGGGCGGGAGACCAGAAGGATCAAAACCCGTCTGCTGCACAGCCCAAGTATGGCACTCATAACGGTCCATACTCTGCTGTTCCACTGCCTGTCCTGCGCTTGGATACGCAAAAACCTGCTGCGCCATCACAGCCACCGTTGCCGCTGAAGTGAAAATCAACACTAGAAAAAGCCCGAATACGGTTTTCATTTTAGATTCCCTTCCAACCTACTTCTTCTGCAGTCTAACGCTATTTTCCAAGAAAACTAATGTGACGATGCCTGACTTATATTAAGAAAATAGAAAACATAGAAAAACTTTACCCAACCTGCTAAATTGAGAACACGATACTGTCATTGTACATCCGCCACTTAAACAAAACCTTAAACAGCAATTTATCCAGTTTTTTAGAGATACGAGGCAGGTCTTTGCTGTCTTATAATCACGAATTCAAAAGAATTTAAGGCTCCGTCAACAAAAATATTTTGGGAAGCACGCGTTCACCCTCTTCCCCGACCGCCTGTTTGCCGTCACAATGTTACCTGTTAAGGATCTAGCTGATCTTGCTACACGCAGTCAGCTTCAGTTCGAAGATAAAGGGCTAACGATGTCATTTCCCAAGCCGTGGCCAATATTGGCAATTGTTTGTTTTTTGGGCGTCACAGTATCAGGCATTGTGGATGCACAAAGCCCTGCGGTGCGGCGCACCACACTCCTAGTAGACGACATAGAAAAGTCAATCGACTTCTATCGGCGCATTGGCATGACCGTATGGTATGACAAAACAACCTCGGAACGGGACGAGGAGGGCGTCATTGGCGCTGATGACTTACCACTAACCGCTGACCCTAAGCGGGGTCGAATGGTTATCATGAAAGGAAATGATGAAAACATCGGTATGATTGGGTTGCTAGCCTATGAAAAACCGCCCCTCGCTAGCGCCCGTGGCAATCTATTTGGGATAGGGGTCGGTGATTTCATTTTAATGTTAGAGGTGGAGGACATCAATTTTGCCTATGGCCGCCTGCAACAGATTGGTACCCGGTTCCACAGCCCACCGAGACTCTTTGAGATGGAAGGGCCCGAAGGGAATATAGCGGACTCCGGCCGCCGCATGTTTGCTTATGACCCTGACGGGCACCTCGTAGAAGTCAGACAGCCGGATTAGAAATCACTTAGAACGCAGTCCGAAGACGCATACCTATGATCGAAAATCGCTTTTCTCGGCGGACAATTACATTTTCAATTTCACCGTTCAACTGCGTTGTCGCAAAAAGCGTGCGCGCCCGCGAACTTCTCATCTTTAGCATATTGCCCCAGAACATGCGTACCATTGTCCCTGCACCAAGGCTTTTCTCCGCAAAGATCCGGACGTTGGTACCGGTTCGTTTTCTGTCGAAATTGCTTATGTCACTCTCCAACGTTGGGCCATCCTTATCAATCGCGAAGCCATAGGACAAACCTAGCGATTTAATATCGTGCCGACCCTCTATGGACAATGTAAATTCGGGTTGATTTCCAATTCGCCGTTTATCCCCGGTAAATGGATCTATCACCTGAGAATCCTGCAAGAGCAGGCTAGTGCTCAAGACTGCGTCGACAGGAGTGAACCGCCCAAAGCGAAGACTTGCCTCAACATCCACTCCGTAATTATGTCCACTACCCAGATTTCCCGGCTGGGAATTTAGGGTGCCCAGAGAAATTAGATCCTTGACATCGTTGACCCGGCTATAAAAAACACGTCCGTTCAATACGCCCGCACCATTGGTGAAACGACGTTCTATACCTACTTCGAAGTCCCATGACTTTTCGGGTACTAGCTCGGGATTGCCAGCAAGTATACTGTCGTCTTCGCGGTCGACCGTGGCAGCAAATTCTTCAAAATCCAACTGCCTGACATCACGTCTAAATGAAAACCAAACCTGTGTCGAATCATCGGTGTTGTACCAAACATCAAAACTAGGCTTTACAAACGTCAAAGACCTCTCCGTACTTACGTCACTTCCTACTTGCTTTAACCACGAGAATTCAGCAGCGAGGCCTATCTCAATCTCAAGCCCACCAATCGGTTTCCAGCTATGAGTCGTAAAGGCCTCTATTCGGTCTTCGGTGATTTCTCGATCGCTATTGGTGACAGGAATCTCCACAGAGACACCGTCCACAATTGAGAAGAAATCAAGATCCTTGTCAAAGGTATTTACAGCGCCTTCAACACCTAGCTCTAGTTCATGTTTAGCTGCAACGTCCCAATTAAATGTTCCCCTCAAAATCTTTTCCGTCGCCTTCCCATCTTTAGTGTCACCCCCCCGTGGAAAAAGATTTTCGCCTACCATAAAAAAATTATTGCTTGGCCGATCTACGGTTTCGTTAGAATAGATAAAGAGCCCGGTAAATTTCACGGTTTTACCTAAGGCTTGGGTATAATCGCCACCAATTTCCCAGATGATATCATCGCCTCCTATTCTGTCGACAATTGTGCCAGCTTGAATAAGGGGCCTGTCTCCAACATCAGCAAAGGTTCTAGTAATATCCTGGTTGTTTCGCGGTAAGTATTTTAGAAGTCCATTGATCTGAAAGGTTGGCCCCTCAGGCCAGCTGTAAGTCAACGTTCCTCGAGCGTTATACTGTTCTTGCTCCCGTCGCCTTTTCTCCTTTATGACGGCCAAGCGGCCTCCTCTTTCCGTGGTGATCACATCGGTCACGTCTACTGTCTGCAAGCCGGGGCGAAGTTGAAATGATGCGTTATAGGACAGATTGTGGGCACCACCACTGTACGAGATATTTCCCATAGGCCTAAACTCACCGCCCCTGAACATGAATAGTCCCCCCTGCACAAAACCGTTGCCCGTATCCATGTCTCCTTTCAGAACCACGTTTATTACGCGTTCACCTACGTCCGTATCTAACTCCCTCACATTTCCTGTGATCAGTTCGATGCGCATGACGGACTTCGCCGGAAGCTTGTCTAGAAAACCCGCGCTTTCGTTTTCTTTTCCGGTTACGCGTTTACCATTTATGAGAATCTGATCAGTATTGGATCTGAGGCCACGGCGATCATCCTGTTCTGAGCGCCCCCACCGTCCGACGAGTCCCTCCGTCCCAGGTATACGATTCAGCATATCTTCCGCCGTGATGGGATTATATGGCGCAAAAAAGTCAGCCTCGTAAACTACCATAGATGAGTTTTCTTCAAGCGGTTCTAGCGCCCCCTGGCCATAGGCTATGGATAGCACAGGCGCCCACAAAGAAAATATTGCAAGAAAGAAAATGCCACTAACTAGCTTCATAATTTATTTTCCAACCTATAAGGGCACCCATGGCAAAACATGCGGGCTAATTCACAGATGTGAACCGATAGATGCCCTCAAGAACAAGTGGCTGACTGTGTCTTAGTCGCGTGACGAATGATTGCGGGTCACTCCCCCATCACCGTACCTTCCCGCCGGGGGTCAGCACCACCTTCTAATAGTCCATCAGCACGTACTTTGATGGCGTGAACGCCGCTTGGAAACGAACTCACACGCACCCGGTGACCGCGTTTCTCTAGGTTACTCTTCACACCCTCCAGCTCGCCTCTACCTTCCAAGAGAACCGTATTGCCGAACATCAACACATTGGGGAGGTTGGTTGCCTCCTGTGGATTCATGTCCCAGTCGAGCATAGCAATCAGCGTCTTTGTAACCAGTGGCACAATGGCCATGCCTCCGGGCGATCCTGTAACAACGTGTAGATCACCGTCCTCATCAAAAACTAGCGTGGGCGCCATAGAGCTGCGTGGCCGTTTACCCCCCTCCACTCTATTAGCAACGAGACGGTCTTCCGCCACTGCTGCGTATGAAAAATCCGTCAGCTGGTTGTTGAGCAAAAAGCCGCGCACCATAAGCCTAGAACCGAAAGCGTTTTCTATGGAACTAGTCATCGCCACAGCACTGCCATCCGCATCCACCACAGATATGTGTGTAGTCGAGGGTAATTCTGGCGATACACCAATACCGTAATTAAAAGCGCCTTTCCTGGATGGCTGCCCAGCGGAAGGACCTGATATTGCGGAGTTTAACTGAATCAATTCGGAACGCGCTTTTAAGTAATCTAGCGCCACCAAACCCGCTTGGGGCACAGCTACCACCTTCGGATCGGCAATATAAACGGCGCGATCAGCATAAACCAGCTTACCGGCTTCGACAAACAAATGCACTGAATCTGCAGACCAGGGAGTCATGGACGGAAAATCGAAGGATTCCAGTAGACCAAGGGTCTGAATTACACCAATGCCCCCAGAAGTGGGCGCTGGCATTCCACAGACAGTCCAACGGCGATATGGTTTACATAGCGGCGTACGTTCAAGCGCCCTATATGCCGCCATGTCTTGTAGGGTCATATCGGCGGGGTTGCGGGTCGCAGTTGTTACAGCAGTCACTATATCTTCAGCAATAGGCCCTGAATAAAAAGCCTCGGCACCTTCATGTGCTAGAATATTCAAAGTCTCCGCCATGACGGTGTTTTTCAAGATTGATCCAACTGGTTTGGCTGTCCCGTCCATCAGATAGTAGTGGCTGCGAGCAGGCTCTATCTGCCTAAGGGCACGTTCATTTGCAAGAAGGCCATTGAGCCGAGGCGAGATGAGAAAGCCGTCCGCAGCCACTTTGATAGCGGGTTCGAAAAGCCTTTTCCAAGATAATTGCCCATGTGCTCTGTGAGCTAGTTCCATCACTCGGAGAAGTCCCGGTACTCCCACAGACTTACCTCCAACAATAGCTTCCATTCTCTTGAGAACCATACCATCGGATGAAATAAAACGATCCTCGGTCGCCGCTTCCGGGGCAGTTTCCCGGCCATCAAAAGTGTGAAGTATTTTGTTTTTTGCATCCCAATAGACAATGAAGGCACCGCCGCCAATACCCGATGATTGCGGTTCAACAAGATTGAGCACTAACTGGGTAACTAGTGCCGCATCGAGTGCATTGCCCCCATCCAATAGTGTGTCAAACCCCGCCTTGACTGCGATGGGGTTGGCAGCAGCCACCATAAAACGCTCTGCCACATGCACTCTCTTTTCCGCAGTGCCAGTAAAAATCTCAGGTATTTCAATGTCCTGAGCTCTACCTAGGTAGCCCCCAAACATCAACAGACATCCCCCGATGAATAGCCATTGCAATACTGCTAATGATAGTTTTCTGGACATTACGGGATCAGTCATTGGTTACCTCACAGCTCACATAACACAAGGACTCAATAGACAGAAGAGCAGCAGCGGGATTGACAACCTCGATGTATGAACGCTCTACTCGATTTAGCGAAACCAATTCTTAGCAGCTATTAAGTGGAGGCCAGATGCAATGGCGGACACCATAGATATTGTTTGCAATCTGTACACCCCCCAGGTGGTTGATGAAAACCGAATCGGCATCGACGACGAGTTTAAGGAGCAGGTGCGTATGCCCGTTGACATGCGCAGCGGAGTTTCTCTGGAACAATACATAAAACGCATGGACCGAGCAGGTATTGAGCGCTCACTTCTAATTGCCGCACGGGCTGGCGACCTGCGCATCAAGGGCTCACACGAAGTCCCCTACAAGTACGTCTACGATGCCTGCAAGAAATATCCTGATCGCTTTTCCGCTCTCGCCGGCATTGACCCAACCCGGGGTATGGAACAAATCCGAGAGCTAGAAACAGCTGTCAAAGAACATGGATTCGTAGGGGCGCACTGGTATCCCCATTGGTTCTCGATGCCACCAGATGCTGCTCAGATCTATCCTGTGTACGCAAAATGCTGCGAACTCGACATCCCAATCATGATGCAAGTTGGCCACAACTTGGTATACAATCGCGACCGTCGTCTACCTTCCGTGGGACGGCCTATTCTCTTGGACCAGGTAGCTATCGACTTTCCCGAACTCACCATCATTGGTATCCATATAGGAGTTCCATGGACAGACGAAATGATTTCAATGTGCTGGAAACACGAAAATGTGTTCACCGCAGGCGATGCATATGCCCCTAAGCACTGGCCTAAGCAATATGTGCATTATGCAAACTCGTACGGCCGGCACAAAGTGTTGTTTGGAACAGATTGGCCGGTCATCGACCCAGAGCGCGCTGTGAAAGAAATCACTGATCTCGGATTGCGAGAAGAATCTCACGCTATGTTAATGCGGAGCAACGCCCTACGCATTTTCAAGAAACTCCCTGACGCATCAGCAATAACCGAGTAAGACCTCAGCATGAATGACCTTACGCCCAAGACCGTGGATCTCCCCCATAGTTTCCTATCGATGACTATGGGTCGGGGATTGCGTGCAACCATGCACCGAAACCCCAACAAAATAGCCATCAGCCACGGGGAAAAAAGTCGCACATATCGTGATCTAGTGGCTCGTAGCGATAGGTTGACAGCTGTAGCCATCACCGAATTAAAATTAAACAAGGGTGACAACGTTGCTATAGTCGCAAAGAATTCAATCGAATACATTGAGGTTGTCTGCGGTGTACCCGAAGCGGGGGTAGCCGTTGCAACCGTCAATCCACGTCTCACAGCGCATGAAATTGAGGCTATCTGCAATGATGCCGAGGCGCGAGTAGTGTTTGTCGATGACAATTCTGCCGATGCCGTGCAGGCGGCCTCGTTCACCACAGTCGAGCGAGTGGTCCATATGAGCGAGGAGTACGAAGCCTTAATAGCCAACCCAAAATCCCCAGAAACATTTCCACATGTTGATGAATGGGATGTGTGGACCATACCCTACACCTCTGGCACGACCGGAAAACCTAAAGGCGTACTATTGCCGCAGCGCTCCCGGCTATTAGCCTTTTATCAGATGGCCCTGGAGTTCCAGTGTTTTAGCCCCGAAGATCGCTTTCTCGGCACCACACCCATGAACCATGGCGCTGGTATCGCGTTTCCTCTGGCGGCAATCCTGTTCGGTGGATATACGGAAATATTAGATTCCTTCGATCCCGAAGAGCTTTTGGGCAAACTTAGTGACGGTAACTTTTCAGGAGTGTTCACAGTACCCACCCAACACCATGCTATCTTCAGTCTGAACCAGAACATTCTCGATTCCCACAGCAACACTCACCTAAAATCCATCATTTCCAATGCCGCGCCACTACCCCAGGCCACAAAGGAGCAAATAGTCACCTACTTCGGCGAAGGTCGTCTACACGAGACTTACGGATCCACAGAAGCGGGGTTTGTGACCAATCTGCGTCCTCCAGATCAGTTGCGCAAAAAGCGTTGTGTAGGCACTCCCTTCGCCCACACGATTGTCGAGTTACGAGATGATCAGGGAAGTGTCGTCGGTGCTGATGAGGTTGGAGAACTATGGACACAGTCACCTTCAGCATTCAAAGGTTATTGGAATCGACCAAAAGCCACACAGGAAGCCTTTAAGGACGGCTGGATTTCTGTCGGAGATTTAGCTAAGCGCGACAGTGAAGGGTTCATCTATATCGTGGATCGCAAAAAGGATATGGTTATCACGGGAGGCATCAATGTCTACCCTCGTGAAATTGAGGAAGTATTGTTCACCCACTCCGCAGTGACCGATGTAGCTGTGATTGGCGTACCTGATGACAAATGGGGAGAACGGCTCAAGGCGTTAATTGTAATGAAGGCCGGTGCCGCGCTGAATGTAGAGGAGATGAAAAGTTTTTGCGAGGGAAAGCTGGCAAGCTTCAAGGTCCCCAAAGACATGGCTGCTATCGACACCTTGCCGCGCAACGCCAACGGGAAAGTACTTAAGACCGAACTGCGCAAAGCATATCTATAGAAACACGGAAATAGCCGTTATGACAAACGCTGCACTTTCAATCCTGGCTAACTTGTTAGGTGAAGAGCGCGTTAGTACTAACCCTGCAGACCTAACCTACTACGTTACAGACATTGCCGGTGAAGGACCAAACACACCGCTCTGCGCCGTCCGCCCACAAAACGTAGATGCCTTGTGTCAGGCTATCCAAATTGCTACCGGTATGAATCTCGCGGTCATACCTCGCGGCAGCGGGCTATCGTATACCGGCGGCTATCAACCAAAGACATCCGACGCCGTTTTGTTCGACCTAACAGACATCAACGATATAGTTGAAATCAACGAGGCAGACCGTTACGTAACCGTAGAGGCGGGGTGCACCTGGGGTAAACTTTATAACTCCTTAGCAGAGCAGGGTCTGCGCACACCCGCATTTGGCCCCCTGTCGGGCAGTGAGTCCACTGTCGGTGGTTTAATCAGTAACAACGGCGGTTTTTTTGGAAACGGAGCATACGGCGCGATCGCAGATAGCGTGCTGTCCTTGGATGTAGTTCTAGCCGACGGTTCGCTGGTAGAAACAGGCTCGGCGATAGCCGAAGGCAGAGTGCCTTTTTTTCGGCATTTTGGTCCCGACCTCACCGGTCTTTTTATAGGGGATACGGGAGCTTTCGGAATCAAGGCCCGCATAACAATTAAACTTATTGCCATGCCAGCGGCTGAGAATCATCTCTCCTTTGCGTACAAAAGCATTGAGGACACTGTCGAAATTCAGTCATCACTAGCTCGTGATAATGTCTGCGCCGACCAGTGGGGAATAGATCCCATCGGCAATGAAAACCTCGCAAAGAGAGGGTTTAGCTTCCTGGAGGGACTTAGTTTTGTTCGCGATGTTGCTCACGCCTCTGGTGGATTTAGGCAAGCAGTGCCCAACGTTACGTCAATGCTGGTGGACGGTCGTAGGGCAGTTCTCCGGGGCGGCTGGTCATTGCATATTTCGGTTGAGGGCGATGGAGACACTGAGATCCAACTAAAAACCGATCGCGTGCGCAGAATCGCTAGACCGTCAGCCCTCAAAGAGCTTCCTGGAACCATTCCCCAAGTTACCCGCGCCAAGCCCTTTCGGCCTATCAAACAATTGCTTGGACCAGAAGGACAGAATTGGCTGCCAGTGCACGGCATATTTCCTTTATCTCGGGCGGTAGAAATTTCCGCCATCACCGAGGAGTACTTTGTTCGCCACTTCGAAAAACTCGAGCAGCACGACATCACAGTTTCGTATCTTACCGGCACAGTCGGGACCGCATTCACAATCGAACCCATGTTCTTCTGGGTTGATAGGTTGCATGCATTCCACAAACGACACGCGACCGACGATCAGAAACAGGCCTATGCCGACACCCCTGCTAACGACGCAGCCCGCGAGACGGTGATGACGCTGCGTTCAGACTTAGCTGGTCTCTGGGACACCTTTGGCGCAGCCCATTTTCAGATGGGACGATTTTATAATTACGGTAACTCTCTATCGTCGGCCGCTCGGGCTATGGTAGATGCAATCAAAGCTGCTGTTGATCCCAAAGGTTTAATGAACCCCGGGGCCCTTCAGCTCGATCGCCCTGCCGAGTCCAAAAGCCGCAAGAGCCAGTTTGCTGAGTTCCCTCATGACCTCACAAAAGACACGCGCAACGTGATATAATGTGTCTAACATCGTTGATAAAATAGCACTACATAGGAGACTTACCCATGACCCAACACCCACCAATCGACAAAGTCCGCCGCAACTTGGTCAAAGGCCTGGCATCAACACCTGTCGCTGGATTGCCTTTAGCCACAATTCTAGCCAATCCAAATCTCGCCCGCGCCGTAGCCAATGAACTTGAAGAAATAACCCTCACGACTAAGGGCGGACGCACCGTTAAGGGAACGCTCGCTATGCCCGAGGTTACACCTGCCCCGACCCTTATAGTTATTCATGAATGGTGGGGTCTCAACGATCACATCAAGACTATGGCAGCGGAGCTCGCCAAGGAAGGCTACATAGCACTCGCCGTTGATCTTTACGGTGGAAAAATTGCAACCGAGCCGACCGTCGCGGCCCAATACGTGGGACAGGTTGATCAGGACGCCTCTATCGATATTGTCTCATCTTGGGCTAACTGGCTGCGCACCAACAACAATGGTACTGGCAAGGTTGGCTCCATCGGTTGGTGTTTTGGGGGAGGCTGGTCGCTCAACACCTCTATAGCCACTAAAATCGACGCCACCATCGTCTACTACGGTAATGTAGCCAAAAAAGCCAATGTTCTAGCTAATCTCAAGGGACCCGTTCTAGGCCACTTTGGCACTGAGGACCGCTTTATCAATAAGAAAATGGTGGAAGGATTCGAAGCTGAAATGGAGGCTGCAGGTAAATCAGATTCTTTGACAGTCCACTGGTATACGGCCGACCATGGTTTCTCAAACCCTACAACCGCTATATACGACCAAGAGGATGCCCAAATAGCGTGGGGACGATCCCTGAATTTTTTCAATACGCATCTAAACGAATGATGGCAATCCACTTATCGAACTGAAAGACATTGTCTTGCTAGCTGAGGTGTGCATCGCGGGTTTTTCAGAGCTATGTCTAGAATCCTTAGTGCAAGGAGCATACAATTATGGGCTTGCCATTCGGCGACCGCCTTATGTTTATAAATGGTGAGTTCGCTGACTCCTCCAAAGACAATTGGATTACCTCCATAAATCCTGCCACAGAGGAGACAATAGGACGCGTTCCAGCCGGCACCGCCGAGGACGTCGGCCGCGCCGTGGAAGCCGCCGCTGCCGCCCAGCCGGCTTGGAATAACCTTTCCATCTGGGAGCGAGCTGCAGTACTTAGACAGGTTGCAGTAGTATTTCGCGCACGTGCTGAAGAAATTCTCACGCTCGAGGCCATGGACACCGGCAACACTATCGCTAAGCTTGGTGGGGACGTACAGATCGCTGCGGCCTACCTAGAATACTTCGCAGGTCTGGGCACAGAAATTAAAGGTAACACCGTGCCTTCCTCACCGGATAATCTCCACATGACTTTGCGAGAACCTTACGGCGTAGTCGCGCGGATTGTGCCCTTCAACCACCCGTTCATGTTCGCCAGCGCCCATCTCGCCGCACCGTTGACCGCAGGAAATACGGTGGTCATCAAAACACCAGAGACCAGCCCCCTTTCAGGGTCCTTGCTTGCTGAAGTGTGCAAAGACATCCTGCCACCCGGTGTAGTCAACATTGTTTCGGGACTAGGCCTCCCGGTAGGAGACACACTTGTACGCCATCCCATGATCCGACGCATCGGCTTTACCGGCTCGGTCACCACCGGACTCTCCATCCAGAGGGCAGCGGCAGAAGAGGCCGTCAAGCATGTGTCTCTTGAGCTGGGCGGAAAGAATCCGATGATCGTATTTCCCGATGCTGATCTCGACTCAGCCGTAGACGCCGCTATCGACGGAATGAACTTTGCCTGGGCGGGACAATCTTGCGGCTCTACCAGCCGTATACTTGCCCAAGAAAATGTATACGATGAAATAGTCGAACGGGTTGCCGCTCGCACTGACGCAATAAAAGTCGGCGATCCCCTGGACCCCAGTTCGGAAATGGGGCCGGTTAACAATATTAACCAGTTTGAACGAATCCAGAGCTATATAGCCAGTGCAAACGACGATGGCGCTACCCTGGTTGCGGGTGGAAGACGTCCTGTAGGAGATGCGTTTAAGAAAGGTTATTGGATTCAACCAACAGTGTTCGCCGATGTAACCAGAGGCATGCGCATCGCCAGAGAGGAAATCTTTGGCCCGGTGATTGCCATACTGAAATGGTCGTCCCAAAATGAAGCAATCGAAATGGCTAACGCCACCGAATACGGCCTCACTGCTACGGTGTGGTCTAAGGACTTAAAAGCAGCACTCAACGCCGCCCGAAAAGTGCAGGCCGGCGTAGTCACTGTTAACGGCAGCAGCACCCATTTTGTTGGGATACCCTTTGGTGGAATAAAGAATTCGGGCCTCGGTGGCGAAGAGGCGCTCGAAGAATTATTGAGCTACACACATACCAAATCCCTACACATCATGCTTTAGCGCTGGTAATCAATGTCAAGAGACGAGTGTATTCTAATTGTAGGCGCTGGCCCAGTGGGCAGTATCACCGCGGTCGCGCTTGCCCAAGCAGGTATACCAGTCAAATTATTTGATGCCCTGAATACAACACCTACCGCCCATCGGGCCGCCACCACCCATTCGTCTACTTTGGACCTTCTCGACGAAATAGGCATGGCCGAGAAAGTGATCGAGCAGGGTTTAAGGGCCCGCTATTTCCAATACCGCCATCGGGAAACCAACGAAGTTTTTGCCGAGTTTGACTTCGACCGTCTTCAAGGAGAGACTGGCCACCCCTATGCAGTCCAGCTGGAACAACACAAGACCGTAGCTATAGCCTTAGGTATGGCCAAGGCCTACCCACATTTCGAACTTCACCGTCAACATAATGTGGTGCAAGTCATTAACGGCGCTGACCACGTTGAAATTGTCACCAAAACACCCGAGGGCACGAAGCAGTCGTGGACAGGCCGTTATCTCATTGGTTGCGACGGCGGTAAAAGCACGGTGCGCAAATCTCAGAATATCAACTTTCCCGGCTTCACCTGGGAAGAACGTTTTCTCATTGTTGCAACCCACTTTGATTACGAGGCAGCCGATAACTACCGCTATCGCAATTACATCGCGGATCCGGTTCAATGGTGTTCAGTATTCAAGATTCCAGGTCCAGAAGATGAAGGCATGTGGCGTAATTTATTCCCGGTAATGACCGACGAGCCTGAAGAAGTTGTAACCTCGGACGACTGGATCAGGTCCCGATTCGATGAAACCCTGCCCTACGCCCGCAACACTTCTATTATCCACCGCAATATTTATGTAGTACATCAGCGGGTTGCCGAGTCTTTCCATAAAGGTCGAGTGATGCTGGCAGGAGATGCCGCCCACATTAATAATCCCTTGGGGGGTATGGGGATGAATTCCGGCATCGCGGACGGCCTCAACATCGCTAAAAAAATCATTCAAGTATGCCAACATGAAATAACAGATGAAGACAAACTATTCAGCCTTTATGATCGCCAACGCCGGCCTTTGGCTCAGAAATACGTGCAGGCCCAATCCATCCAGAACAAGGAAACCCTACTGGCGAATGACCCGAAAAAGGCCTCCGCCCGCTTTGAACAATTGCGGCAAACTGCTGAGAACCCTGCCAAACACAAAGCATTCTTAATGAATGCCTCCCTCATCAACATGATCCGCGATGCAGCTGCAGTCACCTAGAAACTCACCGCAAAAACGCCAAAGCGTAATATCCGCGTGTTTTCTTGTTTGTCGCAGAGGGACACTATTTGGTGCAATTCAATCCGGGCACAATAGCTACGAGCCATCTTCGGGTTTCAGCAGCAGACGCTCAACCCGTCCTCGATTTCTTACATGCACGTCCAGGATTTCATCCACGTCCTTTTCGGTCTCATAGTGATACCACACACCATCGGGATAGATGACCAGGTTAGGTCCTAGCTCACAACGATCAAGACAGCCTGCAGCATTGATGCGCACTTTCTCCAAGCCCATCTCCTTAGCCTTTACCTTCATGTAATTTCGCAGACCTATCGAGTTGCCGCGGCCACATGAACCACGCGGATGGGTCTTAGGTCGCACGTTAGTGCAACAGAACACATGGATGTGATAGTGTGGCTGTGGATCTGACATGATTAGCCTTTCACATAATCAGTATAGTATTCATCATTCCCAATCCCGCCAGTGGTGACAGGCAACGGTATGTCGCCCATCTGTGACTTCCAAATGCGGTATCTCGTCAGCGCATAAAGATGTTGCTTTGGAACAGCGTGTGCGAAATACACAGCCCGACGGGGGACTGAGGGGCGAAGGTAACTCACCCTCAAGAACCGCGAGAGGCTTAGCTCGCTCTTTATCAGGGTCAGGAATAGGAACTGCAGCAATGAGTGCCTTGGTGTAGGGGTGTTTGGGGTCAGAATACACTTCATCACGCGACGCAAGCTCCATCACCTTACCCAGGTACAACACCATAACCCGGTGGGAAATGTGACGCACTACCGACAGATCGTGGCTAATGAAAATTAAAGATAGCCCAAACTCCTTTTGTAGCTCCATTAACAGATTGATGACCTGCGCCTGAATAGAGACATCTAAAGCACTAACGGGTTCGTCGCATACCACTAACTTAGGTCGCAAAATCATGGCCCGAGCAATACCGATACGTTGGCACTGGCCACCGGAGAACTCGTGAGGATAACGGTTAATCATTTGTGGCAACAATCCAACCCTCTCCAGCATAGCTTCTACCTGAAGGCGAATATCCGATTTTGATAAGTCTGGGCGAAAATTTTTTAGCGGCTCAGCTATAATATTACCCGCAGTCATTCGTGGATCTAAACTAGCCAAGGGATCTTGGAAGATTATCTGCAGACTCTGTCGAACGACTTTCATTTCCGAGCCGTCCCGATCGGACAAGGACCGACCAAGCCAACTTACCGTCCCGATTGTCACCGGTAACAACCGCAGAACTGCGCGTGCTAAGGTGGACTTTCCGCACCCCGACTCACCAACAATTCCTAGAGTCTCTCCTTGGTTGAGATCAAAACTCACCCCGTTCACTGCTTTAAGCGGCGTGTAATTTCGAAATAGCAATCCGCCGCTACTGACCGGAAAATGGACCTGAAGGTCGCGCACGGATAACAATGCTTTTGTCACTGCTTCAACTCTAACATCTCCAAATGGCATGCCTTGCGACGCCCCTTGGCCAGAACTTCTAGTGAGGGCCTCTCGATACGACAACGCTCAGAAGAAAATGAGCAGCGCGGGTGAAACGCACAGCCCGAAGGTGGGTTTTGCAGATTGGGTGGCTGTCCGGAAATGGTCCTTAGGGCCTCAATACCAGATTCATCAAGACGGGGCATGCAGGTTAACAAACCTTTAGTATATGGATGACATGGATCGTAAAACACTTCCCTCACATCCCCCTCTTCTACGATGCGACCGCCATACATAACCGCCACACGGTCTGCGAGACCGGCTATTACGCCCAAGTCATGAGTGATCATAACCACAGCAGAGTCATTATTGTCTTTGACCAACCGCAAAAGTTCGAGAATTTGTGCTTGAACCGTAACATCTAGTGCTGTGGTTGGTTCATCAGCTATCACCACCTCCGGCTGACACAACAAAGCCATAGCTATCATCACCCGCTGCCTGAGGCCTCCCGACAGTTCGTGAGGGTACATATCCATTCGTTGCTCAGGCTCGGGAATATATACCCTCCGCATCATTTCAGCAGCCTGCTCCCGGGCTATCGACCAATCCATTTGGCGATGCTGCACCAACACTTCCGACAGCTGACGGCCGATGTGCATGTGAGGTGTAAGTGATGTCATGGGATCTTGAAAGATCATCGCTATACGGTTCCCGCGAATACCGTTAAGAACTGCTTCGTCAGCCTTTAACAAGTTTGTGTCATCAAAAACTACTTCACCTTCGACGGAGCCGTTCGCAGCGAGTAGTCCCATAGCGGCCAGAAAAGTCTGACTTTTTCCTGAGCCTGACTCACCCACTATTCCAAGACATTCTCCTTTCCTCAGCGACAAAGAGACATTACTTACCGCCTCGACTTCGCCTTCAGGCGTGTCAAAACGAATATTTAGGTCATTTATTTCAAAGACAGACAAGACGGATTAATAATACAGGGGACCGAGCATATTCTACCGATCCTTCGGGTCTAGGGCGTCGCGTAGTCCGTCGCCGATGAAATTGAAACAGAAGAGAGTAGTGGTTAGGAACGCTGCTGGTACGATTAACATGCGCGGCGTTATCTCCATTTCCTGCGCCCCTTCATTTATCAGTGCCCCCCAACTAGTCATAGGAGGCTGTATGCCAAGGCCAAGGAAACTAAGGAAACTCTCTAGAAGTATAACCTGAGGTATTGTCAACGTCACGTACACAGCAACTACACCAAGGACATTAGGCACAATGTGACGCATAATAATACTGACTGTTGATCCACCTGCCGCCCGCGCAGCTTCAATAAACTCCTTGTTACGCAGAGTCAGGGTCTGACCACGCACTATGCGGGACATGGTCAACCATTCGACACAGCCGATGGCAAGAAACATAAGAATAAAATTACGTCCAAAAATTACTACCAGAATTATAACAAAAAACATTAGCGGTACTGAATACATCACATCGACGAAACGCATTAATATTTGATCCATTCGACCGCCAACAAACCCTGCAACCGCGCCCACGGTAACACCAATTACCAAAGCGACACTTGTTGCTAATAGCCCCACTGATAAGGAAACTCGTCCGCCTTGCAACGCCCGTGCAAGAAGATCCTGCCCGAGCGAATCAGTACCTAGCCAATGTCCATTTTCGATGCTAGCAGGAGTTGGCACCCCAATGAGCTCCCAATCAATCTCCGCGTAGGAGTAAGGAACGATATAAGCGCCAAAGATCGAAACAGCAGCAGTCAACGCTAGAAGAAGCAAGCTAATCAGGGCGGCTTTGTTGCGGATAAGGCGGTGCAAAGCATCCTGCCACAGGCTACGACCACGTACTTCCGCCGAATAGTCTAGAGCCTGTGAATTAGGGGTAGGAATGTGGACTTCACTCATAGCGTACCTTCGGATCCAAAAGCCCGTAAACAACGTCCACAACCAGGTTCATAACAATCACCAGGCTGGCGCTGAGCACCGTCACGCCCATAACCAGAGTGTAGTCTCTATTCAGAGCACCCTGGACAAAATAGCGACCTATTCCGGGAAGCTGAAATATAGTCTCGATTACCATAGAACCAGTCAGCAAAAACGCTGTCGCTGGCCCGAGGAAAGTTGCCACCGGAATTAGCGCCGTTTTTAGAGCATGTCGTGTGACCACCAGACGGTATGGAAGGCCTTTCGCCCTAGCAGTGAGAATAAAATTGGAGCGGAGCACCTCAATCATGCTAGCCCGAGTGATACGAGCGATATATGCGACAAAAGGTAATGCCAAACAAACAGCCGGAAGAATCCTGTTGGGGATGGCACCGTCGTTCCAAGATGCCACGGGCAGAGCAACCAGCGTATCCTTCAGCCATATTCCAAAAATCAGCACCAGAATTGGCGCAATTACGAAATTGGGAATAACAATGCCGGTCATGGCAAAGGTCATCACTGAGTAGTCAGTTGCTGAATTTTGTCTTAAAGCAGCTATCGTCCCTAACGGTATACCGAAAGCAATAGCCAACAACAGCGCCGTCAGTCCATTTTGTAAACTCACAGGGAAACCTTGAGCAATCAGTTCAGTGACCGTAAAATCTTTGTATTTGAAAGAAGGACCAAAATCTCCATGTAATAGATTATTAATATAGTCCAAGTACTGCCACCATATGGACTTATCCAGATTATAGGCAGCGCGCAAGTTAGCTTCAATTTCTGGTGGCAACGCGGCTTCAAAGTCGAATGGCCCACCGGGCGCCAAGCGCATTAGAAAAAAGACGGCTGTAACGATGACCCATAAGGTGGGTACGGCGATCATTACACGGCGGATAATGTAAGACGGCATGGCAATAGCTTTAGTGAGTCTATTCTATTCTAATCTCTATGATTGATGGACCATAACCGGCCCCCGAGGCACAGACCAGACACTATTGCTTAAAGGAAGAGTAACATTTTGTCTCCAGACAAAAATATCTTGTAAAAAGAATTGTAGAGCAAAATTTGTTTTGTGAGCTGCTAATGTGGTTTTCCTCACGACATTTTGTTCCAGTAACAACTGTACCCTACTTAAACACGTGGTGTTGATATCACTTAGCGGCACCGATTATCTCCATTTTTCTCAAAATTAGATCAATCCAATGAATGGGCTAGGCTGAGAAAAGAAAGCGGATGGACATCACGACTATTGGCTTGCCAGCCGGTCACCTCGCGTGCAACTAATCTGGCTGGAGTGTAATGAAACAGTGCAATGATTACTTGATCTTCGATTGCCAACCTCTCAGTTTCCCTCAAATGTCCATACCGCTGTTTCTCGTTGGACGTGCCGTCCGCTTGTGTGAATCGTCGGTCAAATTCCGGTAAATTGTAGCGCGCGTAGTTGTTTGGTCCTGCGACTTGAGCCAGTGAAATTAGATGACTCGCCGGATTGAAGCGATCTCTGCCCGTCCATTCGCTGAATGCAACGTCAAAGTCGCCTCTTCTTAATGCCTGCCAGTGCTCCTCAAACGGCCTCTGTGTAATCGTCGTTTGCATACCAAGTTCAGACCAGTGTTCTGACACTATGTCAGCTACGGCTCTGTGGGATTGGCCGGATGGAATGGCAAGCCTTATATGAAGTGGGTTGTCATAACCAATGCCAAGCTCATTAAGCAATGCGGTGGCAATAGCCTCTCTTGCTTCAGCATTTAGGAGGGAAAAGGGTGCCATATAGGAGCGTTGGTCTAACATCGCATCTGGAGGAACCATACTGAAGGCAACAACTCCGTCGGTCACCCGCACCTCATTTAATATGATCAGGCGGTTTACGCTCATGGAGAGGGCGTGACGCACTTCACGCCTATCGAACGGTGCCTGAGTAATGTTGATGGTATACCCATATAAGGCGGTCCCAATTTCCGGGCGCATAATTGAACTCAGATTGCCTGCATCGTCATAAAAAGAAAATGGTAGTGCCCTAGTTAAGTGGGCTCGTCCGGATCTAATCAAATCGATAGATTCGGCCGCGGTTTTTGCCTGTATGATTGTGAGGCGGTCCGGTTTGACATCCTTAGCCGCAAAATATAGAGGATTCCGTTTTAGAACCAAAGCAACTTGTGACGCAGTATTTGTGTTTAAGTCTCCACTTTCCAGCATAAATGGACCATTGCCTACGAGAGATTCTGGCGCGGCCCAATTGATTCCCAATTGTTCGATTATATGGCGTGGCACCGGATACGACACAGGAGAGGCTAGAGTATCCAGAAAACTTTCTGATCGGGATTTTAGACGGATCTCTAAGGTCGTTTTGTCAGTCGCACTGACACCAAGCTCAGCATAATCTGGCACAATGCCAAGCCTGAATTCTTGAGCATATTCAATGGACAGCAAACGAGCAATAAATGGTGCCCCAACTGTTGGATCCAAAACGCGGCGAAAGGAATAGACAAAGTCCTCTGCTGTAAGTTCCTTACCGTCGGACCAACGAGCATCACTACGCAACTTAAAGACATAGATGTTGCCCGATCTACCTTGGGTACGCCAAGATTTTGCTAAAGCGGGAACAATTCTTCCATCGGCGTCGACCGCAACCAAGCCACTAAAAAGTTCTGATGCAATCGCTTGGTCAGCTGGAGCAAATGCCAAATGGGGATCAAATGTGGACGGCGTTCCTCCTATGGCTATCCCAACTTCAATCTCAGCGGCAAAAACCCCCATTCTAAAGATTGCTGATATCACTATCGTAGCTAACTTCAGGCGCACCTATCTCATTCTCCGTCACATCAAATAGCTCTCATTTGTGATTCGGTAATTACACGATTAACAAGGGCTCCAATCCCCTCAATTGCGACCTCGACTACATCGCCCGGCTGTATCCAAAGTGGGGGCGACCGCGCGGCGCCAACACCAGCAGGAGTGCCCGTTGCTATAACATCACCTGGCTCTAGATGTGTGAAGGTAGAAATGTAGGCTATCAGCCTTGGAATATGAAAAATCATTTCATCGGTAGATGCCTGCTGCTGAATCTTTCCATTGAGCCGCGTAGTGAGTGTAAGTTTGTGTGGATCCGGTATCTCCCTAGCTGGCACAAGCCACGGTCCACAAGAGCCGGAAGAATCAAAATTCTTGCCGGCCGTAAATGAATGTGCTTGAAAATCTCGTATTGATCCGTCCATGAAACAAGTATACCCAGCAACATAGTCCATAGCCTCATCTTCTATTATACGGCGACCGCCCCGACCTAGAATGACAGCAAGTTCCCCTTCGTAGTCATATTGGTCACTTGCTTCCGGCCTGACGATAGATTGCTTGTGGCCCACTAAAGATTGCACAGTTCGGATAAACAGAGATGGGTGAAGTGGTGCCTCCCCTCCCATTTCTATGGCGTGGTTAACATAATTCCTGCCAACACAGATAACTCGTGTTGCATCAGGTATCACTTGATGAAAAACCACATGCTCGAGGTCAACGGTAGGCTCGCGTGTCTTAGCAACCGCCAACAGGTTGTCTAATGGGCCCGTCGAGAGCACTTGTTTGAGGCTTGGTCCCGCATCGGTTAAATCAACAATGGCATTATTCTTGATCGCTCCGATAGCGGGCCCCTCGGCATATTCATAAGATACGAGGTTCATTATTAGGATGTATACGACAACCAGCCCGATATTTCAGCAGGAAACCAAACAATGTAATCTTTTCGGACGCCCTTAAGGGAACTGCCTGTGCACAAAATCAACTACTTATTATAGAAGAAAGAACGGACAGCAAAACCTGCATGACTCATACCCTCCTCAAGGTGCTTCGAAAATGGCTACGTCGTAAATACCCGTGTTTTCGCGAAACGGTTTTATTTCCGCCTGATACTCAGTTGAATTCCAAAAGGATTTGGCAGCATCCACGGACGGCCATCTAGAAATTACCAAAACGCGATCATTGAAAAGTTCACCCTCACATTTGGTATTTGGCTCTCCGCGAATCACATACTCAGCCCCAAGTTTCGCAGTTAAATCCGCTGCACGGTCGGCATATTTCTGAAAGTCTTCGGACCAGTCATCAACTCTAGCAATAGCAACTAGATAAGCAGCCATATTTTCCTCCTTGAGTAATTCTTGTGGGTAATAGGAACTGACAGCTCAGTAACGTAACCCAACCTGCCTATTCCAAACTTATTTTCTTTAAAATCAATATTTCTCAGCGAGCAAGCCAAAGCCCGAACGCCGATCTTCAAGGCCTAACCGGCGTAAAGTGTGCCAATAGGTTGCAACGTTAACTGTAATAACCGGCTTGCCGGTGCGTGCTTCCATATCTGAGACCAAGCGAGCCATAGAAGAGTTTGTGCCCGCCTTAATAAAAACCTCTACATCAGGGCTATTGAGCTCATCGATCGCTGCATTGAGTCTTGCTGGAGTAGCGGCGGCAATATCTAGGGGTGTTTTGTGTTTAAGACCTATGACAGATTTGACGTGATATCCAGCATCTGTAAAAAATGCTGCGACAGCCTCATCCCCCGGCGGCATATAAGGTGTTAACACAGCAATATTGAGCGGTCGTCCAAAGGCTTCTAGAGCTGCAATAATTGCCAGAGAGGGGACAACAACCTCGATGCCCCCGGCAAGGCGCGATAGGCGGTCTTGAAAAGCTGTGGCTCCAGCAACACCGCTAGCAAACGAATCGATTGAGTGACCGAGTGCAATAATGTCGGGTTCACAGGCGACCAAAACATCCATGCAACCTGTTAGATCACCTGGGTCGCCAATAATTGATCTATAGGCGTCCATATTCTGGGTATCGCGTTGGCGCGGGGGCATACGACTGATGTGATTAGTAACACCTGTAACTTGCATAGCGGCAAATTCCGGCTCAACGATAGTATTCGTTGCTGGCACCAAAACCCCAACTTTAGCTCTGTAACCAAGTGCGTCACGCATGATGAACCTACTAGCCTTCAATGTTTTTCAACCAAAGTCCCGTACCCAGGCAACTTATCTCCAATACCCAAGGCCCGCAGACCCGCCCAATACGTAACTACATTAACTGTAAGGACAGGTTTCCCTAGACGAACCTCCATATCTGCCACCATACCCGCCATAGATGAATTTGTGCCAACCTTTATGATGCATTCCACGCCCTCAACGTTAATGTCGTCCACCGTGGCATTAAGCAGCTCCGGTGTCGCCGTTGCAATATGTAGGGGGGTGGGGTGTTGAAGTCCTTTGATGGCCAAAACGTTGTAGCCCGCCTCCTCGAAGAAAGCTTTGCATACCTCATCGGCAGGAGGCATCCAAGGTGTTAGAATCGCAATGTCCTTGAGTTTTCCTAGTGTCTCCAGGGCCTTAAGAATGGCGTGCGCCGGCAGCATCACAGGAATTCCGCCTGATGTTTGTTCCATGCGAGCTTTCATTTTGTCAGCACCAGACAAACCCTGTGAAAGGCTATCGACGGAATGACCATGAACTATTATGTCTGGCTCGCTAGCAACTAAAACATCAATGGCCGCGCTCATTTCCAATGAGTGTCCCAGTGCGGCTTTGTACTTTTTCAAATCGTGTGCGGGCCGATTTACACGGCTCATGCGCGAGGTGTGATTAGTGACCCCCGGCGGCTGCAGGGCCGCCATTTCCGGTTCTACAATCGTATTTGTGGCCGGCACTAGAATACCGACTTTGGCCCGGTAACCCAATACATCTGTTATATTCTGAGCCATACTAAAGGTCCTTCTGTTTACACAATCTGTCTAACCCTAGAGCTTTATTAATTACAGTTCAGCCTAGCAACACTATTTAAACGCGACCTGCTGCTCGGTATTTTCTTAAAGTGGCCACGAAAGTAAATCAGTCGGTATTGCAGCGGTCAAGACACCTGGTCATAGTACAGGCCGGTAGGCTACCGATTTTGAGACCTGGAAATTTCAAGGATTTAATCATGCGGCTCGCCCTTATTGGCAATGGTGCAATTGCTACTCTTATCACTCGCTTCTGTGACAAGCATCAAGACCGTTTCGACCTGGCCGGTGCACTTGCACTACCCCATGAAACTGTGTCTGTTGGTAAACATCCACTTCTACAAACCATCGACGCTTTGTTAGCCTTAAAAGCTGACACAATAGTGGAGTGTGCAAGTCATTCAGCAGTGGCAGAATACACGGAGAAGGTTCTGGCCGCGGATGTTGATTTCATCATTGTCTCCGTTGGTAGCCTCGCTGACCCGCTATTGCTAGAAAATGTCAAAAATGCCGCACGAAAATCGAGAGGCCAAGTAAAACTTTCTGCCGGCGCATTGCCAGGTATTGATGGCCTAGCGGCGGCAAAACAATCAGGGATCAATACCGTTGCACTGACATCGACAAAACCCCCCGAAGCTTTGCGGGGAACACCGGCAGCCCAAACTTATAACTTACGGTTATTGCGGTGCCCCACAGTCGTTTTTGAGGGATCTGCTCGTGAAGCGGCTCTCGCATATCCTAAGAATGCTAATGTAGCAGCTACGGTAGCCCTGGCAGGAATTGGCTTTGAAGATACCCAGGTTACTTTGATCGCCGATCCGGGAGCTCAGGTCAACTCGCACCGACTGGAAGCTGCAGGGGCCTTTGGAACCTTGAGCATTAAGGTTGACAACACACCGGCACCTGACAACCCGAAAACATCGATGATGGCAGCGCTATCGATTTTGCGACTCTTGAACAACGAAACTGCAGCACTTGTGATATGATTGTTAGAATACAAAGACACAAGAATCGTTTGCTTGCAAATTAACCGGTTACTGATCCTCCGCAATTACGGGTTATGGACTATAATGTCATTACCGGTGCAGCCACACTATGAGAAGACCTGACGTGTGATTCATTTGCCAACCAAGTTACCTGTATACCTTTGCGATCATTGAGTTTTATTTATGAAGCAGCCCAAAAAAGAGACGAGAGAGATGTTCGCGCCGCTGAGTTCACTCATGGTACAACTTTCAAGATCATTAGGTATTAGTGAGAGAAAAGTTGCAGTCTTACTTGACGAGAACAAATTAGAATTGGGCTTTGGTACCGATACAAATGGCAAGAACTTTGTCTCGGTCCGCTATGGTGGAAAGTCAAACCGCATATACAAGAGCTGTGTGTAAGACCTGTCTCGCCCTGATTTAACCCCAGCCGTTGAGAGCATGGTGTGATTTTATTGGTCGGCATTGATTGACCTATCAGACATATAGATGTATATACATCTATATGTCTGATCCTGGCTCAACTGACCGTCTCGCGGCGAACGCTCTACATGTCTGCTTATGTTTTAGCGCCCGCAAAGCCGCCCGCAGTGTAACACAACATTATGACAGATTTTTCGAGAGAGTCGGCCTAAAATCAACTCAATTCAGTCTTTTGCTTTCCATCTATGTGCTGGCACCCATTAAGATGTCAGAGCTTGCTCAGACCATGGTTATGGACCGCACAACACTAAGCCGAAATCTCAAGCCTTTGAGCAACGCGGGGTATGTTAAAAGTTACGTCGGCAAGGACAAAAGAGTCAGAAAACTGGCGGTTTCGGACAATGGTAGGGCCATTTTATTGGCAGCTATACCAGTTTGGCAACAGGCTCAAGAACGACTGGTAAGCCGGATCGGGGAAGCTCGCGCTACCGGACTCCTCAGTGCTTTTGAGACACTAGGTGAAATACAAAAACCGAGGATTTAGGACTTTACGTCTTGCACAAAACAAGCAGTAAGGGACGCGGCTCTTAGTTGTATATACAACCAACGACAGTGAAGCACCAAACAAAGGATAAATTAATCTGGAGAAGCGTCTTTACGCCAGAATAATGAACTTCTTTCCCCTAGCAATGGAGGGTTTTAACGGTTTTTGAGATATTGTTTCTAAAAGCCGTTGACCGGGCCGTAGCAGATCAGCATGCTTCCTTCATGGCAACTGGAATTGAACCGGCAACACACACCGCAGGCTTAATTCTTGCCGGCGGGGGAGCAAGAAGATTCGGTGGAAAGAACAAGGCTATGCTCAAGCTGGGCAATACAACCCTTCTTGAACGAGTAATTAGTGCGCTATCGCCGCAATGTTTAACCGTTGGACTGAGTTGCGGCGCTACAACGAGTTGGGCAAAAGCCTTTCGTCTTCACCTTATTCCTGACGTAGCCTCAGAAGCGGGTCCACTCGGTGGAATTGCTGCTGGCCTGTTATGGGCCAGGGATGAATACCCTGATATTACTCATGTTTTGTCCGTGCCGGTGGATTGTCCTTTTTTGCCAGCTGATCTGACTAGACGATTGTCAGAGACGGTGTCTGGCTCTGATAACTTGATTGCAGTTTGTGCGTCGGATAACAGGCGTCATTCAGCAGCCGCGCTCTGGCCAGTAACAATGGCCCATGAACTCCTTACGGCGCTAAAAACTTGTGGCGATAGAGCTGTGCATACATGGCAGAACCAGCACAACACTTTGGAAGTAAAATGGCCTATAGAGGAGCTGGACCCTTTTTTCAATGTTAATAGCGTGGAAGATCTATCGGAAGCCGCAAAGTTACTTGGTGTAGAGTGTGCTTCGCACAGTGAGACTCCCTAGCCCATAGCCGTGCCAATGAATCTCATTCGCTTTTCCGCGCTGCACCAAAAGAAGAATCGCACCTAATAGTCCCTTTATAGTCCCTTTTTTCTAAAAGGTTCTTGTGCCAGCTGACAACTCAACCACAATTTAATTACTATACTGGCCAGCCAAGCCTGAAACTGGGCATCACTACATATAATTGTCAGTCTTAAGAACCGCTAACGGAGTCGGCTGAAACGGTTATATGCAAACCTATCCAGACCCTCTTGCACGGACCCTAGTCGATTGATTTTATAATGGTTTGTTGACCTAGGTTTGTATACTGCCAAAGATTCAACTAAACTTAGAGTCTGGAAAGGTCTGTAAGCACAAGGTCATTACATACCTATGGAACCGTCAGCACCTCCTGACCCCGACACCCCTAGCACTATCGCTAGGGTCAAGTGGTTTAATCCGGCTAAGGGCTTCGGATTCGTAGCTCCAACCGATGAATCCCTTGACGCATTTTTACACGTGTCCGTTGTTCATAGCGCTGGGTTGAGAACCTTGAGACAAGGTGCAACTATCGTCTGTAACATTGTGGACGGCCCGAAAGGGCCTCAGGTATCGGAAATTAGCGAAGTTGATAATTCCACAGTGGTGGATGACCTGTCCGAAGTGGTCGGCAACACACTTATTGGGGAAGTCAAATTTTTCACCGGAGATAAAGGCTATGGCTTCGCTATTACCGACGAGGGCGACCAGGATGTTTTCATTGGAATAGCCGCCCTTCAGCGATCAAATCTTGACAGACTGGAAGCAAACCAGCGGGTGCGCATGGAGGTTTGTGACGGTCCGAAGGGACCGACCGCTGTTAAACTCGAAATTTTGGATGAGGATGATGTTGCTCGGAGCCCCCTTTCTGCTAGTAGCGAAGCCACCGCAGAAACTAGTCAATCAGCCACGGAAAGTGATATCGATGAAACTGCGGCTGAAACCCCCTAAGTTGCGTCACTTGTTATTTGGGCAAACTAGCCTTCAAGTTTTTCTAGATCCTTGGTCTGTGCCACCTGCACGAAACTTGCATTACGTTGTTTTGTGATAAACCAAAGAACTACCGACAAAGCGAGAGCTAATGGCAATGTCATGGCGGCGTTTACGGCCGACCATCCCATCGTACTATGTAATGCACCCGAGGAAAAGGTGGCTAAAGAAATGGTCGCAAAGATGAGAAAATCGTTAATAGCTTGAACCTTCTCTTTCTCCTCCGGACGATACGTCTCAGTCAGCAAGGAGGTCCCTCCTACAAACATAAAGTTCCACCCGAGTCCGAGAGCTGCCAAGGCTATCCAATAATTTAGTAGCTCCGTTCCGGCTAGATTTACTGCCAAACAGACAATATTGAGTGCAAGGCCAAGCGAAATAACAGGAGCCGCACCAACCCTCTTGACAAAAGAACCAGAAAAAAAACTGGGCGCAAACATAGCAAGCGCATGCCACTCTATAACGAACGCTGCATCTTCGAACGTTAGGCCACGATCAACCATAGACAGCGGGGTCACTGACATGATGTGGATCATTACCCCGTACCCGACCATCGCCGAGAACACTGCAAGCACAAATTTTGGCTGGCGCATTATTTCAGGCAAAGCACGGGGCCTTGCGTTATGCAAAGTAACAGTCGGTTTTGATAACCGACCGAATTGAAGCAACACAATGGCCACCAAACTGATAATAGACATACTGGTGTAGCATCCAGCAAAAAGAACAGGCGCAAAAGATTCACGCGTAAGTATGGAAAGCTCTGGACCAACAACCGCAGCAATGACACCGCCGGCCAGAACATAGGAAATTGCTTTACTTCTGTGAGCAGAACTCGTGGCCTCTGCTGCTGCAAAACGATAGTAGCTCCAGAAAGCGTTGTGAAACCCTATAATTACAGCTCCGGCAATGAACATTGAAAAATTGTTTTCGAACAGCGCGTACGTGGACAGAACACCGCCAATTATTCCCAGGAGTTGACCAAGAGAAAACCCAATCCGCCTTCCAACACGTCGCATAAGCAAGGCAGCGGGGATTGCAGCACACATAGTGGCAACAAATTGCATTGCCAAGGGAAGAGTCGCCAGTTGAGGATCATTAGAAAGGTACGCGCCTGCGAGCGCCGTTGTCATCATCACTACGGAAACACCGGTCATAGACAAGGCCTGGCACACGGCTAGAACAGCAACCGTTCGGAATCCAGACTCGAAGAATGTTGTAATTGATGCCTTCATCTTTACAGGGAAGTGTTCGGGGTATCTTTTAGGAAACTGCGAAATCCCCACACTATAGTCAGCAATGCCAACGAAGATGAGCCGAGCATAAGGATAACCATTGGATAAGGCGTTCCATCATGCAATATTCCTACCGCTTGAACAACAACAGCACCAAACATCATTTGTAAGAACCCTGCCAGACCGGACGCCGCGCCCACAGTGCGGAGATCGCCACCAATGACGCCAGCTTGACTATTAGGGGTTGCGATGCCAGTGGCAATGGCCATTGCAACTACAGGCGCAGTTAATGCAATAGGCGTCCACAAACCTGCGACAACATTCAATACACAAATACAAGCTGCCGCGAATGCTAAGATCGTTCCGATGACTATCATACGGTTCATACCTACGGATGCTGACAGCTTCGCGGCAATAAAATAGCCAGCAAGAAAGCCAATAATGGTGGTCATGTAGTATAGCCCATATTCGGAATGACTTAGCCCTAATACTTGAATGTATACAAATGGAGCTGCAGTCATAAACGCGAAAAACGCAGCCATCGCAAAGGTGCCTTGTAAGGCGTATGTCCTAAAAGAACGGGAAGTTAACAACCGCAAGGAGCCGGATAGTATTATTGAAAGTGGAACACTGCGACTACTTCTCCGCAGTGTTTCAGGCAGCCACAACAGTACAATAAAGACTGAAGCTATTCCTGTAACAGTCAAGAAAACAAAAAGTGTGCGCCATCCCATGAATTCTGTGAGGGCCCCACCTATTAGAGGAGCCGCAATTGGGGACAATACAGCCACCATAGAAATCTTTGCCACGACTCCAGCTGTTCTATCGCGAGGAAATACATCCCTAACAACGGCGCGGGATAGAGTCATACCGACCGAAGCACCAGCCGCTGCAACAACGCGTGCAATTATCAATAGCCATAATGTTGGAGCTAGCACTGAGGCAAAGTTGCCAATAGTGTATATGCTGAAGCCAAATAGGAACACAGTCCGACGCCCAAATATATCGGACAACGGACCATAAATTAGCATGGCTAAACCAAACACCACAAATGACAAGCTGATCAAAAGTTGCGTTTCGCCCGCAGTCGCTCCAAATGTTACCTGAATAGCCGGCATTGCCGGCAGAAAGATCTGCAGGGACAGGTTGTTAAGAAATGTCAGCACGGTCAGCAGAATTACAATCTTATCAGGACTGGTAGGTATAGATGGACGCATCGATCAGCGCATCAAACCTTCTCGGCTGAGGCTCTCGCGCGCATCCTGGTCTGGATTCTCGACCGTTTGGGGCAAAAACTTCCCGAACCAACGGAGAATTGGATCAACCCGCTCCGGCGGGTCAGAACAATTAATGACCACCCCTTGTTCGACGATGTTTTTAGTCGCGTTATCAATCTCTTCGCTAAAATAACAGCGGGTTGCCTTAAGTGACTCATCCTCGGAAATAATAAAGCCGTTCATCCAGGCAACCAATGCACCAAGAAAAAATGTTACTGCAATTGCGGCTATCCCGCCGAAAACTAAGCGCGTAAGGTAGGTCATGTCCCGACTTACACCCGATGCTACACCATTGACAAGTCAAGCCTTAGCAAGGGTGTTTAAACTACAATAAAACTTTGAGCGTTTTCACGAAGATTTTCTAGTATACATACCTTGGAACAGTTATAAGGAGCTGACTTCTTGAGTGGTTTTTGGAAGCACTTCAGGCGGCTCAACTATGGATAGATTTTCATTTGCTGCCCGTCATAAAATTGTAGCTTTGGTGAGGAGAGAAAAATGTCAGACCTCAAGGGTTCTAAGACAGAAGAAAACTTAAAGGCAGCTTTTGCTGGTGAAAGCCAGGCCAACCGTCGTTACTTGTACTTTGCCCAGAAAGCGGATGTAGAGGGTCAGAACGAAGTGTCAGCCCTTTTCCGCTCCACCGCGGAAGGTGAGACAGGTCATGCTTTCGGTCATCTGGAGTTTCTAGAACCTGTTGGAGACCCCGCTACCGGTGAACCTATTGGCGACACCGCAGCTAATCTGAAGGCCTCCGTCGCAGGGGAGACACACGAGTACACCGATATGTATCCAGGCATGACTAAGTCGGCTCGCGAAGAAGGCTTTGATGAAATTGCCGACTGGTTTGAAACACTAGCGAAAGCTGAGAAATCCCATGCCGGCCGTTTTCAAAAAGCACTGGACGGTCTGGACTGATTCTAACACATACAGGATTCGTTCGGTTCCTTAACACCTAACGAATCCTGTAACTTTTCCGTCGATAGGGGATTCCGCAGTAGTATCATGCGTGAAGGTAGCGTCGACGCCCCAACACGAAATATAATTGACTGGGACAGCCCTGATTTCATAGATGAAAAAAAGCTGGATGCCGAAATGCGTCGTCAGTTTGACATCTGTCACGGCTGCAGGAGGTGTTTTAATCTTTGCGAATCTTTTCCCCGATTATTTGACCTGATCGATAACGCAGCTGATGATGAGCTTGACGGCGTCGATAGCAAATGTTTCAAAGGCGTGGTAGATGCTTGTACGCTTTGTGACATGTGCTATCTCACTAAGTGCCCGTATGTGCCACCTCACGAGTTCAATATCGACTTCCCTCATCTGATGGTGCGCTACCGCGTTGCCGAAAAAACCAAGAAAAAGGTCGGGTTTTTTGATAAGCAGCTTACGGAGACAGATCTTAACGGCAAGATTGCCAATATGGCACCGCGGCTCGTAAATTGGGGAACGCGACGAAGTAACACCCTTACTCGCCCGACCCTTGAAGTGGTGGCAGGAATTCATCGGAAAGCCGAATTACCCAAATTCTTGGGAAAGACCTTTCTCGAACAATCTCAGTTATATCCGCTAGAATTAAATACCGATGCACCCGCTTTTGGTCGAAAAGCCGTAATTTTTGCAACCTGTTTTGCCAATTATAACGACCACGCTATCGGCTACGCCGCTCTATCTGTACTGGCTAAGAACGGCGTCGAGACTGAAGTTGTGTACCCTGGGTGTTGCGGAATGCCCCAGTTAGAGCAGGGCTATATTCGTAGGGTGGCCCACACGGCAATTACAACCGCATCTACATTGCGACCCTACATAGAAGAAGGGAAGGATGTAATAGCTCTCGTACCTTCATGTGCGCTTATGATGAAGTCAGAGTGGCCGCTCATTGTTGTCGATGACGAAAATGTCCAGAAATTGTCTACAGCCGCCTATGACATAATTGAGTATATCGTTGATATCGCCGAAAACGAAGGAATTGCGGAAGGACTTGAGTCAATTGACGGTGGCATAGCCCTGCATTTTGCTTGCCATGCACGGGCGCAAAACATGGGCCCGAAAGCCGCTGTAATGTTACGCAACATCCCTGATACGGATATTGAAATTATTGCGCGCTGTTCCGGACATGGTGGTTCTTGGGGAATTAAGAAGGAAAACTTTGACCTTGCGACAAAATATGCACGTATCACGTCAAAGCGAACATTAGAAACCAATAAAAAACTATTCGCATCAGAGTGCCCGCTGGCAGGCAAACACCTCTTACAGACTATGGAGGAGTACGTTGAAAATAAGAACGGGAAGCATGAGGTATTGCATCCCATTCAAATCCTTGCGCAGGCATATGGTTTAAATCCCTCGATGGAGAGTGGCATCTAAGAATGGCCAAAACTGAAAAACAAAAGAGAAGGATCACGCGGGCCGATATCATTCCCATTTCGGACTATAGGGCAATCCGAAAGGATCATAGGCTGAAACTGATTGAAATTAAGCGACGACGGAGAATGGCAATCGGTCCATTCATGACACTATCGTTTGAGAACTACGACACAATGTGGATGCAGGTTCACGAAATGCTATTGATAGAGCAGGGTGGGAACGACCAAATTGATGGAGAGTTAGATGCGTATAATCCGCTGATTCCCGGCGGCTATGAGCTAGTGGCAACCATGATGCTCGAAATTGAAGATGAAAAGCGAAGGCAAAGTGTGTTGGCCACACTGGGTCATATTGAGGATATGATTACGATAAGTTTTGATGGAGAAGTCGTGAACGGGGCACCTGACAAGGACATGGACCGAACCACCGACGCGGGCAAGACTTCAAGCGTTCACTTCCTCCATTTCCTCTTTACGCCCGCTCAAATAGAAAAGTTTCAAGCGGATGCGCCTCAAATCATAATTGGCTGCAACCATCAGAACTATAGGCACATGGCAGTAATACCGGATAATGTTTATGCTTCTTTGTCAGAGGACCTGGCTTAGTAGATCAGGTCAACCTGTGGGACCCTGATATAAATGCCGCATCAGTCAATCGTTTCGCCTTTGTAGGTTCCCCAAAAGTGATCGCGCCGGATCCATCCGTCCAAACCATTTGTGGCAACACGACAATACAACGACCTAGGCGGACAGCGCCTTATCTCGACGATCACCCCATGTTCCAGGGTCGCAATTATTTTCGATGCATCAAGACCCGCACGCATAAGCCGACGTTGCGCGCCAACAACGTATCCCGTGCGCATGCCAGATAGCATGTTTTGATGGACCCAGCCCTCCACTCCCTCTGGATCACGCACGCGCCGCCAATTATCGAATTCTAGAATTATTTCCATGGGCAAGTTTCGGCGTAGATATACCCAATCAACCGGATACCTGATACCCGGCCCAACCCGCATATTAATTGGATCGGTCCGCAAGGAAACAAATCGTGGCAGGGGAAGTCCACTATTATTAATTGCCGGTGAAAGTTCCGTTTGCGAACCAGCGGGAGCCGATAGAAGATATGAACCCAAAAAAATAACAGATAGTAGAAAAATCTTCTTCCTGCCAACCGATCTATTCATACCCGTCTACCCGCCAGCCCAAATCGTCTAGCTCATAATTTCTGGCTCACGTCCTCGCACCATATGCTTGACTGTCAGTTAATAAATCCTTGCTCTAGGCTGGGAAAGAATGTCACGCTAACACGAAGAAGCAGTCAGCCGTCCCACAAGAAACTAGTTTACGTTGCAGGACGTGGATATAGTTTTGTGCGCGGCAGTGAATCCACGTAATGAATAAGTATCCGTAGTCAACGTACCTCGGCTAGACGTGCCTTTTATTGTCATGGTGTTGCCACGAATCATGCCCTGAACCACGGCTTTGTCGGTCCCAACATCTCTGGCCCAGGCACGTTCACCGTGCGTAAAAAGATCGTACGTTCTGGATCCAACACGTATTGAGACATCAGAATTATTCTTATAGGGGTATCCGGCAACAACGCTCACTACGTCAAAGGCGTTCTCGGCAGGACGATGCGTTACCAGCGTAAAAATGTCCCCCCGGCGCGTATAGTTGCCTTCTGCCTTAGTAGGTTCGCTAGCCATATAACACACCAGTGCCGAATCTTCCTGGTACATATAAGCAGTCCAAGCGCCATGGGTCCCGATTACGGTAACGTCTTGAGCTGCTAATGTGCTCGCCCAGCCAAGAAGTATGCAGCTCAGACACAACACTCCGAACCGGATCGTAAAACTCATATCGTTTCTTCCTTTACGTTTTCATTGTTATGTATACGCAAGTAAGGTTGTTAGCTGCTTGTCTTTTTAACGAACCCTCCGCGCAAGCTAAGAATGCTTGAAATATTAATATACGTGTGAAAGTTAAATCCCAGTAAAGGAAATGTGAAAATGTCTAGCGCTTATTATCTGCTGCAGCGGTAGCAATCTCAGCCAATGGCGGTGCGGTGCGGTACTTATCCATATCCGTTGCACGCAATACGGGACCGCCCCTCACATGATTTTGACGGTCAACTGATTCACCACCCGGTACCACAGGCCTGGGTGGAAATCGTCCCATACTAACGAGGCGGTCATACATTACCACCACACCAGCAATGCCTACATTCAGACAAAACTTGGTCGGTATGCGGATTATATGCTTGCAGTGGGCCATCATTTCCGGCGACAAACTGCCTCTCTCCGGACCAAGAACATAGGCTGCTCGATGAGGGTGACGAAAACTTGGTAAATCGCACGCTTCCGCCGTGAGCTCAACTCCGACAAGCTCACAACCTTCAGGCAGCACCAACTCCTCGACCGTTGGAAAAGTGTAGAAAGGAACGTGGGCAACGCTGTCCGAAGTATCTGTCTTGCCACCAACGTCTCGCTTATAGGCAGCCGCAATCGTGAACACAAACGATGCGCCAAAAGCATGTGCCGATCGGAACAGGTTTCCTACATTAAACGGTTTTGAAATCCGCTCAACACCTATGCCCCAGTAACCACGAATCCCTGTATGGTAAAAACCAGCCGTTTCTGAGCTTCGGGATTGTAACTTCTCCAGCGCAGTTCGTTCCGACAAGAAAATCTCCTTATAAGATGAGAAAAGAAACTTGATAAGTTTATCTATCCTAAATGGGTCCATTTAGTAAACGCCCCAAGCGGGTCAACTTTGTAATTGGATAAGATCTCGGTATTGATCCAATGCATCCGGATTTGCTAACGCATCAACATTTCTTACAACCCGGCCATGAATAACGTCACGCACCGTTAATTCCGTGATCTTACCTGACTTAGTGCGGGGTATATCCGTGACTTGGATTATAATTGAAGGAACGTGATGTACAGTGCAATTATTCCGAATCTGTTTCTTGATCTTATCCGCAAGCCCCTGGTTCAGCGAGACGCCGTTGCGAAGCACGAGGAATAGGACTATGCGCACATCGCCTTGCCAATCCTGCCCCACACTGAGAGCCTCGATTACTTCCGGAAAACCCTCTACTTGCCGGTAAATTTCTGCCGTACCAATTCTCACGCCACCAGGATTTAATGTCGCATCGGACCTCCCATAGATTATAAAACCACCATCTCTCGTCTCTTCTACCCAATCACCATGGGTCCACACACCGGGAAAGGAATCGAAGTAGGCTGCCCTGTACTTTGAACCGTCGATGTCATTCAAAAACTCAACCGGCATTGACGGAAACGGATTACAGCAAACAAGATCCCCAGCTTCACCAATCACCCGCTTCCCATCTTTGTCGAGTACCGCCACGTCCATACCCAAAGCTTTACATTGAATCTCTCCTCGTCGCACCGGCAAGGCTGCATTTCCAGACACAAAACAGGAAATAATGTCGGTACCACCGGATATAGAAGCTAGTTGTACATCCGCCTTGATCGAGTCATAGGAAAAGTCGAATGATTCTGGAACCAGGGGCGAACCGGTTGAAGTAATGGTCCGCAATGCTTTTAATCTATGTGTTCTTATTGGTTTTAGCTGGGCCTTTCTGATGGCATCAATAAATTTTGCCGAGGTTCCAAATAACGTAATTTTTTCATGTTCAACATAATCAAACAAGACATCCGCGCTCGGGTGGAAAGGGGAACCATCGTACAAGAAGATAGCAGCATCCGAGGCCAACACACTTACTAGCCAGTTCCACATCATCCATCCACAGGTAGTATAATAGAAGATCCGATCTTTCGCTTTAATGTCACAATGATAGCGATGCTCTTTGAGGTGTTGCAATAGAGTACCGCCGTGACCATGGACAATACATTTTGGCGCTCCGGTTGTACCTGATGAAAAAAGAATATAAAGGGGATGGTCAAAAGGCAGTGGTTCAAAATAGATAGGGCGAGGAGAATAATCAGCCAAGAATGACTCCCACGTTTCATCAACAGAAGTTTCACCTCTATGATTTTCTCCTAAGAATGGAACAATCACCACTTTTTGCAAACCAGGAAGATGTTTTCTAACCTCTAAGACTTTTGGCAAGCAATCGTGGGACTTGCCGTTATAGTAATAGCCATCCGTAGCAAACAGGATCTTAGGTTGAATCTGTCCAAACCGGTCCAGCAAACCCTTTACTCCGAAATCTGGAGACGCTGAGGAAAACACTGCACCCAGGGAGGCCGCCCCTAGCATGATTATGACTGTTTCCGGAATATTTGGCAGATACGCCGCAACACGGTCACCTTTTCGGATCCCATTCGCACTTAGAGCCGCGGCCACGCGAGACACCTGTGAACAGAGGTCACTGTAGCTAAGCCGGCGTCCAGATCCGTCTTCTGCCCGGAAAACCATTACTTCAGTGTCATCAGGCCTCGAATGTAAAACATTTTCTGCGTAGTTAATTTGAGTGTCTGGAAACCAACGGGCGCCGGGCATTAGGTTGGGGAACGACAGAATCTCTTCACCTCGCATGCCAACAACGTCGCAGGCTTCCCAAATAAACGCCCAGAAATCGGTGACGTGGTCCACTGTCCAGGTATGAAATGCAGCGTAGTCTTTGAAGGAAACTTCAAAGTGTTCCTCAATAGCACGCTGTAACAGTGCTATATTAGTTCTGGATGCATTCTTGGCTAAAGGTGTCCATAAGATTTCCGACACGGCTTGTGTTTCCTGCTGTATATAAACGCCGATGCTACTGCACAAAAAGCTAATCTAGAAAATTGTCCAACTTTTCTTAGTGTGGTAGCGCGAACGCTAGGCTCCCGCAAGCTTATCGGAGATTAAGATGGCAACAAATTCTGAGCCTTTACACAGAAACAACATTCGTGGGGCAGCTTGGATGATTGTGGCTGTTGTCTTCTTCTCTGCAACAGCTATCGGTGTCAAAACCGTGGGCGCTAGCCTAAACACATTTCAGATCGTTTTTTTTCGATCTTTATTTGGTTTGATCATAGTAGTACCGCTTCTAGTGATAGAGGGAAGAAAAGTTCTAAAGTTTAACCGGAAGAAACTTCATATTCTCCGAATAGCCTTAGCAGTGATAGGCATGAGTGCAGGATTTTATGCCATCACCCATCTCGAACTGGCTATGGCAACCTCCTTATCCTTCACGCGCCCCTTGTTCATGATCGTTCTGGCAGTTTTATTCCTAGGCGAAACTGTGCGCTGGAGACGCGGGATTGCAACTGCAATCGGATTCCTTGGCGTTCTGGTAATGCTAAGACCAGGTCAGATAGAATTCGAACTTGCTTTCGTCGCATCTCTAATCTCTGCCCTAGCTACGGCAGCCGCTATGGCAACTATTAAAGCTATGGCACCGACGGACAGTCCAGTGTCAATTATGATATCATTTGCAATAGGCACCGCTGTAATGACAGCTATTCCGGCGATGTTCTTTTGGCAGATTCCCACAACCGAGCAGTTATGGTGGCTGATCTTTGTTGGCATCGTGTCTACCACCGGGCAATACTGTTTGATCCGTGCGTTCTATTACGGTGAGGCAACAGTCATGAATCCCATCGACTACTTGCAAATACTCATTGCTACAACCGCAGGATTTTTCTTATTCAACGAGCTTCCCAGTCTATGGACCTTTGCCGGCGCAGTGGTAATTGTGGTAGCAACCCTCTACATCCTCCTCCGCGAAGCAAAAGTGCAAACAGATCCGGACGAACCAGTAATACCGCCACTCAAAGAATAATACTATCCGCTAGCCACCACATCCATGAACTTAGCAAGATTAACATCGCGCTGGCTAAGTCCTCCACATTCGTGAGTGGACAGTGTAACATCTACCCTATTGTAAATGTTGAACCATTCTGGATGGTGATCGATCTTCTCAGCCATCATTGCCACCCTGGACATAAACCCGAAGGCCGTGTTGAAGTCCTGAAATTGAAAGGATCTTGTAATGGCATCGCGCCCTTCCACTTCAGACCAAGCCGTGAGTTCTATAAGTGCCATATTGCGGGTATTTTTCGAAAGTTTTTCAACCATGATATTTCCCTTAGCAACGTTCACCCCAATATCCGAACCTGAGCTCGATAGGGCCATCAATCAAGGTAATAAGTGGGGGACAGCGTCTAATTACTAACTCCCAATTTTATGGACGCATAGGAAATTACAGATGGCCCGCCTTCCCAACCAGATAAGCTACAACTTCTGACTGCCGGTGCAACAATCCAGCCAAGAAGCGTACCGATAAACACATAGGTACAATCGCACGAAGTCTAGGGCCTTGATATGTTGAAAATTCTGGCGGTTCGGAGATGGGGGATGCAAACACTTTGTATAGTTGAAAGGTTTGGACATGATTCTTAGGTCCGCCAAATACTATCTCCATACTGACACTGGGATAGTTCGTGATAAGAGATAGCAATGATCAAGGTATTATTCGTTTGCACTGGCAATATTTGTCGTTCTCCAACAGCAGAAGGGGTATTTCGGCACTTACTGCTGCAGGAGGGCTTGGCTGATAAGGTTGCAGCGGATTCAGCCGGTCTGAACAACTACCATACCGGAGAAAAGCCAGATCCACGGTCCATAGCGACCGCCCAGTCTCGCGGCATTTCGCTCGATGGTCAATCTTCGCGGTTGCTACAAGAGAGTGACTTTTGCACATTTAGTCTAATCTTGGCTATGGACCGCGGTCACCTCAAACAACTAAATAATCGGGCACCTTCTGATCGCCGCCAACGTGTTAAATTATTTCTGGATTACAGTCCCTCCGTTGATATACAAGATGTCCCCGACCCCTATTATGGTGGGCAGAATGGTTTTGAGCTAGTGCTCGACTTAGTGGAGGAAGGAAGCCGAGGTTTATTAGCAGCCCTCCGGCGTGACTACCTATAAACTCTGATGGTTTGTGTTCAAAATCGCGTTGCTAAGATGCTTAATACAGAGGCAATCGGAACCATTGTATTAGCTGGGGATTGTATTAACGATCTCTAGAGGTTGCACTCAGCCGGTGGCCGCGACGTAGCAGCCGAGATGAGTCAAGAAGCTGTTTCTTCATTATGTTCTGCACTAATTCAGGCTGTTTTCCCCAGCCATCCAAACTGTAATCCCACATATAAGGTCGCCGGCGAAAGACAGTAGAGTAAGATTATCCATCTCATCCTCAATTCCAGCAGCATTTGTGCGCCTCACTGCTAAGCGTATAGCCAATCGACCCTCAACCTCATCGGACATAAACTTGAAATTACCGTGCCAAGATTTTTTTATGTTCTTGGCACGATCAATATAAGTCTGGCGCACAGCTTCGAGACCCTCTTTGCGCACGCCGTGTGTAGGCACTTCCAAGACCACATCTTCCGTTACATAGGATATAATCGCGTCGGTATCGAAATTGTCTACGTCCCGAAAGTAAGTTTCAGCCCTACCAACCATGGCCTGAGTACGGTCATTCATTTATGTGAACCTCTATATTAGAAATCAAAGTACCGGGCACTGCCACGTCACATCTTACCAGCATACTCCCTCACACTAGTTTCGATCCACTTTGTAAAATTTGGATGAACTGACAAGCCTTTTTCGTTGAAGTTAAAGTCAAGCCCCTGAAAATCTTCCGGGATCTTGTGCTGAATGCCGCGCGTAGACAGCAAATATCCCACCATCACAACGCTTTTACCCCCAGCTACAGCTTCTTCTATCCAACCCCGGATAGTTTTGACATTGTTACCACGATATGGTTCCGGCGCATCATCCTGAAGATTATAACCCTTCACGTCAGAAAACACGCCCTTCGCCTTTATCCGATCCACATGCTTGGCCATCTGTTTCAAATCGATGACGTTGTCCTGTGCTTCCGATGGTCCGTGACCAATAATGATAAGAAGCTCATTGTCCGGTTTATTACTAATTTCAATAGCGTGATCGAACAGCATTTCTGAAGCCATGGGATGGTCGGTCATGGGTTTGCCCAGAAAAATAGGTACGTTTGAGCTTACACGAGGAGCTGAAAGATAAGCTGCTTCCTCCCGCTTACCCAAATAATATGCCCATTGCTCGTAGACAGTACCCGTAGCTGAAACCGCAGCCGGCACTACAACGATAGACTTTGCTCCCGCTGATTCCAATTTATCGATGGCAATTTGAATATGGGTGCCATTCATCATCGCCATGCCGAAACCGATACTAACGGGATAATCCTTAGCGAGACCACTCAAAGCACCTGCAAAATAAGTATCCCCGGGTTCACCGGCGCCATGAGCTAGCACAATCACTCCGACATCGCCACTGACCGAAGCATCGCTGATATACCGCTCATAAGTAGGTGGCATGAACATCATATTCTGCATTATCTCGGCATTACTAAAGTTTCGATAGCTGATAACCCGTTCACGCAGTGTATTGAAATCATCGTTGGTCATATCGGCATGAGCAGAGTGGTCCATTTTGGAATGATCTGTCGTCTGGGCATACGCTAGAGAAAAAATAGTCCCAATATGTAATAACGCAGCTGTGAGACATACGTATATGTTTGTCATGTCATTGGCTTTCCTAAAGCAAAACCACGGCTATAAAATATGCCATAACCATATCATCCCTAGTAAACTTGTCGAAGCTAGACTTTTGTTTAAAGAAAATATTCCCAGACAAAAATTCAGGACGTCGATTGATTAATTAGGACAATGAATCGGTGCCCACAAGCAATCAATCATTAAATAGAAGGCAAATGTAGTTCGCGGCAGGCCCACAAACATGGGGATTAAAGAAAACAGCCGTAATTTTCACCCTGGTCTTTCTCGACGTGTTATCAAAGCAAGATCATACGAAGCTAAATGGTTATGCACTGATCCACCCTTGCCCAATTGACTGCGAAACATAGCAAACCGCTCAACGGGAAAAGGACCGGCACGAAACAAAGCGTTGGCCTCGACAAATTGCGTAATTCGATGAGGTATAGCATTACGAAAACGTGCCAGGGTGATATGCGGAGTAAATTTGCGGCGTTCAGGAGGAAGCCCGGCACGAACTAGAGAAGTTTCAATCTTCGACTGCAGATGCCGCAGATCCGGCGATGTCTCAACACCAACCCAAATGGCCCTGGTACGATGGCCCTGACCAAAGGTTCCAATTCCATCCAAGACTAGCGAAAAGGAAGACACCTCTATTAGCCGCAAACTAGATTGCACAGTATCCATATCAGTTTCAGATATTTCACCAAGAAAGCGCAAGGTGAGATGCATGTTTTCTGGCGGCAACCACCTGGCACCGGGCAAACCGGTACACAACCGAGTCAATCTATCCTTAATCTGAGGTGGCAGTGAAATAGCTACGAACACGCGTATCATGTTTATCTTCTTGCATAAAGTGAGGCCAAAACATCGGCCTAGCTGCTAAACCAACCGCGGACCGTTTTACCAACATATTTGAGTGTAGACTAACAGAAGCATTTTCACGGTCCCACCGTACCACTGGCTTCACTCGTGGCCTGCCTTTTCCGCTTACCGTTAACCTGTTCGATCAACTTCTCCACATAAGGCATTATCCGTCGCACTATCACCTCAACACCTAAGTTGTTGGGATGTATTCGGTCGTCCTGATTGAGATGGGCCACGGCCGCAACGTCTGTAAGAAAAAACGGATAAAACAGAACATCAAATTCAATGGCTAGGTTGGGAAATATGCTGTTAAAACGTTGTCCATAATCCTTGCCGAGATTGGGTGGTGCCAACATTCCGGTTAGCAATACCGGTATTTCATCCGCTTTTAGACGAGTGAGAATCGCCGATAGATTATTGTAGGTAACCTCCGGATTCAGTGCACGCAGCCCATCGTTGCCACCTAGCTCAACAATTACCGCGTCCGGGTGATCAGCAAGCATCCAATCGAGCCGTGCAAGGCCCCCAGCGGTTGTGTCGCCGGAAATGCCACCCGGAATAATTGTTGTATTGTGGCCAACAGCCCTAAGAGCCACCTGAAGGCGTGCAGAGAACGCATCCTCCGGGTCATCAAGGCCGTACCCGGCGATAAGGCTATTGCCTAATGCTAATATTCGTAACGGATCCTGCAGGTGATCCATTGCCAGAGCAGGACCGTATAGCAACACATTGAGAACAATTCCAAGCTTAAAAAAAACACGCAGGGTTAACAATGTTGATCGTAGCGTGGTAAGCAGTGTCGATAAAACCATGACCCTATCACCCGAACCAAATACGCCTGGCCAAAAGCCGCCAGCCATCATGCTTAATAACATCCACCTTACTTTGGATGGGCCGGCCGGTGCCGTCAATATATTGCGCGGCCTGGACCTCGAAGTTCAAACGGGTTCCGCCCTTGGCGTTGTTGGGCCCTCGGGTTCAGGAAAAACGACAATGTTGATGGTAATTGCTGGCCTGGAAATGGTGACACGGGGTCAGGTAGCCGTGGCAGGAACCGATTACGCATCTCTGGACGAAGATGGTCTTGCGTTATTCAGACGTGATAACATTGGCATTGTCTTCCAATCATTTCATCTGATCCCAACTATGACGGCTTTAGAGAATGTAGCCGTTCCCTTAGAGTTCGCAGGACTAAATGACGCGTTTGATAGAGCTCAAGCACAGTTAAAGGCGATCGGATTAGAGCACAGACTTGAACATTATCCCGGGCAACTTTCCGGAGGTGAGCAACAACGCGTAGCCTTAGCTCGCGCGTTCGCGGTCAAGCCCGCACTGTTGTTAGCAGACGAGCCCACCGGAAATCTTGACGGTGGCACTGGCCAACAAATAATCGATCTCTTGTTTGAACTGCATGATCATCACAACACTACGCTTATGTTAATCACCCATGATCTTAATCTCGCCAGCCGTTGTGACCGAGTGGTTCAAATTATCGACGGACTAATCGCAGGCGAAGGTCTCTACGATGCCGCCGAATAAGAAAAGGGGGGATATGGACAGCAAAAACAACCTTCCTCTTTCACTACGGTTTGCTCTCCGAGAACTGCGCGGAGGCGTATCAGGTTTTTGGATTTTTTTGGCCTGCCTGGCCCTAGGTGTTGCAGCCATTGCCGGTGCCGGTTCCCTCAATGAAGCATTTCAAACCGGAATTACTGAGGATGCCCAGTTCTTGTTGGGAGGTGACGCCCAAGCTCAACTCAGTTATCGCCAAGCAACCAGCGAAGAAATGGCGGTGTTGCGCTCGGCAGGAGAGGTTTCCTATGTGATGCGCATGCGCTCTATGGCGCGATCAACCAATCAAGAAACCGGAAACGTTAGAGCCCGCACTCTTATCGAGCTCAAGGCCGTTGATGACTATTATCCATTATATGGCGAGTTAGAATTGGATCCCCCCATAGGGCTTAGAGATGCATTGGCTTTAGAAAATGGTATTTGGGGAGCGGCAATTGATCCCCACCTTCTGTCAAGACTAGGCATCCAAGTCGGCGAAACAATCAGCGTTGGGGAAGCAAAATTAAAAGTTAGGGCTGTTGTACGGCATGAACCAGATCGGGTGATCACCTTTGCCACGTCGGGGCCTAGAGTAATGATTGCATCAGAGGCCATGGGAGAAACCGAACTTGTCCAGGAAGGCAGCCTAATTACCCGCCTTTACAATGTCCGTTTCAATGGAAATGACACGGCAGCTTCCCTGAGATCGCGGCTCCATGAACAATTCCCTGATGCCGGTTTTCGGGTGCGCGGTCTAAACCAAGCCGCTCAAGGGTTGCAGAGCTTTCTTGATAACGTCACTTTGTTCCTAACTCTCGTGGGTTTGACAGCACTTCTCACCGGCGGAATTGGTGTTGCGAATGCTGTAAAGGCATATCTCGACGGCCGCATCAACACCATCGCAACCTTAAAATGCCTAGGCGCCCCCGGGGATCTAATATTCAGGATATATTTGGTCCAGTTGGCAGCCTTGGCAAGCTTGGGCATTCTAATAGGACTTTTTGTAGGCAGCCTAATTCCCTTCACTGCAGCGCAGATAATCGGAGACATGCTGCCGATCGAAGCAAGGTTTGGATTTTATGCCAAACCGACAATCAAAGCCGCGGTGTTTGGATTACTAATGGCAGCGGTGTTTGCACTATGGCCATTGGCACGCGCACGGGAGGTGCCAGCCGTAGCTCTTTTCCGCAGTCTTGTGGCCCACACAAGGCTCTGGCCACAGAATAAATATGTGTTTGTATTGGCCGGGATAGCTGCCGTTCTAGCCGCATTTACAATCTTAACTGCAGAACATCCTCGGTTTGCTGTGTTCTTCGTTTTGGGAGCCGCGGCGGCATTATTGTTGTTTCGTTTCGCGGCTAGTTTTGTCATGAAATTAGCCGCTCGACTGACAGCCAAGCATGGCGGTGTCTCATCGGGCCGGCCAACCCTTCGATTAGCTTTGGTAAATCTATACAGACCCGGATCGCCCACAACGTCGGTTGTACTATCTCTGGGGTTGGGTTTGTCAGTTCTCGTAACCATTGCACTTCTGGAAGCAAATCTAAATGCCCAGATTAATGGAAGGCTGCCCGACGAAGTCCCTTCGATGTTTTTTATTGATATACAGCCACATCAAACAGAACAGTTTGAAGCGGCTGTCAACGCCGTGCCAGGGGTAGAGAAAGTTCAACTAGCATCCATGATCCGCGGTCGCATTTCTAAGATTGGTGGTGTGCCCACGAACCAAGTGAAGATAGACCCGGATGCACGATGGATCGTCCGGGGAGAACGCGGCATCTCCCAATCCGCCATCGTTCCTGAAAATTCCAGGATCGTGAAGGGAACATGGTGGAGCACCGACCACGACGGAGAGAATCTGTTGTCACTCGATGTTCGGGCTGCGGACGGGATGGGGTTAGATGTGGGTGACACATTATCCGTCACGATCCTTGGCCGCGAGATTACCGCTCGTATTGCAAATTTACGAGATATAAGATGGCAACGGGGAACCATGAATTTTGCCCTGATTTATTCTCCTAATTCGCTGCGCGGAGCACCTGGGATGTATATCGGCACAGTGCATTGTGCTGACGGCGCTGAAGAAGTAATCGAAGCTGTCGTGGTTGATACCATGCCTAACATTACAACCATACAGGTTCGAGAGGCCTTAGAGATTCTGAAAGAAGTTCTTCAGGCTCTGGGGGTTGCGGTTAGGATTACAGCATTAGTAGCCCTTGTTGCGGGCGTCCTAGTCTTATCTGGCGCGATCGCTGCAGGGCATGCAAGACGCATATACGAGTCTGTCGTCCTGAAAGTACTTGGCGCCACACGGGCTGACGTGTTGAAAGCATTCATTTTTGAATACTGCCTTCTGGGGTTTTCCACCGGCATTATAGCTGCAGTAGTAGGGTCAGTGGCCGCGTGGACAGTAACCACCTATGTTATGGATTCTAGTTGGATGATGTTTCCGGTCATTGTGGCTAACGTAATTTTTGCATGCATTGCGGTAACGCTGATTGCCGGTTTTGCTGGTACCTGGCGAGCCCTGGGAATCAAAGCGGCCCCTATGTTGCGTAACGATTAGCAGCCTATTAATAGAAAATTCAGCACAATTCTCACAGATTTGTTACGATTCGTATTGAATACAGGGACCAATAGTCCAATATTAGGTAAATCGGTCTAATGGGACCCAGGTAGAAACATTACAAAGAGGAAAACCATGGCTTCGGAAACAGAACGCAGGACAATGACCTACGCCAAGGCGGACGCAGCGGAGATTGATGCCGGCCTGCGCAACTATATGCTCCGCGTGTACAACTATATGGCCTCCGGCCTTCTGTTATCGGGTATTGTGGCTTATGTAATAGCCAACACCACCCTCAGCAACCTCTTCTTCCAAGTAGTCGAGGGGCGGCTAGGATACACGGGTCTTGGCTTCATCGCCATGTTTGCCCCGTTAGGGCTGATTTTCTTCATGAGCTTTACCTGGCAGAAGCGGTCCGCGGCATCCCTACAAGTGATGTATTGGCTGTTTGTCGGCCTTATGGGTATAGGGTTATCGATTTGGCTGATTGCTTATACCGGTGCCAGCGTAACGCGTGTATTTTTCATTACTGCAGCCTCTTTTGCTGGGCTCTCCCTCGTCGGCTATACCACCAAGAAGAACCTATCAGGTATGGGAACGTTTTTGCTCATGGGACTAATTGGCCTCATTGTTGCGTCAATCGTCAATGTGTTCCTCGCTAGCTCAATGATGCATTTCCTCATCTCCGTTATTGGTGTTCTGATTTTTGCCGGCCTTACAGTTTATGATACCCAACGTATCAAAAAGACTTATTTTGCTGTGACCGGTAGTGGAATTGAAGAACATACCGCCGTGATGGGCGCAGTAGCCCTGTACCTGAATTTCATCAATCTATTCCAATTCCTGATGATGTTCTTCGGATCTCGCGATTAGAAAAAACCTCTAAGCCATAAAAAAACCCGGGCTATCATAGCCCGGGTTTTTTTTAATATAATCTAGACTTACTCCATCTGTTCAGCTTTCACCCCTGCATAACCAATCTTGAGATTCATGGCCCGGGCGATCCAATGGGCAAACAGATACACTACCATGGACACTATCAGACCCATCAGTGATGAAACCATCCAATCAGGGGTGTAACCAACGTAAATATTG
>Ga0315336_1001259_pt1 | contig 52347 bp, 70 predicted proteins | sample ASW5metaG_FD_204512 | JGI IMG/M metagenome (GOLD analysis project Ga0315336, IMG submission 204512) | Ammonia-oxidizing marine archaeal communities from Monterey Bay, California, United States - ASW #5 | ecosystem: Environmental > Aquatic > Marine > Intertidal zone | place: USA: California...
GGTAGCTGACATGTGCTTAAAACCGTTCTTTGGCCTGGAAAGATTAGGGTGAGCTGGGACGCTCTAGGCGCGCTTGGAGAAATTGTCGGTGCTATTGCGGTGGTACTCACGCTTGGCTATTTGGCATTGCAAATGCGTAATGCGAACAAAGCCGCAATGTCCGAAGGTACCTATTCTGGGACGAAGCTCGCTGCGACCTGGCGTACTTCGATTATGGGCAACCCGGAGCTAGCCGCTATTGCAGTTAAAGCCAACGAGGGCGTTGAACTCACTAAAGAGGAACGTTTTCAATACCACGCGCTGAGCGATGATCTGATTTTTGCATGTGCCGTGGCATATGGCGGATCTGCGATTTCGGGTTCCTTTCATGAAACACACGGTGCCACTGAATATTTCTTGAGCGTAGTCCGCGAGAATCATGGTTTGAGGAAGGAGTGGGAACGGTTGCGCCCGATAGTCCTTTTGATATCGGCGGATTTCGTAAAAGTCGTTGATGACAGAATGGAGGCAGGCTTGGAGAGCCTCGCATGAGTGAAGTCCTGCGCGGTATTGCGCAGCTGGCAGTAGCAGTTGCCGGTTTCGCTTGGCTTGTTGCGTACCTGTTTCAATCGAAGCGGCTCGAAATGCAGGTACCATGACTGCTCATCTGAGAGGCAGCACGTAGTGTGTAGTTTCAGCCGTGTGTTGTATGACCAGACCTGAAGAGTGAGGCTCGGCTATGTCGGATGATTACGTTGCAGAAGTGTTCCCGCTGTTGTGGTCGAACGACGTTGAAGCGTTACTCAATTGGGCGGTGTCTACGCTTGGATTGCGGGAGTCCTGGAGAGCGCCTGGTGAAGACGGACGTATTGAACATGCAGAGCTGCATTGGATAAACGGCAAGATCTCCATAAATATTGATAAGGGCCTGGGCATGGGGCCATCGGGGATCTCGTTGCGTGTGGACAATCGAGAAACCGTTGATGAAACACACAAACGCGCTGCTTCATCTGGCGCAAACATCAGCCAGGGGCCTGAAGACTCCCTCGTTGCGTACAGCTTCACTGCGACGGATCCGGATGGCAATCAGTGGTGGGTCAATGCCGAATCCGGGTTTTTAGATGAATTGAGAACAATCGGATAGCATCAGTATGAACTGGGAAGCGGTTGGCGCGATAGGGGAGATCTTCGGTGCTGTCGCGGTCCTGGCGACACTCGTATATCTGGCAAAGCAGATCAGGCACAAGTACATGCAAGTAGAACAGGGCCTGCTTGATCGAGGGACTCTGGTTGTGGAGACGTCTAACATGATGTGTATTAAGCGCGCGCAATGACCGCAAAAAGCACGCTTCAGGACCGACCGTTTGGTTATAGAGAAACGAAGCATGGAGCGGTCTTGATATCTTACAACGGCAAAATCGTGACTACCCTTCGAGGAAAGGATGCAGGCAAATTTCTATCCAAGGCTTCATCGGCTGATGAGCAATCCGAGCAGTTACTCATGGCGAAGGCGACGGGTCACTTTAAGCATGGAAACGAAAAAAATGGACGCACAAAACGCGGGGTCTGATTGGTGGATACATCGGCCGAGCAGCTCTTAGTTCTGACCGCAGAAGTCTCGATAGCAACCGTTGCGCTTTCTGGGATCACCATGATCTTGGCCGTTACCAATTTGAAGCTTACGTTCGAGAAAGCTTCACGGATCTCAGGCCAGCTCAACATGGCTTCTGCCGTAGCGGTATTTGCGTTGCTGCCGCTGTTTCTTAATCAAATAGACATGACACCAGGCGCCATGTGGAGACTCGCCAGCGCGCTCTATCTGGTTACCGTGATGATGCTTTTGGTAATTGGTTTTCGCCGTGCGCGGGGAGGTCAGCAAACTGGCTCGATGGCAAAATTAGTGGTGATTCCTGGTACCAGCGCTATTTTCCTTCTCGGTTGGAACATAGTGCACGCCTCCGTCTGGCCATATTTTTTCCAGCTTCTCATTGCGTGGATCGTGTCTCTGGCATTATTCCTTGCGTTCATTCAGGACGTGCTAAATGACAAAGTTAAGAGCGATGAAGCCGCGCTTTAGAGGGCTAGTGTGAACATCGAGGACTTGCGCTCGCCCTCGCTGAACTGGTTCGCCAGAGTCATGTTATTTCTGCTGTGTGCATCCGTTTCCGCTTGTTCAAATCCCATCGGTAACGCGTATAGAGACATAGACGCGCTCGCGCTGGCGGACGAGTGGGACGATTGGGTCGTCGTTGGCTCGTTTGGCCCTGAAGGTCCGTTTACCTTGACTGATTCCAAACTCTGTTCAGCCAACATAGCATGTGACTTTTCCCACAACGGTCAGGGCCACACATACGATGGGTTTGTCGATTTTGAGCTTATGGTTCTGCGCCTCGAATCTCCACAAGGTGAGGTGTCTCACATCGTCCTGCGCGGCGCGGAACAGGTTGACGCATGAATGAAATCTGACGTTTTTTATCGCTCCGGGCGCATTTAGAGCAGACTCAGTCATCAAAGGAATTGGCCGATGCAAAAGTACTGAACCCTGACAAAAAAGGAACTCGAGGTTCGGGTTCACGAGTGGGAGAACGTCAATCGCCTCGCCTTGTCGTCAGTTGAGAAGACAGCACAGGGCGTTGAGCTTTTGTATCAGTCGAACGCTGACGTCGTTCAAGAGCTGGAGAGATTGGTGGAGGCTGAGCAGGGCTGCTGCGGCGCTGCTGGCGTGGAGTTTGAGCTTGCTCAAGGAAAAGACGGCCTCCGCGTCGGCATACAGACTGTTCGAGATGGCCTTCCTGCTCAAACTGTTGTTGCAGCGTTTGCTGCAATGAAAGTGTTCAACAACTAGACCACTTCCATGCTCAAGAAAACTTCCACCATTCTGTTCTACGTTGTCGCGATCTGGTGTCTCGGTGTTGGTGCCATCAACCAAACCTTAAGCGGAGTAGAAGATCTTCCACTATTAACGCCCACTGTGCATGATTCAAAGCGGATGCTTGCGGTGGCCGGGATTCTTTCAGTAGGAACGGTAGGCGCGCAAGCGTATAGCGTATTTTCCTTGGGTGCATTCGGCCCTGCCGCCATGGCGCTTGGTTTGGCTGTGTTCTTATCCGTTTCTGCCCCTGCAGTTGGAATGTTTGCGGCAGCAGGAACTCCAGGAGATGGGTAATGGCTAGCGATGCTTGATGCGTTAGAGATTCCGGGCGTCCTGGCCTCGATGGGCGAGGGAGCGATCACATTGGCCGGATTTGCTGCCGTTTTCAAAGCGTTCAGAGGAGGGCGTGATCCCGATGGGTACAGTTGGGTAAGACTGAATATTGTCATCGAAGGCAGCTTGATTGTGGCATTTGCCTGCTACCTCCCATCATTCGTTGCCAGCACTGGCTTGAGCGTCGCCTTGTCCTGGCAGGCGGCGAGCTTACTTATCGTTCTCTGGGCGATTCCGAGGCAAAACCTGCCCACCTTGCAGATATTTGGAGGCGGCCGGCCTTTCCCAGCGTTGTATGTGCTAGCTGGTCCACTGGGGATAGCCGCGACGATTGTGGGATTGATCAATGTCAGCATGCTTAGTCCGTTATCACCTTACTCCACACACCTCCTTGCGTGTCTCCTGTTGCTTGGCAACGTGGCTACGATTTTCGTTGCACAATTCCGCGTTGAGCACAGTGCCGAATTGCAAGAGAACGATTCACGCATAGGTCCGCAATAACCAAGCGAGGAAGAACATGGTCACTGCGATCTTTGCAGCAATATACGTCGATGACCTGGAGCGATCGAAAGATTTTTACACTGAGTTGTTAGGGCTCGCTGTTGTGTTCGACTCAGACTGGATCGTGCAGGTCGCGTCACCAGCAGATGAGAGTATCAACCTCACACTTCAACCAAGGAACCACGAACTGGTGCCGGAAGAATTTAAGAATTCACCTCAAGGGGTTAGCATCGCCTTTGTCGTTCCAGACACGGATGAGGTGTACGCCAAGGCCACTGCTATGGGACTTCGCATAGTCCGAGAACCAAAGAATGAGATTTATGGTCAGCGTCGATTCCTGACCGTCGATCCCGATGGTTTGCTCGTGGATGTTAGCTCACTATGCGAGCCTTCGCCCGAGTTCAGGGCGCAGTACATGAACGATGAAGGATAGGAGCGAAATGCCGTGACGCTGGACCGCCGTCACGGCGCCTAACAAGGTGTTGAGGTTGACGTATATTGAATCGCCCGAACTTTGAGGCAGTGCTGGTGGGCAGTTCGTTAGAACCTGTTCTGGCGAACCTGTTCGCGTTCTACCTGCACGACATGGCCCAATGGTTCCAATTTGAGCAGGCTCCCACTGGCGACTATCCGCACTCCTTCGCCAGGTATTGGCAGGACGATCACGACGTCTACCTGCTTTATGCCAACAACATTCCAGTAGGGTTTTGTGTGGTCGCCACCGCGGACAGGGCGCTGGCTCGTTCGTGTTTTGCAGGCTAATTTGCCGGCGATTCCATTCTGGCGCGAGATCATCGGCGAATATTCCAGAGGAAGTTACAAAGAAGAGACGCTCGAGAGAAATGATAACCTATGGTCTCACTTCACATTTGGTGCGGGGAACACTTCATGAACTGGATAGCATATGCCTGATCCGCACGACACACTTTCCATATTTGCTGAAATCGCGATCGCGTTGGCGGGGTTTTCAGGAATTGTGATTGCCTTCGGCAGGCGAGCAATCGGGTCGCTGAGCGTTCTTGAGATTCGCCGCCTATCAAATCTGTTTACGCTGTCGGGTGTGGTTCTCACATTTTCCCTGGTTGGCGTCTCGTTGTTGCACGTAAGCGATATTGACCCTAATCGATTCTGGAGCGGGTTCAGTGGCGCGGTCTTTCTGGTCGCGGCGCCCTGGTTGCTGCGCGACGTGGTAAAAGTCAGCCGCTTAGAGAAAGCCGAGAAGGCCCAGGTCAACATGCTGCTGCTCGTGTTCTTCAATACGCTGGCGGTGGTGGTCGTGATACTGCTTCAGTTGTACAACTGGATACTGTTACGAGAACCGTGGCCGTTTTTTCTGGCCCTTGCGCTGATCACGGCCGGGGCTTTCCAACAGTTTATATTGCTGGTCCGCATGGGAATCCAGGAAAGTCGCAGTAAACTATAGTCAACGATGAAGCAGCTACCGCCAGACTGCGTGTCCTATAAGCAGACCAAAGTGTTTACTGAGCACACGGTACCGGCGGGCCTGCTACGCGCGCATAAGACGAAGCCGGGCGTGTGGGGAAAAATTGTCGTCGTTGAAGGGCGCCTCACGTATAGGATCAATGAGCCTGCCGTGGAAACACATGAGCTTTCGCCCGCCCTTCATGGCGTTGTGGAACCAGAGGTTTTACACGAAGTTGAGCCCAAGGGAGCGGTTAGATTCTATGTCGATTTTCACAAGCTCGATGGTGCCTAGATGATGTGTTGTTGCCGACTCAGGTCGCGGCCGTAGCGCCGAGCCAACGTGATAGGAAGATCAGAGTGATTACCTGCTACCTGCAATACACCATTGATCCGTACAAGCGCGCAGAGTTTCAAACTTACGCGGAGATGTGGATACCTCTCGTTGAGAAACATGGCGGAACGCATCACGGCTACTTTCTACCCAAGGAGAGTGCAAGCGATCTCGCCGTCGCATTGTTTTCGTTCGAATCGCTCGCGGCCTATGAAGCCTATCGCACTGCGGCACGCAATGACCCGGAATGCAGCAAAGCCTCTCGCTACGCCGAGGATACTCGGTGCATTGTTCGTCTGAACCGGCAGTTCCTGGAACCTGTTCTAGGCAAGGCAATCAGAGGTGAAAATGGTGGGTGAAGGCGCGCGTGGGCTGCTTGCGCAATACAGGAACGCGGAGGCGTGATGCCGCAAAATGATTCACATGTTCCACCGGATTGGCCAAGCGTCATTCCCCGGCTGTCGGTAGACGATCCGGAAAATATGGTGGCGTTCCTGCGTGACGTGTTCGGCGCCATGGGAAACTACAATAGCGATCGCCCTTCGGAAATGTGGATAGGCGCAAGTCTGGTCATGGTCGGTTCAATCATCGAGCGGATGCAGACTAACGCTTTCGTTTATGTGTATGTTCCCGACGTCGACATTGCGTACGAGCGAGCGTTGGCGTTGGGCGCAGATGCGCTTGAGGCGCCTCAGGAGATGCCATATGGTGATCGTCGCGCCATGCTGCAGGACCCTTGGGGTAATCGTTGGCAGATAGCGACCCACCGGCGGTTCAGCGATGCGTAGGGCGCGGGCAATCAAAAAATTGTGGAGGGCAGCATGAATGAGCACGTGAGGAACGGTTTCAGCACGCTTAGGCCGTACGTTTACGGTCCGCACAGTATCCTACCCTTCGTCGAAACCTGCCTGGGCGCAAAAGTGCTGGCGCGGCACCAGCAGGACGGCGACAACGCGGAACACATTGAAGCTCAGATTGGCGATTCGATTCTCGTGCTGGAATTACGTGATCCACCGCACGAATCTGGCTTCCCTGGCTCGATTTATGTCTATGTCGAAGACGTCGATGTTGCCGTCAGCAATGCCAACGAGTGCGAGGTCGAAGTATTCGCGGCTGCGGAGGACAAGCCGTATGAGGAGCGCCAGGCGGGAGTGCGTGATGCGTATGGCAACGTATGGTGGATTTCGACTTATACGCCGTGAACGATCTGCTGGCTTCGAATCACGGATTGCAGCTTCATACCGAGCAGGACGCGCTCGATGTGTTGTCATCAGGCCTCGCCGGGTGTGTATTCGAGTTGTCTGACTTGCACCCTGACTTTTTCGACCTATCCAACGGTATCGCCGGGGCAACGCTCCAGAAGTTTTCAAACTATCAGTACAGAGTCGGGCTCGTTGTGCCCGAACGCGACAATATGTCTGCGCGCGTACAAGAACTCGTTAGAGATCACGCCACACACCCCTTTATTCGATTTTTTGACAGCGTCGGTGAAGCGGAAGGTTGGGTATCTACACCGTGAAGAACGTAAGCCCGTGATAGGTCCAATAAAAACCGTTGGGATATACGTAGAAGACCCCGCGGCCGCGTTACGATTTTATGTGGATACCTTGGGGTTCGATGTCTAGTGAGTAAGTCGCGTTACACAGCCATCAATCTCGAGCGCGAAGCGCACAAGCTGGACGCGCACTGGTCGCCCAAAGTAGTGGGGCGGGTGAACGATCAATATGTCAAAGTGGCCAAGCTTAAAGGCGACTTCGTCTGGCACAAACATGACGCCGAAGACGAAATGTTTCTGGTGCTTTCTGGCAGCCTGAAAATTGAGCACGAAGATCATGTTGTTGAACTTCAACAGGGTGATGTACACATCGTACCCAGAGGGGTATTGCATAAGCCGGTTTGTAAATCCGAATGTCTGGTGGCCTTGATTGAACCCATGACCACTGAGCATACCGGCGGGGTGGTGACACCGAAAACCAAGTCTATTTCTGATCAATTGGGTGAGGCGGGGGACCCTGCTGAGTGATTGAGTCATGACCGCAAACGGCGCGTTGAGTCACATAGACATTTCGGTCGGTTATCCCGAGCGTTCAATACCTTTTTACGATGCACTGCTTTCAGGCCTGGGCTATACCAGAATGGTAACCGGCCATCCCGGCTTCGGCGGTCCTCATCCCAGGCGCGCATGGTGGTCTCTGACGTACGCGGATGGGAGCCGCTTTGGTATTGAAGTACGGCCAGCAGGCGACACCAAGCGTGAACGCAGATATGACCGCTACGAGCCGGGCCCGCACCATCTGGCGTTTCACGCTAACAACAGGGAAGTTGTTGATGAAATCTATCGAGCGATGCTCAAAATAGACGCTGATATTCTTGACCCCCCTGTGGACTATTCCGGGCAATCTGGATATGGCGAAGGCTACTATGCGGTTTTCGTCGCGGATCCGGATGGCGTTAAGCTTGAAGTAGTACATCAGCCCCAGGCGCCAGTTTGAAATGGAGAAGAACTGATATGAACACGCAGCAGCCCGGCCTATTCGATTGCATGTATTCCATGCGCGCGATGCGGCGCTTGAAGCCCGATCCGGTACCGCCCGAGATGATCGATCGCATTCTCGAGGCTGCCACCCAGGCACCGAGCGGGCAGAACACGCAACGCTGGGCTTTCGTCGTGGTGACCGAAGAAGAAGGCAAACAATTCTTCGGTGAACGCTACCGGCATTGGCTCTACAAATTGTCCGGCGGTCGCCTGCCAGCGGAAGACGACAACAGCAAAGGCGCACGTCAGATGCGCGCAGCTGTACATCTTGCAGACCACATGCACGAAGTGCCTGCACTGATTATGGCGTGCGGTAAGCGAGACTGGCCATTTGTAGTGGCTGAAGAAGATCGGGTCGGATTGGCGCCGCCTTCGTACGGTTCGATCTATCCGGCGGTGCAGAATCTGTTGCTCGCCTGCCGTGGGCTTGGTCTGGGCGCCAGCCTCACGACCATGCACCAGATGTTCGAATCGGAGCTGCATGAGTTCTTCGGCATTCCCGAGGATTATGGCGTGGTGGCGACCATACCCATTGGGTTCCCGCTGGGGCGATTCGGCCCTGTGAAGAGAAAGCCACTGGCCGAGGTTGCACATTACGAGGGCTGGGGTCGAAAGCGTCGCGACAATGCCTGATTGTGACCCATGACCGTGGCGATTCGGGCCGAGGCACCAGGCGATGCTCGGGCAATTGCCGGGGTAGTGGGCGAAGCTTTTGGCGGAAATGATGTGGAGCCGAAACTGGTGTCGCTGATCAGGCAGCGTGGCGAAGTGTTGACTTCATTGGTTGCTGTGCGGAACGAGATCATCATTGGCCATGTTCTGGTGTCCCCCATAGAACTTGATGATGCCTCTGACGTTGAATTTGCCGGGATCGCGCCACTGTCGGTGGCCGTAGATTGTCAGGGTCAGGGGATCGGGGGCATGTTGATGCGCGCGGCTATTGCAGCAAGCCGCAGGCAGGAAATTGCGGCATTGTTTTTGCTTGGCAACCCGCAGTACTACCGGCGCTTTGGCTTTGTCAGCTCACACATTGGCAACGAATATGGCGCTACTGGTTCGTTTATGCACTTCGAACTTTTACCCGGTTGCTTGCAGGATAAGAGTGGTGTGGCGCGATACGTCAGTGCGTTTCAGGACGCAGGCGCGTGACACTGCAAGGGACCATCAACCACGTGGCGCTAGCCGTTTCGGACCTGGATTCTGCGATGACATTCTTCACCCCGCTGCTCAATTTATTGGGCTACGAGGTTGGTACGGTCTCTTCCTACCAGGACCATCGTCTGGTCGTCAGCGTGCATCGATCGAATGGCATCGCGATCAACGTGTGGGAAGCCGAGCAAGCCCATCCTTTCCATGTGTACGAACCTGGCCTGCATCACCTGGCTTTCAACGTAGATTCAACGGCCAGGGTCGATGAGCTGGCGGCGCTGGTCGTCGAACTGGGTGGTGAGATTCTCGATGGCCCGGGTGAATTTCCGTTCGCCGAGAGCGGCTACTACGCAGTATATTTCCTTGGGCCAGATCGAATGAAGATTGAAGCAGTATTTATGCCCGAGCTGGCGGCACAAGTTTAGGAGAGAATCATGGCGAAGGTCTTGGCGGTAGCCAGGCTCTATACGGATGATGCTGATGTGACCCATTTTGTCGACGAAGGCCTGGCATGGAATGTCTCGGATTCGTCGCCGACGGCGACTGATCTGTTCCCTGCTAAGCAGATCGGGTTTCTTCGAATTCCGGTTGGCTATCGCTCTGACTGGCACCCTGCTCCGCGCTTGCAGTATGTCATGGTGATGAATGGGTCGATGGAGGTCGAAGCCGGCGATGGCGAACGGCGTATGTTTGAACCCGGTTCGGTGCTGCTGGTAGCGGACACGCAAGGCAAGGGCCATCGAACAAACGCCATTGGCGATCAGGAGGTGCTGCTGGTGTGGGTGCCAGTTCCCCCTGCGTCGGCCGTGGAGGACGACTAGCGCCATGTCTGGTGAGCTAACCAATAAAGAGCTGATCCAGCTTTACGACGTTGTCATGACTAACATAAACACGCAGTTTGAGCTGTGGCTGATGGTTACGTTTGCGGTGATCATCGCATCATATGTGACACAGGAAACTCTGACTAGTCATCGAGCGCTCGAATCGTTTTCCAACCGGATCGCGGTGGAGGAGGTATCGTTTCGATAAGTGGATTCGGGCACCCCGGTACAGCGGTTGCGCAATGCATCTGCTATGTCCAGATCGTCCAGAGCGACGAATTTTTCACCGTCCAGTCTACCGAACACCAGGAAGTGAACGTCCTGCTCGGCAAAGGTATTTAGCGCTTTATCCATCAGGTCCACGTGATTCTGATAAAAGCGCAATTGGCCGATGCGCGCCAGGGTATCTACGCCAAGCGCGAAAGTAGTTCCTGGGAACAGCAGAGCCTTGCCTTCGAAAGTAGGCGTGTTGGTCAGCCACACCGTGTCGTCGCCGGCTGCGGCGAGCCGCTCCTCGATGGTGAGGTAGTCGAGGCTCGGTTTGTCCGCGTTACGTACTGCGAGTTCAAACGCGCCGTCCCGGCCGGTGAGATCTTCGGCAACCTTGAGTATCTCGCGATGGCCGTCGTGAATCGGGTTAAAAGAACCCGGTAGCAGCAGTTCACCGGTGCCGGTGCCAACGCAATACTTATACGGTGCGGGTTGCAGCAGTGGGCGTTGCTCGGGGTTTGCCCGTGCGTGAATCTCGAGCAAAGCGTCATCCACCGGCTCGTTGTGAGTAATCAGGCAGTGGCGCAAGGTATGCCACAACTGCTCGAGCAGGAGTGCTTCTTCTGCAACACGGTCGGCGTTATAGGTGGCGCTGAAGGTGAATGTATCGGTGGCGGTTTGAATTGCCCAGTGCGCGCGGTGCACGCCCTTTTTTTGCCGGTTGGTAGCGAGGCTCGCAGTGCAACCGAGGCCGAACAGCGCGCCACTGCCTAATGCCTGGGCGCGTTCGTAGGCGGCCATAGCCAGCTGCCGTGCGGTGGAGGGTGAACAGGCCTGGTCAGGCGCACGCCCTAACAAGTCGGCGAGCGATGCGGCCGCATATGGAACAGAGGCTTCCAGTACCGTGCTCGAAGCACCTGGCGTGTTGAGTATTTCCGCAATCAGGCTGGCGCCGCCACCGGTCAGGTAAAACACACCCAGGCTGGGGCTGGCATGTAGTTCGGTGGCGCGCTCGCTCATGTTAGCCTGCCAGGAACGTCTGTACCCGCTCGATGAAGCCGTCGAGTTGGTCGTGGTGTACCCAATGGCCGGCGTCGGCAAATGCCTCCACTTCCAGCGGACAGTTGAAATTCTTCGCGCGGCCGTCCGCTATAGGGTCGCTGGCCCAGGATTCCAGTCCCCTCACCAGTAAAGTAGGACACTCGATGTTGGCGAACATGCCCCAGCTTTCTTCAATGGGGATGCCGATGGGTGGAAACGCGCGCACGTAGTTGTCGAACTTCCAGGAATAGGTGCCGTCTTCGTTCTGGTTGCTGCCGTGAATGGTCAGATGGCGGGCCTGGTCTTCGGACAAATGCGGGTTTTCCGTCTGCATGCGCTGGAATGCTTCCTCCAGCGTCTGATAGCGGCGCACCAGGCGGCCGGAAAGCTTACGCAAGTCGCCCATCCACTCATGAATGCGTTTGTCCATGGGTTGATTGATGCGCTCTTCCAGCATCGCTGGTGGCGGCCCCATGCCCTCGATCGAGACCAGTTTTTTCACGCTGTCCGGATAGAGCGCGGTGTACAACAAGGAAATTGAGCCGCCGAGCGAGTGGCCGATGATGGTTACTGGCGCCATGCTCTTCTGGTCCAGAAGTTGCGCGATGTCGTATACGTAGTCGATCTGATTGTAGGAACCTCCCCGCATCCACTCGCTGTCGCCGTGGCCGCGTAGGTCAGGCGCAATGATGTGATAGTCGTCGCGAAATGCTTCGGCCACCCAATCCCAGTTGCGGCAATGGTCGCGTCCGCCATGAATCAGAATCATCGGTGGCGCGCCAGGGTTACCCCAATCTACATAGTGCAGACGCAAGCGCTGAGAAAAATATGAATGTGACGTCGGTCCAAGCATGTACCGCAATGCTCCAGTTCGAAAAGCCGCGCATTATAACCAGCGGGCGCCGGTGTTGTTACCTCGCTGAAGCCGGTTGCGTGGCGCTGAACACCTGTCTGCCTCGGGAATAAGTGGCGACTACCTCCAGACTCAGCAGATCTTCCGGCGCCAGCGATAACGGATCTTGCGAGAGCACCACGACGTCAGCGAGTCTGCCGGCTTCAAGCGACCCTTTGTCGTCCTCCTCGAAGTGCTGATATGCGGCGTGTGTGGTCATTGCGCGCAACGCGTCGTAGGTGGATATGCGCTGTTCCGCGCCGAGTACTTTGGCGCTACGCGTTTGCCGATTTGTGGTCGCCCACAACAGGCGAATCATGTCTGGTGGCACTATCGGTGCGTCGTTATGCACGGTAAATACCATGCCGCGCTGTAGCGTTGACGCCGTAGGGCTGATGCGTCGGGCGCGCTCTTCACCCAGCACGGAATCTCGGTGCCAATCACCCCAGTAGAAAGTGTGCGTGCTGAAAAACGATGGAATCATGGCCAGGTTTTTCATGGCGGTAAGCTGATCTTCGCGCACCGTCTGGGCGTGAATCATAACCGTCCGGTGATCGTGCTGCGGGTCCGCGTCTGCCACCGCGTCTATGAGCATCTGGGCCGCTGCGTCGCCGTTGGCGTGGGCGATAATGGGAATATTCCGGTCGAGGTAGGCAGCCACCAGTGTGGCGGTCTGAACGGGATCTATGGTTGGGTAGCCAGCGTAGTCGGCTGGCAGGCCATGTGGTGGCACGTGATACGGCGCGCTCAAAAACGCAGTCTTACCTTGTGGGGAACCGTCGAGGATCAGCTTGATGCCTCCGGTTTTTAATCGGTTCTCGTATACGCCAAATGTGTATGCGCTGGCGATGGACTCGGGCTCGGCCATGCCCACCGGATACGCGACCACGTCCATAGACAACGCGCCGGCCGCCGCCGCGGCACTCAATAGCGTCATCACCTCTTCGCTTGCGGCGCCATCCTGAATCGTGGTGATGCCATAGCTGGCGTAGTCACGCATCGCTTGCGCGACACTGGCAATGGGTTCTTTGTTGGCCGCGCTCATGAACTGGCGTAGCGCGTAAGTTGCGGTTTCCTCTAGTACGCCGTCAGGTTCCTGGCTGCCGGGGCGTCGTCGGATAATGCCACCCGGCGGATCTGGCGTTTCTGCCGTGATGCCCGCGCGTGCCAGGCCGCGGCTGTTGGTCGCGATCAGGTGGCCGGACACATGCACCAGGAAAATGGCGTGTGAAGTGGATACCGCGTCCAGCTCATCGCGATTGGGGTGACGATTCTCCGCAATCAGCGAATCGTCGTAGCCCATGCCTACTACCCAGTCGCCATTGGCGATGCCTTTTTCCTCTATATAGGCGCGCAGCGTGTCCTGTAGCTGTGCGATGTTCTTTACCGGTCCAACTGGCGGCGAGGCGACATTGGCGACCGTCGTCGCCAGGGCCGAGAATGACAGGTGCCCGTGCGCGTCGATGAATCCAGGCAGCACAGCCTGGTCGCCGTAGTCTACGACCTGGGTTTCAGTGCCAATCCAGGCTTGTGCCTGTTCTGGCGAGCCGATCCATGCAATGCGCTCGCCTACCACTGCAACTGCGCCGGGCTGAGCGGCGGTTGCCATCGTCTGGTCCATGGGCAGCACGTTGTTGGAAATGATGAGCGTATCGGCCGCGACCGGATCGGTAGCAAACGCCTGGGTACACAGCAGCCACAATACAGCGGCCAGCGGGCTGAGCTTACTTGCGCAAATATTTGGTTTCATAAGCGAGGAGTTCCGACTTGATCAGGGGCGCCAGTAAATAAAGACCTATGAGATTAGGGATGGCGACAATAAACACAATGGCGTCAGACAGGTCTATCAGTGAAGACAGTTCTATGCTGCTGCCGAGTACGACGAATGCGAGGAAGAAGAGCTTGAACCCCAAGTCCGCGGCGCGATGGTCTCCAAACAGATAGGTGAAGGCCTTCAATCCATAGTATGACCAGGCAATCATGGTGGAATAGGCGAACAGTATTGCGGCGATAGACAGGGGCACGGGGGTCCACGATAGGGTGCTGGCAAACGCGCGGGTGGTGAGCTCTATTCCCGCCACGGATTGGCCCGCGAGCGCCGGGTCGTACACGGTCATTATAATGACCAGCGCGGTGATGGTGCAGATCACCACGGTGTCAATGAACGGTTCGAGCAATGCCACGAATCCTTCGCTCACGGGCTCTTTGGTGCGTGCCGTGGCGTGTGCTATGGCCGCGGAGCCGAGACCGGCTTCATTGGAAAACACGGCTCGCCGGAAGCCGATAATCATTACGCCGATAATGCCGCCGCTGATACCTTGCGGATCAAACGCGCCATTCCAGATCGCCGCCAGTGCTCCAGGGAAAGCCTCGTAATTAATGCCAATGATCAGCAAGGCCGTTGTGACATACAGCCCGGCCATACCCGGTACCAGCTTCGACGTGGTGGCGGCAATGCTTTGGATGCCACCGATGATCACCACGCCAACGGCAACGGCAAGGATCAGTCCAATCACCCAGGTCTGCCCTGCAAACATGCTCGCATCGCCGCCGGTGACATCGACTAGAATTGCGGCCGCCTGATTCGACTGAAACATATTGCCGATGCCCAGACAGCCAACCACCATGCTGGCAGCATAAAAGATGCCCAGCCCGCGGCCGAGCCTGGGCCAGTTGCGCATGCTCAGACCTTTTTCCAGGTAATGCATGGGGCCACCGGACACTACGCCATCGTCGTAACGGCGGAACATTACGCCCAGGGTGCACTCAGCCAACTTGGTGGACATGCCCAGCAGGCCGGCGACTATCAGCCAGAAAGTCGCGCCGGGGCCGCCGATCGATATCGCCACCGCCACGCCGGCGATATTGCCGATGCCGACGGTGCCGGAGACCGCGGTGGATAACGCCTGAAACTGCGTGATCTGACCTGGGTCGTCGGGGTTGATGAATTTGCCGCGCACAATATCGATTGCGTGCTTGAATCCGCGCACGTTGATGAATCTGAGATACACGGTAAAAAACAGGCCACCCGCAATCAGCCACAAAACGATCAACGGAACCTGGGTGCCAAACAGTTCCACGGAATAAAAAATGAACCCGGATGCAGCATCTGCCACCGGCCGCATGACGCCATCGATGGTGGCGTCGAGAGATTGGGATTGTTCCGTCATGGCGCGCTATAGTGCGGTTTTGCCGTATTAATTGCATCCATGATCAAAACGCTTCACTTCTCGCTTGCGTTTCTGACCGTCGCGGGCTTTGTTATTCGTGCCGGATGGTCGTATACCTCGCCGCAGTTGCTAGAACAGAAGTGGGTGCGGATCGCGCCTCATGTGGTGGATTCGTTGTTGCTCGTTCTCGGAGTGGTGCTTGCATTCAGCCTGCCGCAAGGTCCCTGGCAGGCGTGGCTTGGCGCCAAGTTGATGGCGCTGCTGGCCTATATCGGCTTTGGCGTGATGACGCTGCGCGGTAGGGGTACGGTTAAACTCGTTGGTGTTGTCGGGGCTTTGTTGTGTGTGGGCTACATATTCATGGTCGCCTTCAGCCGTCAGGTGTGGCCTTTTTGAGCGCGAGATAAGTTCGTTGCGCGACGGCCGTTTCGACAACGAACCCGACTATCAGAACCACGGCCGCGGTGGTATGGGTGAGGGCGCCCATGTCGTAAGCCATTGCGGCCAGCACCAGAATAACGACCACACGTGACATGCTGCCGTACGCCATGCCTGCCGTACGCCGCAGGTGCATCAGCCTGCCGTGAAAGTAATTGCGATAGACGATCACCACCGGAATCAGGCACATCACGAGCAATACGTCGACTGCAGGTTCGATCAACTCGTTGGGCACACCCATCAAATCGCCCCAGATCCATGCAGACAAAGGCGTCAACGCGATCAACCCCATGATGGCCGTGAGACCTGCAGCGATTATGGCCATGAAGCGCTTTTTGGCTGCGAGGTCGTCGAAGCCCAAACTGATGAAGAAATGCCTGAATTGATTGGCGGCCTGTTGAAACAGGGTGCTGAAATCGAATGCGATGCGCAGGGCGGCGATGGCGGTTAGCCCCCCCGGACTGCGCGCCACAAACGCGAACAGCACCGGACGACTCAATGCGAACATGATGCCGGTAGTCGATACCGGAATGAAGAAATTGAGCAGCTCGCGATAACTCACGGATTGATGCTCTGGTTCCGGAGGCAGGTAGGCGATGGCTTTAGCGATGAGCAATAATCCAATGAGCACCGTCAAGCCGAATGCCTCTGCACCCACGATGACATGTACGGGCGCCCATCGGTTCGTGAAGCCCACCACGAGAACCACGACCACGCAGCCCAGATAGGCGAAGTTGCACAGCGTGACCCAGCCGGTACGTCGTGCCTGGATCATGAGACCAGTGAGGTAATGACGTTGGCCGTTGAGCAACACAATGGGGCACATGAGCAGAAGATACGTGGTGACGTTGTCCGCGAGCTGCGCTTCGATGCTGAAGGTGGATTGGATGAAGTGGTTGCCGGCGCTTGTCGTGGCGATGCTCAGCAACGGCAACATGATTGCGACGCTGGCCATGACCACGAAGCGCCAGGTACGACGATTGGCTTGGGGGCTTCTCGCATAAACATTGGTGAGCTGGGCAATGAATTGCAGACACGCGTTGAAAAAACCGAATACGCTGTATGCCAGCGCCAGTACCGCCAGTTCGCGGACCGCTTCCGGGTAGCGGGCAAGCGTTGCGTTCTGGAACTGCATGGACAGCACCATGCCCACACTGGTAAGCGCCAGTGGCCAATAGAAGCGCCAGTAGGTCAACAAGCTGAGCGCCGCCTGCGGGCGGCTGACACTATTTTGCGACGGAGCGGAACGTGAGCACGAAGCTCACTGGAACAGCCTGGCTGATGTTCGGTAGGCCGGCGATTTCGCGCAGTTTCTCCACGCCCTCGCTCAACCCGGCGGCGGCCGCAGTGATGAGCAGCGGCGCTAGACTCGTCACCAGCAGGGTTTCGTCGTCCAGCCGTGCAGTCATGACCTGCAGCGTGAGGGGAACCGGCTTGTCTTTGATCGTGAGAGTCGCTTCTAACGTCATCGGCTGCAATGTTCCGGGGGAGAGCGCTTGCAATGCTTCAACTTCAAGACCTGCGCTGATGGTTGCCGTTGGGAAGGCCGCGGCTTCGAACAACACTTCCAGCATCCGTTCGTTACGGATGGGTATGAGTGTTTCTACGCTGGCCAGGCTGATGTCCACAGTGACGGTGCCGTCTAAGGCAATTGCGCCGCTCAGATGGGTAAACGAATGCACCTCACCGACATCGGTGGCTTTAATCGAGATGAAGCTCAAGCGTGAAAAGTCGTTGTCCAGGTTCCACTGGGCAATAGCCTCGGGCGCGAGGGTAAACGCTGCGCACAGTAGACATATTTTTGAGAGCTTGTTGATCATGGGCAATCCTTGGCGGTGTCCGGCTGCAGTATAACGAGGTGCGATCAAGCGTCCAGGGTCCGCCCGATCAGCTCCTTCATGATCTCGTTGGTGCCGCCATAGATTTTCTGCACCCGGGCATCCCGGTACATGCGCGAAATCTCATATTCGTCCATGTAGCCCGCTCCGCCGTGAAGCTGCAGACATTCGTCGATGATCTCGTTCTGCTTCTGGGTGCACCAATACTTGGCCATCGAAGCGGTGGATGCGTCGAGTTCCCCGGCAACAAGTTTGATCACGCACTGATCGACAAATGTACGCGCGATCAATGCCTCGGTTTTGCACTCCGCCAGTTTGAACTTAGTGTTCTGAAAATCCAGCACGCGCTGGCCGAAAGCCTTGCGCTCCTTGACGAAGTCGATGGTGAGCGCCAGGGCGCGCTCCATTTCCACCACCGCAGCCTGGGCAATGTTGAGCCGCTCTTGTGGCAGTTGCTGCATGAGCTGCACGAAACCCTTGCCCTCGTCTTCGCCCAGCCGGTTTGTCTGCGGCACGCGGCAGTCTTCAAAAAACATCTCGGAGGTGTCGGCAGCGGTCTGGCCGAGTTTCTTCAAATTGCGCCCGCGCTTGAACCCAGGATTGTCGGTTTCGACGACGATCAGGCTGATGCCCTTGGCGCCCAGGCTTGGGTCGGTTTTGGCCACCACGATGACCAGGCCGCAGTTCTGCCCGTTGGTGATGTAGGTTTTGGAGCCATTGATGATGTAGTCGTCGCCGTCCTTTACTGCGGTGGTTCTGACGCTCTGCAGATCGGAACCGGTGTTGGGTTCCGTCATCGCGATCGCGCCTACCATCTCGCCGCTGGCCATCTTTGGCAGCCAGTGGGTCTTTTGCTGATCGTTTCCATAATTGAGAATGTATGGCGCCACGATCTGCGAATGCACCTGATTGCCGAAGCCCGGTAGGCCGGCCCGCAGTTGTTCTTCCGCGACCACGGTTTCATGGAAGTAGTTACCGCCCCCACCACCGTATTCGGCAGGCATTTCTGCGCACAACAGCCCGGCTTCGCCGGCCTGTCGCCAGGCGCTCAGAGGCACTTTGCCGTCGGCGATCCATTGTTCGTTGTGTGGAGTGAACTCGCTGGTGAAAAACTTTCTGGCTGCGTCCTGCAGTATGCGTAGCTCCTCGTTCAGCCAGGGTGACTCGTAGTTTTCAAATATGTCCGTCATGTGCTGTAAGGCCTCGCGATGTTCTTATGGCCATCCCGCAGCGGCATACGGCGCCGCATATACCTCCACACGAGCGTCACGATTTACGCGGCACTGTTCTGGATCAGAGGAGGTGGATGTCAGAATGTAGAGATTGTCACCGCCAATCATACAGGCAAAGGCGCCTCGGTCTAACTCGATGCGGTGGGTCACCTCACCGCCTTCGACCTGGCGAATGCAGTCATTGGTGGACGGAGAGGCGCTCCAGATACCGCCTTGTTCGTCCAGACAGATGCCATCAGGAACGGCACCTTCGGGGAGTTTCGCCCACAGGCGCTTGTTGGACAGCGAACCGTCGCTACCGATATCGAATGCAGTCAAACGTCCGGCGAAGGACTCGCCAACTATCAGCGTGCGGCCGTCTGGGGTAATCACTGTGCCGTTAGGAAACATGACATCGTCATCCTCTATGACTGCGCTGCCATCTGGGTCCACGCGAATTAATTCCGCCGCGCGAGACTGGGCTCTGTTGTGCAGATCGAAACCGAAATTCCCGACGTAGGCGCGACCTTGAGCGTCGACGACCATGTCGTTGCAATACCAGCTTGCGAGGTCGCTCAGGTCGGCATGGACAGTCAGGTCAGCCCCGTCGAAGCGCAGTAGCTGCCGTTTAGTCATGCCAACAATCAGCAGGTCGCCGTTGGGTAGCCAGCCGAGGCCAGATGGGTCATCGTCATCGAGGGTGACTACCACCTGGCGGTCGCCAGCGGCACTTACCTTGAGCACTTCGCGTGCGTGCATATCGGAAAGCCACAACTCACCGTTCCTCCAGCGCGGCCCTTCGCCAAAGCACAAACCATCGATCAATATAGCGCCCGTCATCCTTAGCTCCCCTGTTCGGTGTTGATGTTTCAAGTGTAAGGTCTTTCGTGCCGGGTTTGCCATCGGCGCATGGTGGCGTAGTTTTCCTCGGCTGGGCGCTTTATAGTCGCATGTAGTGGCGTTGACACGCCCAATATAACAAGGAGATTACGAATGGCTTTGATCAAGAATCTGGGTTGGGTGTTTGTTCTCGCGGGCCTGGTCGCCTGCGGCCAGCAAGCAGCCGACGACAGTGCATCAGAAGCGGCCGGCGCAGCAGAAGAGGCAGGCGCGGGCATGATGGACAGCGCTACCGAGGCCATGGATGGAGCGATTGAAGATGCGTCCGCGGCGGCAGGTGATGCTGTGGATGCGGCAGAGGCGGAAGCAGAATCCATGGGTGAAGATCTGATGGAAGAGGCCGAAGAGGCTGGCGCAGATCTAATGGAGCAAGCTGACGATGCCGCGGCGGGCGCCGCCGATGAGGCGGCATCTGCAGCGGAAGGCCTCACACAGTAGGCGATCGCTGACAGCCAACGCGGTACGCACCAGTTATGGGCGTACCGCGGTTATGTCCTTATAAATGGGCCGAGAGTTCGGCGCCGACGTCTTCCGGAGTGGTTTGTGGGCCAAACCGTGCTAGGACCTCTCCATCTCCGCCGACCAAGAACTTGGTGAAGTTCCACGGTATGTCTTCTTTCCCGTCCTCTCCTGGTTGCGCGCTTTTCAACATCTGATACAGCTCGCAAGCGCCGTCTCCATTCACGTCGATCTTCGAGAACATGGGAAAGTTGACGTCGAATTTACTCTGAGCAAACTCCAGAATTTCTGCGTCAGTGCCCGGCTCCTGGGCGCCAAACTGGTTGCACGGAAAGGCGAGAATTGTGAATCCGCTACCTTCGTGTTGTTCTTGCAGAGTACGCAACCCGGCGTACTGTGGGGTTAGGCCTCACTGGCTTGCGACGTTGACTACCAGACAGAGTTTGTCTTTGAAACTGGCGAATTCGACATCTTCGCCGGTGATGGATGCCATGGATAATGCATGGAATTGACTCATAACGATTGCCCCGTATTTCGTTTGTGTTGGCGTTAAGCTCGCTGGCGCATGGTAGCGTCTTGGTTGGGGAATGGGTACCATCTCACGCCTGAGGGGAAACTAAATTACAAGACACAGGAGAATCACATGCGCGATGTAGTGATCGTAGATAGCGTGCGCACCGGGTTGGCCAAGGCCTTCCGCGGTAGCTTCAATCAAACCCGCTCTGACGACATGCTGGCTCATTGCATAGACAGCCTGCTCGATCGCAACGACAAAATTGCGCCGGACGAAGTAGAAGACATCGTCGTTGGTGCTGCCAGTCACGCTGGCGAACAGGACGGAAACCTGGCTCGCCTGGCTGTGATTCTATCCAAACTGCCGGTTACCGCCGCGGGCGTAACCATCAACCGGTTCTGCTCTTCCGGATTGCAGTCAATTGCCATCGCCGCGAATCAAATCGCTTCGGGGCAAACAGAAGTAGCCATTGCTGGCGGCGTGGACTCTATTTCGATGCGAACCCGGCAGGAGCCGGGCAAGGCGAAGCAGAACCAGCGCCTGCTGGATGAAAAGCCTGACATCTTCATGGCCATGGGCAACACCGCGGAGGTGGTCGCCCGTCGCTATCAGGTGACACGGGAAATGCAGGACGAGTACGCATTGCAGAGCCAGCAGCGCTACGCCGCTGCTGTGGATGAGGGCAAGATCGGTGAAGAGATCGTGCCCATGAACGCCACCATGCTCAAGGTAGACAAGGAAACCGGCGAAGAGAGCCAGGCAGATGTGGTTGTGGATCAGGATGAGTGCAATCGGCCTACCACCACGCTGGAAGCCTTGGCTTCGCTGCCTCCCGCGTTTGAAGAGGACGGCTCGGTCACCGCTGGGAACGCATCGCAGTTGTCTGATGGTGCATCCATGACCATGCTCATGAGCGCCGAGCGCGCTGCGCAGCTGGGTGTCGAACCGTTGGGCATCTATCGTGGCTTTACCGTCGCGGGTTGCGAGCCCGACGAGATGGGCATTGGCCCAGTGTTCGCTATACCGCGACTGTTGGAAAACGCAGGACTGTCGAAAGACGACATCGACCTGTGGGAGCTCAACGAAGCATTTGCTTCCCAGTGCCTGTATTGCCGGGACGCTCTGGATCTGCCTAACGAACGCTACAACGTGCTGGGCGGCAGCATATCCATTGGTCATCCCTTTGGCATGACCGGGTCCCGCCAAACCGGCCTGGTGCTGCGCGAACTGCGCCGCCGCAATGCCAAGTATGGCGTAGTCACCATGTGCATAGGTGGGGGCCAGGGTGCGGCAGGTCTGTTCGAATCTGCGTAGGCAGCTGATCTAGAAGGCACGACAGTACGGTTGCGTCCGCGACCGTACTGTCGTTGTCGCAGCCGTCCGCCTGAAACATATTGAAACTTCCTCGAAATTGGCATGTAACAGCAAGCAACGAGAATAGTTGGTTCATGTCTTGCGGCGTGAGTCATCGGCGCGTTTTCCTATCAGTGGAATAGTTGTAGTATTGCGCGCCAGGTATTCGATTTAACGACTGGAAGCGATTGGTAGATTTGCGATCCACGCAGGCAATTTGAGCAATCAGTATCGAGTACCGACGGCAGCGAGAGTTGAAAGGGTCTTGAGTGATTCGAAGCGGCAAAAATATCCATAGATATATCGGTGCGATCGTACTGGGGTTGTGCGGCGCACAGTTTTCCCTCGCCGATACACCGGTGGATCCTGCGCTTGTCCCCAATTCCGCAGACCTTTCCAGCAAAACCGATGCCGAACTTACGGAACTGACCGCGCAATGGAGCACCCTCAACCCCGGCGAGCGCAGAACGCTATTGGCCGAAGTGCGTGGGCGTATGGCGGCTAACCAACAAGCGCTGCGACCCATGGGTATACGCGTACAACGCCGTTATGGCCGAGTGGTTCGCAAAGCAGACGGTTCTGTAGTGGTGCAGACCCGCGTGGTTCGAGTTCGACCGCGCGAGGCCCAACCTGCTACATTCAGCAGACCTACTGTCACGTTTGGTATTGGCTTTGAGCAACGCTCAAAGTCTCGCGCGCAGTCGAGCAGCGATGGTGCGCAGACCGCCCCAGCTCGATCATCATCAGCGCAATCTGCGCCGACCGTTACGGTGAGCCAGCAGCAAAAATCACTTCCCGACTCGTAAGCGGGTCGCATGGAATTCGAGAATGCTAATCTACTGGTCGTAGATGACGATCCCGAACTGCGTGAACTTACCCAGGCGTATTTGGAGCAGCAGGGATTCGTGGTCGCCTGTGTCGAGTCGGGAGAAGCGATGGATGCGTATCTCGCCCGGCATGATGTTGACCTCCTCATCCTCGACCTCATGCTGCCCGGCGAGCACGGCCTGTCCATCGCGCAACGTCTGAAAAAGCACTCCAGCTTGCCGATCATCATCGTCTCCGCCCAGGGCGAGGATGTGGATAGAATCGTCGGCTTGGAAGTCGGTGCTGACGACTACCTGGCTAAGCCATTCAACCCTCGCGAGCTGTTGGCGCGGGTGCGTGCTGTGCTGCGGCGCACGCAAGGGGCGGCACAAGCTAGCAGCGTGAATGCGCCGAATATAGAATTTGGGCAGTTTGCCCTGGATACCAATGCGCACCGTCTGACCAAGAACGGTGAAGCGGTGGCGTTGACTTCCGGTGAGTTCGACCTGTTGTTGATCCTTGTTAACCATCCCAACAAGGTGCTGGATCGTGACCGTATCCTGGACCTGTTAACCGGCGCCGAACGTTCCCCGTTCGATCGCTCAATTGACGTGCGCGTAACCCGTTTACGTTCAAAGATCGAACCCGATCCGGCCAATCCGGTCTATATAAGAACGATCTGGGGAAAAGGTTATATGTTCTGCCCGACGGGTAATGGCTGAAGCAACGCAATCGCGCGGGCCCAGCACATTGCTGGCTCGTACTAACCTGATTCTCGCGGTAGGCGCGTTGCTCATCGTGCTGATCGCCACCATCGCTCTGTACGTGTTCGTGATCGATCCGATTACCGAGCAATCTGCCGACGATGAGGCCGCCCTGTTGGTGTTGTCGGCTCAGACCTGGGTGGAGCTGCCGCCGGATGCGCGTCCTTACTTCGAGCTCGAAATGGCGGAAAGTCACGATCTGATTATCAGCGAGGCGCGGCAGTCCTTGCCTGAACTAGACAGCTACCCGCGTTACTTCGAACTGTTGCAGGCGCAGCTGGGAGCGCGCCTGAGCGGTGACGTCGCACTTCTGCAGGGAGATGAATTGTTGTGGGTAGATGTGCCCATGGGCGGGTTTGAACTGCAGATAGGGTTTTCCGCGGAACGTCGTGAGATCCAACCACTGTACGTGGCGATTGTCATTGTGAGTCTTGGCGCAGCCATCGTCTTTTTCACGTCTTTGTTTATTGTCCAGCGCATAGCCCGGCCGCTGGTCAAGGTTGCGGAACAGGCGGAGCATTTTCGCGGCGCCACGGAAATTGAACCGTTGCCCGAAACCGGACCGCGGGAGCTTGCGTCGTTGGCGCGCAACTTCAATACCATGGCGCAGGAGATATCCTTGTTGCTGACCAATCGTACTACCTTGTTAGCGGGTATTTCCCACGACCTGCGTACGCCGTTGACGCGCATGCGTCTGGCCCTTGCGCTACTGCCGGACGATGTTGATCCGCGGTTGGTGGAGCGCTTCGAGCGTAATCTGGAATCCATGGACGAGCTCATCAGCGACGCGCTTCGTTTTGCCCGAGGCACGCACGAGATCCCCCAGGAGATCGAGCTTTATCCTTTCGTCGAAGAAATTCTGGCCAGCTTTGACCAGGGCATAACGCTCGAGCGCCAGGCGCCGCCGGAACACCGCGCGGTCGTGGCGCCCAGTGCCTTTCGCAGGGTGTTGATTAATCTGATATCAAATGGCTGGCAGCACGGAGGCGCGGTGACGGTGGTGGTCAGTGAACAGCACGTTGACGTGATTGATGATGGGCCTGGAATTCCGGAGCAACACCGGCAGGAAGTGTTTCAGCCGTTTTTTCGCCTGGACAGCTCGCGTAGCGCCGCCACGGGCGGCAGTGGTTTAGGACTCGCGATCGTGCAGCAGTTGTGCCAGGCCCACGGCTGGGTTGTCAGCATCCATGCCGGACGCGAAGGCGGCACACGGGTGCGATTGCAATATGGTCACCCGGCTGAAACAAAATGACACAAAAAGCCGGGTCGCGGTAATTGTCTTGAAACCTATTTAACGCATAGTGAGAACCATCACCTCAGGGTGATAACTATCCCCTTTAGATCTCTGCGGGGCTCACAGCAGTCCGAGGGATCGACTCCAAAACCGCCAGCTTCCTCTCCAGGCTGGCGGTTTTTCTTTTTCCGCACCGAGGTAGTGGTTAACCTACCTGGTGGACGTGCACATCTGATTGTGGGTAAGGAATCGAGATGTTCTCGGCGTCGAAGGTGGCTTTCACGGTTTCAATGGTGTCGAAGTAAACGCCCCAGTAGTCGCTGCTGTTTACCCAGACCCGGCAGGTGAAATTCACTGAACTGTCTGCCAGCTCTCCCACCACAACGAATGGCTCGGGGTCTGAGAACACACGATCGTCTTCAGCGAAGATTCGCTGCAATGTGGATTTCGCGCTTTTGAAATCATCGTCGTAGCCGATGCCAAATACGAAGTCGACACGGCGCGTGGCTTCGGCCGAGAAGTTGGTGATGTTGCCGTTCGAAATCGGACCATTGGGAATGATGATGGTCTTGTTATCGCCGGTCTTGAGAACCGTCGTGAAAATCTGAATTTCTTTGACGGTTCCGCTCTCTCCCGCGGCCTGGATAAAGTCGCCCACCTTGTACGGCCTGAACAACAGAATCAGCACACCACCAGCAAAGTTGGCCAGGCTGCCCTGCAGAGCCAGGCCGATGGCCAGGCCGGCGGCACCTAGAATGGCGATAAACGAGGTGGTCTCGATGCCAATCATGGAGGCAACACTGATGAACAGCAGCGCCTTCAAGATGATCGACGCCATGCTGCCCAGGAACTTGGCCAGGGTCGGGTCCGTTTCGCCCTTTTCCATGCCACGGTTCAGGGCGTTGGCCACGCGTTTGATGATCCACAGACCAATGATCAGAACCAGGATCGCGAGGATCAATTTGGGTCCGTATTCCATTGCCATAATGACACCGGTATCTACATAGCCTTGCATGCTAACAACGGATATCTCTTCTGGAGTTGCGTCCACTGTGTGCCTCCACTTTCATTGCATTTGCTAGTTATTATCGACTTCGTGCGGGCAGTCCGCGCGAATGCGCGATGAATTCTTGCACGAATAGGAATGCCGGTATACAGGCTGAAAACGATCCACTACCCTGCGCGCATGGCGAATAAGGAGATCCGTATGCGGCGTAAATTGACTTACACTTTGTTTATTCTGGGGGCAGTTCTAACCTCAGCTAGCGGCGTAGCCGAAGAATACAATAACCCCACCAAGGGGCAGTTTTACATCACCCCTGGTGTGGTGGGATACGAACCGCCGGGGTCCAGCAAGCTTGGGTACGACGACGGGGTCGGTCCGGGCATCATCCTCGGCTACGGTTTGTCCGATAATTGGTCGGTAGAGGTGCTTGGCAGTGTCGTCGAGTCCGACTTCCGCAATGCCTCAGGCTCCGGCGAAGATGACATCACGCTGAAGTGGATGGATCTGGTGTACAAGCTGAAGGCGCGACAGGGATGGCAGCCGTTTGTGCTGTTCGGCGGCGGCCGTACCGAGTACGAATTTGAAAGTGTGCGCTCCGACAGTGACGATGTGCAATTCAATGCCGGTGTAGGGTTGTACCGCGAGCTGACCGATCGCATATCCATCCGTGCTGATCTGCGCGGTGTAACCAGCAATAAAGAGGGTGGCGTCCAGCCGTTTGCCTTTGTAGGTTTAACCGGTTTCCTGGGCGAACTCAAAGCTTCCGGGCCACCGCCCGACTCGGATGGCGACGGCGTGCCCAATGACATAGACAAGTGTCCCACCACCCCGGCGGGCCGGGTTGTCGACGCCGATGGTTGCGAACTCGACGGTGATGGCGACGGCGTCGTTGACGGTGAAGACCAATGTCCGCAAACGCCGGCCGGGGTTGCCGTCGACAGCAATGGCTGTGCTTTGGACGGCGATGCTGACGGAGTACCAGATTACCGGGATGATTGTCTCGATACCGAGGCAGGTGCACGGGTGAACGAGCGAGGCTGCTACATAGAGCTGGAAGAAGAAGTCACTATCGATATGAGTATCGAGTTTGCAACAGACAAAGCCGAGATTCGTCCGGATCATGTCGCTCAGCTCAATCGGGCGGTGCTTTTCCTGCGCGAATACCCGACAACCAATGCAGTCATCGAAGGCCATACCGACAGCGACGGCGCTGAGTCCTACAACCAGGGCTTGTCTGAGCGCCGTGCCAAGGCAGTGTACGACTACCTGATCGGCGAAGCGGGGATCAAAGCCAGCCGCCTCCAGTGGGCGGGGTTTGGCGAATCGCAACCGATTGCCGGCAACGACAGCGCTCAGGGTAAGCAGCATAACCGACGCGTTAGCGCTGTAGTTTCCGGGACGCATACGGTGCGCCAGTAGCCGCCGTGGGCAAGCTCGTGCTGGCTACGGCGCTTGCCCTGTGTTTAGGCGCTTGTGAGAGCGCCTACTACGGCGTGCAGGAGCAGTTTGGTGTCCTCAAGAACGATATCCTTGTCGATAGAGTTCAGGACACCATGAAAGCCCAGGAGGACGCTAAGGAAGAGTTCAAAGACGCCTTTGCGCAGTTTGAGGCGGTCGTTGGCGTGCCGGAATCCGAGCTGAAGTCGGTTTATGGCCGGCTCAACAGCGCGTTTGAAGACGCCGAGGACAAAGCCGGCGTGGTCAGCGCCCGCATTGAAAGCGTGGAAGATGTGGCTGAAGATCTGTTTGATGAGTGGCAGGATGAGCTACAACAGATCTCCAACGCATCGCTACGCAATAAGAGTGCGGCGCAGCGCAAATCTTCGCAGCGCAAGTATGGCGGTTTGATCAAGGCCATGAAACGGGCCGAGTCGCGCATGGAGCCAGTGTTGAACTCATTTCGGGATCACGTGCTGTTTCTCAAGCACAATCTCAATGCGCGAGCCATCGCATCGCTAGAGGGCGAGTTGGGAGGCATCCAGAGCGATGTCGGCAGATTGATCGAAGAAATGGAGCGCTCCATTGCGGAAGCGCAGAGTTTCATAAACAGCATGGAAACCGGTTAAGGGGGCAAGATGAAAGTATTGGGCTGGATCATTGGCATTGTGGTGCTTGCGGTAGTTGGCGCAGGGGTTTTCATCGCGTTGAATTCGGGCAGCCTGGTCAAACAGGCCATCGAAGAATTCGGCCCTGAGTTCCTTGGCACGGACGTTAGCGTAAGTGAAGTGAATCTGGCCCTGACTGAAGGCTCCGCCCACATTAAAGGCGTGAATATCGGCAACCCATCGGGTTTCGGTGGGGGGCATCTGATGAAACTCGACGAGATAAAAGTGGTACTGGATGCCCAGCAGATCAGCGACACCCTGGTGGTGATGAAACATGTGCTGATAGATGGGGCCGATGTGTTGGCGATAGCCAAGGGCAAGAGCACCAATATGCAAAAGCTCATGGATAATCTCGATGCCGCCGCCGGAACGAGCACCGGCGAATCTGACGCGAGCAGCGAAACCGGGACCGAGATGAAGTTCATCATCGAGCGCTTCGACTTTAGCAATGCGAACGCATCGTTGAGTTCGGACATTCTCGGCGACCTGCAGATAGACATCCCGGATATACGTCTCAAGGACCTTGGCCGCAAAAGCGATGGCGCGACCGCGGCCGAACTGGCCCAACAGATTTTCAAGCCGATTACGGCCGCGATAGGTAAGGCCGCGGTGAATCAGGGTCTGGATGTCGAGGGCGCTAAACAAAAAGCTGAACAAAAGGCGCGTGAAGAGCTGGGCAAGGGGCTGCGCGGGTTGACCGACCAATTAAAGAAAGGCGACTGATGGAACTCGAAAACGTTCTCTATGAGGTACAAGGGCCGCTGGCCCTCATTACCATCAATCGAGCGGATAAACACAATGCTATCTCCCTTGCGACGTTGGATGACTTACACGCAGCGGTAGATGCCGCGGGGGAAGATGAAGCAGTCCGGGTACTTGCTATCACCGGCGCCGGGGGGCGATCCTTTGCGTCTGGATCCGATCTGGCAGAGGTGTTGCATCGCGACCTCAAGAAAGCGCTGGAACCGATCGTGCAGGGTCTGGCGGATAAACTCGAAAGATTGCCCAAGCCTACGATTGCCGCTATCGACGGTATTTGTATGGGCGGTGGTCTGGAAGTTGCGTTGGGTTGCGACTTGCGGGTAGCCACACCCAAATCCCGATTCGCGACGCCGGAGGGCAAGCTCGGCATCATTCCGGGTGGCGGCGCCACCGCGCGTTTGCCGAGAATCGTGGGGCGTGGTTGGGGCATGGAAATGATGCTGATGGGCGAGCCCATCGATGCCGAGCGCGCATTGCAGATCGGATTGGTGACTCGTTTGGTAGAGCCTGATGAGCTGCTGAATGAAATACGCCGCATGGCCGACCATCTGGCTCAGTTCGCGCCGTTCGTGCCGCGCACCATGAAGGCCATGGTGCACTTCGGCATGGAAGCAAGCCTGGCAGGTGCGTTGATGTTCGAAAAGTATGCTCAGGGCGCACTGGTGCAGACCGAAGATAAAACCGAAGGCATCAGTGCCTTCCTGGACAAGCGCGACCCGGAGTTTAAGGGACGCTAGTTCAACTCAGCTACTAGATTGGCACTAGCGCTAGCCGGGAAGCTATTAGATACTCGGTCTCCTTCAATTGACCTATAACAATGTAAGGGGAGGCCTATGGCTGTTGAAAAGTTTCCCGTGGAGGCGAGTCACATCCTCATGTTTGCTCGCTCCGTCGGTGATGACAATCAGATTTATTCCGATGAAGATTACGCAAAGGGCACGGAGCCTGGCAGCGTCATCGCTCCGCCGACGTTCGCGCAATCGAGCGCCCAGTTTGACCCTGACTATTTCCTGCGGCCCAAGGTCGGCGAACCATGGTTCGGTTCCGGCGGCGAACCCACCGGGATCAAGCGTGATGCCAGCGGTGGCGGTGGCGGCGGTGGTGGTGGTGGATTGCATGCCGAGCAACACTTTGAATACCACCGGCATCTAAAGCCTGGCGACGTACTTACCGCGACGGTTAAACCGGGTGAAACCTGGGAGAAAGAGGGCAAACGCTCCGGCAAGCTCGTGTTTTCTGAAACCGTCACGGAATACCGTGACCAGAACGGCGATCTCGTTGTCACGGCTCGTGGCGTCGGCGTTCGCACCGAACGCCCGGTAGATCAGTAGGAGGACGACATGGCATTGAATGCAAGTGAATTGAATGTAGGAGACACCTACACCGAGTGTCTGGTCGAAGACCTGAAACGTACTCAGATAGTGCAGTACGCAGGTGCATCTGGTGATTACAACCCGCTGCATACCGATGAAGTGTTCACCGTGGAGGTGGCCAAGTATCCGTCGGTTTTCGCTCACGGCATGCTCACCATGGGCATGACCGGACGCATGCTGACAAACTACGTTGGCGATGGGCGACTGACCAAGTACGGAGTGCGTTTTACCAGCCAGGTATGGCCAGGCGACACGCTGAATTCCACGGCAACCGTTGAAAGCGTAGAAGATGGCCTGGTAAACCTCGTGGTTGCGACTACTAATCAGGACGGTGCGACGGTTCTTTCCGGCTACGCGCAGGCGCGCGTGGACTAGCTAACAGGCTGCTCGCAGCTATGGCGGCGGCGCCAGCACCAGCGACGTGTTGATGCCGCCAAAGGCGAAGTTGTTGCTCATGACGTACGCAACATCCAGGCTCCGGCCGGCTCCGGTTATGTGATCGACCCCGCCACAGTCGGGGTCGATCACATCCAGATTCAAGGTGGGGGCGAACCAGCCCTCGCTCATCATCATGAGTGTTGCCCATGCTTCGATGCCGCCGCAGGCGCCGAGGGTGTGGCCGAGATGACCTTTTAAAGAGCTGATGGGCACGTCGGGTAGTACCGCGCAGGTTGCCCGGGCTTCGGAGACGTCACCGCTGTCAGTGGCCGTTCCGTGGGCGTTGACGTAGCCGATATCTGCCGGTTGCAGCGCGGCGTCGTCTAGCGCCATGCGTATGCATCGAGATTGCGTGTCGGTGCCGGGTTGGGTGATATGAGCGCCATCGGAGTTGGTCGCGAACCCGACCACCTCGCCAACTATCGCTGCACCCCGTGCTTGTGCATGTGCTAGCGATTCCAGCACCAGCGTGCTGGCACCTTCGCCCAACACCAGACCGTCGCGCCCAACGTCGAAGGGGCGTGGCGTGGTGTGGGGCGCATCATTGCGCTTGCTGGTGGCGTACAGGGCGTCGAATACTGCCGAATGCGCAACCGTCAGCTCGTCCGCACCGCCTGCGAGCATGACCTCCTGCCGTCCATTACGAATGGTTTCGAAAGCGAATCCAATAGCCTGGCTGGATGCTGTGCAGGCGGAACTTGTGGTCAATATCCGGCCGGTGAGGCCAAAGTACACACCAATATTAACTGCCGCGGTGTGGCTCATGCCGCGCAGATAGCTGGTGGCCTTGAGCTCGCGAGCATCGGCCCGTTCCAGCGTGCTGACGAACTCCAGCAGTGCATCCGGGCTGCCTGTCGCCGAGCCGTAAGCGAGCCCGGTGCTGCCATTGCGGATCACCGCATCGCCGGTCAAACCGGCGTTTTCCAGCGCCAGTTCTGTAGCGCGCACCCCCAGACGGGCAACTCTACCCATGCTGCGCAGGTCACGCCGGGTGTAGTGAGCGGGCATGTCGAAATCGACCGGCGCGCCGAGATAGCAATTCAAGCCTTCGACCTTCTGCCACCGCGACATCAGGCATACGGCAGAGGTGTCGTTGCGCAGTGCCTGCTTGAAGGTCGGCCAATCGTTGCCCAGGGCGGTAACCTGTCCGGTCCCGGTGATGACAACCCGGCGATTGAGCACTAGCCTGCCAGCCCACCGTCGATGGCAATGACCTGACGAGTGATGTACGCGGCATTATCTGAACAGAGAAATGCGACCAGCGCGGCAACCTCTTCAGCTTGGCCCGGGCGCCGCAGCGGGATCATGTCGCGCACCACGTCCGCTGGGATGTCCTCGGTCATGTCCGTTTCGATGAATCCTGGTGCTACGCAGTTGACCGTGATGTTACGTTTTGCAAGTTCCAGTGACAGCGACTTGGCAGCGCCGATGAGTCCGGCTTTGGAGGCGGCGTAGTTGGTTTGACCGCGGTTGCCGATGATGCCGGAGACGGACGACAGAACTACCACGCGCCCCGGCTCTCGGCGGCGAATCATTGGCATAACGGCAGGTTTCAGCACGTTATAGAACCCATCGAGATTGGTGTGTACGACCGTATCCCAGTCCTCATCGGTCATCATCGGCAGTGCTTGGTCGCGACTGATGCCGGCATTCAGCACCACGCCATAGTACGCTCCATGCTGATCGATATCGTCACTGATCGCGGCGCGGCACGCATCACGGTCACCTATATCAAAACCTATCGCACGCGCCTGGCCGCCGGCGTCACTGATTTCCTGCACGCATGAATCGGCCAGATCCTGACGCTGCCCGAAATGTACCACCACCTGAAAGCCATCCGCGGCAAGCGCCGTGGCGATGGCGCGACCGATGCCGCGGCTGGCGCCGGTAACCAGGATGGAACGCGTCATAGGTACACCGACAGATCCGCTACCGTAGTTGCTCGAGAGGCTGCGACACGCGCGCATGCGCCAGCTGAAGTCGGCGTTTGCAAATCAGGCTGCAGGATGTGTACTTCACCCTGAAACTTTACCAAAGCCGAACCCTCTGCGGCAGCTGGCATTGCAGATGTGAGGCTGACGCTCAACAGCAGGCGGCTTGCCAACGGAAATACAGCCACGGCCGTGTTGAAACGCCGGCACGCAATCAACATGCCCTGTTTGGGCGGATTGGCGTCGCTTGCCTGCAATGTAAAAAATGCCGCCGCGGCCTGGGCCAGGTATTCCAGGCCGAAACAAGCGCGCACGCCACGATTGCTGGCAAACGGCGAGTGTCGCTGTATCTCAACGTGTGCCCACAAGCGCTGTTGGTCGTGGGCAAGCACCTCGTCTATCAGGCGCATAGGCGGTTGATGCGGAAGCAGCGAGGCGATGGGGTTCCCAGGCACTAGCCCGTGCCTTCAATCATAGCCTGCACCCGCTGGGTAAGCGCATCGGGCACGCCGATGATGAGATTTCCGGTTTCGGCGGCAACCGGAACCTGAACGGTGAACGCTTCGTTGACGCGGGCGCCGTCGGCATCCGAGATATCGTAATACAGGCGCAGCCGGAACTCCCATTCCACCAGTTGAGCGGAAACCGTGATGTGTGCACCGAACGGCAGGCTTTTGATGTAGCGGGCGCGCGCATCCACGATTGGCCAGATCTGCCCAGCCGCCGCCATTTGCCGATAGCCGAACTCGAGCTTGGCGAATAGAGCGACGCGCGCCGTATCGTAGTATCTGAAGTAGTTACCGTGCCACGCCAGACCGGTCGGATCGGCGTCCTGGAATGGAACTTCGACCTCTACCGAGGTGCGCAGCGCCCCATAGTTGGGCCACGACTTCTGCCAGAGTCTGCCGGCGCGCTCAGCCAACAGCGGCACCGCGTGAAACAAGGCGGCGCCACAAGCGTGACGGCAGGCGTAGGAGAGCGCCGATGATTAACAGTGTGTGCATGGCCACCAGTCTTGTGTTGTCGGCAAACATGTTGAAATGCGATTGGCCATCTTGCGGATATATCACCTTGGTGTCCATGCTGCGTACTTCCAGACCGGCCCAGCAGGCGCGTACCAGGATCTCGACGTCGAATTCCATGCGTGTGCGATATCCCAATCGTGCGCACAGCGGCAGCACCAGCCGCACGGGATAGACACGCAACCCGCACATGGCGTCTTTGACCTTGGTTGAACCGCATTCGAACTGCACCAGGACATTGGTCAGCATGCGGCCATATAGGCGCACTGTCGGAATGTCGGAGCCGAATATCGGACGTCCGGTGAACAGGCTGTCAGGTTGTTGCTGCGACAACCCGTGCAGTTTGGGTAGATCGGCGGAGTCGTGTTGCCCGTCGGCATCCAGGGAGATGATGTGGCTGAACCCGCGGGCGGCGGCCTCGCGCATGCCGGTGATCATGGCAGCGCCCTTGCCGCCGTTCTCCGTGCGTTCCACCAAAGTAACATTTGGCAAGTCATGCACGACCGCCTCGAGCTCGGCAACGGCGTTCGCGCCGCTGGCGTCGTCGACGATGACTACCTGCATATCGAATTCGGAGATCGCCGGCAACATGGCAATGAGTGGTGTTTGATGCCGGTAGTGTGGGACGACGATGCAATACCGGTCACCCATGGTATTGCAGCCGCCCCTGAGTGCGCGACGATGAACCGTCGCTGTAAGCAAAGTCGACTTGGCCCGCGGCCAGGGAGAGCGTCAAACGCAGCCAGGTTCCGGGAGGTACCGGGGCTTTGAACTTGATCTGCGACATGCCGCGAAAGCGGGCCTCGGGAGTCTGCTGAAAAGCTTCCTGCGCGGCGGTGACGGCCCAGTCGATCTGCACGATACCAGGCAGGATCGGGTTGCCGGGAAAGTGTCCCGCGAACACGGGCAGGCTCGGGTCGACGAACACGATGCCGTCGAAGGTATCAGCTGTAGTCTGACGCGTGCTCCACCACGGCTGGTCGATGGACGGAACCTGGCTTTGATAGTAATCCTGCCACACGGTTTCAGTGACCGGCAGAACGTCATGTCGGCCAATGGGGGCGCCTGCATGCTGTGACGCTTGTGATCCCAACAATTCGTCGCACGCGGCTGGGCTGATCGTAACGATGTGGGCCATTACCCGGCGCGGTGCTGTTTCTGATAATACAACCGCACGGGATACTCCGCGGCGATCAGCGAGCCGATCAACACATAGCTGATGGCGCCGTTATACACAGCCCAGACGCCGGTAGTTGCTGCCAGGGCGGTGTAGGCGGCGATCACAGTGCTGACGGCGAAGAATCCAGTCCATACCATGGTCAGGCGCCGGGTGTACGGAACTGCGGGCCCCTCGACGATGATGCCAATCACTTGCGAAAGTCGCTCGATGGCCGAGGGCGGGTTGCGCAAGCTATATATACAGAATGCGGCAAGGCTGAAGTTGATGATGACCGGGTAGGATTTGAGTACGCGTAGCTGTCCATCGAAGAAAGCCGCAGCACAGAAGGCGAGCGCGGCGGCGATGCCGAGCAACAGGTACCTCCTGGGAATGGCGGTCACCAGCCACAGACGCCCGCAGGCTAGAACGCCAAACAGGGCAATCAAAATGGCCGGCGATACCCGCTCCAGCAGGAAATAGACGGCGAACGGATAGCAGGCTAGAGCGAGGGCAAAGACTGCGCGTAGCACTGGTGCAGCTTACGCGCTGTCCACCAGGGCGACCACTTCGCCGACGGTGCGGACATTTTTCAGAGCTTCCGCGGGTAGCTCCTTGCCGGTGAATTCGCGCAGGCGTGCCAGGATGTCGATGGCGTCGATGCTATCGATGTCCAAGTCATCTAATAGATGCGCCTCTGGGGTAATACTTTGCGGATCTACTTCGAATTCTGCCGCCAGGACGTCGCGTAAGTGTTGTAGAACTGTCATGTCCTAAGTTTCCGTCCGCGGCGGACGTTGTGCAACCTGATAGGAGGTTATCTGCTGGTGAAAAAATTTCTGCAGGCCGGCTGTCAGTTGCCTGCGCGCGTGACGCGGGGCGTCCGTGCGAACCTCGGTAAGAGTGTCGGTGAATACGATCTGCCATCGCAAAGGCTGGTTGGGGAATGCGTACCATGGGCGCGCTTTGGAGAGATACGACCCCGCTTTGTGGACCACCACCGGGTGAACAGGAACGGCGGTGCGCACCGCAAGCTCCGCCGCGCCAAGCCGGAAAGTGGGAAGCTCCCCTGGCGGCGTACGAGTTGCTTCGGGGAATACCAGCAAGGTTTCTCCCTGGCGCAGCCGTTCGCAGCCTTCGGCGAGTAGCCGTTCCGGGTCCTGGTTGGACACATAGTCCAATTGCGCAGCCAGGTATCTGAATAATCCAAATCTCTCGAGATCGCCCTTCAGTACGCAGCAGATGTTGGGTTGTGTGGATATCAGCCACAATGCATCCACCAGGCTCGGATGGTTGGCGACGATCAAGCCCGGCGGTAGCTTGCGCTCGCCTATGAACTCCACCTTCACCATGCGGATGAGACGGCAGTATCCGAGGTAGATCCTGGCCACACGGCTGGCTACCCCGCGCAGCCAGATGATGCGACGACGCCTGTCACGGTGGATCATTCCGGCGACGGGCGCAGCGGCTGCAATCGCGAGACAGCACAGCACGAAAATGCCATACGCAGACGTGTAGCCCACCGCATAACCCAGCCTGCCCAGCCGGGGCGGGGCGCTACTAATTAGCGCTAGGAAACCCCAGCGTTGATCGGTAGTCTTTCCAGTCATGTAGGGGGCTTAAAACTCTCCAGTCAATCCCAAGGAGTCTGACAGCAGACGTGGTTTTCGTAAACCAACTCACGTTGACCTCTGCCCTCGGCGCAGGCATGGACAGCATGCGGGAATCTCTGCGCGATGAGCGCAGCGGGCTGACCGATAGAGGTTGGCCCGGGAGCGATGTCGAGTGTTTTCTTGGCATCGCCGATATCCCGAGTGAGCTTTGTGTGCCGGCACAGCGCGAGAGTCGCAACAATCGGCTGGTCGAGTATGCGCTGCAGCAGGACGGCTTCATCGATCATGTCGCGGCTTGTGTGTCGAAGCATGGTGCGGACCGAGTCGGCCTGGTGATGGGTAGCAGCACATCGAGTGTCGACCGTACCGAACAAGCTTATGCAGCCATGCTCGAGGACCAGGGCGAGCCGGCTTTTGCAGATCATTTCGTACAACCCGAGACCCACAACCCGCATGCCCCGGGCGATTACGCTGCGCTGCGCCTCGGGATCGCCGGACCCTGTATGACGATAAGTGCAGCCTGCGCTTCCAGCGCGAAGGTGTTCGCCGTTGCACAACGCTGGCTCGACCAGGGCTGGGTTGATGCGGTGGTGGTCGGCGGCGCGGACAGCCTGTGTTTGAGCGTGATATACGGGTTTCACTCCCTGCAACTCATTGCAGCCAGCCCGTGCCGGCCGTTCTCACCAGACCGTCAGGGCATCAGCCTCGGCGAAGCCGCCGGGTTCGCTTTGCTGTCTACCGAGCCAGCCCAGGTGCAATTGCTCGGCGTTGGCGAAAGCTGCGATGCATACCATATGTCCAGTGCACATCCTGAAGGTCTGGGTGCGACATTGTCGATGCAGCGAGCCCTGCAAGCTGCGGGATTGACAATTGACGATATTGACTACGTCAATTTGCATGGCACAGGTACGCGCGCGAATGACGAAACCGAAGCCAGAGCGTGCAGCGGCATGGCCGGGGAAAATACACTGTTCAGCGCTACCAAAGGATGGACGGGCCACGCTCTGGGCGCGGCGGGTATTGTTGAGTCCGTGCTGTCGATCAATGCCCTGCTGACTGGATTTGTGCCTGGCACCATGAACACCGAACAGTGCGAGCCGGAATTACCCGTGATGCTGGAAAGTCAGCAGCGCCAGATCAGCACAGTGTTGTCGAATTCGTTTGGATTTGGCGGCAACAATTGCTCCGTCGTGTTCGGTCAGTCATGAAGGTGTGCATCCCAGGGGCCGGAGTGTGGGCGCGTGGCATCAGTGGATTTGCTGACCTGCGCCAGCTCGCGCGTGGCGGCGAGTTGCCCGATGTGGAATTCAGCGCGCCGAAACCCGAAGCCATATCAGCGCGTGAACGGCGCCGTGCCGGTTTGACCATCAATCTGGCGGTAGCAGTCGCCCATGAAGCCTGTGAGGTGGCGGGCGTGGACAAAGCCCAGGTGCCGTCGGTGTTCGCCTCGGCCATGGGCGATACCGAGATCACCGACTACATGTGCCGTAAGCTCTGCCAGGGCGAAAAGTTGCTTTCGCCGACCAAGTTTCACAACTCGGTGCACAACGCGCCATCCGGATATTGGAGCATCAGTGCGGAAAACCGCGCTCCCAGTACCTTCGTGGCAGGCTATCGGGAGAGTTTCGGCGCCGGCATGCTCGAAGCGGTCAGTCAGATGCAGGCGACACAGCAGCCGGTGCTGCTGGTGGCTTACGATATTCAGGACCAAGCGCCGCTTGAGCATGTGACGCCCATCGCCCAGAGCCTGGCCTGCGCGTTAGTCATAGCCCCCGAAGGGTGGGCGCAGACCCACACAGGGGCGTTGACCAACTGCGCGGAGATAGCCCTTGTGGCGGGAGAAGTCGTCGCGGATTCGCCCCAGGCGCCAGGGCTGGTCGAATTGGCTGGCGGCAACCCCATGGGCATTGGCCTCACCCTGCTCGAGCGCCTGGTAGCGGTGCAGGATGGTGGTGCCGTCGAAGCGCAGATACGAGTGCCCGCGGCAGGGCGACTGTGGTTAGACGTGCGGCTTGGGCCCGGGCCCAGCGTTTAATGTCTGGCGCGGTCTCCGCCCGATATGACGTGTGCATTCTTGGCGCGGGTATGGCGGGTCTCACGTTAGCGCGCCAGTTGCATGGCCGGGCCCCGCAATTGCGCATTGCGATAGTGGAACACCGGCGCTTCCCGGTGCGCGAAGCGGTGCACAAAGTAGGCGAATCCACGGTTGAGATCGCATCGCACTACCTGTCGGAAGACCTGAACCTCAGAGACCATATGGCCGCGGAGCAGCTGCCCAAGTTTGGCTTGCGGCTGTTTCTGCGCGGAGCGCAAGCCGTGACTGAAGATGTGTCGCAGTACGATGAAATCGGCGTCAAAAAGATACTGCCCATTCCAACCTTTCAATTAGATCGTGGGCGCCTGGAAAACTATCTGGCAAGCGGATGCGTTATGTCCGGCGCTGACGTGCTGCAAGGCACGACCGTGCGTGCCGTAGACATTAATAAGGGCGCTCACCGGGTCACGGTGAGAGATGGCGCCGCGGAACAGACATTGCGGGCCAGATACCTCGTGGACGCCAGCGGGCGGCGCGGCTGGCTGCGCGATCAGCGCGATCTGGCGCGCCCGGCGCGCCACGCAAACCAGGCGGTGTGGTTTCGTGTGGCAGGCAGTTTCGAACTGGATGATTGGAGCGGCAATGATGAATGGCGAACACGCTGTTCGGGTATGTCGCGCCGGCTGAGCACCAACCACTTCACGGGGCCAGGCTATTGGTTGTGGTTGATACCCCTGGCGTCAGACGTCACCAGCGTGGGCCTCGTGTTCGACCCCCAACGGGTACCCCTCAGCGCGGTAAGTACCCACGCAAAGTTCTTGCGTTGGCTCGAGGACGAGCACCCGTTGGTCACGTCTCGGCTCGCCGGCCATGCGCCGTTAGACTTTCACGCTCTCAAAGACTATGCAGTTGCCTGTCGGCAGACGTTCTGTGAAGACGGTTGGATGCTCAGCGGTGATGCCGGGGTGTTCTCGGATCCTTTCTATTCACCTGGTGCGGATTTTATCGCCTTTGCCAATGGCTTCATTACCGAGCTGATTGTGGGAAACCTTTCGGCAGAGCACTATCGCAAGTTCCAGGCGTACTTTCTGGCCTTTTTCAGCAGCACGCTCTCATTGTATCGCGGCCAGTACGGCGGTTTTGGCGACCGCAATCTGATGGTGATCAAGACAATCTGGGACTACACCTACTATTGGGGTCCTCTGTCGAAGTTGTTTTTTACCCGTCGTTATCTGGATACGGATTTCATGGAGGCTAATCAACCCGTGCTGCTGCGGGCGGCGGGGTTGAATGCTTCGATGCAGCGCAATTTCCGCCGCTTGAGCCGGTCGGGACAGCGGGTTGGTGGTGAAGGACGCTTTTTCGATCACCATGAACTGCCGATTTTTCATCGCCTGAAGCACGAGCTATTGCAGGGTGACTCTGATGCTACGGGTGCGCAACTGGCGTCGTCGGTGGCTACGCTTGAAAGCCTCGTTGCGGGTCTGAGCAAGATCATGGCGGACCTGGACCACGGGGCCCGCTTACCTGCTCTGGATAAACTGGGTCAATTGTCAGAATTCGCGTGACGCCCCAGACGGGCCAGTAGATAGGCAGCGACAACGCCGACGGCGACGGTTGTGCCGATACCGTGCAGAACTGGGATGCTGGACAGCGCCAGCACACCGAACACAATCAGGCTGGACAGGGCGCAGATCGAAACTGCGCTGTGAGTGGCGAGCTGATCCGTGGGGTTTAGCGGGCGGCTGTAGAACAGCGCGTAGTCTAATCCCAAGCCCGCAACCAGGGTCAGCGCCATGAGATCGAACAGCGATAGACCGCCTTGCCATGTGGCGCTGCCGGCTGCTGCTGCGCAAACCGCAGCGCCCACGCTCAGTAACACCCAGACCACGCGGCGAAATTCTAGCCGCCACAGTAGCAGAAGGGCGATGAATCCAAGCGCGGTGGCCAGCACCTGGATCAATCTGTCGCGATAGGCGCTCACCATGTCCTGCGAGGTCTGCTTCAGGTCGATAAGTTCGGCATTGGCCAGCAGAGCTAGCTCGGCGTTGACCTGCTCAGGGTCAGTGAGCCGCTGCAGGAACACAAGGCTGACCCAGTGCTCACCATCCTGATACAGCAGATTGTTGGTGGCGCCGGCGAGGCGCGGTTCCGTCTGCAGTTTTTGCCATGACAGATTGTCCAATGCCGTGCTTTCGGCTTGCCAGGCCGTGGTAAACGAGGCGAAACCTTGTGGATTGAACGGCAGACGTTGCAGAGCGCTATCAAATGCTGCGCGGGAGTGTGGGTCGCCCAGGCGGAGCCTTCGCCTGTGTTGAGTAGCATCGCTGGGCAAAAGTTGAACGATGCTCTGCAGCCCGCTGAGAGTGCCCCGGCGCTGCAACTGGGAGAGGCTGGCGACGGCCAGCTCGGTCTGTTCGAGGCAGGCCTGCAGGTCGGCTGCGCGTACAGCGACCAGGTGCCGGATGTCGGTAACGCCGAGGTGCGTGCGCACCGCCCTGTCTGCAGCGAGCAGCCTCGCATCCACCGGGGTGAGGCTGGCCAGGTCGTTGTTGAACACTTTATTGCTGACGAGGCCGCCAAGCGCAAGCAAGATCACGAGCGCCGCTGGCACATAGCGAAACCCGGTCGAGGGTGACGTATGCGTAACAGGGGTTTCGACCTGGCCAACGGGGTTCGCATGGGCGGACGACGGGGCGATCCACGCCGCGACCGCTGCAGCCGCGACGATGCCGCAGAATGCAAAAACACCCAGCTGTTGCAGGCCGGACGTACCGCTGAATAGGAACGCGCCATAAGCGATGAGTGTTGACGCTATGCCCAGCAGCAACGTCGGCCATACGCTTAGCTGCCCCCGGGATCCACGATGTTCCGCATGGGTAAACAGGTGTAACGGATAGTCGATGGCGACCCCGAGCAGCGTAAAACCGAACGCGAGGGTAATGCCGTGTACTTCGCTGAACAGCACTGTGAGGGCGAACAAGCCCAGCGCGCTGCCTGCGGCAAGCGGCAGGGCGACGCCCAGAACGCGGTGCGCGCTGCGAAAGCGCACAATCATTATGGCGAGCAGAGCGAAGCTCGCAATGAGGCTGAACAGAGTGGCCTCAAAGCGCACCGAGCGCTGCAGATCCACGGCATAAACGCTGCTACCGAGCAGGTGTTTGACCGTCGCGCCGCCCAGCGTTTTGCGAATATCACCGATCACCTCGGTTTGCGCGGGCAGATCGTAGGCCGGGGCGCGGGTTGCCACCATGAGCACGCGATGGTTGTCGTACTCGAATTCCGGTTCGCTCGCACTGGAGCCGAAGTCCAGCAATGCGTTGACGGCGAGCATCGCTGGATCCTGTGCGATCAGCGCGAGCGCATCATCATCGGCGGCAAACATCATGTCGTCCAGCCGCTGACTCAGGATTTCAGTCCAGCTCGCCTCATCGGTTGGTAAGTCACCCAGCAGCAGGCGTTTGCGCCACAACGATTGCGGCATGTCGGGCACGTCCAGTGTGTCGTTTTGCGGCCACACCTGCTCGACGCCGGGCAGCTCACGCAGACGCTCCGCCAGCATGGCGGCTTGTGGCGCCGCGATGTCGGCCAGCACAACAAAAATGAGTCGCGCTCCCGGCCCCTGGCCCAGGCGTTGGGTCAGGAGCTCCTGGGCAGGATTGGTTGGAGGTGGCAGAAACGCGCCGAGATCATAGCTCAGATTCAGGCGCAACGCGGCGCCTGTGCCCAGGGCAAGCGTCGCCATGAGCACGGTCAATAAGCGCCCGGCGCTACTCAAGTGTCTGGACCGGATGCGGTGCGTGCCTGTGGCGGATTAATGACGACCTCCAGCCAGTGGGTGGTGTCGCCGGCGGCGTTGTCGCGCTCCGAGCGAAAACTGCTCAGTTGCGAGTCGGTTCCCACAATCAGCAGTCGCGCGAGTTTTTTCCGCACCCTTTCGTTCTGAGGAACCAGTGAGACCTGCCAGCTTGCCCCGTTGGCTGAGGCCGCGAGCTGGAAGTGCTCGCCCAACAGCGCCACGTCGCCATGTAGGAGCGCCTGCAATGCCAATAGCGGCAGGTGGCCTGGTTTGTTCGGGTCCAACTTCATGTGTCGGGTGGCTGTGCGCTTACCCGGCCCGTGACGAGCGGACTTTTCGCGACGTAAGGTCATAAAGCCGTCGTGCAGGCTGCGCTCCTCCGGACGAGGCGCTGTAACGCGCATCACCAGGCCCTGGTCTGGCGATTTGAACATAACGCCCTGTTGGCGAGCGACGCTGCGCAACAACGGGTTTACCTGACTTTGGGTGAATGGAACCTGCTCGCCCGTCGGGAAGTGCAGGTGGGTCAGAATCTGATGTGCTTGTTCGCTCGCCGGAGCCGCGGCATAGGCCGTAATGGTGAACAGTAGCCAGGCGGTGGCGGCTGCGAGTACACCTGGGTGGCCTGTCACTGCGCGTCCCAGAAATCGTATAAATTGAACCAGGCGTACGGACACGCGTATACGTGATGCTCCAACTTCGCGACGTAGTCGGACAGCAGTTGCTCGATGCCCTGTTGACGCCGGTGACGCGCTATCTCGGTATGGCTGCTGAGTACTTCGCAATGGACCTCATAACCTTTGTCTGTGAGACGACAGAATGTGCAGATAATGGGCGTTTTGAACAGGTTTGCGATGATGTATGGGCCGATCGGAAACGCGGCAGGGGCACCGAGAAATTCCTGTTGATGGATGCGGTCGCCGGGGCGGTGACGATCGGCCAGGAAACCTATCCAATCGCCGCTTTGCAGCGCGTCGCGAATGTTGAGTCCGAGGGAGACGGCGTCCTGTTCGGAATCGATGATGAGTTCGGCAAGCTCGGGCTGAACTTCCGCCAGGACCTGCATGAAGCGTTGGTTGACCCCTTTGTCGAGTACGATGCGCAAGACGATGCCGCCCATCTCCGGGCCGATCACGCGAGCGGCTTCAAACGAACCGAAGTGGGCCGCAAGGAAGATGCCTGGCTTACCGGCATCCAGCACTTGTTGCAACTTGGGATCAAGAACGAACGTCACCGGGATGTCGTCGGCTTGCCCGGCGAGGAAATAGAAGCGGTCTGCGGCCACCTTGGCAAACTGGTGAAAGTGTTTGAGCACCTCACCCCAGCGTGCTGGACGGCCGAATACGCGGCCGAGGTAGGCGCGGGATGCCCGCCGTTCCGGCCCCCGCACCAGGCAAAAATAGACGCTTACCGGCACCAGCAAGGCGTGCAGTATGCGGCGTCCCAGGTGGCGCGCGATCCACCTCAGAAACTGCAGGCCCGCGCGTGTGCCTGCCTCGGGGCGCGATTGCCAGCGCGCGGTCTGGTCAGACATGGTCGCTGCGTTCAATCTGCGCCAGCAGTTTTCGCAGCTCACCGCGCTTCAGCTTGCTGGTACGGTCCCGTGGTAAAGCATCGACCAAGCGGATCGGCCGGGGTACGAAGGCGGTATCCATGCGTTGCGCAAGGGCAGCGCGGATTGCTCGGCTGTTCATGCCTGGTGCGACTACCAGGGCACCGAGACGGCCTGTGTCAGGTAAGTGGAGTGCAGCTGGTTCGTATATCACGGCATCGTCGACGCCGTCGACGTCCATCAACAGATGGGTGAGGTTGGCCAGCGACTCGCGCTTGCCGCCGATCTTAATGATATCGCTGGTGCGTCCGATCAGTTCGTATTGATGGCCGTCGCCGTGGTCCAGGCGATTGAAATGGTCGGCTAGAGTGACCGGGTCAGGAAGTTCGCGATGGCTGACGGCAATCGCGCCATTGTTGTAGGCAATGTCAAAACAGTCAAAAAATTCCCAATTCGGGTTCGTAGCAGGGAACCGCGATGCCAGCGATCCAATTTCGCTGCAGCCGTAGATCTCGAAGATGCGGGCGTCGAAATGCGCCTCGATCTGTGTCGTCAGGCTCGCATCCAGCGGCGCTGTGGCGCATACAATGGTTGCGACGTTGCTGGGCGGCGAGGGCACCTGACGTAGAGCCCGCAAGTGCACCGGTGTGGAGACCAGCACCGTGGGTTGGGAAAATTCGCTCACCGCGCGCACGACGTCCTGAGGATAAAAGTCAGCGCCGCAGTGGAGCGTGAGCGGTGCGATGGTAGGTAAAAGCATCGCCCATTCCAGGCCGTACATGTGCCATGAAGGGACGGTTGCTACCAGACCCGCGGGTACGTGGGGGTCAACCGGAAGATAACGCTGATGCACCTGCCGCCAGGTGTCCAGCATACGCCAGGACTTGGGATGTGCCTGGGGTTCACCGGTACTGCCCGAGGTAAATGCAATGGCCGCGACGTGATCCGCGTTGCATGATGGACTGGTTGTTTCTCCATGACCGCCTGGTTCTATCGCGACACGCACGTCGGCATCGTCGCCACCCTGGTCGCTGATGATGGGGCAGGCGCCGAAGCGTTGCGCGAGGGTGCGCGCATCGGCGGTGTCGCGTTTGGCCGGCAGCAGGTTGGTCTGGTGGTTGGCCAGGGCCGCAAAGAAGGCGACGGTGAACGTATAGCGGTTCTGACAAAGATTGATGATGAAATCGCCTGCGGGAAGCGTTTGCGCGAGCGCCTGGATGTCGGCGCAGAATTGCGCCACGGAAATTCGTTTGTTCCCCCGCCGTGCAAACGCCTCGGATGCGATGCGTGGCACCAGGGGAATGGCGCTCATGAGCCCGTTTGGCGAGTCCGGTTTTCCTCTATGACATGGGCAGTGAGGTTGGCCAGAGTCGCAAAGATTTCCTTCGTTGCCTCGTCCTCTGCCGAGATGTGTACATCGTATTGTTCCGCGATCGCCACGGCGATCTCCAACGCGTCGATGGAGTCCAGGCCCAGGCCCGTATCATCGAACATGATAGCGTCCGGTTCGATTTCTACCGGGTCTACGTCGTCGATGTTCAAGACATCGATGATGAGTCGGGCCATTTCTTGTTGTTCTGTAGTTTGTGCCATTAAACTTGAGTGCGAATAGGTGAGCTTTATTGTCTTAGATGCCCATACCCTTTTCAATGCGCCGCTCGTCTTGAGGAACAATAGTAGATTGAAGTCGTGAGAAGTGTCGATGTACTTGTCATAGGCGGTGGGCCGGCAGGCACCACGGCGGCAGCGCTGCTCGCAGAGCAGGGATACACGGTCACTCTGTTCGAGAAAGACGAACATCCTCGCTTTCACATCGGCGAATCGTTGCTGCCGGGCAATCTGCCCATACTTGAAAGCCTTGGCGTGCTCGAAGAAGTAAGCGCGATCGGCGTGTACAAGCCGGGCGCGGACTTTACCGGTCCCGACGGTGAGGTCTTTGCGTTCCGGTTCGAGCGAGCGCTGGGCGCCACAGAGCGGCATGCCTTTCAAGTGAAGCGGTCTGAATTCGATTTGATTCTATTCGACAATGCGGTGCGCAAGGGCGTGGATGCCCATCAACGCCACCAGGTAACGGGTGTGCACAGGCAAGGCGCTCATTCGTCGGTGACCTATACGGACGAGGCGGGCCGGGAGCGGTCGCTGTGTGCAAAACTGGTGATCGATGCCAGCGGACGCGACAATTTCCTGGCGCGGGCGCGAGGCTGGCATGCGAAAAGTCGGCGACATGCGAGCGCTGCTGTGTTTGGGCATTTCGCTGAGGTGGAGCGGCGTGCAGACGAACTTGCCGGGAACATCAGCGTGTATTGGTTTGAGCACGGCTGGATTTGGATGATTCCCCTGCGCGGCAACGTAATGAGCATCGGCGCCGTATGCGCCCCGGATCTTCTGCGTCAACGCACGACGGATCTTGAAACCTTTTTGCGCGCTATCCTCGAGCAGGTACCCGATGCGGCGCGACGCGTTGAGCAAGCGGTGGCGGTAAGTCCGGTCAGTGCGACGGGTAACTACGCGTACCGGTCACGCAAGCTTTGCGGCGACGGTTTCATATTGGTCGGTGACGCTTACGCGTTCATCGATCCGGTCTTTTCAAGCGGCGTATTTCTGGCGATGAATTCGGCGCAACAGTGTATGCCCGCCGCCAGAGCGTGGTTGCGGGACGACCGGCGTGGCTATCGCGACGCCTGTCGACGTTATGCCCGGACGGTAAACTCTAAGATTGCCGCTTTTTCGTGGTTCATCTATCGATTCACGACCCCTACCATGCGCGATCTGTTCCGCAATCCGCGCAACGACTGGCAGGTGGAACAGGCGGTGATTTCAATGTTGGCTGGCGACGGCGATGGCAGTGCGGTCGTGCGCAACCGCATTCGCATTTTCAAGCTGATCTATTTCGTCTATAGCCTGCGGCGCATACCCCGGTCGTATACGGCTTGGCGAGATAAACGCCGCAGCTTACGCGTCGCGTTTACGGACGAGACCATAATGCCGTGATCGCCATGGACATCCTCGTCGACTGCAATCTATTGTTAGAATAAGAAACCTGCGCCACCAACGGGATATAAGGAACAATCATGATGCTCACAAAACGATCAATAATAATGCTCTTTGCAACTGCCTTAGCGCTCTGGGGTAGTGCAAGCGCGCATGCTGTTGTCGAGATACAGGACATCGAAGGCTCGCCATTGCCGGAAGGGCTTTCGGACGAACAAATTCAGAAAGTGATGGTGTCGGCCGGTATGACGCGAGGATGGGTCGTGAAAGCGGTAGGTCCAGGGCATATGGAGGGAACCTTGCTCATACGCACGCACATGGCCAAGGTAGATATTGTGTACGATGCCGCCGGCTACTCGATTCGCTACAAAGACAGCGAGAATCTTGCCTATAAGAACGGCAAAATTCACCGCAATTACAACAAGTGGGTGCAGAACCTGGACATGGATATACAACGCACGGCAGTGCTGTTGTAGGCTGCTAGCCTTTCACGCTCAATTTCCAGGCATGGCGGCCCAGTGTAATGCCGTCCTGTTGGAACAGGAGATCGACGTCGTAAAGGCCGGGCTCAAGAGTTTTGAGCCCGTCTATGCGCCGCTTCGTTTTAAACGTGCCCGATGTGCGCACTTCCTCAGCCACTGTCTGCTCGCGTATCAGCTCGCCGTCCCGGTAGATCTTCACGACCTCAACCACATTCACATTGCGATCCGCGCCGGTGGGTACTGATAAGCGGAAACTGCCGTTGTAGCCCGCGTCCCTGGAAAGCCGTCCTGTTCCCTGCCGCTCATGCACCGAAACCTTCACCGCTACAATGCGCGATTGTGGTTTTGCTACCGCTCGGGGCGGAGCCGGGCGCGGGGTAGAGCGAGCCGTGCGCTGCTGCGCTGGCGCGCTGGCTACAGGAGCCGTTTGCGCGGGTTTTTCGATGGGTTTGTCGGTGGATGGTGCCATAGACGGAGCGATCGACGGAGCGCTGGATGAAGGTTGCGCCGCCGGTGCGCCGGTCTGTGTGGACGTGTCCGTCGCAAATGACTGCGGTGCCTGTTCGGAGCCCGGAGGTGTCGGCTTTGCACTTGAAGTGTCGTTCACCACCCCAGCTTGATTACTCGCGGGGATCGGGCCACTTCGGATAGAAACGTCCTGAGCCTGTTGGTTCGCTGGTGCAGCTGGCGGTTCTTGCATCAGGTTGACTGCTGCGACAACCACCAGCAGCAGAGCCGCGACGCCGCCCAGTGCCCACGTGCGGATCGGTTGCCGCTCGTGCGTATCGGGGGGGACCGGAATGTCAGTTGCCGCGACGGTTGCGGCTCTCGCCGAGTCCGCTATGGGGGGCGCGCGTGCCACGGTACGATCGTGGGTCGCGTTGTCCAATGCCTGGACGAATTCATCTGCGGATTGAAATCGCTCGGTGGTGTCTTTCGCCAATGCCCGTTCCACGGTTTCCTGTAATGGCACCGGCACCTCGTTTTTAGACAGTCCCGACATGGGCCGTGGCACTTCTTCCAGATGTGCACGCATCAACTCAAAGTCGCTGTTTGCGGCATAGGGCAACTTGCCGCTGAGCATTTCGTAGAGCACTACGCCGATTGAATATAGGTCTGTGCGCTGGTCGATGTCTTTGCCGAGAATCTGCTCCGGCGACATGTAGGCTGGGGTACCGACGACGCTGCCAACCCGAGTCAAACGCGTGCCACCCACCAGATGGGCGATGCCAAAATCGAGTACTTTTACGGTACCTTCTGCGTCCACCATGAGGTTGCCGGGCTTGATGTCACGGTGGACGATGTTGTTCTTGTGCGCATAGCCCAGGCCGATGAGGGCTTCCTGCACCAGGCCTACGGCCTGGTCGTGGGGTATGAAGCCATGGCCAACAATCATTTCCCCAAAGGGCTTACCGTCGATGAACTCCATTACCAGAAAAAGCCGATCGCCTTCAGCGAAGAAGCGGTAAATCGTTGCGATGTTTGAGTGGGATAGACGCGCCAGTGTCCGTGCTTCAGCGCGAAAACGCTTGGTGGCTTCTTCCAGATCCGACAGTTCCGGGCGCACGCACTTTATGGCGACGTCGCGTTCCAGCTCCAGGTCGACAGCGCGATAAACCTCTCCCATGCCCCCCGCGGCAATGCGCTCGATGATTTTGTATTGGTCGACTATCGTGCCGATCATTGCGGGCTACCAGCGCTCCAGTGAGGTGCGCACATCCACTTCGAACGACCACGCCTGGCGGGGTTGATTGTAGAGATACGCATAGGCGTCAACGATCCCGTCGATGCTTATCATGCCGTCTTCACCCAGGCGCTCCGCATATTCAGGAAAATTCTTCATGATCTTATCGCCACCAATGGGCCCGTCGACCACGACGTGGCCCACATGAATACCGTCGGCGCCGTACTCTTTGGCCATGGCTTGAGCGAGATTGCGCAACGCGCCCTTAGAGGAATTGAAGGCGCCGAAATTGGCGCGACCGCGTAACGACGCGCTGGCGCCAGTAAACAGTAACGTGCCGCCGTTGTTGGCCAGGAACCGGCTTACTGCTGCCTTACCGAACAGAAAGCCGCCAAAGCAGCACACGCGCCAACTGTTTTCGAAATAGTCCGCATCCATGTCCACGATGCGCCCCGGGGTGTTGTTGCCCGCATTGTAGATGGCCAGGTCCAGGTCGTTGCCGGCCTGCTCGAACAGCGCGGCGACGTCGGCCTCGCTGGTTGCATCGGCGTTTACCGTCTCCGCACTGCCGCCGTCGGCAGTGATTGCGTCTGCGACAGTTTGCAGGCTCGCCTGGGTGCGGCCCGCCACTAGTACGTGGTGTCCGGTTTGCGCAAAGCGCCGGCAAAGCTGGCCGCCCAATCCGTTCAATGGCCCCACGCCGATGACTACCGCGGTCTTACTCATGCGGGTACCACCTGTCTGAACGCACTGATGGTGACGGTATTGAAAAGGCCGCCGGCGAGATATGGGTCCGACTTGGAAAACACTTCCGCTGCCGCTCGATCAGGGGCTTCGAGCACGATGATGGAGCCGATCATGGTCTCTTCGTCGTCCGCCAGCATCGGGCCGGCGAAGCGAATGTCGTAGTTGCCGATGTGTTCGAGGTGCTGAGGCCGTAATGACTGGCGCAGCTCGAGGCTGTCGGGTTTGTCTTCGCAGATAAGCACGTATAACACGGCATTCCTCTCGTTGTTCTAGTTCAGGTGTTGCTTGATGGCGCTCACGGTTGCCTGCAATCCTGTGCGGGAGCATTCGAACATTGCCGAGGTGGCGAGAAAGTCGTGCACCAGTCCGTCGTAGCGCAGCACGGTGGCCTCGGTGCCGGCCGCGTCGAGGGCCTCGGCGTAGGCCTCGCCTTCGTCGCGCAGCGGGTCAAACTCGGCGGTGACGATCAGCGCAGGTGGTAGTTTGCTCAAATTGTCCGCGCGCAACGGCGAGGCGAAGGCTTCCTTGCGCTGTGCCTGATCCGGGCAATAAATGTCCCAGAACCAGTGCATGGTCTTGGTTTCGAGAATGTAGCCCTCGCCATTCTCGGTATACGACCCGCGCGAAAAGTCACAATCGGTGACCGGATAAAGCAGGCATTGGAAATTGATTTTCGGGCCGCCTGAGTCGCGGGCTTTGAGGGATACAACCGCGGACAGGTTACCGCCAGCGCTCTCGCCGGTGACGCCGAGCTTGCCGTTGCCATTGAGTTCGGCCATGTTTTCCGCGGCCCACGCGGTGGCGTCATAGGCGTCGATAACGGCCGCGGGGTAGGGTGCTTCCGGGGCCATGCGGTAGTCTACCGAGATGACAATGACGCCTGCCAGGGTAGCCATTTCCCGGCACACGGCGTCCGCGGTGTCGAGGTCGCCAATGACCCATCCGCCACCGTGAAAATTCATCAGAATGCCGAACGGCCCGTCGCCTTCAGGCGTGTAGATGCGCACCGGGATGTCACCTTGCGAGCCGGCAACGGTGCGGTCTTCGCACTTGTGAATGGCCAGATCCGGGTTTACTGGACGCATGGTGCGGTACAGCTCGCGCGCCTGCTCCGGCGTCATCTCCCAGATCGGTGGCGCCGGCTCCTGCTGCGCCAGTTGTTCGAACATGGCCGCGTATTCGGTTGCGAGTGGCATCAACTTCCCCCGTAGCAGTTTACTTTTTACCCCAAAACTTCGTGCATTGCGGCTAAACTATGCACCCTCGAAACATGGTACTTGAAATACGGAGTAAGCCAATGACTTCATTGGATGGTGAGCAGGAGCTCGCCGACGTCGCCAAAAATCTGAATCCCATGGAATCGGCCATGATGAAGCACCGCACGCTCACGCTGTTCGGTGAAATCAATCAGGACGTTTCCCGCCGCACTGCGGAAAAACTGTTGGCATTAGCCTTCGAATCCGATGACCCGATCACGCTGTATATCAGCTCTCCAGGTGGGCACGTCGAATCCGGCGATACCATCTTCGACATCATTCGCTATATCAAGCCGGTGGTGCGTACCGTGGGTACCGGATGGGTTGGCAGCATTGCCACGCACATCTACCTGGCGCCGGAAAAAGAGCATCGTTTCTGTTTGCCTAATACACGCTTTCTCATTCACCAGCCAGCCGGTGGATTCGGCGGTGACGCCTCTGATATCGAGATTCATGCTCGTGAGATCGTGAAAACCCGCGAGCGCATCAACGGCATCATTGCCGCGCAAACGGGCCAGGCCATCGAACGCGTCACCGAAGACACCGACAGGGACTATTGGATGAGCGCTGAGGAATCCGTGGACTATGGTCTGGTCGGCAAGATCATCAATAGCATCGACGAAGTCGTCTAGCAGCCTGTTGAGAGAGTCTCGAAGGCTCAGAGGCTCTGGTGGTGGCCCAGCCACCGGGTGATTATCCACTGCAGGTGGAAGCGCCCCATGGCCCGGTGGATGCGTTGTGGCAGCTTCCCGAAGCTGCTGTTGCACAGGTGGTATTAGCCCATGGCGCCGGCGCCGGTTATCAGCATGCGAATATGCAGGCCATTGCGGATGCTTTTGCTGCCGTGGGCCTTGCGACATTGCGCTTCAACTTTCCTTTCACCCAGCAAGGTAAGCGCCGTGTAGACAGCAAAGCTGTGTCGGTGGCGACCATCGCTGCGGCTGCAGCACATGTGTCCGGCGCGAGCGACCTGCCCATGTTTATGGGCGGGCACAGCTTTGGCGGTCGCATGTGCTCCCACGCTGTCGTCGACCCCGGCATCGATTGCCGTGGTCTGATTTTCTGCAGTTTCCCTCTACACCAGCCGAAGAAGCCCTCTGTGGAGCGGGCCGCGCACCTGCCTGAGGTGGGCAGACCCATGTTGTTCCTGAGCGGGACCCGGGACGATCTGGCCGCAGCAGAAATGCTGGAAGGCGTGGTAGCAGGGCTCGATAACGCGCGCATTCACTGGCTGGAAACCGCCAATCACTCTTACGTGGTGTTAAAGCGTACCCGCGAAAACCCGATGCCGGTGTTTACGGAGATGGCGCTTGCGGCGCGATCATTTGTTGACGAGGTGATTTAGAATACTGTACATATATACAGTATGTATCTCGCCCTCGCACGCCGCCTCAACAAACGTCTGATTGAACTTCATGCCCATACCCGGGGAGAAACCGTGGGTGTGTTGCGCAAGGATGGCAGTTATGACTACCGCCCGTGGCTGGGATTCGTCGACCGCAATCAGGCTCGGGAGCTGGGTAAGCCGGTCAAGCTACACGTGGCGCGGGTCGGGTTTCAGGCCGACATACACATCGAATGGCGGGATGTGGCCAATGGCCGGCATGTGCAGGGCTG
>Ga0315336_1001260_pt1 | contig 52316 bp, 47 predicted proteins | sample ASW5metaG_FD_204512 | JGI IMG/M metagenome (GOLD analysis project Ga0315336, IMG submission 204512) | Ammonia-oxidizing marine archaeal communities from Monterey Bay, California, United States - ASW #5 | ecosystem: Environmental > Aquatic > Marine > Intertidal zone | place: USA: California...
GCGACGAGCATCATCTCTTTGGCGCCCGATGCGACGCGACCGAACGCATCCAACAGCGTCTTGATCTCCCCTTCGCGCCCATACAATTTCTGGGGGATCTGAAACCGGTCAGAGACGTCATTGGCAGCGATCTGGAAGTCTGGAATCGCCCCTCGTGAACGCCATTGCTGCAGACACCGGTCCAGATCTGCCGTCAGCGCCGCGGCGGTCTGGTAGCGGTCGTCGGCGCTCTTCTCGAGGAGCTTGGCCACGATCCGAGCCAGGACCGGAGGCAGCTCCGGATTGATCTCGCTGACCAGCCGTGGCACCCGAGCGATGTGACAGTGCACGAGCTCCATGGGGTCTTCGACGTCGAAGGGCAGCTCGCCCGTGAACAGGTGAAACAGGGTCGCACCGAGGCTGTAAAGGTCGGTGCGGTAGTCCATCGAACGGTTCATACGCCCGGTTTGCTCTGGAGAGGTGTACGCCAGCGTGCCTTCGATGATGTTGGGATTCCGGACCGCCTGGGACTCGCGGCTGAGCTCGGTCGAGATGCCGAAGTCGATGAGCTTCACGACCCCTGTGCTCACATTCCAGACGATGTTCGCGGGGTTGATGTCCTTGTGGATGACCCGCTGTGCATGCACGTGGGCGACGGCCCGGGCGGTCTGCACCGCGACATCGAGCCACTGGCCGAGGTCGAGTTCATGGGTCTTGAGGATCCGCGGCAGAGACTCGCCGCCGAAGTCCTCGATGACCATGGCCAGCGCATTGTCGTGTCGTTTCAACTCCAGCGCGCGGATGATCCCGTCGCCCTGGAGGCGAGCGGTCATCTGGAACTCTCGCCGGAACCGAGCGATGCGCTCTGGAGGCGGGAACTCCGTCGGGAGCATCTTGACGATCACCGGCAGACCGATGGGGTTTTCCCCTCGGTAGATGATCGAATTCTCCGACTGGTAGAGCTCTCCGAGGATGGAGTAGCCCTGAATGCCCGCCATGAAACTGCCCCCATGCCCATTGCGGCATGTGCATCTTACGACATCCGGTGCGACAAAAGCGCCCCAGTAGCTCACACGATCCGCTCGTAGAGCGTCCTTTGAGCGCCGAGAACATGGCCCGGGTGTTGCATCGCAACGACGCTCATCGACTGACGGGAGCGAACATGAGACATCGGCTGATCCACACGGTGGAGGTCCTCGCACTCCTCGCCCTGGCCGGTTGCCTGGGCGTGGACGCCACCGGGGACGGAGAGCCGCGAGAGGACGGATTCTGGGACAACTTCGGCCTCGAGGGCGCCGAGGATGGAACCAGCGGAAACGGCACCAACGGAAACGGCACCAATGGAAACGGGAACGGAAACGGAAACGGAAACGGAAACGGAACGGGCGGCGACGACGGAGCGGACTCCGACGGCGACGGCCTCACCGATGCCGAAGAAGCCGCGCTGGGCACCGACCCAGACGACGAGGACACCGACGGCGACGGCTGGACCGACTTCGAGGAGGTCGATGGAAACACCGATCCTCTCGCCGGCAACGACCACCCCTACCAGGGAGGTTGGCCCATCGCTGACTGCCGCAACGACATCACGCCAACGGGCAACAACCGTCCCGGCGACGTCGCGCGCCAGTTCGCGCTCATGGATCAGAACGGCGACACCGTGAAAGTGCACGACTTCTGCGACCGCGAGGTGGTGCTCATCGGCGCCGCCTTCTGGTGAGGCGCCTGCGTCTCAGAGGCCTCAGTTTGGGGCAATACCTTCGACCAGTACGAGAACCAGGGCCTGATGGTCATCACCCTCCTCGGAGAAAACATGGCAGGCCAGACCCCGAGTCAAGGGCAGCTGCAGGAGTGGGCGGGGTCCTTCAACCTCAATCACCCGGTCGTCGCCGACGATGGCATGAGCGTGTTGTTCAGTTACGTCGAGGGCAACTCAGTCGGACTGCCGAGCTTCAGCGTGCTGGACGAGGGCGCGGTCGTCCTGGTCAACGACACCCGGGTGTCGGTCAATGACGTCATTGCCCACCTGCCCTAGCCCTGGTCGCCACCACAAACCGCCTCCTGTGTCCTTGATGCCACAGCTCTGACCGGCTGATCTCGAGACCAGCGGTGGTGATCAGAGTCTCCAGGTCCACCGCGCTCAGTGCCGTGACAGCAGGGGCCCAGGGCGTCCGCTGAACCCAATCGATGACCTATAGTCCGTGGCATCCACTGAGGGGAAAGGACACAATGAACGGCATTGCGCTGTGATTCTGCTGTGGCTGTTGATGTCTTGTGGCCTGGAGGATCCCTACATCCCCGTGGCTCCGCTCGCAGACGATTTCGCGGATGTCGACGTTCCGACCACCCTTGACACCGACACCGACACCGACACCGATACCGATACCGATACCGATACCGCGGGCATTCCCTGCACGGAGTCCCAGGGACTCTTCTCCATCTTGACCGTGCGCAATATCGATCCGGTCGCGGAGTTCGAGCTCCTGTTCGTCGACTACGACTGCAACGAACAGAGCGCGGGGCTCATCGCCGCGGGCGGAGAGCTCGACGTGCCGGCAACCCGAGGCGACATCTGGGTCGCCCGAGACCTCGCGGGTTCGGCGGTCAGCTGGTGGGAAGTCACCGGCGACATGACCGTGGAGATCCCATGATTCCCCTCGTCTTTGCCCTGATGGGCTGCCATCCGCTCGAGGCCATGTCTCCCGATCAGCCGTGTGTCGAGGCCGGCTATGCCATCTCCAGCCGAACGTTCGAGTGCTCTGGGGACCCCGAGCTGGCCAACGACCGCTATCGCGACTTTGAGAAGCAGTTCGCCTGCATCGAGTGGGATGTGACCGACCCGGAGACCTTCAACCCCAACAGCCGGGAGAAGGATCTGTTTCACTGCGCCCTCGAGATTCGCGGTCTGAGCTGCGGAACGGTCGACAACTATGGGAAGGACCTCGACGCGTATCTGACCCACTCCCCCGCCTGCAATCTGGTCATCACCTACAAGGACGGCTCGCCCCTGGCCCCGTACCAGGACCCCGAGTTCGAGACCGTCCCCTGTCCCGAGCCCGACGCCACGGTTCCGGCGAACATCACCGTGCGCAATGTGTCCCAGCTGGCCCTGACGCTGTACTGGCTCGAGCCCTACGACTGCACAGAGATTCGCTACCAGGACATTCCGGCGAACGGGGTCATCGAGCAGGCGACCTATGTCGGCGACCGCTGGGTGGTTCGCGGAGACGGCGGCAAGCTCATCGACTGGTTCGACGCGACAGACGGCCTCGACGTGGAGGTCCCATGATCTCGATCCTCCTCTCGATGCAGCTGGCCATCGCCCAGGACGACCCCGCCTGGCAGGACTGTCAGAACGACCAGGCCATCGCCGGAACCGCCGGATTCGCCAATGCACAGGCCGGAAAGATCACCAACGCCCAGGCCTATGGCGCAGTGGGCTTTGCGGAGTCGCGGCTCTTTCCAAAGCTGGAGGACGCCGGCGACGACGGCTGGACCACCACCGGCGGCGTTCGCTACACGGTGACCATGGGCGCGACGCACCTACCTACCCTCGAAGGCGGCGGCTGCCCGGATCAGCTCCGCATCACCTCCCGTGCGCTGGATCTGGCGGCGACGTCCTTCGGAGTCGTCGCCTCCAATGGGACCTTCGGCATCTTCTACGCGTCCAGTCTCGCCTATGGCATCACGCCGCAAGCCGATCCGCGATTGCGTTTCATGTACCACGGTGCGGGATTCGTCTATGGCACGGTCGGAGCGGCCTTTGCGCCCGTTCTCCCCGGCACCTATCGACAGGGAGGCGGCCCGCTCTCCACGGACTACGTCATCGGCGGGATCTTCGACGCTGACGCCGTGGTCGCCAACGCTGGATTCGTCGGTTCTACGGGCTTCTACTTCGATGTCCGCGGCGGAAAGCTCCCGTGGTTCGCCACCGCCCTCCTCAACCAACTGAGCTTGGACAACTACGCCAAAGGCGGCATCTCCCGCGCCAAGTCCAAGGCTGGAGAGTCCTTCGTCTTCGCTCGCAATGTGCCCTTCTCGGCCCTGCCGAGGACGGACTCCGCAGGCAACCTGGCACCGACGCCGGATCTACCTCGAACCAACCTCACAACAGGTCATATCGACCAGCGTTCCCTTGGCGGTATCCTCGACGTTGAGGCCGCTCTCGCCGTCCTCCCGAGCGTGATCGTGCACGACGCTCATGTCGGCCTGCACACCAACGGCTACCACGACGGCAAGGCTGGCGCGCTCATCCAGGGCGGCATCGTCGAGCTTCCCGATCTGTTCTTCTATGGCGTGGAGGGCGGCAGGAAGCCCCAGTTCCGGGCGGAGGTACACGGCGCCGGCGGCGAACCGGGAGAAAAACACGCCATCGGGCATGTGGCCGTGACCATGAACGACGCCGATCACCTGGTGCTGTTTCCCTATGCCCAGGGAGCGGTGTCCGTGGAGTTCGGATTCGAGGGCACATTCTAGGCGAAGAGACCGTCGACACTCAAATATCGCTGACCACTGTCGGCCACGATGGCGACGATGGTCAGACCCGCACTCTCGGGTCGACGGGCGAGCTCCCGTGCCGCCCAGCAGGTCGCGCCGGAGCTGATACCAACGACCAGGCCCTCCTCCAGAGCGAGATCTCGCGCTGCAGCAAACGCACTCTCGGTCGGAACCTGCATGACCTCGTGCACCAGTTCCCGGTCGAGGAGATCCGGAACGAAGCCGGGTGACGTGCCCATCATCCTGTGGGCGGCAAATCGCCCCTCGGAGATCATCGGGGCCTCGATCGGCTCGACCCCGATCGCCCGAAAGCCTGCCTTCCGAGGGGAGAGAACAGAGCTCACGCCACACAAGGTGCCACAGCTACCCAGACCCGCAACGAGGGCGTCGATCTGCCCGTCCGTGTCCCTCCACAGCTCCTCGGCCGTGGTCTTGACGTGAGCCGCCCGGTTGTCTGGGTTGCCGTGTTGGTTGGCGTACCAGGCGTCGTCGTGGGCATCGGCGTACGCCATACAGCGACGCTTCGCACCCGCAGTGCCCTCCGCCGCTGGGGTGAGTACGAGCTCGGCTCCGAGGGCCGCCAGAATCTTGCGGCGCTCGATCGACTGGATCTCCGACATATACAGCCGCACCCAATACCCCCGGAGTCGTCCAAACGCCGCCAGCGCCATGCCGGTGTTGCCACTGGTCGCCTCGACCAGCGTCATGCCGGGTCGGAGTTCTCCGCGCTCCTCGGCCGCCGAGATCATCTCCCGAACTGGGCGATCCTTCACCGAATACGGATTGAGGAGCTCCAGCTTGGCCAGCACGGTGGCGTGAGCGCCGGCCGCGAATCGGTCCAGACGCAGCAGTGGCGTGTTCCCGACGAGTTCCGTGAGGTCAGCTGCGGTCTTCATGAGGTCCACCCTGTCGAGCGGCCACCATAGATCGCGGTAGCCTGCCGCCATGAAGCGACGCGCCGTCACCATGTGGGAGTTCTCCTGGCTGGTCCGCCGGTCCGGCCACGAGTCCGAATACGCCGACTGGGACCGGGTCCTCGATGAGCTCGCCCAGCGGGGCTACGACTGCATTCGCCTGGACGTCTTTCCACATCTGGTCGCCGCGGGGGCCACGGGAAACACCGACGCGCGGTTCACCATCCTGCCCCGCTCCAAGCGCTTCTCCTGGGGCAACCACAGTCCGGTCACGGTGGATCCCAGGCGCGGGCTGATCGAGTTCCTCGGCAAGGTCGCCGACCGGGGCATGGTCATCGGAGCCAGCGGCTGGTTCAACGATGACGCCACCCACCGGGTCTCCGAGGTGCACACCCCCGCAGACTACGTGCGCATCTGGTCCGAGACGCTGTCCTTCCTCGAACAGGAGGGATTTCACGACCTGATCGAGTGGGTGGATCTCTGCAACGAGTTCCCATGTGGGCTGTGGGCTCCTGAGGCCTACGAGCGGGTCTTCGGAGTTCGCTGGCCAAAGATGCGCCCCCTGTGGAGGGAGTGGACCGACCGACAACTGGCCGACACCCAGGCCTATTGGGACGTGCTGCCGCAGCTGAAAGAACGGTGGCCGAACCTTCGCTTCACCTGGTCGACGATGTTCATCGGGCAGGACAGCATCCGCCGCCTCGACCCGTCGCCCCTCGATGTCGCCGAGCCCCACGTCTGGATCAGCGATGACGTTCGCTTCTGCTTCCGATCCGGGCAGCTGCTCGCCCTTCTGGAGACCCCTGGCGGCATCGCGATGCACCAGCGACTGGGGCCGAGAGTCTGGGGCTTGTGGAGAGACTCCTGGGTGAAGAAGCTCTCGGCGAGGATGGACGACTGGGCGGATTGGGCCCACGTAAATGACCTTCCCCTCTACACATCCGAGGGATGGGGTCCCATCAACTACGGCGACGCGCCCGACTCCGATGGCTGGGAGTGGGAGTGGGTCAAGGACACCTCCGAGGTCGGCGTCGACCTGGCCATCGACAAGGGCTGGACCGGCATCTGCACCAACAACTTCTGCCAGCCACACTTCCCCGGCATGTGGCGGGACATTGCGTGGCACCAGGCGCAGACAACCAAGATAAAGGCCCATCCGGAGTCGTCATGAAGTCGCTACATCGCCCCGATCTCTTCTCCTGGTCGACCTTCGACCGCGCCCGCAATATCGACTTCAACGCGACACTCTGGGTCCGTGACGGTGGCAACATCGCCTTCGATCCGCTGCCGCTATCCGCCCACGATGCCGAGCACGTTGCCGCCCTCGGTGGCATCGCCGTGGTCGTGGTCACCAACTCGGACCACGCAAGGGACGCGGCGCACCTCGCCGAGGCCCATGGCGCCGAGCTCGTAGGGCCCAGCGCCGAGGCCGACACCTTCCCCATTCCATGCACGCGCTGGCTGTCCGACGGAGAGTCGCTTGTTCCCGGGCTGGTCACGGTCGAAATGAACGGCTCGAAGACACCTGGAGAGCTGGCTTTTCTGCTCGAGGAGACGACGTTGATCACGGGTGACCTGGTTCGTGCCCACAGCGGCGGTCGGCTGATGCTCCTTCCGCCAGCCAAGCTCTCCGATCCGGCAGCCGCACTTCGGAGTCTCGAGCGACTGCTGACCTTCGAAGAAATCGAAGCCGTGCTCGTCGGAGATGGCTGGCCCGTCTTTCGCGACGGCCACGCGCACCTTGCTGAACTCCACCAGGCGCGAAGCCAATAGCGCGTTCAGCGTTCCAGGGTCTCTCCGTCCTCGACGCAGCGCGCGATGGGAATGCAGACCTCGGTGGCTTCCTGGTAGGTCATGCGGCAGGCCGCGACCGGCTCTTTGCCACATTGTTCGTCGCAAGACAGCTCGTCGGCCTCGCTCGCCGCCGGGCAGTTCAGCTGCGGCCAACGTGCGGTCTTGCCGGTGCCGGTGTTGGTGTGGATCTCGATCTCCTCGAGCTTGATCTCGATTTCTCCCCACGGGATCCAGCTCGGCGGCCGGCGCTCGGAGAAGGTGCACTCGACGCAGTGCACGCCGTAGTTCAGCGAATAGACCGCCGAGAGGGTGCCCGAGCGCGGTGGCAAGCCGAGAAAGCGCGCATCATGGATGTTCATGTCGTGGCCCACGCCGGAGATGGCCTCGACCGCGGTGGGGCGACGCCCGGTCATGACGATCTCGACGTTGCGCAGGGTGGTGTCGGTGTCGCGGACGCGCAGCCAACCGCCGTGGATATCGGCAAAGGGCACCAGGTGTACGTCCTCCAGCGAAAGTGCGGAATATCGCGCCGAGATCGCCACCTTCTCGCCGGAAATCGTGATTCCAGAGATAGAGACATCTGCCCCGTCGGAGATGGAGACGCAGGGACTGCCTTTGCACACCAGGTAGGTCTTGTCCGACCCCTCTCCGACGATAGTCAGATCGCGGCTGATCAGGATCTCTTCGATGAATCCGCCCTCGAGGCGCACCTCATTGCAGCTCTCGTCGGCAATGGCGTGGGAAAGGAGCGCGTAGGACTCGCCGCCGACGCAGTTCGCACCCGCTAGCGCCTGGATTGGAAGTAGCAACAGCAGCATCGAGCCCCCCGGTCGGCGTCCATGGTACGCCTATTCGGCCGTTCGATTGCATCCCCTCATGCGACGGTTTGTCACCGGCTACTCAAATGGACGTTCGAGTGGGCGGGTATTCGCCGGCGCAGCGCCACCAGCGGCAAGATCGCAGCCAGGAATAACCACCCGTTGGGGGACTGAGACGTGGCGCAACTGCAGCTGCCACTCTCCTTGGCGGCATCGCCACTCTGCACCGTGAGCTCGCAGTCCTCGTCGACTTCGCCGTTGCAGTCATTGTCGATGCCGTCGCCGTCCGCGTAGCTTCGGCCGCGCATTCTGATCAGTCGTCTACGCCGATCCCCTTCAGGTTGAAGTCGACGATGACGCGCGCCATCTCGTCGGCATCGAACGGCTCCTCCTTGTCGACGACGTACCGCTGCACGATTCCGCGCAGACTGCCGAGAATGCAGGTGGCAACGATCTCGGTCTCCACTGCCCGTGTGAATCCCACCGCCTGGCCGAGCATCAGGGTGCCGGCGATGTAGGCGAAGAGCTCGTTGTAGAACTCCTTCAGCCGCAGCTCGACCGCCTCGTCGACCCCAACGGCTTCGCGAAAGATGACCCGCGTGAGGGAACGGTTGTTCTGAAGGGTATTCAGGATGCTCGCGACGATGATGGCGAGCTGATCGGCAAGGGGGGCGGCGTTGGGACTGGTGTCGGCACCGACGATGTTGCTCCTGAACTCGGTCAGCAGCTGTTCGAGGAGCTCGAGGAAAATCGCCTCCTTGCCGTCAAAGTACAGATAGAAGGTGCCCCTTGCGACGCCCGCCGCCTTGACCAGATCGGTGACCGACGCGCGGTAATAGCCCTGTTTTGCGAACACATCGAGGGCGCGCTCGAGGATCTGGGCACGGCGGGCCTCTCGGCTCTCGGCGCCGCGGCGAACGCGGCCGTCTACAGCGGTGTCGCTCATTGCGCCTCCCCCGCCCACCACGCATCGACGCGCGCGGCCATGACACTTCGCACCTGCTCGGCGAGGTCCTCGATGGCGTCGTCGGAGAAGCCCTTCGTCGAGATGGGCGCGTCCACGTACACCGTTACGTCGTGGGGCCTCATGATCGCCGATCCCTTGCGGAGCACGCTGTACATGCCACACACAGAGACGGGACAGATGGGGATTCCGAGGTCCCGAGCGATGAAGAAGACCCCTTTCCGGAAGGCTCCGACCCGGCCGTCGATAGTGCGGGTGCCCTCCGGGAAAGCGAGGATCGAGTTCCCCTCTTCGATCTCACGACCCATGTTGGCCATGATCTCGGGGGTCTGGCCCTGCTTGCCGCTGCGCACGCCAATGGTGCCCCGGGCCTTCATGAACCAGCCGTAGACGGGGATCTTGAAGTGACTCTCCAGCTCCAGCCCCTGCTTGAAGTGAGGTGTCGCCGGGTAAAGCGAGACGTGGTCGAGGAGATTCACGTGGTTCTGGGCGAACATATACGGCGTGTTGGGATCGACAGCCGGGTCCACAATGGCCTTCCAGTTGGCGCCGACCGCCTTCATCTGACCCAGGCAGTAGACCCGGTTCAGCCAGTCGGTTCGCTTCGGCGGCACGACCATCGACAGGGCGAACATGCTTGTCATCATCGGCACGAGCCAGCCCAGGCCCGTAGTCCACAGACCGACACTCATCGCCCGATCACCCAAGGTCACCGGAAGCTCTCGCGGATCGGGCCTCACGCGACGAACTCCACGGCGCCCGGCATGACCTCGAGGGAATGCAGCTCGAGCTGGATGATCTCCCCGTCCACGAGCACGTCGACGGGGTGCTCCATGTCGAAGTCGATTCGGGACGCGCGGGTGATCTCGATCTCGGAGAGCTCGTCATGGGTCCCCTTGAAGATCTTCGGGAACGCCCGCAGGAATTTCCGCCGTCCCAGTGGGCCGATGCGCACGAAATCCACCTGTCCATCCGACGGATCGGCGTTTGGAGCCATCATCATGTCGCCGCCGGTGAAGCGGCTGTTCGAGAACGACAGGAGTGTGCAGGCGCGAACCTCCATCAGGCCCGAGTCCACGCTCAGGGCGAAGGTTGGATGTTCCATCTTCACCAGGCTGGCCAGCACAGCGAGGATGTATCCACCGACGCCCAGGGGCTTGAAGCGGCGATTGGTGAGCGCTCCCGCCCGAGCGGTGAAGCCAACGCTCAGCAGGTTCATGAAGTACAGCTCTCCGCCGCTGTGGGTCGCTCGAACCACGTCGCAGGTGCGCCGTCGATCCTGCGTCAGCGCGCGGACCGCGGCAGCGGGTTCCTGCAGGTCGAAATCTCGGACGAATGAGTTTCCGGTTCCTAGCGGCAGGACGGCCAGTGCGGGTCCAACGCCCTCCTCCCGCGGAAAGAGCCCGTTGAGGACCTCGAACAGGGTCCCGTCGCCGCCGACCGCGACGACGACATCGGCGCGTGCCTCTCTTGCGATTCGCGTCGCGTCTCCTGGCCCAGAGGTATAGGCCGTTTCTACCTCGACTCCGGAGCTCTTCAGCTGGGCGACATAGGGCGTGGCCCGCTCGGCACATCGGCCTCCACCTGCGGCGCCGTTGATGATCAGCAGCGCCTTCATCAGAGCGCCTCGACGGCGTCGCGATTCAGGGTGCGCAGCGACTCGGCGAGTACATTGCGCTTGAGCTTCATGGACGCGGTCCGCGGGAAGGGGTCGTTCCACGGCACGACGCCAGCGACCCGCTTGAAGTCGGGAAGGCGGCGATTCTGGGCGCGAATCGCGGTGCGCGCGTCGTCCACATCATCGGCGCGGACCACGGCGACGAGCTCTCCGAACTCCAGATCGCCCGCGGGCCAGAGATAATTGGTCGCGTAGATGGCCATCTCCTCGAAACCAACACCGCCGAAGGAGCCCTCGATGTCCTCGGGGTAGATGTTCTTGCCCCCCGCGGTGACGATCATGTTCTTCGAACGACCCACTAGGTGGAGGTGGTTGGAGGCGTCGAGCCAGCCGAGGTCACCGGTGTGCAGCCAGCCGTCGACCAGCGTCTCCGCGGTGAGCTCCGGAGCGTCCAGGTAGCCGTCCATCAGGGTCGGACCTCGGACCTGTACCTCCCCGATTCCTCCCGGTCCCGCGCCGGCAATGCGGATCTCGACGCCATCGACCGGACAGCCCACCGAGTCGGCCCTGAAAGGCGTGAGGCGGTTCACTGTCAGCACGGTACAGGCCTCGGTCAGACCGTAGCCGACCACGACGGGAATCCCGATGTCGGAGAAGAACTCGGCGAGCTTGCGATCGGTGGGCGCTCCACCGCAGAACATCATGCGAAGCTTCCCGCCAAACGCCGACTTGACCGGGGTTGGCAGGCCCGTGGCCATCAAGGCATCGACGGCCCAACGCTTCCAGTCCGGCAAGTCGTCGAGCTTCTCTTTCACCGCGCGCTCGAAGGCGGTGAGAACCAAGGGCACGACAGCCATGTGGGTGACTTCGTACCGCTTCATGGTCGCCAGGATCATCTCCGGTCGGAGCGTTCGCTGGTGCACGACTGTAGCGCCGCACACGAAGGGGCCGACGAAGCCACACATGAAGTCGATGGCGTGATTGGTGGGCAAGATCGAGAAGTATCGGTCGCCCGGCTCCATGGGGAACCGATCGAGCAGGGCATCGAGCTGACTCAGATAGGCCCCGTGGGAGAGCATGCAGCCCTTCGGCGTTCCACCGGTTCCAGACGAATAGACGACCGTGGCCAGGTCCTCGCGCTGGCGGGGAACGAACTCGGCTTTGCCGTCTGGATCGAGGTCCGAGAACGCCTCGGCAACGAGCACCCGCACGCCGATGTCCTCGAAGCGGGAGCGCAGGGCAGCCTCCGTCACGAGCACCGTGGCGCCGGAATGGGCGATGAGGGCGACCTGCTCCGGACCGGTGAGCTTGAAGTCGATCGGGACGAGGACCGCCCCTCGATAGAAGGCCGCATAGGCCGCGATCAGCCACTTCGATTGGTTCGACATGACGATGGCCACGCGGTCGGTGGGCGCGAACATGGCGGCCACGGGCTCCGCGGCGCGCTTGAAATCCAGGAAGCTGTAGCGGGCGGCCTCGCGCTTGCGGTTGGCCTCGATGAGCGCGGTATTCGACTTGAACTGGATGCAGGCGTCGCGGAGGAGCTCACCCAGCGAGTCGTAGGAGCGGACGTCGATCACTGCCGTCTCGCGATGACTTTGGCGAGACCGGCCAGGGTGTTGACCCCCTGGATCTCGTAGTCCGGGATCTCGACGTCGAAAGCCTCCTCGAGGTCCGTGAGCAAGTCGAGGGCCTGCAGGCTGTCGATGCCCAGAGCCTCGAACAGGTCGGCGTCGGGGTCGAGGGTAGCCGCGCCATCAAAGCGTTTTGCCGCCAGTTCTCGGAGCTTGTTAATCATGGCAGATACGGCCTGATGTCTTCGCTATCGACGAACTTCTGCAGCGCTTCCGCGACGGCGGGTTGGGTGATCAGCCGGCAGAACAGCTCCCGCTCCTCGGCGAGCTCGTCGACCGGAAGGGGCTTGGCGAACGCCTTGGCGGCGGAGACCGTCTGGGCGTCGAAGCGGCAGACCTGCTCGGCCAGCCGGCGGGCGGCCGGAAGTGCCTCGTTGCGCGGAACGACCTGGGCGACGAGGCCCAGCGCCTGTGCCCGCTTGGCGTTCAGGCTGCGCCCGGTGAAGAGCAGGTCGCGAACAACCGCATTCCCGACATCGCGATTCAGACGGGGAATCCCACCGAATCCCGGCACGAGCCCCAGGCGCAGCTCCGGAAAACAGAACCGGGCGCTCTTGTCGGCCACGATCATGTCGGCGGTGAGTGCGAGTTCGAATCCGCCCCCGAAGCAGACACCGTGGACAGCGGCGATGGTGGTCAGCGGCGCGGTGTCGAGGGTGTCGAAGACCTCGTGGATCCGGTCCACGAAGACCCTGACGTCGCCGTCGACCGGCAGCCCATTCGCGCGGCGGTCGGCCATGCCCTGGTGGAGTTCCCGCAGGTCCGCTCCGGCGCAGAAGCCCGGTTGCTCCGAGTAGATAAGAACGGCTCTCGCGCCGTCGGCTCCGGCCCGGATCAGCGCCGCGAGGCGCTCGAGTTCGTCCAGGGTGGCGCTGCCGATCTCGTTGTTGGGGGCCCGATGCAGTCGGACCTCGATGACCTGCTCGCGCAGGGACCAGGACAGAGTCTTGCCGTCGAAGCTCAAGCCGCCTCCGACCACGTGTCGAGGAGGGCGGTGAGGGTCGGTCCGAGAGGCGGGAGGTGCAGGTACGGATCTCCATGCACACCGAGGTCCGCCCGGATGGGCAGATCGGGGTGACGCTCGCGGAGTCGGTCGACGAGCATTCCGCCCATCACGCCCATCTTCCGCACATTCTTGGCCACGCACCGGCCGATGCCATCGCGGATTTCGTCGCCGTCGCGGTAGAGGCGATTGAGCGTCTGATAGAGGTCTTCGGCCAGCGCTTCGTCGTCCACGCGCAAAGACAGTTCCGGCGTTCCGCGGTCGATCATCAGGTTTGCGATGCGCTCGTCCATGGTGATTCCCGCCGAGGCGACGCCTCCGGGCATCGAGCAGACGATGGCGTGGTAGCGGGAGGAGACGAGCATCGACGCGGAGCGGATCAGGCTGACCATCTCGTGGTGGTCGTAGTCGTCACTGACGAAAAGTGGAGTTCCGCCGCCCAACATGCCGTCGAGCATCTCGCAGGCCGACCGATCGAGCTGCTCCATGCCGACGAGCACTGGAAAGACACTGCGCTCGGCGCGGAAACGGTGGACCGCTGCGGCGATGTTGCCGATGTACGCACGCTGGGCCTCTTCGACCTCGGGACCGCTGTGGTGGAAGTAGACCGAGTCGTAGTGGGCGTCCTCGTGGGCGCCGCTCATCGCCCAGGCCGCGCCGCGCCTGAGATCGGGCTTCACCGGCCACCAGAACGCGTTGATCGGACAGACGGCGAGCACCGGAGTGCGCCCGTCCCAACCGGCGTCTTCGAGCATCTTCTGACCGCGGTCCAGGGGTACGTCGTACGTCCAGGCGGTATCGGTGCCGAGCTCAGAGCTGACTCCGAGGCGCCCGAGCACGTTCCGGGATTCCTCGTTTCGGGTGATGATCAGGGTCTCCGGGAGATACCGGCGAACCAAAGCCTCCAGCGCCTCGTCCATGGCACCGGCCTCGCCTCCGTAGCCGACCGCGATCTTGTTCTCGACGGCGGCGACACCCAGCGCACCGACCATCAGGGTCGACAGCGCGTTGGCGAACTTCGACTTGAACATCGAGCCCTCGCACGCGATGACGCCGTGCTGTTGGTGGACCGTGTCGAAGACGAACTTCGGGAAGATCTGGGGCAGGTGCAACTGCTTGACGGTCTTGAAGTAACCTCGGGAATTCTCCGGTTCGATTGTGAGGATCGACAGGTCGGCCAGGTCGTCTCCGAGGAGGTGCCGAACCTGGCGGATCATCTCCTCGACGCGGATGTCGGCGCCGGTGTTCCGGGTCCCGGCGTATCCGGCGAAGAGCAGTTTGAGAGGCTCACCTGGACGCCATTGGGCGCCGGCATCGAGCGCATAGCGGGTCGCGGCGAGCTCGATCAAGCCGGCCATCGAACCCATGAGGGCGGTGTCGGTGTCGACCTTGCGAAGCTGATTCAGGAATTTCCCGATCACGCGGCCTCCCGCTTCTCGGGGAGCGGCACGTATGGATACTTGAAGCGGTTGCTCATCGCGAACTGGAAGAGTTCGGCGCCATAGGAGGTGAAGTTCGGGGCTGGCAGGTCGAGCTCCGAGGTCACCCGGGTGTTGTCGAACACGGTGTCGAACGTGATGTAGGGCCAGAAGACCTTCATCACCGCACCGACCGGCTGGAGCTTGTTTCCGCGCGGAAGTCGATTCATTCCGCGAACGACCAGGTGAAAGGGCCGGTTCAGGCGAGGCGCGAAACGCAGGCGCATGCCGATCGGGCGCAGCGCGGCGTCAATCTGGTGTCCGGTCGGCGAGCTGGCGCCCGCGGACAGGTGGTAGCGCATGTGCTCCGTTTTCTCCTTGAGGTGGAGGCGGGCAATGGCCTCTCCCACGAAGTCGGCGGGCACGATGTCGAAGCGGGCGTCTCCGTTGAGAGGAATCACCGGCATCCGGGCTAATCCACAGAAAGCACCGACCATATCGAACTGCGAGGTCAACGGTTTTCGGGAGTCTCCCATGACGATGGACGGGCGGAAGAAGGTCTTGTCGACGCCGTCGAGCAGCTCGGTGGCCATGTGTTCGCAGAACTTCTTGGTGCGGGCATAGGGGTCGTAGTCGGAGCGGTCCCAGTCGATGGAGCTGTCCTCGTACACCGTCTCCGCGTTCCGCATGCCCGCAACGGCCGTCGTACTGACGTGGCTGTAGCGAAGCAGGCCACTGTGGTCGGCGATGTCCCGGGCCAATTGAATGACCGAAAGTGTGCCCCGCAAGTTGGTATTCACACATGCCTTCTCGCTCTTGCGATTCAGCGAGGCGGCGATGTGAAGCACCGAATCCGTCTCCTTGAGGAGGCGCTGACGGGTCACCTGGTCGATGCCTAGACCGGGCTGGTGCAGGTCTCCGTAGACGAAATCGAGCCGGGCCATGGATTCCCAGAAGCGGTCGGCGTCCATGTGCAGCTGGAGCGACTTCCAGAGTTTCTGGCGGGCGGCGTCGGCGTCCTTGGCACGCACGAGCAGCGACAGCCGGTCGTCCTGGCGCTCGAGGAGTTCATTGAGGACGTAGCCACCGAGGTATCCGGTGGCTCCGGTGACGAAGATGCTCATTTGCTGGCGGCCCGCTCCACGAAGTCGCTGTGGAGTCTGAACGGCGGCGACGACGGCGGGTCCATCTCGATCTTCTCGCCCTCGAGCAGCGGCATACACCACTTGCGGAGCCCTGGATACTCGATGTCGACCCAGTAGTGGCGCCAGTCGATCCCAGAGACTTCGTAGGCCCAATCTCCGCGCACCCCAATAGCCAGCGCCCCGATGTTGTCGGTGCGGAAGCGATAGTCGTTGTCGTGGATAAAGGGCCGATACAGCTCCAGCATGTGCTCGATTCGGCGGAACTGATGGTGCTGATGGGTGACCTTCTCTTTGAGGTCGGTCACCGCCCGCTCGACGGCGTCCCCGATGAGCTCGTCGACGGCGGGTGGCAGGTGCTCGGCGCGATCGAAATCGGTGAGCTTCCGACGCAGGGTTCCCATCCAGCCCCCCATCTTTGGCGCGGCGAAGAAGCCCTGGTCGTCCTGGGCGACGGGAACCGGGTCGAGCTGCTTGAGCACCATCTTCTGCCAGGTGTCTCCCCCGCCCTTTCGGGTCCAGCGACGCATCGCGAGTCCGGTCAACTCGACGGTTCGACCCAGGGGAAGTGGATTGCAGGACGAAGACGCCAGCTGATAGATCGGCTCGGCGCGGTCGTCGAGGGCGGCGGCCACCACCAGTGTCATGCCCCGGGCGACGTCGTCGACGGGGATGATGTCGAAGGCGTGATGTCCGTTGGTCGGCAGCCGGCGGAAGCTGCTCGTGATCAACCAGGCGAGGGGCCCGGCCGTATTGGCGCCCTCGTTCCAGCCGGGCATCGGGTAGTTCCGAGCGCACTCGACGATGGACGGGCGAACAATGACCAGGTCGAGGTCCTGTCGCGCTGCCAGTGCGTGCTCGGCAAGGCCCTTGGTGTAGGTGTATATATTCGGAAAACCGAGGTCTAAAGCCCGCTGTTTTCCGATCTCGACCCGGGTCTTCACCTTCTTGGCGGCCTCTCCCGAGCGACAAGCCATCTGTAGGGCGCGGATCTCGGCACTGACCGAGAAGCGGCGGCCATTGGGTGCCACCCCTGGGGTCACGGTCTCGGCGACCTCTCCAGAGACGTTGCCGGCGACGAAACAGGTGCTGATGTGCACCAGCTTGGCCTGGCAGCGGACGGCGATGTCGGCGGCGTGATTTCCGCCGATCACGTTGACGCCCAGTGCGCGGATGGGGTCGGGTTGGAAGTCGGTGATGCCGGCGCAGTGAATCATGACGTCGACGGAGCGGGTCAAGCGCTCGACGGTCTCGGTGTCGAGCCCACACCAGCGCTTCTCGACGTCACCGGAGAGGACCTCGAGGCGTTGACCGAGGTAATTCGCCAGTCCCGCGCCGTGTTTTTCGCGCAGGGGCCGGAAGACCGGAGAGGTGTCGATGATCTTCTCGAAACGTTCGAGGGCGCTGTCGCGGCGGTTCCTTGGACGCACGATGACGCTTATGCGAGCGATTCCTGGGAGCTTGTCGAGCACCATCGCGAGCCACACCTTGCCCAGGAAGCCGGTGACGCCAGTGACGAGCAGATGCCGGCCGGAGAGGGAGTCCATCTACGCCTCCACCACGGGCCAGTCCAGATCGCGGGCGATGCGACGCAGTCCCCGGTCGGGGTGCACAGCGCATGGCATTCCGACCGCGGACAGCATCATCGAATCGCTGCTCGAGGCGCCGTACCCACAGGACGCGTGCAGGTCGAGGCCCCGCTCATCGGCGAAGTCACGCAACCGCGAGCCGCCGATCCTGGAGATGACAGGCTCTCGAAGCCGCCCGGTGGCGACGTTGTTCCGAAGCTCCATGCGATTGCAGAACACGTGATCGGCGTTGACCTGCTCGGCGAGAGGCGCGACCACCTCGTGCAGGTTGTCCGAGATGAGCACGATGCGTCGACCGTCCCGTTTGGCGCGTTGAAGGAGATCCAGCCCGACTGGCAGCAAGGCATCCTTCAGGTAGGTCGCCCAGTATTCTTCGCCGAGCACAATCAGTCGATCCTCGCTCATGCCTCGCAGGCCGAGCCAGGCCATGCGGGTAGCCAGCGTCGGGTCGCCGGCAAACGCGAAGGGTGCGGAAAGCGCAACGGCTCCAAGCCGGGTGAAGCGATGGGTCAACTCCTGGCTGTTTGCGGCCAGCCAGCCGGCGGCCATCACCGTCGAGCGCGACGTGAGGGTTCCCTCGACCCGAAAAAATGCGGCGGTATTCGAATCCACTCAGGGCGCTCCAGTTCGCTTCGGGACACGTCTAACAGGAACTAGACTGACATGTCAGTCTATTTTATTCAGCGCCCGCAGACTCCAACAAATCACACCGCGATCCGAAGAGCTTGTCACGTGGCCACAGCGGGAGAGTGTCAGCGTGATTCGAGACAAGCTCGCCGACATCGAAGCGCTTCGGACTCGGGGCAGAAGCGAGAGACGAACTGGAAGATCTCATTCAGTTGGCACTGGTTGACTCGTTCAGAGCGACAGCTGTGCCGGTCGTCAACCAGGGCGCCGAGGTCTCGTCAGCGCGTTCCGCCAGATCTGCGAAGCCGTCGCCTACGCCCATGCCCGGGGCGTCGTGCATCCCAGCCGCGACCCGTCCGAGGCGGGAGCTGGGGGCGAACGGAGGCCTCCCTGGTGGTCCGCAGTCGTCTCCACCCGGGCAGTCGCGACGAAAACACTGGATTCCGTGTGTTCTTCAACCCGAAATAGCCGTCAGCAGGCACGGTCCCTGCGAGAGCGCGCGACGCCGAAAAGGACAGGTAGGACGAGCCAGATCCAACTCGTTGAGCCGCCCGCGGTCTGGCAGTTGCAACCGGCTCCGCCCACGTCCGACTTGATGTCGTCGCCGCCCGCGTCCTCTCCATCGCAGTCGTCGTCCACGCCGTTTGCCTCGATCTCCTCGGCGTCGAGATTCACTGCCGGATCTCCGTCGTCGCAGTCCGTGCAGGTGAAGTGACCGTCGTCATCACTATCGACCTCACCGGCCTCGTCCGGACACGGATCGCAGTCGTCGCCCAGGTCGTCTCCATCGGCGTTTGCCTGACCTGGATTTGAGTCGAACGGACAGTTGTCGCAGTCATCCGCCAATCCGTCGCCATCGCCGTCCACGGTGTCATCGCCGCCCGCGCAGACATCGCAGCCATCGGGCACGCGGTCGCCATCGACATCGAGCTGGTCGTCGCTACCCTCACAGACATCGCAGGCGTCCGGCACCCCATCGGCATCGGCATCGACGAAATCGTCGCCGCCATCGCAGACATCACAGCCGTCGGGCATGCCGTCGCCGTCGCCGTCCAGGCCGTCGTCAGCCCAGGAGCAGAGGTCGCACACATTGCCCACCCCGTCGTTGTCCCCATCGCTCTGACTCGGATTTGCCGCGTCCGGGCAGTTGTCGCAGGAGTCTCCGACAGCGTCGGCATCGGTGTCGACCTGACCGGGATTGAACGTGTCCACACAGTTGTCGCACCCGTCGGCGTTGAAGTCCGAGTCGACGTCGGCGAGGTCGTCGGAGCCGGGGCAACGGTCGCATCCATCGGCCACCGTATCGGCGTCGGCATCGGCGAGGTCGTCAAACCCGACACAGGCGTCACAGGCATCTCCGACCCCATCGGTATCCAAGTCTGATTGTCCAGCGTTGAAAGTGGCAATACAGTTGTCACAGGCGTCCCCCGTTCCATCGCCATCGCCGTCGAGTTGGTCGAGGTCGAAGGCGAGCGGGCACACGTCGCAGGCGTCGGCGATCCGGTCGCCATCGCTATCCACCGCATCGTCTCCAGCGGCGCAGACGTCGCAAGAATCGGGGACGCCATCACCGTCGGCGTCGTCGGTATCGGGACCCCTCAGGCAGATGTCGCAGGCGTTGGGAACGCCATCGCCGTCGTCATCGAAGCGGTCGTTCCCGCCGTCGCAGATGTCGCATCCGTCCGGGATCAGGTCGGCATCGCGGTCGTTGTAGTCCGGCGCCCCGAGGCAGGCGTCACAGCCATCGGGCACACCGTCGCCGTCCCCGTCCGTGGCGTCATCAGAACCGGCGCAGATGTCGCAGCCGTCCGGTTGCCCATCGCCATCGGTGTCGGTGTTGTCGTCGTATCCCCAACACACATCACAGCCATCGGCGACGCCGTCGCCGTCGCCGTCCACGTTGTCGTCGCCGTCGGGACAGACATCGCAGCCATTCGGCACCCCGTCGCCATCGAAGTCGATGCGGTCATCGGACCCGTCGCAAACATCGCATGCGTCCGCGATGGTGTCTCCATCGAGATCTGCGTTGTCGTCGGCTCCGGGACAGGCATCGCAACCGTCGGCGACCCCGTCCAGGTCCGCGTCCAACACGTCGTCGAAGCCGGGACAACGATCGCAGCCATCGGCGATGGTATCGGAGTCTGCATCAGCGAAATCGTCGAATCCCTGGCAGGTGTCGCAACCGTTGGCGACACCGTCGCCATCTCCATCCAACGCGTCGTCCGATCCCGGGCAGAGGTCGCAACCATCCGGTACGCCGTCGCGGTCGGCGTCGAGCGAATCGTCGAATCCAGGACAGACATCGGAAACGTCCGGGACGCCGTCGCCGTCCGAATCGGTCAGGCAGGAGTCCGTCGGATCGCTCGGGCAGACATCGCAGCCATCCGGCGTGCCATCGCCGTCGCCATCGAGCCCGTCGTCGAACCCAGGACAGACATCGGAAACGTCCGGGACGCCGTCATTGTCGGAGTCGACAAGGCAAGTGTCCGTCGGATCGTTCGGGCAGACATCGCAGCCATCGGGCGTGCCATCCCCGTCGACATCGAGCGCATCGTCGAATCCAGGACAGACATCGGAAACGTCTGGGACGCCGTCGTTGTCAGAGTCGACCAGGCAGGCATCCGTCGGATCGCTGGGGCAGATATCGCAGCCGTCCGGCGTGCCATCGCCGTCGCCATCGAGCCCGTCGTCGAATCCAGGACAGACATCGGAAACGTCGGGGACGCCGTCATTGTCAGAGTCGACAAGGCAAGTGTCCGTCGGATCGTTCGGGCAGATGTCGCACCCATCTGGCACGCCATCCGCGTCGGCGTCCAGGGCGTCGTCAAAGCCCGGACACGCATCCAGAGGATCCGGGACACCGTCATTGTCGGAGTCCACAAGGGGATCGTCGCAGACGTCTCCGACGCCATCGCCATCGGTGTCCGCCTGGGTGGGGTTGAAGTCGTTCGGACAGTTGTCGAGGGGCGGAATGTCGACGCGCCCATCTCCATCCACATCCGAGAGCGGATTCGGACCGTCGAAAGCGCCGAGATCACCACCGTTTACGCCGGCGCCGAGGGCGGGGCTGCCGACCGCGAGGCTGAAGTCATCGTTCCAGCAATCGCCATCGTCGGTCCACGACGTGAACATCGGATCGGCGAAGACAGCGGTCGCGCTGGGCAGGTAGTCAGCGGTCGCGTCGACGGCGTTGTCGAACCACAGGTTGTGGTGTTGGTCCGGAAAAAAGCCGGGAAAGTAGGTAAGGGGATCGTTGTAGCCGACGCCTGAGTGGCCCACGAAGATGTTGTCTACGACGTCCGGACCGTAGCCCGCGTACGGTTGATTCAAGCCATCGGCGTTTCCCGCAAAGATGTTGTTGCGGGCGTCTACCGAGCCGCCCCAGATGTCGACCAGGTGCTCGCTCTCGTGGTAGAAACCGGTGGGGCTGTTCGACGCAAAGATGTTGTTGGTGGCCGAGAATCCGATGGGACCCCCAGGCTCATAGCCACCGGGATCGTATTGGAAGTACGCGTAGATCCCACCGCCCTCTCCTCCGGCCTCGTTCCCGCAGAAGTAGTTCTGCTGAATGGTGCCATCGAAGCCGTCCGGGGCCTGCGAGACGTACACCCCTCCGCCGTCGCCAACCGCCACGTTGCCGACGAACGCGTTGCCGATCAGAACGGGCCTGAAGTGGCTGTTGTAGAGGGCACCGCCGTTGCGGCCCGCGGTGTTGGCCTCGAACACATTGCCGCCGACGGTGTTGAAGCACGAGTGCCAACCGGCGCCACCGTCGGTGAGCGCGTCGCCTCCCCGAAAGACATTGTCGGTACATGTGGAGGAGAACGACAAATGGCCACCAAAGTCGGCGGAGTTGTCCTCGAACACGTTGTTGATGATCCGGTCGCATTCGGCACAGGCGCCGCCCTCGTTGGCCGTGTTGCCGATGAATGTCGCATTCGTCACAGACGCCGATCCGAAGAGCGCGCCGCCAATCCCGTTCGAGTTGCCCTGGAAGAGCCCGCCGTCGACCGACATGCCCGTCGCACCACCGACATTGTCGAGGAAGGTGCAGTTGACCGCGAGCCCGGCAGCGGCGACAGCCGCGATGCGGTTCTGTTCGAACAGAGAATCTGTCAGCGTCACATCGCTGCCGAAGGTGCCGGCGATCGCGCCGCCTCTCGGGGCGTCCCCGTTGAAGAAGGTGGAGTCCGAGACCGTCACAATGGCGTCCGCATCCACGAACATATGACCGCCATCCACGACGCTGGTGTTGTTCTCGAAAACGGAACCGGTGACGTCCAGATTCGCGCCGATCCCCACGATTATCGCCGGGGATCCCGACGTCATCCCCGCGATCCGAACGTCGTCCAGGGTCGCGGTCGCCCCTCCCTCGATCTCGATCGCCGCCTCAGTCGACGAAAAGACGTCGAAGCCCGAAATCGACGCCACGCTGTCGAGCAGGACCGCGGACTGGGCGTCTGAGCTCGTGATGAAGGTCGCTCCCGACCCACCGAGACCGATCAAGTCCACGTCCACGTCCACGATGATGGCCCCGACATAGATCCCGGGGTCGACCTCGATGACATCCCCGTCCGCGGCCGCGACGAGGGCGTCGACAATCGTCGAATACGTCTGGCCGGGGCCAACCGATAGCGTCGCCGCCTGCCCGGTTGTCGCGAGGAACGTGAGCAATGCGAGACCGTGCATGTGGACCCCCAAACCCACTGTAGACGACCATTTGGGGCTTGCGCTAAATCAAACCGGCCAGGGCACCGCGGCAGGCACTTGCTGAGTGATGCAGTGGATACCGCCTCCAGCGGTGCCGAGGGCGTTGGCCCGCACGCCCACCACCTCGTGGTTGGGGTGCAGGTCGCGGATCAGGCCAAGGGGCACGTCATCGGCCCATCCGGCGCCTTGAATGGGCACGATGATGCCGCCATTGCACACGTAATAGTTGATATGGAAGGCCGTGAAGCTCGTCGCCGGCATGTCGATCGTCTCCAGGCCGGCGGCCTGCAGACGCGCCTTGGCATCGACGAGCAACGGGTAGTTGGCGTCGCCTTGATCGCTGATCGTGTTCACGAAAACTTTGCCGGGCTCGATAAATGCGCAGATGCCATCGATATGACCGTTGGTCAGCGGGTCGGGTATCCAGCCATTGGCCAGCCAGATGATGGTGTGAACGCCGAGGATCTCTTTGAGGATGGCCTCCTGGTCGGCGACCGACATCGACGGATTCCGGGTCGGATGCAGCAGACACTGTTCGGTCGTGATCAACGTGCCAGCACCATCGAGGATCACCGCTCCTCCCTCGAGAACCATGTCGACATCTACGTTCTCGACGCCGAGATCAGACGCCATTCTCCACTTGATGAGGGCGTCGTCGGCATACTCGACGGACTCGCCCCAGCCGTTGAACTCGAAACACGCCGCCCGGCTCTCCCCCGCTTCGTTGGTGAGGAAGATCGGGCCACTGTCCCGCGACCAACCGTCGCTCAGCGGGGCCTCGACTACGGTGACGCCAGCGCCACACAGGTTGCGCGCCTCGTCCGCATCTTGGGGCGTCGCGTAGAGAACGACCGGCTCGAACTCGGCGATGGCCGTGGCCACCGCCGCCCACTCCCGCCTGGCGTTCTGGATGAAGAAGCAGTCGTTGACGGGGCCAAAGCAGTAGTTGGCCGCCGGCGGAAACTGCATCAAAGTGCCCGAGTGCGGCCCCCACTCCGCGGGCATCGAGAACCCCGCGGTCGACGGGGTCGTGGTCTCGGTTGGGTCGTTTGTCGGTGGGGTTGTCCCGCCGGTTTCACCTGTGCTCGGGTCCGCCTTGCCGCCTTTGACCTTCGCTTGGCCGCTGGTGTTGCATCCCACGAGTCCGAGGGACGCGAGGCCGGCGAGAACGTGTCGTCGATTTGGATTGAAGCGCATGCATGACTCCTGTTGGCACCATGCAATCCGACCAACCTGAGCGGAGCCTGAACTGTACCTGGATTGATGAAAGACGGACAAATACAGGTGGGCCATGCGAGTTCTTCTCATCGAGGACGAGGACGGTCTCCGGGGCGCAATCGCCCGCAGGCTGCGCGCCGTCGGTCACGCCGTCGACGAAGCGGCAGATCGGCTCTCCGCGGAGGATCTGTTTGCAGAGCACGAGTACGGTTGTGTGCTCCTCGATCGATCGCTTCCAGATGGAGAGGGCCTGGACATGCTCCGGATGTGGCGGCGCCAGAAGGCGACGACACCCGTCCTGGTATTGACCGCCAGAGACGCCGTAAAAGCGCGCGTTGAAGGTCTGGAAGCGGGGGCGGATGACTATCTGGTCAAGCCCTTCGCGGTAGAGGAATTGCTCGCGCGAATCCGGGCCATTGGCAGGCGCGGTCCGCTCGCGCAGACGGTCGTCATCGAGGTGGGCGACCTCGCTTTCGACACCGCTCGCGCCGAGGTCCGTCGCGCCGGTGTGCTGCTCCCACTCCGGCCCAAGGAGCTCTCGGTTCTCGAGTATCTCTGCCGCCGACGCGGACGGGTGGTCAGCCGAAGTCAGCTCCTCGACGCCTGCTGGGACGAAACCCACGAACCGGGGTCCAACGTCGACCAGGTGGCCATCGCGGCACTGCGCCGAAAGCTGGGGGCGCCGCCGTTGATTCACACCCGGCGAGGGCTCGGATACATCCTGGATGCTTGACCCACTGCGGTACTCCCTGAAGCTCGCCCTGACCACCGCCGTGGTGTGGACCATTGGCGTGCTCGGCCTGTTGGCGGTCGCACTCTCTACTGGACGTCAGGCGGGCGAGACCGAGCTCGATCTGCAGCTGGAGACCCAGGCCTGGGCGGTCTACGGCCTCGCATGGATCGACATCGACGGGAAATTCCACAGCGAGGTCCTGGACAAAGAGACCGAACTCCTCGGAAATGGCCTCGACGTCTACGTCATCGGACCGAACGACGTCGTCTACGCATCGCCGAACAACCGGTTTCGCGCCGACCTCCTCGATGTGGCCGCCGCGGTCATCGAGAGCGAAGAAGACCGCGTGGAGAGCGGGGTCGATGCCGGGGGTGCCGCATACCGGCTGGTCGCAAAGCCGACCTACGACGACGACGACCAGGTGGTCGCCGCCATCATCGTGCTCGGAGATCCAGAACCCGTGAACGCCGCGTGGCGGGCGTTAGCCATGCAGATGGGCATCGCAAGTACGGTGCTCATCGCTATGGGAATCGGTTTCTCCGGAGTTCTGGCCCAGCGAACGCTCCGCCCTCTGGAGCGCAGCATTCGCGATCGGCACCAGGTCCTCGCGGCCGCGGCCCACGAGCTCCGGACCCCCGTCGCCACCCTCCAGGCCATGGTCGAATCGGCAAGAGCCGGCGATGAACCCGCCGATGTCGCCCTGGACCGTCTGGCCGAGACCATCGTATCCACGGGGGAGATGGTGGACCGCCTCCTCACTTGGAGTCGACTCGGGGAGGCGCCATTGGAGCGGGAGCGCCTGCGTCTCGATCTCCTCGTAGAGTCGCTCCTCGAAGAGGGAGAGTCCGCCGATCTCACCGAGACGGTTGTCAACGGAGACCCCCGTCTCCTGCGCATTGCTGTGTCCAACCTGCTCGAGAACGCCCGACGCCACGGCAAAGGGGTGCACTGGGTCTCCGTGGACACCGGAGCCGTGGTTGTGTCTGACAACGGTCCTGGCTTCCCAGAGGTCGACAATCTGATGGACCCGTTCGTGCGCGGACCCGGCTCTTCGGGAACCGGGCTGGGGCTGGCGCTCGCTCACCAGATCGCCAAGCGTCATGGCGGCGGTCTCGCGCTCGGGCCGGGTGGCCGCGCCCGACTGTGGGTCTCGTGAAGGGGTAGGTTGGCTCCCGCCGACGGGGGCACGGTCTGAAGATGTCGGCGGGAACCAGTATCACCCCTATGGTGACGCCCACTGAGGCATTGGGGCCGCGGTCCCCAAGACATGTCTCAGTGCAGCTCGCTCTTGCGTAGATCGGCTGCAAAGCCAGCGCCACCCGGCTCTCCATCCTTCCCAAACGAGAGGAGGTCGAAGTCCCGTTTGGCCCGCTCGTACTCGAACTCTCCGCTCCACGCGTCCCTGGGCACTTCCTCACCGCTGTAGACGACCTCGAGGCCCTGGGCCTCGGTGGGCAGGTCTCCCTGCATCGCCTGATGCATGATCACCTGTTGGCTGACCTTGCCCATGGTGAGCTTGGTCAGCTGCACCTTGCTGCCCTCCCAGGCGCGGGCCACCCCGAGTGCCATCAACGTCATCAGCGTCACCAGAATGGCGATGACCACCATGATCTCGACCATGCTCATGCCGCGACGGCGGCCGAGCCTCAATCTGCGTTCCATATGGAACCTCCTTTGTTGTGCTCCGAAACGAAGCAAGGCCCATGCCTACGGAGGTACGCCCGTTTTCGAGCGGCTACCCGACAACATGTCACGAGCGCTTTTGTCCGGTGCAAAGAACGGAAAATGCGTCAACAAACTGAGTGGCCCCTCAGTTCGAGTTAGCACGCGGTCCCTGGAGGACAGAACATGGGCGTGCCCCCACGCGCTGACGCCGACACACTTAAGGGCTTCTTCAGCGAGCTCGATCTGCTCGGACGCGAGATCCGCGCCGACGTCTCCGACGCCGACCTGAGGCACCTCAAGCGCATCGAGCGCTTCGGACGGGCCTGCTCGACGGCGGGTTGGGCCACCTCCTGGATGGGACCCAACCTGGTCTCCGCCGGGCTCCTGTCCATGGGCCGCACAACCCGCTGGACGACGGTGGCCCACCACGTCTGTCACGATGGCTACAAGCGGGTTCCCGGCGTGCCCAAGCGGTACACCCGGCGCGGGTTCGGCAAGGGCCTGCGGCGATTCGTCGACTGGTTCGACGTCATCCGTCCGGACGGATGGCACGCCGAGCACAACATCCTGCACCACACCCGCCTCGGCGAGACCGTCGACCCCGATCTGGTTCAGCAGAACCTCGACTGGCTCCGTGACTCAGACATGCCAGCCGCCTCAAAATACGCCTTGATCCTGGTCATGGCGTCTACTTGGAAGTGGATCTACTACGCGCCGAACACCCTGCAAGAGGCCTATGCAGCCGCCGATGCCGATGACGAGCGCCTCGGCCTTCGCGACCCCAGGGTCTGGGGACCTCACCACGCCAAGGGCCGCGATCTGTGGCTGGGGTCCCTGCTCCCCTACGCCACCTGGCACTTCGCCGTGGCACCGATGCTGTTCCTTCCGCTGGGTCCCCTGGCCGCCGCATCGTCAGCGACGAACTCCCTGATGGCCGAGTGGCTGACGAATCTGCACACCTTCGTCATCATCACCACCAACCACGCCGGCGACGATGTCTACGCCTTTGATGGGGAGCCCGCCGACGTACACGACTTTCAGCTCCGGCAGATCCTCGGCTCGGTGAACTACGCCACCGGAGGAGACGCCAACGACGTCATGCACGGGTGGCTCAACTACCAGATCGAGCACCACGTCTGGCCCGACCTGACCATGCTGCAATATCGAAAGGTCCAGCCGAAACTCAAAGCACTCTGCGAGAAGCACGGCGTGCCCTACGTCCAGGAGTCCATCGGCAAGCGCCTGAAGAAGACGCTGGACATCATGGTCGGAAACACGAGTATGGCCGAAGTGTAGCTGCGGAGGCCGCGTCAGTGATCCGCTGATCGGCCGCGGGGAACGATGAGGGTGTAGCCGACAGCCGGCGTGCTGTTCGGGTTGTGGTAGCCGTGCGTCTGGTCCCCCCGGTACGACACCACCTCCCCTGGCCCGACCTCCCAGCGCGCCTCTGGCGTCGTCAGGTGAACCGTCCCCGACTCGACCGCGAGGTACTCCATCGAACCGGCTGGATGGGGTGCGCCGGAGAGCCTCGCACCCGCGCGGAACTCCATGCGTTCCAGGGTGATACCAGGAAGAGCCTGCGGAATGAGCTGCCTCACCTCCACACCTCGGTGCTTTCGAGACGGCAACTCGTCCGGCCGGTATTTGCGCCCCAGCGAAGGGGGCGGCGCAATCAGCTCCTCGATGGATACCCGCAAGCCCCTGGCAATCCTCGACAAGACCGAGAGCGTCGGATTGGGAGAACCGGACTCGATCTTCGCGATCGTTGGCCGCGGAACTCCGCAGACCTCTGCCAGGCGCGCCTGGGTGTATCCACTGTCCGACCGAAGCCTTCGCAGGTTCCGGCTGAGGTTGGCCGCCTCGTGCATGAGGTATCCCCTTGTTGCTGAAAGAACTATCTGGATACTTCAGCGACGGCGACCGGTGAACTTCGGGCAGGAGGTTCCATGCCCGTATTCGTCCTCGACTCTTGTATTTGCTGCTCCGCATGCATCCCGATCGCGCCGGACCACTTCGACTTCACCGACGACGGCGACCGCGTGCGATGCGTTCGTCAGCCCGCGACGCCATCTGAGTGGAACGACGTTGAGGACGCGCGCGAGGTCTGTCCCGTCGATGCCATCCAGATCGAAATGGACCCCGATAGATCGAAATGATCGAAATGGAAAGATCGAAATGAGATCGAAATGGGGTCAGGTATGAAGGAACAGCAATTCGACCAAACGATTACCCCGGAACAACCAGTGAAGTTGGAGGGGTCAGGTGTGAAGAAACAGAAAGGCCCAGATCACGGCTATCTGTTCCTTCATACCTGACCCCACCTAGTATGCAGGTACAACACCAGCTTTCGCCGGGTGTTTATCTGTTCCTTCATACCTGACCCCTCCAACCCCTCCGGCTGACTACCAGGTCGTGTTCGGCACGGCCCAGACGCTGAACCGCTCCGACGAAACGAACCGGTCGTAGGCGATAAAGTCCACCGTGTAACCACCATATCCGCAATCCAGACCGTGCTTGCCCGGGGGGTCCTCGACGTACCAGAAGTACGGGTCGTCGGTGACCTGGAACATGCGCAACGCCGTGACGAATTTGGCGCCATCCTCGCGACCGTACTCGTCCCAGATCTCGGCCTGGACCGCGATGATGTCCATCGCGCCATCGGGATCCGCGACCTGCGCTGCGAAGTTCCAGGTGGCCATGCCCTCGGTGTGACACACCGCCCACGCGTCCCGCACCAAGGGCGCGTTGTCGACGCCCTCGACGTGCACGTCCTGCTGGAGGCAGCCCGTACTCAAGACCGCCGCCGCGGCAATCGCCAGGCCCTTCTGTCGGCGGCGCAGGCCGAGAGCGGCAAGTCCCAGGATCATCGGGAAGAAGGCGCCGCTCGAGCCGGTGGTCGTGCAGCCACATCCCTCGGAGTAGGCGTACTTGCTACCGCGGTCGTCGAGGTCCTGTCCGGAGGTGGCCGGCCGGTCGCTCGTGAGTGGGTCGGTGCCGTTCTCGATCTCGTCGCCGTCTGGGTAGCCGTCGTCGTCGGTGTCTGGATCCAGTGGATCACTCCCGACAATGACCTCGTCGCCATCGCCGAGTCCGTCGCCGTCGGTGTCCTCGTCGTTCGGATCGGTGCCGATCTGGATTTCGACGCCGTCGTCGAGGCCATCGGCGTCGGTGTCCTCATCGGCAGGGTCGGTTTCGAAGACGTTGACCTCGTCGCCATCCATGAGGCCGTCGCCGTCGGTGTCGCCGCGGAGAGGATCGCTCCCAGCGTCGACTTCCTCGCCATCGAGCAGGCCGTCGTCGTCGGTGTCCTCGTCGAAGGGATCGCTGCCGACCGCGATCTCGTCGCCGTCGAGTAGCCCGTCGCCATCGATGTCGGGCTCGAGGGGGTCGGTACCGGTCTGGTCGAGCTCGACATCGTCGTCGAGGCCATCGCCATCGGTGTCGGCCAACCGCGGGTCGGTGCCGGTCTCGTCGAGCTCGACGTTGTCGTCGATGCCATCGCCGTCGGTGTCCGGGTCGAGCGGATCGAGACCCATGTCCACTTCGTCGCCATCCAAAAGGGTGTCGCCGTCCGTGTCCGGGTTCTCTGGATCGGTCCCGCGCGCGAGCTCATCGGCATCGGTCAAGCCGTCCTGATCACTGTCGGCGAACGGATCGGGCTCCTCACCCAGATCGGGGAACTCCGGCTCTTCGCCCTCATCCGCGCCGATATCGTCGGGCGCTTGATGCTCGTCGTTCTCATCGCCCTCGAGGACCACGACGCGCTCGTGGGCGTAATAGGTGATGCAGCCGGAGGCCGCGAGGGTGAGGGCTACTGAGAAAAGGATAGGTCGCATGTGGTACTCTCCCGGGTTGTTCCCATCGCCATGGGATCCGGTAAAGACCAGAGTGCTCGCCGCAAGTCCAGGATCGTTTTGCTTTTCCGGCCGTTCTTGTAGTGGATCTCTCCAAATGGAGTGGAGACCTGAACAAACGCGTTCGAGGGCCCACCGCGCGAGATCTTATCGGCCCGGACATGTTTCGGGCGAACGAGCTAGATTGAAGGGTGAGTATGCGCTTCCTTCTGCTGATGTTCATCGCCGGCTGCTCCTCCTCCTGCAATCAGCCCGAGGAGGAAATCATCGGGGATCCGACTGTGATTGCGCACATCGAGCGCTGGAACAGCTGGCTCGAGCCGGTCGATCTCGAGAGCAAGTACTGCAAGATGTCGCAGTCACCCTTCGCTTTCTTCCGCGGAACAGCCCACCTGTACTGGCTGGACCTCGGAAATGACCCCCGGCTGCGCCAGTTCGGAAGAGACCGGACGAAGACGTGGCTTCAAGGGGACTCCCACGTTCAGAACTTCGGCAGCTTCAACAATGACCAGGACGAGGTCGTGTACGACCTCAACGACTTCGACGAGGCGGTCATCGGCGACTACCAGCTCGACGTTTGGCGGCTCGCCATCTCCATCATCCTCATGGCCGGAGAGGAAGACGAATTCAACGCGTCTGACGTAAACGGAGCCATCGACGCCATGACCGAGGCCTATCTCGACGAGCTCGACAAGTTGGAAGAGGACGACGGGGAGACGACCGCAGAGTTCAAGGAAGGCAACACCCAGGAGGGAGTCTCGGAGTTCCTCGACGATGTCAAAAAGGAAAACGACCGCGTCGAGATGCTCGAGAAATGGACCGATTACGACATTGGAGAACTCCGGCTCGACACGAATCACGAAGATCTCGAGCCCGTGACGGCGACCGAAGAGGCGTCGATCCTCGACGACCTCGATACCTACCTCGACTCCCTGTCTGGCGGCCTCGATCCTGCGGAATTGGGAACGTACTTCGACGCCATCGACATTGCCCGCCGACGCAACCAAGGCCTCGGTTCTCTGGGTGTTCCCCGCTACTACGTCTTGATCGAGGGCGAGGACCCCGACGACGAGTGGGACGATCGGATCCTGGACATCAAACTGCAGCGGTCACCGGCGGCGTCCGAGGCCTTCCCCGAGCTCGCCAACGCCGCGCCTGACTTCCAGAACCACGCGGTGCGGGTTGCGACGGGGCAGAAGGCCCTGGCGCTGCACGTCGATGACCACCTCGGCCACATGATCAGCGGCAACGAGGCCTTCAGCGTTCGCGAGCGGTCTCCCTGGAAGGAGGCCCTGGACATCGACGAGATCGAGGACACCAAGCTGCTCAATGGCGTCGCATCCGACTGGGGCAAGATCCTCGCCAACGCCCACGCGAGGGCCGACGAGGACTTCTCTTCGGGCAGCATCGACTACAACTTCGATCGCGAAGTCGAGGAGATCACGGACGGCGAACACGAGGAATTTCGCGACCTGGTCCGATCGGTGGCCCGGCCCTATTCACAACAGGTCGAGCAGGGCTGGCTGGCCTTCGAGGACTTCGTCGACACCGAATTCGACTTCGAATGCGACGAAGAGGAGGACGACGGCTGATCTGCAGCTATATTCGGGGTGGGGCAAATCGAGGTAGTGCATGCGCATCGTCTTCCTCTCCGCCGCGGTGATTCTGGCCGGCTGCGGAGACGGGAACCCGGAGAAGTCCCCCAACATCCCGCCACAACCTCCCGAGGAAGAGCCGTCCTGCATCGCCGAATGCGTGAGCGACCCCGCTGACGACGTGAACTTTCTCTCCGATCTCGGCTGCCTTGCCGACTTCGACCTGATCGCGTCGTACCCCCTCGACGCGTCCATCCCCGGCGCCCGCTCGGTCAAGACGGTCATCGATCGCACCGACGCCGACGCGCTGTACTTCATGAACAGCCAGAAGTACCTGATTCACCACGAATTCGCGTCCGCGAACCTCTCGATCCAACAGGGCATGCAGCTGGTCCCGTCCCTGCAGGAGTTCAGCGAGAAGATGTACTCCAGCCCCGACCGACGCTTCGTGCTGGGTTCGATCACCCACTACGAGGGTCCCGACATCTGGGCGTACGAGGTCGCTCCGTACGACACGGCCGACGCCGAAATGATCGAGACGGCCTTCGACAACATCCGCGAGCACGGGTGGTTCTGCAACGAGCTGTTCTTCCACCCGACCTCGACCAACGTCGAAGTGGTCGTACCGGATCTGCCTGGCGACATCCCAATCGTCACCACCGACGAGCTGTTCGAAGGGGTCGACTATCAGCCCCTGAACTACGAAGAATCCACGGGCTATCTCCAATTTCACACTGCCGACCAGGTCAACGGAACGTACACCTGGTATCGGGAGATCGTAGTCCTCGATGCGGTGCCGAACGACATCTCCATCGTCGCCGGGATCATCACCGAGGAGTTTCAGACCCCGCTCTCCCATATCAACGTTCTCTCCCAGAACCGGGGCACGCCGAACATGGCGCTCCGGGGTGCCTTCAACGACCCGGAACTGCGCGCCCTCGAGGGCCAGTGGGTGCGGATGCTCGTGGCTCAGGACGACTACATCGTCGAGCCGATCTCCGCCGAGGACGCCGAGGCGTGGTGGCAGGAGCACAAGCCGCCTCCCCTGGACATCGGCGAGATGGACCTCTCTGTCCAGACCCTTGTGGACGACGTCGACGTGACCGGACCCACGGACCCGGGAGAGCGGGCCGCCGTCATCACCAGCAACATCCCCGCATTCGGGGGCAAGGCCACGCACTTCGGGGCCATGTCCCACATCGGGCCCGACGTGCCGATGCCCAAGGGGTTCGTCGCCCCGCTGTACTTCTACAACGAATTCATGGAATACAACGGGTTCTGGGCTCACTATGACGACATCCTCGCGCAGGATTACAACTTCGTGACGGACCCGGCCTATCGACAGGTCAAACTGGAGGAATTCCAGCAGATGATCCTGAGCGCTCCGCTACAGCCGGGCTTCGCGCAGTTGGTGACCGACAAGTGCAACAACGACTTCCCGGGGACGCCGATGCGGTTCCGGTCGAGCACCAATGCCGAGGATCTCGGCGACTTCACGGGCGCCGGTCTCTACACTTCACAGACCGGAGATCCGACCGACCCCGACCGGACCATCGCCGATGCGATCCGCACGGTGTACGCCAGTGTCTGGGGACCGCGGGCCTTCGAGGAACGCGAGTACTACGGCATCGACCACCGGAAAGTGGGCATGGCCCTGCTGTCCCACCGTTCATTCCCGGACGAGGAGGCCAACGGCGTTGCCATCACCGGAAACATCTTCGACCAGACGGGTCTGCAACCGGCGTTTTTCGTCAACGCCCAGGCGGGCGGAGAGTCGGTGGTGCTCCCCGACCCCGGCGTATCGACAGACCAGTTCATCTACTACTTCCTGCAGATCGGAAGTCCGATCAGCTTCACCGGTCACAGCAACCTCATCCCCCACGACGAGACCGTTCTGACCGTTGGACAGACCCATGAGCTGGGGATCGCCCTGAACGCCATCCACTTGTACTTCTCCCCTGTCTACAGTCAGGACGACCCGTTCTTCTACGCGATGGACACCGAGTTCAAGTTCGACGACGACGGCGGGGGCGAGTGGAATCTGTACATGAAGCAGGCCCGGAAGTTCCCCTCCTGGCGCATCGAGTAGTCACTCCACGAAGATGGGGCTGGACCAGGCCACCCCCCCGTCACCCTGGATTGCCCGCACATATACGTGTTCCCCGGAGACCAGATCCTCCAGGGTCCATTCCTTGTAGACGACTGCCTCTCCGGAGAGCGCACTGGCAACGGTCTCTCCGGACCGGACCAGTTCGACCCGCTCGACAGGGCCGGTGCCGATGACCCTCACCTTCGCGGTCAATGGGGATTTCGGCACCTCGATGACCTCTCCCATGGCGTGCCCTCCGAGGTCGAAACGGAGGATGATGCGGAGCCCGTTGGTGGCGTAGACCCGACGGGCTCGGATGGCCTCGAGGATCGACTCTCGCGTCTTCTCCTCGGCGAGGATCCCGGCCAATCCCCCAGACGGCGCCGAGAGATGGGCGAGCCCGGGGTGCCCGTCATGGCCGTCGGTGCTGCCGATGAAACCGAGTCGATATCCGCGTTTGACCTGGTCGATGACGAAGTTACCCGCGACGGGTTGGTAGATCACACCCGGCGCTGTCGGAGATTCGGATTGGCCGTGCACACTGGCGATCTCGGTGATGGGCTCGAGCACCGGATCGGGCGGAAACTCCCAGTTCACCGCCACGGGTCCACCGGCGGAGTGGTGGGCGATCGTAATGGCGTCGCGGCCCTTCAACGCCGCCCAGAGCTCTGGGGGCGTGTCGTATCGATCGTCGAGCGCGGAGAAGAGCTCGGCGCTGTCGTCGAAGAAGACCACGTGGCGGTGTCCGTGAATCCAATTGGTCCACTCGTAGCCGGCCGCGGTCACGAAGCCGCCCGGCTCATAGGCCCCCTCTGCTGCCGATTTGATGCGCTCCCACCGGGCCGGATCCGCATCGAGGAAGCGCATACCCCAGTGGTCGTGATCGGTGACGACCGCAAAGTCGAGGCCCGCCACGTCACGGGCGTAGATGTAGGCGTCCTCAGGCGTGCCCGTGCCGTCGGAAATCCCAGTGTGAATCTGGAGATCACCCCACAGAATCCGAGGGGCTCCGTCGCGGACGACCATGCGATTGCTCGCTCCTCTGGCGCCGTCGGGTCCCTCGACCGTCACGGTCACGACGCCCTCGGCCTCGGACCTCAATATCAGAGACCCACAGCCCCGATCGTCTGGCGATATCACCAGTTTCCGCGGGAGTCCCAGGGTCGCTGGACCCGTGACGACCAGGTCGCCGGAGAAGTCGGGATGAGCGTTTCCCTGCCGGTCGAGGGCGGCGATGACGAGCCGGAAGTCCTCACCCGGTGCGGCGACGCTGGGCAGCGTGACCATCAGCCTGGCCGGGGGGCCCGCGTCGACGTCGACATGGACGGGGTCGAGATTCTTGCGGACGCCGTCCCCATCGCCGTCGACGGCGAACCAGAAGGACTCCTGCCGCTCGGCATATCGATCGGCCCGACCGGTGTAGGCGACAAGGATCTGATCTCCGGCCACCAACGAACCCTCGGAGACTCCGATGGAGAGAAGTTGTTGATCAACGGTGGCAACCGCCAGCTTGACCGACGCCTCGGTGGTCACCTCGACGAAGCCGGGGCTCCCGGGCTGGTTGATCTGCGGGGTGGACCACCCCCAGAACGGCGGCGCCTGGAAGAACACCATCCCCCCATCGGCGATCCCCTCTGGTCCCGTCTCGAACCCGAAGAGCCAGGTGCCGGATTGTCCGGCTTGCACCTTCTGTCCCTCCACCAGCCAGGCGCGTCCACCCCCGTCTGATGCGTGACGGACAGCGTCGAGATCATCGCGAAGTTGCCGCCAGGTCGCGATGTTCGCGGTCGCCGGGAACTCCGACTGCGGAATGGGCTCCGGTATCTGGGGTTCGGGCTCGGCCGGCGTCGTGCCGCAGGCGACCCACAACAGCCACCACATCAGGCCATCATGTAGAAATAGAGCAGCGTGACGACGCCAGACAAGGCGATCACACCACCGAAGATCAAGCCCCCGAGGGCCGCCGCCGCCCAGAGCACCACCTTCTTCTGGCGACCGGCGCGCGAGTCGCGTCGGATCTGGTCCTCGAGCATCTCGCGGCTGTAGATGCCGCCCTGTTCCTCGTCTTCGGTGATGGCCCGCGAGCTTTCAGTCAGCTCGTCGAGCGCCCAACCGACGGGCTCCAGCTCGTCGAGTGGGGCCAGCTTGAGGCCGTGCAGCTCCTTGTCGATGGCCTCGCGCAGGGCGTCGTCGACGTTCTCCATCAAGTCGAGGACCAGCGTCTGCTCCTCGGCCTCCGACAGCACGCCCGGCTTGTAGGGAAGCTCGAAAGGAAAGGTCGTATCGCTGTTCTGCCCCATCATTTCAGTCGTGAGCAGCGTCTTGTCCTGCTTCATTTCGGCGGCGAGTTGCCCGGGTTCGGCCATGGCCGCCTCGAGGTGTCGGACGACCTGGGCCATGCTCGGGCGCTTGAGCGGATGGAGCTCGGTGCAGCGCTGGACCAACTCGCGAACCCGGGGCGGAGCAATTTCGCCCGGGTCGAGGGGCCCGGCGTCGTGTTTCTGCTCGATGATGCGAATCATCGCCGCGGCCTGACCCTTGCGGTTGTCCATCGGAAACGCGCGCTCGCCGCGAAGCGCCTCGAACAACACCACGCCTAGAGAGTAGACATCGGCGCGATCGGCCTCGATGGTGCGCGGATCCCCCGTGAGCATCTCAGGTGCCATGTACGAGACCGTGCCGGGGACCATGCCGGCTCGCGTCAGCCGAGAGCGCTCCTGGTCGAGAGCGATCCCGAAATCGACGATGACCGCACCACCATCGGACTGCAGCATCACGTTGGCGGGCTTGATGTCGCGATGGTGGATTCCTTTGAGGTGCGCGTGGTGAAGTCCACCGGCAACCTGGCGAAACGCCTTGCATACATCCGGCCACGGCATCGCGCCGCGCTTCAGCACCTGGAGCAGATCGTCGCCATCGATGAGCTCCATGACCATGTAGAGCAGGCCCCGCTCCATGTCCTGGCCAGACGTCAACACGCGAATGACGGCGTGGTGACGCAGCCGTGTCAACGCCTCGACCTCGCGGATGAACCGGGCGCGAGCGCCGTGGTGCTGACCCGGGTCCACGATCTTGATGGCGCCGCGAATGCGCGGGGAGAGGATGTTCGCGCAGTGGTACACCGTCGCCATGCCCCCCCGTCCGAGGGGCTCGCCGACTATCCAGTCTCCGAGCTGCTCACCAAGATCGACGATGGGGTCACTCCCACGGTCCCCGGTCTACCACGTTTAGAACCCCAGGCGGCGCTTGAACGAGGCAAACATGCCGTCTGCCGCCTCGGGCGCTGGCGCTGGAGCCTCCTCTGTTCCGCACAGGATCTCGTGGGGACTGTCCCCGCCGCGAACACTGCCAAAGAGCCGATGTCCCTTGTCATATGCCGGCGGCAATGCGTTGCCGCGTGACTTGCCCCAGGCCGCACCGGCCTCGACCAGCTTGACGACGAGCTCGGGCTCGATCACGAGCATCGGATTGTCGTCGGAGGACCGGCGGACCAGCTCTCCCTGAATATTGGCCTCTTGAAGTCCCGCCTTGGCGACGCAATCCAGGACGCCTTTGTCAGCCAGGTCGACCTCGAAAAACGCCGCTGCCTTGCGCCCGTCGGTGTGAACGCGGGTAAAGCCGGCGTGTACTAGTGGGCCGCGCTCGTGCCAATTCGATGAGATGTAGCACTCGCCGAGTGGCCAGAGGATCGCCTCGTCCATGTCGGCGCTACCCGTCGCGGCGCCCAACACCTGTCGGCTGCCGCGGGTGGCGCGTGCCTTGTCGCGCTTCTTGCGCTGCCGCTCCTTCTTCTTTGCGGCCCGATGTTCGCGCTTCTTGGTCAAGAGCCCCCCAGACGATCTGACCTATCACAGCGGTTGATCCGGTGCCTCCGGAAGCGCGGGCCCTTGTGGCTCGATCTCCTCTGGTGCCACCTGCGCTTTGCACCGTCGGGCCGACTTGTACTTGATGGTCTGAGCGCCGGTGAATGTGAATCCAAAGACGCCGAACTCGAACGAGAACGACTCCACCGTGGGAAAGACGCCCGAGCGGGATGGACGCCCTCGGATATGGACCACCGCGTTGTCCAATCTCCATCTGGGAAATGTGCCCTTGTAAAACCGCTTCGGAAAGACCACATCGACGCTGACTGCACGCTCGAGACCGCCGGGGAAAAAGGCGGTCACCTCGGCTTCTGGCGGCCGGCTCGAATCGTTCAGGGGCACGTTTCGGAACAGCGTCACCCCCTCGCGCTTGGCGTCCCATTGTGCCCAGGACGTGTCCACCGAGCCTCCGAGGTCGTCCAATGCACGGCGCACCAGGTTGTTGGGACCCTTGTCGTCGACCTCCTCGTCTTCGGGAGCATCGTTGTCGCTTCCGGCGATCTTCACGCGGCGGCCGACCAACTTGCCGACCAACGGCGCAAAACGCGGCTCGTTGATCTGATAGACCTGCGCTTCGGCGCCGCGGCGGCCCTTTTCTCGAACCACCTCGCCGAGGGGCTCGAGGTGAAACTCCTGCCAGACCCCGTCCTCGAGACGGCCCACGAAGATCGCGTCGCCGCGGCTGGCTCCGAACCGGCCGATGTCCCAATTCCAGCTGGCCCGCCCCACCATTTCCCAACAGCCCGAGGGCCCGTCCAATACCTCCTCAGCACCCGCTTCCCAGCGGTCGAGATCGTTCAGATCGACGTGGGCGGGTATCGCAGCCAAGGCCATCCCAGCGACAAGTGCAATCACGGAAACTGGCCCCGAATCTGCCGAATCTGATCCAACACGCCGTCCTCGAAGATCAGGACGCGCACGTGATCGGACCCGCCGCGGCGGACAGTGAGCTCGAGCTCTGTCTCGCCGACACCTGGCTCATAGTCTCCGGCTGGCTCTCCGTTGATCGCCAACAACCAGTCGCGTTCGCGAATGCCTATGGTGTGAAGGAGTCCGCCCGCGGGAAGTCCCGTGATCTTGAAGCCCGCACCCACACCGTCGCGGGAACGGGTCATCGGCTTGCGGCGGTAGGGCGTCGCGGCGCGCGCGGGGTCGCCGTTCAGCCAATCCACGATGCCCTTTGTGACCGTGACCGTGTCTCCATCTGTTGTGACGTAGGCCTCGAGTTCGGCGCGTTTTTCGGCCACCCGCCTGCCCTTCTTGCCACCCTCCCACTCTGTGCGGGCGAAGTACTCGGGAAGGGATCGCGCCGTTGCACGACACGCCAACATGGACCCGTTGAAGCGGTACTCCAGGGCGTATTCGCACCCCACCCAGTTCAGATCGGTATCGCTATTCCCGGCGGTTCCCGGCCCGTATTCTGCAACGAGGTGATCCCGCAGCCCGATGCAGTCCTCCTCGTTCGCGCGCACGGTGACATCTGCAAGCTTGTCGTCGAAGAAGGTCCAGGTCGGCCCGTAGGTCTCGACACCGGGGAACTTCGGGTTGCCGGTACTTCGCCGGTGGATCTGGAGACGGTCTTTTGTTGCGGCGATGTCGGCGTAGTCGGCAATGGGTGTGCCGAGCTCGACCCCGAAGATCTCTGCTGCCGTGAGCGCATTCCCATCGGGCACCAACGGCGGAAAGGCGCCGTCGACCATGATGACCACGGAGCAGGTCGCCTGTTGTGGGCGCTCTAGATAGCGAATGCCGAAGTTCTCGGTCTGCCAGATGCGCTCCGCACAGCGCGACTCCTTTGGCTCGCCGTGGGGCGCAGAGATGGCCTCGATGAGCTCGTCGCAGTTTTCCCGCCCCGCGACGTTGATCGACACCCTGCGCAGGTTGCCCTGTTGATAGCGAAAGCGACCGTCTCGTGGTCTTGGCCCCGCCCAATCGAACGTCTTCGGGTCGATGTCGTACTCGCCTGGAGGCCCCGCTGGGCGCAGGCCCTCGACAGTGCGAGGCAGGGCATCCGAAGCGACTCTGAGAAGCGGAATAACCAGCTCGTCACTGCCAAAGTCATCGGCAGGGTCATGCCTTTTCTTGCGATCCGGATTGTTGAAGGGCTCCGCTTCCGGAGCGATATCTGGCAAGGGCTCCGGCGTCGTTTCGACCTCACTCCCCCCGCAGCCCAGGACCATCGCACTCAGGCATGCACACCCCACGACGAGTTTGCCGCCGACTCGACGCGAACTCGTTCGGAGCAGCTCCATCCATCCTCCAGCGCGCCACTGATAACCGAATTAAGGGTCGCCCCGCCGGAGGTGACATGGCAGACGCACACGTAGGAGCGATGGTACAGCGACGCATCGCTGAACAACCGAGTGAACCGGCGATCCGCCGCCGGGTCAACGGCACGTACGCGGATGTCAGCTGGGGCGAGCTCGGCAAGCGCATGAACAACATCGCGTCGGGGATCCTGACGGCGATGGACATCGAGGACCGCGCGGCCATCGCCATCCTCGGCAACACCAGCGACGACTGGATCGCCTGCGACTTCGCCTGCCTCAGCGTGGGTCTGCGCACCATCCCGATCTACGCGTCGCTGCTCCCCGAAGAGGTCGGCTACTGCCACGTCGACACTGGCACCGTGCTCTCGATCGTCGAGGACGGCGTACAGCTCGAGAAGGTCCGCGCCATGCGTGCGGGTTTCACCTTCTTCGACACGAAATACACCCCGGATCAGGTGACGCTGAAGCGCATCGTCGTCATGAACACCGACGGCATCGAGCCGGCGGACGACTGGGAGAGCCTCGCGGACCTCGAGGCGCGCGGCGCCGAAAAACTGGCCGAGACCGCCGAGGATCGCAAGCGTCGCGGCGACGCCGTCGGCCGCACAGACGTGTGCACCTACACCTACACCTCCGGCACGACCGGTCCCCAGAAGGGGGTCATCCAGACCAACGAGAACATGCTCTCCATGATCGAGAACATCGCCGACACCGGCATGTTCGACGAGTCGGTGCGCGAGGGCGGCCTGTTCCTGTTTCTGCCTCTGGCCCACAGCTTCGGACGCTTGATCGAGTTCTCGAGCCCATTCTTCGGCGCGCCGATCGTCATCTCCGGAATCCCCACCCTGGGCGATGACCTCAAGGATTCGCGGCCCGGTTTCATCCCTGCAGCACCTCGCGTCTACGAGAAGATGAAGGCCAAGATCGAGACCGCCGTCGCCGGGGCATCGCCCACGCGTCAGCGCCTGTTCCACTGGGCGATAAACACCGGCAAAGAGACCATCCCGTATACCAGCATGGGCAAACCCCTGCCGTTCTTCCTGGGGCTGCGGTTCGGATTCGCCGACCGCCTCGTGCTCTCGAAACTCCGCGGTCGCCTCGGCATGGATCGCGCCGGCACGCTGCTGTCCGGGAGCGCGCCCCTCAACCCCGACGTTCACGCCTTCTTCCTGGCCTGCGGGCTGCAGTTGCTCGAGGCCTACGGACTCACCGAGACCTGTCCCGGCCTGACGGGAAACCAGCCTGGACTCCTGAAGATCGGCACGGTCGGCCCAGCGCTCCCCGGGGTAACCATCAAGATCGCCGAAGACGGCGAGATTCTGGCGAAGGGTCCAAACATCACCTCGGGGTATCTCAACCGCCCCGAAGCGACGGCCGAAGCGTTCAACGACGAGGGCTGGTTCCTGACGGGTGATCTGGGCAGCATCGACGACGACGGGTTCGTAAAGATCACCGGCCGCAAGAAGGAACTCATCAAGACCTCGGGCGGAAAGTACGTTGCCCCCAACAAAATCGAGGGACGCCTCAAAAACCATGTGCTCATCCAGGAGTCGGTGGTCATCGGCGATACCCGCAACTACTGCACCACCCTCATCGCGATCGATGTCGAAGAGCTCGAACCGTGGGCAGCGGCGCGGGGCGTGCCCAACGACCCGCACTCGGACGCGGTGAGAGCCGAAGTCCAGAAGCACATGGACGACGTCAACAGCGGCCTGGCCAGCTTCGAGACCATCAAGTACTTCGAGCTCGTGCCCGAGCCGATGACCATCGAGAACGGGCTCTTGACCGCATCGATGAAGGTCAAGCGCAAGGTCGTGGTCGATCGCTATGCCGACCTCGTAGAGTCGATGTACGCGGGCAAGAAAAGGGCGTGACCGACAGCTCGGGCCGATGAGTCGGCATCTGTGCTAAGTTTTTAGCATGAGCACGCCCGACCCCCTCAGCCGCCGCGAACGGCAGCTGATGAATCTCGTCTACCAGCTGGACAACCCCTCGGCGGCCGCGCTGCACGAGCGCATGGCCGACCCGCCGTCGTACTCGGCCGTGCGCGCGCATTTGGCGACGCTGGTGAGCAAGGGCCACGTGGGGCGCGAACTCGTCAAGGGAAAGCACCACTACTCACCGACAGTACCCCGCGACCTGGCAGGTCTGGAGGCGTTGCAGCGCGTGGTCGAGAGCTTCTACGGAGGCTCCGCACAGCGCGCAATCGAGGCGCTTCGACACCGGGATCGCGACTGGGCTCAGTGGTAGCCGATCGCTACTGAACGACAGTCAGCCTGACCCCGACGTCGCCGACTGGCACCGGACCGATATCGACGCGAGCCTCGACGCACGCCGTGTAGGCGCCCGGACAGTCGAAGCCATCACACGACCAGGACTCCCAATCCCATCCGCCAGTCCAGAGGGCGTTGCCTCTCGCGGGCACATCGATGCGGTTGTCCCGCGCACAGTTCCAGGCCGCAATTTCGAAGGCTTGTTGCCACGTCGCGGCGTCGCCGACCTTCCGTTCACCGAGGTAGGCCACCGCAGAGTCCAGGTTGTCTCTGTACATCGAACAACGCGGGGTATTCTTGCCGTCGCATGCCTCGCCAGTAGATCGCTCGAAGCGTTCGAGCCAACTGCGGATGCGCCTGGGGTCGTCCTGCATCATGGCCTGCTCGACGCCAAAAGCCGCGAGGTGAAGACTCTCGGTCAGGTCCCACGCGTCTTCGTAGACACCGGCCAGCCGATCGAGGTCTCTCTTTTCCAAGAGCTCGGAGCCGGGCAAGGCGGCCAGCAGCTGAGCGGTCTGCGTCATGACCAGTGAATCGTCTGTCTCGCGGAGCACCTCAACGGCCTCCGACCAGGCGTCATCTGCCCCGCTCATCGCCATGGCGTCCAGCAAATAGAGGCGTGCAAAATCCGCCGAGGGATGCTCTGGGTGTGCGTCGATCAGATCCTCAGCGAGATCCAGGATCGGGTCGACTTCGGGCATTCCCAGCACGTTTTGCGCCGGGATTGGAGGATGAGGTCGCGTCCACGGCTGGCCGGGCTGGCCGTCCCAAGCCTCCTCATAGGCATCGGAGTACTCGCGCACGGCAGCGCGGCGCTCGACCTCCAGACCCAGAACCGCGGCCCAGGGGTCGTTGTCGACGTCGATATCGGCGCTGGAGAACCCCTCGGCGTCAGCCAGGGCGATCCAGTCCCGCTCGGCCGCCGGATCGGGGTCGTTCAGCAACGCCTGGAGCGAATCGGCGGTCTCGCTATCGGGAAACGGCGCCTCGTCTTCCAGCGGCCAGAACAGGCTCGGATCCATGCGCGCCTCGCCGTTGAAGAGCATGAAGCCCTTCTCGGCATTACGCAGGTAGACCACCAATATCTCGTGCTTTCGCGACGGCCTTTCCTCCTCCTCTTCGTCCTCGTCCTCTACCTCTGGGGCAAGCAACGGGGCCGTTAGACTCCGCAGAGCAGTGCGGGCCCGAAGGCTCGCCGACGGAGAGGGTCCCTCCGAAGGGACCTCGAGATCGGTGCTGGGTCGCAGCCACCACAGGGCCGCCAATCCCAACACCAACAGGGACCCGAGGCCCACGCGTCTTCTCGTCGTCATGGATAGATTCCTTACTCCGGCCGATAAATCGGCCTCCGCCCTACGCTTCGCTCCGGTTGGCTTTTCGATTCCATTCACCGCCGACGCTCAAACCGGCGGGCGCAAGCGCTTTTTCCGCCGGTTTGGGCGCCGACCGTGAACGGAATCACCAACCCACCGCATCTGACCACGAAGCCCAATCGAAGTTCCCCCGGGACGTCTGATACCGTTGCCGCCGGGGGGCCTCAAGGTGGACGAAAACCTGTTCGATCGACTGGCGAACCCGCCGGCGTCCATCGTCCGCATGCACGAATGGATGTCTCGGCATCCCGAACATCTGCACACCGATCAACTCGAGTTCTTCGCCGCGACGAACTGGGCCATGACGGGGGGCCTCCTCGCCCACGTCGCCTTTCTCGCGTGCTTCGCCCTTCTCGGTCTCGACGGCCTCGCCCTGTTCAATGTGGGCAGCATCACCGTGTTCTCGCTGTGTGTCGCCATGGCCCGGCGCGGCATCATCGCGCCCACCCTCTTCCTGGCGACCATCGAGGTCTGCGCGCACGCGGCCTTCGCCACGATCACGCTCGGATGGAGCAGTGCCTTCCACTACTACGTCACCATCCTGGTGGTGCTGTATCTCCTCAACGGTGAGCTCTCGTTTCGCATCCGGATCGGGATCGCAACGTTGCTGAGTGGAGGCTACGGCCTGCTCGCCCTCTCAATGGTGCATCGGCAGCCGACCGCGACTGTCGACCCATGGCTCGCCAGCGCATTTACGGCGTTAAACGTCTTCGTTTTCCTGGCCATCCTCTGTGGAATCTGCTTCTACTACGCATGGGCGGTGCGCATGGTTCGCCAGGATCGCGTACGCGCAAAGAGCGAGCTTGCCACCGCCCTGGCCCAGTCCCAGGCGGTGGTACGCACCATGGCCGACGGCCTGTTGGCCCTCGGACCCGACGGCGAGGTCCTGCACATCAATCCCTCTCTGATTCGCATGCTCGATCTGCAGCTCGAACCCACCCGCGCCGACCTCCCCCCCGAGCTGATTTCCTTGGCCGAGCAAGCGCTGAACGACCACAGCTCAGTTGAGCGCGACATCCACTTTCCCGGCGATCGGGTCGGGGGCGCCGTAGCGACGGCGATCCACGGCCCGTCCAAGCAGGACCGACTGGGCGCCGTCGTGCTCATCCGCGATGTGACCGCTGCGAAGGCCCTCGACCGCATGAAGACCGAGTTCACGGCGACGGTCTCCCACGAGCTCCGCACACCCCTGACCTCGGTGATGGGATTCGCGAAACTCATCAAGCGACAGCTCGACCGCCGCATCCTCCCCAACACCAACGCGGACGACCCCAAGGTCGCAGCCGCCATCGACACCGTCCAGTCCAACCTCGACATCCTCATGGCCGAGGGAGAGCGGCTCACCGAGCTGGTGAACGACGTGCTCGACATCGCGAAGATGGAGTCCGGAAGCATGAAGTGGGAGCACGGACCGATCGATCCATCCGCCCTCGTCAACCGCACACATCAAGCGTCACTCGGCCTCTTTGCGGCTTCCGATGTAGCCCTGCGAATCGAGGTAGGGGACGACCTTCCTACCCTCATTGGAGACGCCAACCGACTGCAGCAGGTCTTGACCAACCTCGTCTCCAACGCCGCCAAGTTCACGGTCAGCGGAGAGGTGGTGATCGCGGTCCGTAAACGCGGCGACGGGGTCGAGTTCGAGGTTCGCGACACCGGCCCCGGCATCGCCGCAATGGACCTGGAGACCATCTTCGAGAAGTTCAAGCAGGTCGGCGACCTCCTGACCGACAAACCCACTGGAACCGGTCTGGGCCTCGCCATCAGCAAGCAGATCGTCGAGGCCCATGGCGGACAGATCCGCGCAAAGAGCACCCTGGGCGAAGGGTCTCGCTTCTCGTTCCAGATGACCCCCGAGAAGGTCGGATGAGGGTGCCCTGGCCGGTCCTGCTCCTGACAGCCTGTGGAAAGGGCCCCGCTGACAGCGCCACCCCAGCCAGTGCATCTTTTCTAGCAGTGACGTTCAACACCGGCACGACGGAGGGCCTCGCCCACGACGCCGAACCCGACGACGGCTACACCGAGGATCACGCCATGCTCTCCGACACGCACTATGGAGACGGCCTGGCGTGGATCCCCGCCGTCGATGCCACCAGAGAGTGGTTTGCCGAAGTCCGACCCGACATCGTCGTCTTTCAGGAGGTCTTCCACTCCGAGGACTGCGCCATCATTCCCGCCGAGGCGCAGGGAGACTTCGTCTGCGAGCGCTGGCAACCCGGAGATCCAGTGGTCGCGCAGGAGGTGCTCGGAGGTAGCTACCAGGTCGCCTGCCATCCGGGGAAGCCGGACAAGTGCGTGGCGGTACACCGCGACTTCGGGACGCTGCGCGGCGATCTAGCGGGGTTCACGGTGGACGGTTGTGGAAGCGGCGCTCGCGTGGCTCGAGGGGTCATCGATCGGGCCGACGGCACCGAGCTGACATTGGTGAACTACCACGGCTCGTCTGGACTCGCTTCGGAGGATCAGGACTGCCGAGCCCGCCAGGTCGACCAGGTATTCGTAGATCTCGGCGACGGCGAACCGGGGGCAAATGGCAAGGCCAACCTGGTCATGGGAGATCTAAACACCGACCCCGGGCGCTGGCAGGACATCGACATCAGCGCCGCGCGGTGGAGCGACTTCGTCGGAGACGGTCGCGAGCTCACCTTCCACACCGAGGTCGGCCCGGACGCAGAGCCCACCTACCTGCTCGCGAACATCGATCACGTGATGAGTGACGCCTTCACCGGCCAGTGCTGGACAGCGGGCATCTCTGAAGGCCACCCAGACGTCATCGACGCCGTATATTTCGACCACAAACCGGCGGTCTGCGATCTGTCGCACTAGCTAGCGGAGCCTGGCCTCTGCTCGCGTCTGGACCACGACGAGGTCCTCTCTGAACGCGCGATCGCCGAGCTCGGCTATGCCGATGAACTCCGCGGCGGTATCGCGCAATGCCCCCCACTTCTCCTCGATGATGAGTGCGTCGAGCGTCAGGTTCGCGGCGTCTCTGGCGATCCTGGTGGTCGGGTCCATGGCGACAACCGCCCGCAATCGGGGGGTCGCATCCTCCAACCTCATATGACCGTAGAGCAGATAGGCCCCCTTGTACGCAATGCTCTGGGCCTTCTTGTCCTCGGGGTACATCCGCACATAGGTGTCACAAGCCTCGACCAGGCTGGCCTGGTCTGGGCCGTACTCCTCCGCCTTCGGCTTCGTCTTCAGGTACTCCTCAGCGGCAAACACGGCGGACTCTGCACAGAACCGGCTGTGCCGGCCGGACGGGTCGAGGGCGACGACATGGTTGTAGTGATCGTAGGCAGCCCCGTAGTCCTTCAGCGTGTACATCAGCTCGGCATAGGCGTAGTGCATCTGGTACGCCTCACCCGTCTCTGCGTTTCCATAGGCGCCGAACCACCTCACATACGCCTGGTGCGCCTTGCGGTAGTGCACCATTGCCTTGCCGTGGTCTGGCGAGATCCGGCGACCGGCCGTGTGCTCTTCAAACGCCGTCCTTCGGAGCTCTGCTTCACGCGGATCGTCCGCAGCGACGAGCAAGAACAGCGAGAACAGGGCCGTGAGCATTCTCGTTCAGACGCCCACCAGCGGCCCTGGTTCGTCAGAACTTTACTCCGACTGACAAAATCGGCCGAATCAGGGGGAAGTCGGGTGCTTCTTGCCACGCACGCCGACATCGACCGCGTGAATCACCGATCGCATGGTCACGTACAGTGTCTCTCGCTGGAAGTCGCCGACGCCATTGCCCCAACGAATCGAGCTCGGGAACCCACCAATCGGGATCTCGGCGATCTGTTCGTAGCCGGTTCCATCGGAAAAGATCCGGTACATCCGGTTGTTCTGCACGGTGTACAGGTTGTCGCACTCGTCGATCTCGACGGTGAGGATGTTGCCGAGCCCCTCGCCGATCGTCCGCGTAGGCGTCGCGTTCCAGCTGTCGGGGCCATTGCGACTGATCTCGGCGATGCCGTTGAGGGTAGCGACATAGAGCGTCTGCTCGTCGTTGCTGAGCACGAGGTTGTTGGGCAGTGAAAGCTGCCCCGTGACCGCTCCGGTCTGGCCGGAGGCGAAGTCGTACCAGCTGACACGCCCCGGCCCGGGCTCGGTCATGTAGACCCGGTCCGTGGACTCCACCTCGACGCCATTCGGGCCGGACAGGTTCGACAGCAGGAGCGTGCCTTGACCACTGGCGCGAACCACCGTACGCAGGGTGCCGAGCGCGCGATCGAGGGTGACGACGTTGCCTGTGGAGAGGATCTGGATTCCGGATGGATCGCCACCGAACGCTGGGGCGATGACCTCTTGCTGGCCGCCTGGCTTGACCGCGAGGATGCCGCCCTGGCCCTGGTAGACCAGCCAACCGTCGGCATCGAAGTCGAAATCCTCCTCGGTGGCGATGGCGATCGTCTGCACGTTGCGCGGCCCGGAAGGGGGCGCTTCGAGACACGGATCGGGGCCGGTGTCGGTGTCTGAATCCGTGTCCGAATCGGTGTCGGTGTCGGTGTCGACGATGTCGGTGTCGGTGTCCGTGTCAACGGGTCCGACGTTGGTGTCCTCGACCTCTTGTGGGCCGCAGCCGAACACCGCGAGCGCGATCCAAACGCCCTTGTTCATCGTCTCTCCTCTGTTTGCGCCCCGAGAGACTGTACCCGATTCCGTTCGCGGTCGGTGCGCAAACCGGAGGAAATAGCGCTTGCGCCCTCTGGTTTGCGTGTCGACTGTGAACGGAATCGAATGCCAACCGGAGCGAAGCGGAGGGCGGAGGCCGATTTATCGGCCGGAGCAACGGATGCCGTTCGCGGTCGGCGCGCAAACCGGAGGAAATAGCGCTTGCGAGGCGGGGGCAGAGGCTCACAAGCGCGGCAGCTTCGACTCCGGAAAGAGAGTGCCACGACCCAGGAGTCCCAGCGGGTCGAGGGCCAGTTTCGCCGCCAGCATCTGGTCGATACCCTCGGTTCCGTACATCTTGCGCAGGTAGCCCACCTTCCGCTTTCCGATGCCGTGCTCGGCAGACACGGTGCCTCCGAGGTCCAGGCATTTGTCCACGAACTTGCCGTACAACGCATCGCTGCGAGCCGCCTCATCGGCGCTGGTCCGGAGCACGTTGCAGTGCAGATGGGCGTCGCCGATGTGACCCCAGACGGCGAACTGCGCGCCCAGGGCCTCGAGTTCGTCGTAGTAGAAGGCGAACATCTCGCGGAACCGGTCTTGGGGAACGGCGAGGTCGGTGCCCAGCTTCGGAAATCCGCTGCGGGCGACGAGCTCGTTGAACTGGGCGGGAACGGCGTGGCGAACTTCGCGAATCTCCTTTCGCTCGGCGGGAGAGCTGGCGACCCAGACATCGTCGGCGTCGTCGACGTAGCCCTCGAGGTGATCGAAGGGATCCTGGTCCCCGTGCACTTCGAGCTCGACATACAACGCCGATGCGCCCGGTGGCACGTTGCCGAACACGTCGCGAACCAGCTCCAGCGCGCGGCGGTCGAGGTACTCGACGGCACAGACATCGAGGGGCGCCGCGGCCCTCCTGAACGCCTCCACAGAGGTGAGCAGAACGCTGTCATCCGTGAAGAAGGCCAGCAAACCCAACACATCGTCGGGGACGGGGACGAGGCGAAGCTCGACCTCAGTGACGACACACAAGGTGCCCTCGCTGCCGACGAGCAGGTCGACGAGGTCCAGTTCCGACCCGCTCGCGAAGCCCGCGGCATTCTTCGAACAAGCTGGCTGCTGGATTTCCGGCACCGGGACGTCGATGGGCCCCGACTTCGTGTCCACAGTCAGCACTCCGCCCGTGGCGACGCGGTCTCCGCGGCGCACATCCAGCACCGTTCCGTCGGCGAGCACACACTGAATGCGCTCGACGTAATCTCGCGTCGGTCCGTACTTATACGTCCTGGCACCCGATGAGTTGTTCACCACGGTGGCCCCGATCGCACAGGATCGCTCAGTGGGGTCGACCGGGTACAGCCAGCCCGCGGCCTCTGCGGCATCACAGACGTCTGCCAGCGTCGCCCCTGCTCCAGCAACGAGCGCGTTGCCGACGACGGGCCGAATGTGCTTCAGCTGCGAAGTATCCAGAATGATCCCGGAGATCGGGACCCTACCGGCGCACAATCCCGTACCTGCGCCCGACACGGTGACCGCCTTACGCTCTCGATGAGCGCGCTCCATGACCGCGACGACCTGCTCCAGGGACCTCGGGGCGACCACGGCGTCGGCCGCGCCTTCGCCGTAGCCCGCCGCATCTCGAAGGAAGCCGTCGATGACATCGGGATCGGTGCGGTAGTTCGGTTCGGCCATGGCCCCGGGCAGTAACCTATTCGGGTGCCCAGTCCGAGCCGTTCCACAGGTAGACCTCGGAGTAGTTCTCGTCGTCGCTCGGCGAGACCTTGCGCTGCACGCTGTCGCCGTCGAAGGTCCACTTCTCGTCCCACTTGTCGTCGCGATCGAGATCGATCTTGAGGCGGTTCGCGGTGCTCTTTCCTTCGTCCTGGTAGACGTTGATCTTGTACGGCTTGCCCTTGCTGACGTCCTTCTGCTTCTTGGTTCCGATGTTCTTGCCGGCGTAGCCCATCGCGGCGCTCTGGGCGGCGGTCAGCTTGCCGGTCGGCGCAGCGGGTGCGGGTGATGGGGCTGCCGGAGCCGGGGACGGCGTTGGCGACGGTCGTGCGTCAGCTGGCGCCGGGCTGGGCGCCGGGGCCTCCGCGGAGGGCTCCGACGGCTCCGGCCACAACATCACCACCGCTCCAGCCGACAGAGCGCCGAGGCCAAAGACGACGACAACGGCGATGCCGATGAACGTCTTGAGTTTCATATCACCGGCGAGCGCCATGGTTTTTCTCCATCATTGAGCGATGCTGGGGAACCGTGCAGTTGCAGTAGTCGTACGGACACGGTCGGGTCTCATTGCGCAGTCGGAGGGATCCGTCGAGCACATTGCCCAGGAACTCCTTCCGATGACGCCGCGAGGGGTAACAGCGGTAGGCGTCGCCGCGGTGGTCGACAATCAGATACCGAGCTCCCGCCCAGCACTGGAGACCGCGGAAACTCGGCGCGACAGCTCCCGTATCGTTGTGCCCACCGAGGGCGAGGAGCTCGGCGAGCTCGGCGTCGCTGTAGTCGATGACATCGCGATCCTGCTTCTCGGGCTGGACCTTCAAACGCAACCCCTGAGCAGCGAATTGGCTGCGGAGTTCGCCCAGGAGGGGCAGATTGGCCCGGGTGGCGACAGCCGTCGCACACACACTGCCGTCGTAGACGCCGTCGAACCAGAGGAGCTTCTCGAGAAACGCTCCGGCATCGACGTACTCGAGGTGCATCGACGCCGAGAGCAGTCCGGGCTTTGCCGCCGTCACCTTCGCATAGCGCTCGAGGTCTTCGCTGGAGGAGGAGAAGTTGGTCACGACGCTCACTCGCAACCCGGCTCGCGACAGGTCTCCCACCGCATCGATGAAGTCCGGATGGCGGAAGGGCTCGCCGCCGGAGAGCTTGATCTCCCAGTCACCCGCCAAGGCGGAGAAGGCCGCCACGAACCTCGGAAGATCCGAGGCCCACTGAGCGCGATCGTCGACGAAACGCTGCGTGCAGTAGGTGCAGCGATAGTTGCAGGTGGTGTTCATGTTCCACGAGATCACACCTTCCAATGGGTATCTGGGACTCACGTGCGCACGCCCTCGATCATCCCGCGGTTCGCCGGCACCGTGCACGGGCAGATCTCCCACGGGCAGGGGCTGGGAGCGGTCAGGCGGGTCATGCTGCCGTCGTAGATGTTGCCCAGCCGACCCTGGTCATGGCGCTTGGCGGTTCGACAGGACCAGGCCTCACCGGTCTTGTCCACAGCGAAGTAATCGACTCCCGCCCAGCACATCCGGCCCAGGTACGAGGGCGCGATATTGGCGTCCTTGGGCCCGGGATGCTCGCCGAGCACTTCTCGCAGGACGGTTGGGTCCGGGTAGTCGGCTACCCCTCCATTCACTTTGTACAGCTGTGGGAACCAGCGAATCCCCTGCTCTTCGAGAAGGTCTCGACACCGGATGGCCTCCCGCTCTCGGCCGGGGAGAACGACCTGATTCACGACGAATCGGACCTCGGGATCGAGCTGATTGGTGAACCAGACCGCCTTGGCCACGAACGCCTCGGCGGCGATGAACTCCAGATGCAGGCTGGCGCTGAAAACGGACAGCCGGCCCCGCGTCAACCGCGCGAACAGCATCAGATCCCGGTTGGAGGCGGAGAAGTTCGTGAGGGTCGAGATCCGATGGGGCGTGCGCTCCATCAGACCCGGCACGATCAACTTCATGAATGCCGGGTGGGCAAAGGCCTCGCCACCGCTGCACTTGATCTCCCAGACGCCGGGCAGGCTGGCGAAGAAGTCCAGGGCCTGCTCGAGCTGGGCGACATCGGGGCGACCTCGCCGGTAGCGTTTGGACTGGATGCAGTAGGTGCAGTCGTAGTTACAGGCGCCTGCAACCTGCCATTCGACGGTTGGAACCCTGGTCACTTTGCCTGGACCCGTGCCGCCCACTTGGCGTTCTGCTCGAGCTTGCCGCACTTGTCGCAGCCCTTGAACCAATGACCCGCCGCAAGCGTGTCCCGGAGCTCGTTCCACCGGTCGCCGTACCAGAGCTCGCCGAATCGCGCGTCCTTCAGCGACCCCACCTGAACCTCGGTGTTGCAGCA
>Ga0315336_1001261_pt1 | contig 52230 bp, 38 predicted proteins | sample ASW5metaG_FD_204512 | JGI IMG/M metagenome (GOLD analysis project Ga0315336, IMG submission 204512) | Ammonia-oxidizing marine archaeal communities from Monterey Bay, California, United States - ASW #5 | ecosystem: Environmental > Aquatic > Marine > Intertidal zone | place: USA: California...
CCGATTCTACAGGTACATTCGGCTTGGACCATGATGCTGGCGGTACTTCTCATTTTCTGCTCCTACCTTCTGGGAGCCTGTCCTTTCGGATTGCTTCTCGCGCGAGCAAAAGGAATCGATATCCGGGTAGTAGGCAGCGGAAATATCGGGGCCACGAATGTCTTCCGAACGGTGGGGAAAACGACCGGAATCTGTGTTTTTCTCCTTGATGCGGCGAAAGGCTTCGTGCCGACTGCCCTGTTCCCGAAACTCGTGCAGGCGAACTCCGGCGACTTCTTCACTCCAACCGTACTAGGGCTATTGTGTGGAGTTGCGGCCATTATCGGTCACAATTACCCTGTATATCTTCGGTTTAAGGGCGGGAAGGGAGTTGCGACCTCGGGGGGAGTGGTCATCGGGCTTGCCCCGGCTACGGCTTGCATTGGTTTCTTCGTATGGATCGCTACCCTTCTGATCACCGGCTATGTATCCATTGCGTCGATTGCATCCGCTATTGCGGTTGCGGCGGCAGCCTGGGCAATATTTTCTCCGGAAAACTTGTGGTTGCCGCTTGTATTCAGCCTGCTGGCAGTCTTAATCGTATGGAAGCATCGGACGAACCTTTCGCGACTCAGACGCGGCGAAGAGCACCGCTTCAGAATCTTTAAACGCTCCTTAAATCGAAGGAAAACTTCATGAAAATCTGCGTTCTGGGTGACGGTGGCTGGGGAACTGCCCTGGCGATAGTGCTTCACAGAAATGGACATTCGGTAACCGTATGGGGCCCTTTCCCGGATTATTCACGAGTGGTGGAGGAATCGCGGCACAATACAAAATATCTAGACGGCGTTGATCTGCCCGACGGACTACGTTTCACCGCGGATCATGACGAGGCAGTTCGAAGTGCGGATGGTATCGTCATTGCCGTTCCCTCCAAATTTTACCGCGATGTAATGGAGCAATTTAAGGGTCGAGTTTCCCCAAAAACGATGGCGGTCAGCGTTACCAAGGGCCTGGATGTTGAAACCCATGGCCGAATGAGCGACGTAGCCCAGGAGGTATTGGGACTGGAATCCATGTCCGTCCTATCGGGCCCGAGCCATGCCGAGGAGGTGGCGCGGGGGGTACCGTCCGCCGTCGTCATTGCCTGTCCCGATCATGACGCTGCGATACGCTTCCAGGCGTTGTTCAATTCAGCGGCATTCCGTGTATATACCTCCACCGACATCATCGGCGTAGAATTGGGGGGAGCAATGAAGAACGTCATTGCCGTAGCAGCGGGCATCAGCGACGGCATCGGCTTCGGGGATAACACCAAGGCGGCCCTGGTGACCCGCGGACTGGCGGAAATCTCCCGTCTTGGAACGGCCCTGGGCGCACAGCCGGCCACCTTTGCCGGTTTGAGCGGGATTGGGGACCTGATCGTCACCTGCATGAGCCGGCTCAGCCGCAACCGCGGAGTCGGGGAGCTACTTGGAAGCGGAAAATCACTCGAAGAGATCATGGCGAGCATGGAGCAGGTTGCCGAGGGAGTGTGGACCTGCGTCACCGCGAAGGAATTGGGGCAGAATCAGGGGTTGGATTTGCCGATCACCAGGGAAGTCCACGCGGTGGTACACGATGGGAAGGACCCGGAGAAAGCCGTTCAGGACCTGCTCTCGCGGGAGCCGAAGCCAGAATTGGATTCGGGAAGCTGCTAAGGTCGTGTTCCCAGAAACTCCTTAGTACTGGACGAGGGTATTCTGCGGTGAAATGCGATGCCGTCGCATCGTAGTCGAAATTCGCGGTGATCGCAGCCCTCGCCCTGAAAGCGTGAAGGGCCTCTTTTTGGTGCAAAGCCGCTCGGGCTGAGCATGCTAGGGACCATCCAGGTGTGCGCACGCTCCGCCCGAGCTCCTCTGCATCCACAATAGACAAACCCCCACAGTGGTGCGGCGTGGCGGACACAAAAAAGAGCGCCTTGGCCATGTGGCCAAGGCGCTCCAGATCGAGTCTACAAGATTCCGATCAGTCGCGACGGGTACGCCGAAGCGCTATCATCACGCCCGAAAGCGCCAGCAATGCCAGCGTCGTCGGCTCAGGAATTACCGTCTTGTTGGAGGCCTCGGGGCCGCCGCCGGTAGAGTTGATCTGCGCGATATCACCCGGGTTGATCGGGGGATTTCCGAGATCCACGTTTGCCAGTCCGCTGGTTTGAATCGCCGGGGACTGGTACAGCTTGTCTCCACCGACCGGGGCCGATGTCGTGAAGATACGGAAGTAGAGGAACCCGTTATTGATATCGAGTCCGCCTACATCAGAGTCATCACTCTGCGTTGCTGCGCCCGGGGTATCCGCGTACTGGATATACCCGTAGCTTTGCACACCGGCTTGCGAGAACAAGATGAACTCATTCGCACCGCCATTGTTCGCCAGTGATCCGCCCGGTCCGGCATCGTGCCCTGATGGATCCACATCACTCCAGATCGCCTGGTAGAGGAATCCAGCTTCGGTCCAGGCTCCACCGGCCCAGCTGCCATCATCGTGGTAAATACCACTGGAGGCCACCTGGTAGGCGATGTCTGCCTGGCTGGTCAGCCCGAACGAGGCTACCATTCCAATTACTGCTACGTATTTTGTCAGTCTCATGTCGTTTTTTCTCCTTCTCCTGCTTAGCTTTCTCTAAGCGTTTTGCTTCCTAGTCGCTTTTCTAAATCAGGGAAATGCGTAGGGCTTCAGTTCCGTCCAGTCGTATCCGCCGCCCGAAGAATTATCGTAGAAAAACCCGTTGCCAGGCTCGATGATCTCTCCAGGATTCGACCATGCATCCGCTGCGGCTTTCAGCCCAGGCTGGAAGTTCGCTATGTCGTAGCTCTGGCCCGCGGAATCCCAACCAATGAAACGGTCGCCCACTGTCGCGCCCGCCGCAAGCGTCGTGCTCGTCCAGGCTACGTTCGCCGGGTACGGATAACCACTCAGGCTCAGCCCGTCGGCAATCGCCACCGTCGAAGTTCCGGAATTGTTGTTCTCCCCAGGGACCTCACCGGTCATGAACACATCGTAGGAGGCTGACGCTCCGCCAGTCGCGGCTTCCAGAAACAGACCGTCGCCCGGGGCGATCGGATTGCTGTCAGGCGCCCACGCATCCGCAGCGGCTTTCAAGCCAGCCTGGAAGTTCTCAATTACGAAGCTCTGGCCCGCGGGGTTCCACAGGAAGGCCCGGCTGCCCACAGGGAGCTGGTCGCCGGCTACATCACTGATCGTCGTCGGGTTCCCGTCAATGTCCAGAAAATCATACGAGACCATCTCCAACTCGTCTTCATTGATCGAGACCTTCACGTACCCTACGGCGTTCTGGCTCAATACGTTCGTCTGTGCAAATGACACACTTCCGCATGCCAACAGAATTCCCAGGCTTATTCCTATGCTCCGCTTCATAATGATACCTCCGTATGTTCGATTTGCGGTTACTTGTACACTCGTATCTTCGTTATCTTTAATGAGGCTGACCTCACTCTCAATTACCGAGACTATATACGCGATCTACTCGAATGTAAACTACGAAAAACAATCTTTTCTATACTTATATTTGCCTCGAATCGGGATCGCTCCGAGCGATCAACTACCAACTCTTATGCCAACCTGTAGCTACAAGAGCAAGACTATTCCCTGTTTTTTTGAGTGAAACGCAAAAAGATGGCTTTTCCCTAGTTTTTTTCAACTTTTTCCGCCGACAGGGCCTGATTTTGCTGATCATCCAGGGCTCCGTGGAGCAATTTCAATGCCGCCAGGGCTCTCTCGAGCAGATTCGAAGCTGCGGGAATATCCGGCCGCTGGGCAATGGCGATTCGCAGGTGCGTGACCGCTTCTTCCAGTCTCCCGCTGTCGATCAACTCGTGGGCCAGGTTTATCCGGGCCGTGGTACGGTTCGGATCAAGTTTGACCGCTATTCCGTAGTGACGCAGCGCGGTCTCTGAATCGCCGGATTGGGAATAAGCCGTGCCCAGGCTGTCGTGCGCCGCTGTGTAGGCGGGATCGAGCCGGACCGCCTCTTCCCAGCAGTCCGTGGCGTCCTTCATTCGTTCGGAGGCAGCGAACGCATGCCCGAGATCATAGTAAACCGATGCTACATCGGGATAATCCTGCTTTAGAATCTGCCAGTGCTCGATCGCCTCTTCCATCCGGCTCAGATGCATGTAGAGAGTCCCGACCTGCTGCCGCGCTTTAAAGTGCCGGGGATCACTCTGCAAGGCATCTTCGAATGCCCGTAGCGCCTCTTCCGGTGCTCGCATCTCCAGGTAGGTGACGCCCAGGTTATAGTAGAGATCGGGATTCCCGGGGCTGAACTCCAACGCACGACGGAACAGATCCGCGGCGCGCATGAAATTTCCTTTTTCGGCCGCCTCGACCGCGTCGGCAACATGATTGGCAAGCACGTCCCCGGAATCCCGCCGAACCACGCCGGTCAAGAGATTCTCCACCGGAGCAAAATTATCCGTCAGGACCAGCGATCGGGATCGGTCTATGATGCTTTGCAAAGTGCTATCGGCGAGAAGGGCGCCGCGAAACCGGCGTTCCTCGCGCAACCGGTCGACCACCGGAGCCAGTTCCCGGGGCTCCTTGGTGCAAACGACAATGAATGTGTCCCGCGCCTTCATGTCGTTGACCCTTGTGAACACCTGGACGTGAGGAAAGGTCGCGCGGCACGTAGTGACGATGGAACTCATGAAGTGGCCGACTTCGGCGATATCGATCAAATTGAGGATATACGCACCGTCCTGATCGAGCAGTGCGTAGAGGTCTTCGTTGAATTCACGCGTGGTCAGATGGTATGGCACCGAGTAGTCATTGATCGAGTCGCCGTAGATGACCTGAAAGGAAGGAACTTCCTCGCCCGCCCTCTTGCGGTTTGCCAGTTCCTGAACTCTGTGGCGCGCATCATCATTGAAGATCTTCAGCTCCGTGTCCCGGGGAAGCCCCATGGCCTGAAAAGCCGCTTCCGTCACTTCGGGATCAATCTCGTACACTTCGATATAGCTCCCGGGGCGGACGAGTTCCAGGTAATGCGGGTAGGCGAATCCCCCGCCGCCGATGACCATTGCGCGAATCGGTTCGCCCGCCGGAACGAGCGTGTCGGTGATTGCCTCGTATATCCAGGTGTATTCATACCTCAGATCCAGCGGATCATTGATGTTGACCATGGTATGGAGAAGCTTATCCAGGTACATGGATCGAAGGCCCGGTTCCGGCTCGCGAACCAGGACCCGGCCGTAATTGCTTTCCTCTAGATAGAGAACTTCCGGATCGACGGGTTCCCGGAGGCACAGGGCCGAACCCGCCGAAGCCATGGCATCTCCCGGTCCGAACGCGGCGGCAAAAACTGCCAGGTAGGCGATCATCCACACGTAGACGCCTTTCATGCGCACGCCGTAGCAGATCGCCAGCAGGGCAAGCACCCCGGAAACAACGCAGATCACGGCAGTATTCCCCAGCCAGGAGATCAAATAGAATCCGGCAAGGAAAGTGCCCGCGATGCTCCCTGCGGCCCCCCACGCATAGACATCCCCGATCGTGCGCCCCACCTGCCGGCTGCGGGCCAGCGCCATCTTGGCCACCAGCGGGCTGATCGTACCGAGAACAATCGACGGGGTTAGAAAGGTTATCGCTACATGAAGTACGATCCGATTCGGCCAGGAGAGGTCTCCCAACAGGCGAAAGCTTCCCATGGCGATGTTGATCGCGGGAATGGTGAGACAGGTCGCGGAACCGATAATAAACATGACCGCGAGGGTGCGCCTGGGATCGAACCGGTCCGACAATCGGCCACCCAGGTAATTACCGAGGGAAATACCGGCAAGGATCACTCCGATAATCGAAGTCCAGGTATAGAGGGATTGTCCGAGATGCTGGGACACAACACGTCCGGCAACAATCTCGATGATCATGACGCAACCACTGGCAATGAATACGGTGGCGTTCGGAATCAGCCAATCACCAACCTTCGGCTTTGCTTCAATATTGGACACGATTTAAAGGTCTCCCTTGATTTTGCGCTGGGATTCCCGCAGCCGTTCGAATGCTTCGGGGTGAAGCGGATTGATTCGCAAGACTCTCTCCCAATGCTCTGCGGACTTTCGATAATCCTTCTGGCTTTCATATATCAGTGCGACGTTCTTGTGAAGATCTGCCGAATCCGGGTCAATTTCCAGGGCGGGAAGAATGGTTTGAAGCGCGAGGTCGAGGTCCCCTCCGTCGGCGTAGACTACCGCGAGGTTGGCAATCGGATCGGGATAGCCCGCGTCCAGTGCGGAGGCCGCCTTGTATGCCGCGATCGCACCCTCTGAATCTCCCAGGGCGAAATACGCCAGGCCTTTGCGATTGTGGGCCCCCGCGGAGTTGGTGGCGATTCCGAGCAACTGATCATACGCTTCGATGGCCTCTTCGTACCTCTTCAGACCGAAAAGAGTGTTTGCAAGTTCCTGGCGAAACAGGATGTCCTGCGGTTCCTCGGCGACGGTTTGTCGAAGCATTTCGATTGCGGCATCCTGGTTTTCATCTTTCAGTGATCTTGCGAGCACATTCCGATTGATCAAACCGATGCGATCCTTGATGTCGGGGAGCCTTTCATCCGGAGAGGCGTCGGCCTGTGCGCCGCCGGCGGCATACCCGAGTGATTCCATCAGGCGCTGGTCCTTATCCGACAAGTGTGCGACCGCGCCGGTGCTGATGATCATCTGTTGTTCGGTGTGAAGGAGAAGACTCTCCATTTCCCGGACCTGATCCGGCATGGACCCGGCGAGATTGTCCAACTCCCCCGGATCCGTCGATATCCGGTACAGCTCTGGTTTCTCGGTCTTGATGTATTTCCACTCCTCGGTGGATACGGCCCTCAGAGGGCACCAACGGTGCTCCGCGAACGGAGCCTCCGACTCGCTGTAATAAACAGGGTCCTCCATCTCCCCCCCGGTCCAGGCAGCGGCAAGGCTCCGCGCGCGGCCCAGAGGTTTGGAAAGCTTCACGCCCGCGATGTCCGCCAGCGTCGGTCCCACGTTCACGATCGACACCGGCCGCTCGATCCGCAGATTCTCGGGAAGCTTTCCCGGATACGATAGAATCATGGGGACCTGCATCGTTGAGCTATACACCATGAAGCCGTGCGTTTCCTCGTTGTGGTCACCAAGCCCCTCGCCATGGTCTCCGACGATCGCGATCACCGTGTTCTCGGCGAGTCCTTCCTCGCGCAGAACATCGAGAATCAATGCGATCTGCATGTCGACATACGCGATCTCGGCTTCGTAGGGTCGATCTTCGTACTTGTCCCCGAAACGATCCCGGTGGGCGTGATAGGGACGGTGCGGATCGTACAGGTGGATCCACGCAAAAAAACGGTCCCCGTTCAGACCCTTCAACCATTCTTTGGCCGCTTCGACTACCAGGCGCCCGTTTCGGTAGACGTGCAGCTTCTCCTCGATTTCCTCCGCACCGGTCATGTCATCATTGTACGTCTCGAATCCCTGCGAGATGCCGAACTTCCGGTCCAACACAAATGCCGCGATAAACGCGCCGGTTCGGTACCCGTCTTCCTTCATGACTTCGGCGAGCGTCTGCACCGTTTCGGGCAGCGCATTTCGTCCATTGATTCGCGTCCCGTGTTCGGGCGGGTACAGCCCGGTCATCATGGACGAATGGGCGGGGAGGGTCAGCGGCACGGTGGAATAGGCCCGTTCGAAAAGAATGCCCTGCCCGGCAATGCCGTCGATCGTCGGCGTCAATCCGTTCGGGTATCCATAGCAACCGAGGCGATCCGCGCGCGTGGTGTCAAGGGTGATGAGCAATACGTTCGGTCGATCGCCGGATCGACCACATCCCTGCAGAAATCCGATCGCGGTGGCCGACAAAAGGACTGCGTAACAGAAACGGGAGGCGAAGTTTCGATGATTCATGGACGGGCCATAGTGCTGCACTCACCGGAAATAGTCAAATTCACGGAGGCGGCAAATTGTATCCGCTGAAGAGGAGATGCCCCGTCATCCGCATCGTGCTTGTCGTGGAATGGCGGCCATGTCAGTCTCCGCCCGTGGGAAACGTGAAATTTCACCGCCTGGCCGCATCGGCTCTCCTGGCATTCGGACTTTGCGGATGCCTGTCACTTGACCCGGGACTTGAAGATCCCCGAACCGGTCCATTCAGCCCGGAGGAAGTGGAAGCCTTCTATGGCAGGGCACAGGATCCCAGGACGTTTTGGCTGACGATCTATGAGAATCAGCAAGGGCCCACGTTCCGCGGCTCGCATCGGCTCCACGCGGGCCAGTTCACCGAACTGCCTTTCAAGACTCCGAAAAAAACCTCCTCCGTACCCGTCGTTTCGGTTGAGACCTTCAGACTTTCAAGGATCTTCGCCCTGGTCGATACGTCGTCCGCCAATAACTGGATGTCCATCCAGGAGGCATCGAGATCTACGGTGACCCCCCTGTCTCCACCCGCCTTCCGTACGCGAGCCGAACATGTGAACGATCCGGTAGATGGATACCTGGGTCACATCGACAACCTGAAGCTGAAAACACTGCGAATTGAATCGGTCCTCGCCTTCGTCCGGGGTTCGTGGGATGGACTCGAAGTCGTGGAGCGCGGTGTGGAAAAGCCGGTGCCGGGAATGGTTCTGGGAATGCAGTTCCTGAAGCCGTTCGCATTCGTTCAATTCGATTTTGAATCCCGTGCAGTCCGATTCTCCGCCGACCAGGGCTACCGGCCCGACAAGAAAATTCTGCTCGCCAGTGTTCCTTTCCGATCCGGCAGCGGCCCGTTGCAGGTAGCCGGAACCATCAACGGAAAGCCCCAGGAGATCATATTGGACACGGCGGGCTCCTTCGACGTGGTACTGCCCTCGAAAACGGAAGGCATTCTCCGACATCTCAGCATCGGAGATCTTGTGCTGCGGGACCTCACCATCTCGCCCGATGCCACCGTTCAAGGGACATTCTCCCAGCCGCGGGTAGGACTGGGAATCCTGTCGCAATTCCTAATGACGCTTGATTCGAAGAACAAAGTAGTCCATTTCGAACGATCGACGCCTCCATGATGGAGTCGAACCGCATGACGCAAAATCAAGAAAGCTACCGAACCTTCCGTACGCCGACCCGGACCGGGGCCGCCGCGCTGGCGCTCTTCTCTGTCCTGGCCGGCTGCACATCGAGTTCCCCGAGCAACGAGGAAGACGCACCCGGAGAGCTCTCCTCCGAGCAGGTCACCGAGCTGCAAGCCCTGGCCCGGAGCCCCGAAAACCTGGGCATCGAGTTGGAGCTTCTCGAGGAGGGCGGACTACGAATCAGCCGGGTGCGCGGCATTTCGGAGGGGGAGATAATTTCCGCCGACTGGCGCCCGGATTCGCTGCCGATTCCGACGTTCCAGGCGGAGTTGAACGGGAAAAGCATCCATACGATCGTTGCCACCGGATCTTCCGCAACGCTTCTCTCCTCTTCGGCCGCGGTTCGATACCGCGTCACCCCCGTGGGCCTTCCGCTCGTCCGCCTCGAGGATCATTACAACCGGCTTCCGCTGGGCAGCTTTCTCGGCATCGCCCGCGTGTTCAACGCCGCGGGCTCCAAGGTTTTTCGCGTGCCGGTCGGAATCATGAACCGGCAGGCATTTCCCTACGCAGAACAGGGCCTGTCCCTACCGGATCCCCTGGTGCTGGGAGACGACTTTCTCCGTTCTTTCACCTTCGTCTCCTTCGACCGGAGCGCGAATCTCATTCAGATGAGCACCGCCGGATCGTACCGGCCGGTGTTCAAAGCGCTGGTGGCCACGTTGCCACTGTCGCGAAAACTCTCGCGGCCCCACGTTTCGGCAAAGATCGACGAGAAGCTTTGGGTCCGCGCTCTGCTGGCATCGGAATGGAATGGCGGTCTCTGGCTTTCACGCGCGGACTCGGAATCGCTCTGGCCCGGCGATCTCGATGATGGACCCAAGGAGGTCAAAGTTGGAATCGGAGAGCGCGTCCTGGAAAACGTTCCCGTCACGATCGGTGAAGCGGGCGAATTCGGCGACTCGAAATCCGCCGTCTTGGGTGCGCTCCTCTTCGACGCATACCGGGTGACGATCGACTACTCGGTGCTCAAAGTATACCTCGAGAAAATCTAACCGGCGTAACCGATCGGGTACCGTGCGCGGGTCTTGAGCACTTCGGATTCGACGCGGTCCTCCGTCCATCCCAATTCACTTCCCATCCGGGTCGCAACATCCAGGAGCGTCTCGGGATTCGGGTGACCGAGAGTTCCCAGGTCCGTCCTGCGGAAGATCACGTCGTCGAGCATGATCGCAGCCTCGTTTCTCACGGCGTGGACAACTTCGACCCGGGTCACTTCGCCGGAACCCGCAATGCACCGGGACAGGTCCGGATCCTTTTCCATCAAATTCCACAGTTTGAAAACCTGGGTTCCATATGTCTTCTTCATGTGAAGAACCACTCTTTCATGGAGAGACGCCGGGGCCGCGCGGCGCACCTTGTCTTCGAAGGAGTCAACACTCTTGATGTCGCCGCCGAGCAACGGCATGCGGGCGGTGGTGCACGCGGCTTTGCGATACCCGAGCTTGACGCAGATGAGATCGACCGCCTGCTCGGCCAGCCACCGGCACGCGGTATATTTCACGCCGACACAGGAGATGATGCCCTTCCACTTCAAATCGCGTTCATGATCGATCAGCAGGGGCCGTTTCGCCACCTGCGCACCCGCGCCCACTCGACGGGGATCGGCGGGCTGCAATCCGCCATACGCGTGCACGACGTCCTCCAACCGCAGATTGGCGACAGGCAGCGAGTTCTTCACCTCGTCGACAAACGAAGCGATGTCCTCTTCCGAAATCTGAAATTCTTCGGGATTCCCCGGATAGGCGGCATCCGTCGTGCCCACAATGCTGTGCCCGCGCCAGGGCGTGACGAAATAGTGGCGTCCCCCCCTCCGAATCTTCGCGTCCGGGTCCCGATGACGACTCGGGAGCGCGAGCCCGATGTCCCGCGTCAGAGACGGCACCACGATCTGGAATCCCTTCGACAACGGAAACCGGCTCAACCCGGCCCGGCGTTTTCCCGCCAGGGGCTCGACGATTCGGTTTGCCCAGGGACCGGTGACATTCAGGGTCACCCGGGCGCGAACCTCGGCGACATCGCCGGTCAGTTCGTCGCAAACCGCCGCCCCGGCCACGCTGCCGCCCTCGGTGAGAAGTCGAACCGCTCGCGCGTAGTTTACCATCACCGCCCCGCGCGCGGATGCACTCAGCGCGAACCCAAGCGTCATTCGGTCGGCGTTCCACATCTGTGCGTCATAGAAAACAGTGCCGCCGGACAGGTTCTCCAGGGGAAGCGCCGGAACCTTTGCGATGCACTCCTCGCGGTTCATGGTGAATCCGCCGGGGATCGCGCACCCGAGATCGTGAAGACCGCGGTTCCGGTCGAGGCTGACAAGATCGTTGATCATGCCCGCGATGCGCATGGCCGATTTCCCGCGTGTGCCGTGACCATACGTGGGCACCAGGAACGGGAGAGGCGCGATCAGATGAGGCGCGATCCGTAACAATGCCGAGCGCTCCCGGACCGAAGATCGCATGCGCCGGAAATCGAAATGCTGAAGGTAACGGAGGCCACCGTGCACTATCTTCAGGGAATTCGCGGACGTGGCGCCCCCAAAATCGCCCTTCTCCACCAGCGCAACGGAAAAGCCGCGGAGACATGCGTCCCAGGCAACGGCAAGGCCATTGACGCCGCCGCCGATGATCAGCACATCGAAAAGATCTTCTGCCAGTCGCCGAAACTCGCGCTGCATGATCTACCGGTTAGCGTTGGGAACGTTTCTTTTTCTTGGGGGCCGGGGCGACGACCGGCGCGGACGATGCTTCCGCTTCCTGCCGCTCTTTCCGCCGCTTGTAGATAAGCTGCTGCGCAATCATGCTGCATTGGTTGGTAGTCCAGTACAGTGCAAGACCCGATGGCGCGGGATAAAAAAGAAACAGCATGAAGATGGGCATGAGTTGCATGATGCGCGCCTGCCGCGGATCGGCTGAAGTGGGCATGATCTTCTGCTGATAGATCATCATCGCCGACATCACGATGGGAAGCAGGTTCAGCCCGCCCAGGATGCTGAAGGGAAAGATCTGAAACAGGAAGAAGTCCTTCAACAACCCTTCCGGCTGCGTAAGATCCGCGATCCAGAGAAATCCCGCAAATCGCAGCTCAATCGCGCTTCGCAGCACGACGAAGAGCGCGAAGAACACGGGAATCTGGATCACCATGGGGAGGCAGCCCCCCACGGGGTTGATCTTATGCTCCTTGTAGAGAGCAAACAGTTCCTGTTGTTGCTTCTGGGGATTGTCTTTGTACTTCTCACGCATTTCCTGCATCAGCGGTTGAATCTCCTGCATCTTCCGCATGCTTTCCGTGCCCTTGTGAGTAATCGGCCAGAACAGAATTCGAATCAGAATCGTGATCAGGATAATGGCCACCCCGTAATTGTGAGGCCACACATGGTCATAGATGGCATTCATCGCCGACAGCAGGAATTTGCAGATGGGGGTAAACAACCCGAAATCCATGACCTTCGACAAGTGGTGCCGATATTCGTTAATCACGGAGTACCGCTTGGGACCCACGTAGTAGGAGTACTCGCGATTTATGGATGCCCCGGGACCAACCAACAACCCCGGCATACGGATGGACGCGGCCACCTCGGAAGGCGTCTTGCTCTTCAACTCCGCTTTGGCTGCCCGCCACAAGGCCTCCTCGCCACCCGCATCGGGATGAAGGATCTGGACGAAAAAACGGTTCTTCACCGCCGCCCACTCCACGGATTCCCCGATCCGCGACTCCACCGTGAGCTTGCTCGATTTTCCCACCTTCTTCGGGATGACTTTTTTGCCCAGGTACTTAACCTTGCCTCCGCTGTCGAGAAGGACGTCTACGCCAAGGGAATAAGGAACGTACAAGCTCTTGCCGGACCCCTGCTCCGACATGGAACCAAGCTGGATGAGATGTTCGGGAATCTGGACGGCGGCTCCGCTCGGATTGGTGAACCGGTCGGATATGTTGACCATGTACTGGTCATCCAGTTGAAAGCGCCGATCCAGGATCAGGCCGTTCGCGGCAACACCCCGCATGGCAACAACCCGGGCTCCGTCCGACTCCTCCACGGTGAAACTGGAATGTTCGCCGAGTCCCGCCAATTCTGCGTAAGCGAGTGCGCGCCCGTTTGTGAAGTTGAGGGAGACAGGGCCCGAATCCGACGCTAAATCCTCCCGGTAGGAGAGGATCACGGCACCATTGACGCCGGCTCCGTGCGTGGACAACGCGATCTTCACCACTTCATTTGTAAGCGTGAGAATCTCTTCCGGCCCCTGCGGCGGCGGCGAGGCCGACTCGACGGCGGGAACGATGGCGGTCCCGGTGCTTTCTGATGCAGTCGCTTCGCCGGCTCCGGTCGGGGCGGTGATATCCCCGGTCCTCGGCGGGGCTTCAGACCATTCTTCGTCAACCGGGTCGGGGGGAAAGAGTTTGCGCTCCAACACCGGAGAAAACATCGTCCAGGCCAACAACAGCATGATCAGGACGGAAAGAATCCCAATGTCTCTGCGATTCATTCTATGTGGGTCCCCCGTTCGCCGCAGGACTCAGGCGCAATTCCGGGCACGGGGTCGAACCCGCCGGGATGAAAAGGATGACACCGCGCGATTCTCCACACGCCGAGCAGCAGGCCGCGAACACACCCGTGATGCCGCACCGCCTCCAGGCTGTATGCGGAACAGGAGGGATAAAAACGGCAGCACGGACCAAGCCAGGGCGCAACCACAAGCTGGTAAAGACGAATCAATCTGACGATGAGCCATCGCATTCCCGGTCTCAGATCCCTACCCCGCAGCGTGTACGAGACCCGCCCGTCGTGCCAACTTCAATAATTCCCATTCGATCCGCTCAAAGGGTTCTGTGATGGCGCCCCGTCGGGCCACCAATACTACATCCACGTCTCCGTGAAAGTGATGGCGATTGAGCCGCCAGGCCTCCCGAAGCCGGCGGCGGGCCCGGTTTCTTTGGTGCGCTCTGCCCACTTTTTTGCTGGCGACAACACCAAGCCGGAGCGAGGCGCCCTCGCCCTCGCGAAGGAAGAGCACCATGGCACGACCCACCCACTTGCGTTCCTGGCGATATGCTTCCAGAAACTCCCGGGTACGTGAAATCCGCTGCGAACTGGACAAACCGCGGTCCGTCGCGCCTTCCGGCGTTGACACGGTCCGCCCTCCCTAGACTGCAAGGCGCTTCCGGCCCTTCTGCCGGCGCCGTCGAATGATGTCGCGGCCGTGCCTTGTAGACATTCGCTTGCGAAAACCGTGTTTCCTGGCGCGTTTGATCCGCGAAGGTTGGTATGTGCGTTTCATAAATGGTTGTCCTTGCCGATTGAGAAGCGCGACAAGCTAACAGTTTCCCGTGGAGTGTCAATACCGGGATTCTGCGGAGAAGGAGCACGGGACGAGTGAAACGGGGAAGTAAACCGCGGATTCCCGGGGCGCCCGGAGCCCTTGCCGGTCGGTCCCGCACCCGCGAAACTTCCTAAAATGGGCCCGCAGAGCCAATTTTTGTATTAATCGTGGCATCGGCGATGGAGCGCCCATCCACCAGCGTGGGCGTCACCCGGGGCTTCCAGGTCCGGCGGCGAGCCACCACTCCCAGCGCGTGTCCTCGCATGAAAACCAGCAATTTGTCTATCAAGGAGGCCAAAAGGGCCAGGGGGTAGAACCAGGTGTGGATCCGAACCACCTTTCGGTAGATCACCAGGGTCCGGTCCGCGTCACCGACTTGCCCGGAACCGGGAGTTCGTCCCGCCCCGGCCAGAATCACCGCCAAATGGATCAAAATCTCTGACAATTCGACAAACAGTCCCGACCAGGTGTTGACTTGCTCCGCATTGAAACCGTCCTTCAGCGTGTCAAACAGGCGGGCCTCCGTGTATCCCCGGCGTGCATTTCCCTGCCCGACCCGGCGCAGGCCTACCAGCCGCGCCAGCGGTCCAACGATGCTGAATGTACGCTCGGCCCGGGTTACGATGATGAGTCGGCCGGATTCCTTGAGAATCCGGTGACATTCCTCGATGAACACCCGATCATCCTCAAAGTGCTCCAGGGAGTGATCCAGCACCACATCGTCAAATTCACCGTCCGAATAAGGGAGGCGCCCTTCACGAACAGACTTCAGTCGGGCCCCCAGCACGGAGGCAGCCACGGGACCGGGTTCTTCCAGAACGGAAACACAGGCCCACTCCCCCTCCTCTTCCATCACCCTTGAAGATGCCAGAACGTCCTCGGCCACAACCAGGAGACACCGATGTCCTGCATGCGGGCCCAGGAATTGCTTCAACGCCCGGTACGAAGCCTTGCGCGATACCGATACGTTGAACCATCGGATCAAAACACCCCGCAGGGCATCCTTTGTTCGCGAATCTTCCTCTGCCATGAATCCCAGATCCTCTTTGCCAATCACAGAAAGCGCCCGTATAGTGCGCGATCCGGTGGTTCGGCAACGTGAAAGATGAAGCCGGAATTTGCGAGAAAAAAACACCGACGAACATTATGCAATCAACGAATGGCAGCATCCTCGTCCGGCTGGGCGAGCAGCAAACGCAAGAAATTCCCGTGGGTACCCGCGTCGGGGAGGTTCTGAAAACCGACACATCGCCGGATGGCCTCGCCTATATCGGAGCCATGGTGAACAACGACGATGTCTCTCTTTCCTTCGCTCTGGAGGTGAATTGTTCGGTGGTTCCGATCACCCTCCGGGACCACGCGGGGTACCGGATCTACCGCCGTTCTCTCTGCTTCCTTCTGGCCAAAGTCGTGCGGGAACAATTTCCCGGGGTTCGGTTCCGCATCGAGCACTCCATCGGAACAGGATTCTACTGCACGTTTGAGCGGGATTCCTCCCCGATTACGGAGCCGGAAATCTCTATCATAGAGAAGGAACTCCGCTCGCTGGTGGAGAAAGACCTGCCGATCGTGCGCAGCAAGCTCTCTTACATGGACGCCCTGAAGCAGTTCGAAGCAGAAGCACAGAAAGACAAATTCAATCTGCTCCGCTTCCGGAACCCTTCCATCATCGTGGTCTACAGTTGTGGCGATTTTTCCGATCTCGCTCACGGAGTCATGGCATCGAGAACCGGGATGGTGCCTTTCTTCGCGTTGTACCCCTACCACAACGGATTCGTGCTTCAGTTTCCGGACCGGGACGACCCGCATCATCTTCCCGAGTTCAGTGACCAGCCCCAGCTGTTCAATATTTTCAAGGAACACAAACGCTGGGGCAGAATTTTGGGGCTCAGCACGGTCGGCCAACTGAACGAAAAGATCGCGAACGACGAGATCGGGAGTTTCATTCAGATCTCGGAAGCCCTTCACGAGAAAAAGATTGCAGAAATTGCCGATAAAATCTCGGCGCGCGCACACGAAGTTCGCTTTGTGCTGATTGCGGGCCCCTCTTCCGCCGGCAAAACGACACTCTCCAAACGGCTCATGGTCCAACTGCGCGTCAACGGTGCCCTGCCCGCAACGGTTTCCGTGGACGACTACTTCCTCGATCGCAAGGATACGCCGCGAGACGAAAAGGGCGACCTGGACTTCGAACACATCGCGGCGATTGATCTCCCGTTTCTCAATGACCACCTCCAGAAGCTATCGCTCGGACAGGAAGTGGAAATTCCACGGTTCAATTTCCATACCGGATCCCGGGAATTCAAGGGCCATTCATTGAAGTTGCAGGAGGGACAGATTCTCATTCTTGAAGGGATACACTGTCTGAACCCGAGGCTATCGGAAGCGCTTCCGCAGGAATGCAAATACAAGGTGTATGTCAGTGCCCTCGGACAGTTGAACCTCGACCGGCACAATCGCATTTCCACCACCGATTTGCGCCTCCTGCGCCGCATGGTTCGGGACCACCACTTTCGTGGTCATTCCGCGCTGCGCACCCTGCAAATGTGGGCGAGCGTTCGCCGCGGTGAAAAAGAGTGGATTTTTCCGAATCAGCGGCATGCGGATATTATGTTCAACTCCGCGCTGGAATATGAAATGGCGGTCCTGAAACCGCTGGCTGAACCGCTGCTGGCGGAAGTCAAACCCGATCAGGCGGAATACGCGAACGCGACCCGACTCCTCGAGTTCCTCGGATATTTCCTTGCCGCCCCCGAAGACCTGGTCCCAGCGTCGTCGATACTGCGCGAGTATATCGGCGAAAGCACGTTTGAATACTGACTCCGGCCGGATGCGTTCCCTCACGGAATGGCTGCGCGAACACGGTAAACAATGCCGGTGTCGGAGGCGGGAGCCGGGCTCGAATCCGTCCAGGTAGTCTGGCCCGGCGCACCGGGAAACGGGGCCGACTTCGAAATCCATCCCCCGGGCGGCAACGACGGGGATTCATTCGCTTCGATTTCATAGGTCCGGGTCGGACTCGATACAAACGTAACCCGGGCCGTTCGCGGCGTGCCGACCAATCCGGTATCCACCGCAATGAAAAAGTGATTCACATCCTTGGGATTCGTATCCGCGGCAAACTCGTCAAAATCAGAAATCAGGTCCGCGTCCGCATCGCCACTGCCGTCGGTGGAAGGCAACGAAGGAAAGTAAAGCAGTTCCCACCCGTCCGGGAGTCCGTCGCCATCGGTGTCGTCGGAATCAAGAATCAGGATTTCGATCAAACTACTCAAGGTTCGCTCCCCCGCGTCATTGGCCGCAAGCGCCTGTACCCCCACTGTCCCCACGCCGTATTGCGCAAGGTTGACGGTACTCCCGTAGGGCGGAGTCACATCCGTTCCGGCGATCTTTCCTTCCACCAGAAACTCTACCGAGGTCAAGGCGCCGATTCCCCCGGTTATCAACGCCTCCAGGTGCAGATCCTGGTTCTCCAGGAACGCGTTTCCAGTCGCGGGAGTTTGAAGCGAGCACGTGAGCGTATGGTTGTCGACAATGAAAGGAACAGTGCGATGCCCCTGGCTTCGAACGGCCGAACCATCGTACGCGGTAATGCGGAGCGAGTGCGGGCCGTCTTCGAGAAGGGTGGTGTCCAATTCGCAGGAACCCGAAAGATTCGTTTTTCCAAGGGACAGGAATACCGCGCCGCGAGCCGACATCACTGATTCGTTGGACGACATCGGGCCGTCGTAATTGGGCCCGTTGATCGCACCTCCCAGCGCATCGTAGTCGACATTGATGTTGTAGGTGTCCCAACCATTGGTGCGCGCGACGACGAATGCTTCGACATTCGTCGGGGACAACGCGGCCAGGTACTTGACTTCAACGCCGTCGCTGCCCGTCAGGTCGGGATCGCTGTTCACCGCGTCCGCCAGACGTACCATCAGGGCGGTAATGTCCTCGCCCGCCTGGCGGAAGACCTGGTTGGCGTGCGTGTTGCCGTCGAGAAACTTTATCCTCAGACGCAACGAGTTCCCGTTCACCGGCGAACCGGTTGCGGTAATTCGATGCCGTGACGGGTATTCACTCTCGATCAAGGCCGGCCCGGACACGGTGGCGTGAACGGCCGGGGCACCGGAACCCGATACCGATGCAGCCAGCGAAATTCCGGAGCCGGAAACCCCGAGAGCGTCCTGGGAGAGTTGCACGCGGTCCCCGCGGGAAAACGCGCTCACCGGCATGAGGACTTCCCCTTCGACGCTCGCGGCGAGGTTCGATGCAACGTCCTGGACGCTCTCTCCCCCGAGGATCGTGTAATCTGCCTGGACGCCGTTTACATCCACCGTAACCTCCTCTCCGGCTTCCGCGGAAACGTTGGTCAGGGTGGTCACGAATACGTCATCCAAAAAAAGATCGAGTCTGCCGACACGCTGGTCGGCGGATGCGGCCTGACCCGACGCGGTCAGGGAAACGATGCCGGAGAGAAGTTCATTCGTGGTAACCCCCGTGACACCGGCGATCGGTGACACCGCGTAGGGCTGACACATCGGATCTCCCGCGACCAGGCCCATGTAGGGGTTCTCAACCGACTGGTAGAAACTTTCTCCCATGGGAAACCCCCGCGCATACCAGTAGTGGACGCGAGCGGACGGGAACTTGTTCGTAAAATTACAAGGCTCAACCACGGTCCCGTAGGCACCCGCGCACCCGGCTCGAAGCCAGCGGAGAATCGACATCTGGTTCGCCGGCGTGTTGAAAAGTATTCCGCCGAACGAAGTCATGTGGTGACCCAGGGCCCCCTGGGAGAACGTGTTACCGTTGATGCTTGCCACGTTGGCGATCCCGATCATGTATCCGGCGATCGGGCCTTCACTCTGAAGAAAATTCGCGTCCCGGAAGATTCCGGTTTGCGGCACATCAACCTGCCGGCGCAGGAAATCGGAGTCCTCGTATTGCTCCCAACGAACATTTCGAGACAGATCGGTCGTATGGACATAGTAAACATCCCCGGTGGGGAACGCATGGTCCGCCGCGAGTGCCCGGTCGACGGTCGTCTTCGCCCACCCCAGGTCCAGTCCGCTCAGCACCGAACTTTGATATCGAATGCCCTCCGCGACCAGCAGTCCGGCATGAAAGTCCGCCTCCGCCTCGTAGTACCTGTTCGATGTCTCGTCGGGCAGGGAACAGGGCGTAGTCCCGGGATCCTCATACGTCTTGAAACCATAGTAGGTCACGGATGTGATACCATTGGTTCGCCCACCGGATACCACCTGGTACGGCATGCCCATCGTGTAAAGAATCGTGTCGACCTGGTTACTCAACCCCGAAGCATCGATGTGATCAATCACGGGATCGTAGATTTGACTGTCAAAATCGGTAAGTGCGATAACGGCATTGGTCGTGGTGGTGACGTGGACCATCTGGCGTTCCGCCAATCCTCTTTGATCCTGGTAGTACTGGCCGATTTCAAGGGAGTCCCTGCTATTGTCGTTAACTACGATGACGACGTTCTGGGGACCGATACCGGCCTGGACGGTCAACACGCCGACAAACAGCAGGGAACTGATCGAAATGTTCCAAAAGTACGAAATCTGTTTCATAGTGGCCGGGGAAGAATACGCAGGAATCATTCCTTTGTAGTACATCGGGCGGTGGTTTTCAACCTGGGATGAATAATAGTAGGTGAAGAGACATGATAACCCCTTGCTGCATATTTGATCTCGACGGAACCCTGATCGACTCCCGGGAAGATCTGCAAAGCGCGGTGAATTGCATGCGAAGTCACTTCGAACTGGATCCGCTTCCGCTCGAAACCGTTACTGCCGCAATCGGAGACGGCGTCCGCAAGCTGGTGGAGCGAACGATGGGTTCCGCCTCGCCAGACGTGCCGAAGGCCATGAAAAAATTCCGCGTCGCGTACGAAAAAAATCTGGTTGAGAAAACGGTGCTATACCCGGGCGTGGAGGAAGGTCTCGTTCGAATCCGGGACGCGGGCTACTCGCTCGCACTTTGCAGCAACAAACCGGAAGCACTTTGTGCCAGGATCCTGGAGCACTTTGGAATCGCTTCCTATTTCACCGCCGTATCCGGGGGGGACTCCTGCCGCCGGAAGAAGCCGGACCCGGAGCCCGTTCGCCATCTTCTTTACGCCGCGCGCGGTGAACCTGAATCAGCGTGGTTTGTCGGGGATCACATTGCCGACTTGAAGGCCGCCCGCCTCGCGGGCGTTCGTAGCATATTTGTGACCTACGGATTCGGCCACAGAGACGGAGAAAACCCGACCCGCATCGCGGACGATTTCACCGAAGTCGCGGAGATTGTAATTTCAGAGTCTTTTCCTTGAGAAGCGCGGCGCGGCGCTTTGGCATCCCGGGCTGACTCGGAGCAACGGGTTAGATTCGCTTCCAACGGCGCGCCTTGAATTCGTCCCGCGGCAGCGATCCGGGTTCAGCGAGTTCGACCGGAACGCGCAAGGAGGTAGCATGCAGCAGTCTCTCCTGCAGCAACGCCCGGAGCGCAGGGAGATCCTGCACGGCGCGGTCCGGTTCAATGCGAAGACGGAGTTCCGTCATGGAAGCGGTCGCATCAACAATCGCATGGTACTCGGCGATGCCCGGAACGGATCGTACGACTTCATCAATTGCTGAAGGCCATATATTCACGCCGCGAACGCAGACCATATCGTCCGATCGACCCAGAATTCCACCCACAAGAGAGAGCTCCGCGGATCCGCACGAACACGGATCGCGGCGAGCACCGCGAACGACGTCCCCGGTTCGGTATCGAAGCAGGGGCGACCCGATCCGGTCCAGGGTGGTCAGGACCAACTCCCCGGTTTTTCCGTCCTTCGCCGGACCGCCCGAATCCGGATCCATTACCTCCGGAAGATAGCTCGACTCCATGACGTGCAACACGTCGGGCTCCGTGGGACATGGATAGCTGACCGGACCGACTTCCGTCAGTCCGTGCTGGTCACGGATCCGCGCCCCGCCCCACAAGTCTGAAATGTGCTGCCGGACCGACGGAACGCTCCCGCCGGGCTCACCGGCCACCAGGATCGTGCCGACGGAATTCGCCCCCGGCTTGAGACCCTTTTCCGCCGCGACTTCCGCCAGCCGGAGTGCATATGTCGGAGTACAACACAACACGTCGATCTCCGCTTCGAGCATCAGTTCAAGACGGCTCGCGGAAGAAAATCCGCCAGTTGGCACGCAGAAACATCCGAGGCTTGCGGCCGCTTCGAACGCCGTCCAGAAACCGAGAAAAGGGCCGAAGGAAAACGCGAACAGAATTCGGCTGGCGGAGGTGACTCCGCAAACATCATAGACTCGGCGCCAGTTGTCGAGCATGGCGTCCCACGATTCGGACGTGTCGAGCCAGAACAGGGGCTTGCCCGAGGTGCCACTCGTTCGGCACACCCGGGAATAGCTGGATTGAGGAAAGGTCAGGTTCGTTCCAAAGGGGGGATGCCCGGTTTGATCATCCATCCATTCGGCGCGGGTCGTCACGGGAAACCGCGCGCAAAACTTTTCGATCGCCACGGATTCCGGATCCACTGCGGCGGATTCGATCCGGGGCCCGTAAAAGGGATTCGCATCGCGGAGAGCAGCAAGCAGGATCCGCAGCTTTCGCTGCTGAAGCCTCCGTATCGCTTCGCGATCGCCACAAGCTGGCGGATCCACCGGCATTTTATTTCGTACCGGGTTGAGAAGCGTCCAGACTCGCCTGGACGTCCGCGGACGGCTTGGCCGCGTGGCCGGGGGGCGGCTTGTAGAGTGTCACCAAAGCCCCTCCAAGCGCCGCCAACAGGATCCCGGCGTAAAAAGGAAGGCGAATGCTGCTGAGTCCGCCGGCGGGTGGATGGAAGCAGATCGCAACGATGGCATTCACGATCGGGGCCCCGGCGAAGACGATGGACATCACCACGGCGGGGGACCCCTTTGCGCCGAATGCCAGCAAGACCCCGAATGCGCCGATCGCGCCAACGATCCCGGCGGCCAGCGACCACACGATCCCCTTGGCCGGCATGGCCCAGGATGCGCCCTGTCCTGCCATGATGCAAAGGGGCGCAATAATCCCCATCAGGAAATAGGCGAGCCCCACAAATAAAAAGGCCTTGTATCTACCGTGAACCGGGTCGCCCATGGCCAACTGGCCGGTGTGCAGAAACACGCCGTACAGTCCCCATGAACAAACGGTCAGGATCGCGAATATCAGCCACATCATACCAGCATTCCCATTCACAGGCCTTCTCCAATGGTTTCCGATGATCCGCGGAGCGCGGAAAAACGACCTCGAACGATACCGCTTTCTCGCCGAATGGCAATCACCGGAATCAGTCTCCACCCCCCGTTTCGGGATGAGGAGAGAGAAGACTCAGGCCCTGTTGCAAGATCATCGCCGATCCGTTACTGTACGCAGATTCTTCCACCATCAATACTGGAGGCATTTCGAAAACTGATGCGACACACATATCCCGCAATGATCTACCCCTTCGCCCGCACATTATTTGTACTTCTTGCCGCTACCGTTCTTTCCTCGCGAACGATGGCCGGGGACTGGCTGTTTTTCCGGGGACCCGACTACAACGGAGTTTCTAAAGAAACGAATTGGCAGTCGTCCTGGCCGGATACGGGACCGGTGGTGGCGTGGGAGCACGAAGCAGGCATCGGGGTATCGGGAATTGTGGTCCAGGGAGATCGGGTCGTCACCATGGGAAACCGAGAAGACCAGGACATCGTGGTGTGCCTGGGCGATGACGGCTCGACCCACTGGGAGTTCTCCTACCCCTGTGAGTTCAAGGCCCGGATGTTCGACGGAGGTACCGCCGGCACCCCCACGATTGCGGGCGGTCGGGTCTACACGCTCGCCTACGACGGACAGTTATACTGCATCGACCTGGAATCGGGCGGCCAGATTTGGAAAAAACACCTGGTCGATGATTTCGGAGGACGATTGTCACAATGGTCTTACAGTTGCTCGCCCCTGGTCATCGGTGATCTCCTGATTGTCGATACCGGCGGCAAGGGGACTTCCACGCTGGCGCTTCACAAGGATACCGGCGAAAAAGTATGGGCGGTGGGAGAAGATATCGCCGGATACGCCTCCCCCATACCCTTCGAAGACGGGAAACCCGGCATCCTGATGTTCAAAGGGACTCACCTGGTCGCGAATGAGCGGAAGACCGGTCGTGAACTCTGGAGGATTCCGTGGAAAAACGACTATGATGTCAATGCCTCCTGCCCTTTTCAAATCGGCGACAAACTTTTCGTTTCTACGGGATACCCATCCGGAAGATCCGTCCTGTATCAGCTGACCGGAAAGGATCCGCAGGAATTGTGGCGTAACGATGAGTTAAAAACGAAGATGAGCAGTTGCGTGGCGCGGGACGGATACGTGTACGGAATCACGGAAGTGAAGGGTCGGCTTCTCTGTGTGAATTCGACGGATGGTTCCATTGCGTGGGAACAGCGGGGATTCACGGCGAACGGCACGCTGCTGATCGCCGGGGACCACATCATCGCACTGACCGCCAACGGAAAGGTGATTATTGTGAAGGCCGATCCCGCCGCCTACACGGAAGTATCGCGTGCGTCTGTCTTGAAGGAAGTGTGCTGGGTGAATCCCACGCTGGCACATGCAAAACTGTATTGCAAAAACAACGTCGGCCATATGGTGTGCCTTGACTTGCGCCCGGAATCCTACAAGTAGCCAGGTGCGATTGTGAAGTACGCCTACGTCATTATCCCCCTCGTAATCTTCGGTATCATCGGCGCGGATTTCGTGCTGCGCAAACCCAAAACGGACCCCACCTACACCAACATCTACCGGGACGATTACGTCGGTCCCGAAACCTGCGCGGAATGCCACCAGGACAACTACGCGCTTTGGAAAGATCACGCGCATCGGAAAATGAATCAGAACCCGACGGACGAAACCGTCCTGGGGGATTTTTCCGGCCGCACCCTGGAATATGCGGGAAACCGTGTGGTCTTCCACCGGGACGGCGAAGAGTTCATGATTTCGACCTACAAACAGGACCAGTTGTTCCGCCGCCACAAGGTCACCCGAACGGTGGGGAGCCTGTACCTCCAATATTATATCGCCACCCAGGTCGAAGGACCGGAAGACCCGGATCATTTCACCTACAAGAATGAGTCTAAGTTTCCCTACGGGTACAGCTTCGAACTCAATCGCTGGCTACCGGAGATCTACTTTGACTCCACCTTTGGCGCGGAGCATCAGTACTTGTCGAACGATCCAAGCCGAAAATTTGTTGTCGACGGTCCCCTGACCCATCCGTGGAACACGAATTGCCTGATTTGCCACAACACCTACCCCTATGAGGCCCGGCTCTGGATACAGAAGGGGGCTCCCAACGATAAGTCCTTCACCGGATACCCCAGGGAGTCAATCGACTGGCAAGGGGAACAGTTCCACCAGGGCCAATTCAGCCTGGGCCCGAACATACGGGGAATACATGGGGACGAGCTCGTCACGGTGGGAATCAGTTGCGAAAGCTGTCACTTCGGCGGCAGGGAACATGCGATCGAAGAGAAGGAAATCCGGTTCGTACCCACCTCTCCGGACCTGACGGTGGTGCATCCGCAAACGGGAGAGCCGGTTCAGTCCAATCGAGAAGATCCCTTCGTGGTGAATTCGATCTGCTCGCAATGTCACGTTGCCGGTCTGCACGAGTATCCCAATGGGGCCCACGCCATTAACTCCAGCGAAGCGTTATCCATGCTTGCCGGTGCCTGCGCCAGCCGGATCAAGTGCACCGATTGCCACAATCCTCACAAAACGACCCCGCCCAGCGGCGCCCCCGATCGAACCGGGTACCTCACGGCCTGCATTTCGTGCCACGAATCGTACAAGGATTCGGCAGTCGTGGCCGCACACACGCGGCACACGGAGTCGGTGAATTGTCTGGACTGCCACATGCCTCGAATCGTGGCGGGGTTGAATACCGTGACCCGCAGCCACTTCATCGGCAGCCCGACGGATAAGGCAATGATCCAATCCGGGATGCCCAACGCCTGCAACCTCTGCCACCTCGACAAATCAACCGCCTGGACAATTTCCGAGCTTGAGAAAGGGTGGGGAAAGAAAGTGTTTTCCGACGAAGAGATGGCGCGCAGCAATCCGGTCATGTTTGAGAAACCGCTCGGAGATCTCTGGATGGACGCCTCCTTTCATCTTGCCCGCCTGGTCGGGCTGGAGGCCCATGTCCGGTCACCGTTCATAGATGACCCTGTGCCTCGGTTGTTGAACGGTCTGAACGATGAGTTCGCATTCAACAGGACCTTCGCGTTGATCGCGCTGCAACGGCACCTGGGTCGGAAGATTCCCGATGAAGAGTTCCAACTTACCGGCACCCCCGAAGAGCGAAAGGAACAGGTCGAGCAATTGCGGGTCAGGTTGGCGGAGGAGCGCGTCACGGCAGACCGGGATCGCCGCACGGATGCGCGGCAGCGAACCGAAGAAAGCGAAATTCCGACCTCCTGAACGGTGAACTACCCCACGCTCTTGAGAATCTTCAGAACGCCTTCCGCCATCGTTTCGACAGAAAACTTTTCGCGCGAGGCATCCCTGCCTGCAGCGCCCACGGCGAAATTCCTTTCTCGATCCAGGGCCAGGTCGAGAAGGGCCCGGTCATAGGCGCGTTCCTCGTTTGGCGGAACAAGAATGCCTCCGCCGGTTGCCTGCAACAACTCGCGGAACGCGGCATGATCGGGCTGAACCACCGGGACACCGCAGGCGAGCGCCTCGATGACGTACAGGCCGAAGGATTCGCCATACATTGCCGGAACCGATAGCAGGGAAAGTCCACGGTAAAAATCAATTTTCTCCGCACGGGAAAGGTTCGTAAACATGACAACATCCTTTTCCAGACCCGCGCTGCGAATCTTGACTGCCTGCTCGTCGATATAACTGCGATCGGCGGCGGTCATCGCTCCCCCGATGTGAAGGCGTAGCGCACCCGCATCTGGAAGATTGCGGATTCGAATGAAGGCGTCGACCAGGGTGTGAAGCCCTTTCGCCGGGCAGATCCTGGCAAAGAATCCGATCACCGGGGGATCCGGCTGCTCGATCCTGGCATCAAACCCGGAAAGATCGATTCCGTTTGACACAACATTCATGAAACACGCGCTGATGGCCAACCTCTTCGTCATCACTTCGCCGTAGTAATTGCTGACGGCGATGAAGCGATCCACCTCTCCTGCCAACTCCCTGAGAATGGACCAGGCTTCCGCGGAAGCTGATTCGGGAAGATCGTCCAGAAACGAATCCTCCCCCTGCAACGTACAGACCATCGGCACTTTGAGGCGTCTCTTCAGTGCAACACCGATCCCAAGCAGCAGCCCGTTGGATACGCATATCACATCGGGACGGCCCTGCTTCTGGAGCCAGTCGGCAAGGCGGCGAACCTCCTTCACCTGGCGTCCTTCCTCACCCCGCAACATGGAGATGGCAAGCGCGCCGAGTTCGTGGGCGTTCGTCATGTTGTCGCCTCGTGCCAATCTGCGGAGCAAGCGCGGCTGATCCAGGATCCGATCCATCCAACGGGGTGTCTTCTGGAAAAAATCGAACTTCTGCTGCAGGTAAACGTTGACGCCGCCGAAGAATATCGGGGCTTCGGTCAGTGGCTCCTGTTCGAGCACGAGGGGAAGATACAATGGCACGCAGAGAACGTCATGCCCGCAACGTCGCATCTCCCGCACCAGGGCCGCATCGCGCAGGCAACTTCCACAATGGAAATTCCCGGTGCCGGGAGTAATGAGAACGGCCTTCACGCCCAAAACCGTGTCATACCCCGGCTCCCCTGCGATCGGCATCCTGTAGGGGTACCCGCCCGTGCCCCAGCGGCGCAGGAAGTACGGCAAACTTTGCCACGGCTCTGTACAGCGCACTAAAGTCGCGGTCCAGATGACCCACCAGGCAATCCGTCAGATCACTCTGAATCCCGGGACTTTCCTGCAATACCGAACGAAAGCTGAACGCCTCGTCGTAGAATGCGTACACAAGATTTCGCATCGCCTCGATTCCCGCGCACATTGTTTCACCGTAGTCCTTGAAATTTCCAGCTGAAACATCCCCCGTACTCAATGCCGCGTGCACTGCGTCGGCCGCAAGCTCGCCGCTCTTGAGCGCCAGGAGAACGCCTGATGAAAAGACGGGATCAAGGAAGGCGAAGGCATCGCCCACGAGGACGAGTCCGTGATCGGCACAATACTCCGACCGGTAGGAAAAATCACTGGTCACTCTATACGAATCGACCGGATGGCCCGGTTTCAAATGATCCCGTATCCAGGCATTTTTTTTAATTTCACGCTGAAAGATCTCTTCACTGTCGCGGGTATCGCGATACAGGTACTCCCGGTCTCCCACGATGCCCACACTCACCAGGTCATCTGCCAACGGGATATACCAGAACCAGTTCTTTCCTTCCACGTAGGCGACCGTCGTTGCGCCTTCGTCCAGGCCTTCGTCCCGCCCGGCACCGCGGTAGTACGTCCAGATAGCAATCTTCTTGAGCTCCTCATCCGGAATTCGCCATCGCCGGCGCCCGGCGGAAAAAGCGCTTCGCCCGCTGGCATCGATGGTGACCTGGGCTCCGAATTCGCGGACGGTGCCGTCGCGGGTTTCCGCTCGCACCCCGGCTACCGTGTCGCCGTCCCGCAGCAGCGAAATCACCCGTGTCTCCTGCAGCGCTTCCGCCCCGTGCTCCACTGCGTTCGCGAGGAGCATTTCGTCGAAACTGCCTCGGGTTACCTGCCAGGTCTGCGCGGCTTCATGATCGAGATGTCGGTTGAAATAGAACGGCTGCGACTGCTTCCCGTCTGCGTTAACGAACTGCACACTGTATTTCTTCTGAAAGCCCGACGCTTTCATCTTCTCAATCATGCCAATTCTCTTCAGAGGAAAATAACAATACGGGAGGAGCGATTCTCCAACCAGGTAGCGGGGAAACTTTTCTTTTTCCAGGATCAGGGGGCGCCGCCCCAGATCCGAAAGCACGGTTGCCGCCGCGCATCCGGCGGGGCCCCCGCCGATGATCACAACATCCCGCTTCTCCAGGCTCATCGAGGCAGAATCTCCAGAACCTGGGCAAGGTCAATGCCTGCCTTGTTTACAATTCTGTTTTTTCGCGCGTAGACGGCATCCCCGGCATTCACACCAAAGATTCTCTGAATGGTTTGATCGGGAACAACGCGAAAGTATTTCGACGGGTGACTTTCCCGAACCTGGCTGTATTCCTCCAGAAGCGTTCCCAGCGGTCGCCGGGCCTCCCGAACCTCCGCTTGTACCGGCACATCAAGTTGGTCGAGAAAAATCAGAATCGCGCCGTACTCGACAGGTTTTCCCGAACCCTCCAATCGCAGCACAACTTCACGCGCATAGGCATCGGGCTGATCAAGGACCGTCAAAGCTTCAAGGTAAATCCGGGCGCCATGATATTTTTCCAAAGTCGGAGTCATATCGTTCGAGTGCACCAGCAGTTTCCTGTATGGCTGTGGAATCTCCGATGGATCCACCTGGACGGCCTCCGGGGGGGACCTTTCGTCCCGGGCGCAAAACCTGTCCAGCGGACTCAACAAGGCTGAAATCTTCGACTGCATGGTAAACGATCGGGCGTCGGCCACTGTTCCTTACGCATACCGAACATTCCGGTGGCGGGGCAAAAAGAACGAATGCAGCAGGCGATCGATCTCCAGGAGGCCGGACCGCGTAAGCCGCAAAGGCGAATCTCCCTGTTCCAGGTATCCCTCATTCCGCATCTGCAGCAGGGGAGCTTGAAACTTGTCGGCCACGTTCACGCCGAATTTCTGAAGAAAGTATTCAGGGTCTATCAAGCCGAGTTTGAACTGCAGAACAAATTCCCGGATCAGGGTCTCCTCCTCGTCCGGGACCATCGCGCGATAGACCGGAAGATCGCCCTTCTCCAGTGCCGACAGATATCCGTCCATATCGTGTTGATTCTGATAGTGAACCCCGTTGATGTGTCCGAACGAGGCGACTCCCAATCCCAGAAGATCGGCCCCGCGCCAGAGCGCATCGCGGTAACGAAAGTCGGCGCTCTGGTCATTCTTGACCACGGTATATGCACTACCCACGCGGTAGCCCGATTGTTCGAATTTCTCGAACGCGTAGGTTACCCAGCGTCTCTTCGTCTCCCAATCCGCAACCGGTGCGGTAACCCGGCCAGCATCCTGCATCTGCTTATAGATCGTGGTGTTGAACGGAACCTCCATCTGGTACACGGTAATGCTGTCCGGAGCCAGGGCAATGGCCTGCTCCACGCTGTCCTGCCAGTTTTCGTCCGTCTCGTCCATCATGCCCGCGATGAGGTCGATGTTGATTTGCGGAAAATCGATCTCACGCGCGAATGAATACGCACGATGGATTTCGTCGGTTCGATGTGCCCTGCCGTTGACTTCAAGAATGCGGGCATTGAAGTTTTCCACGCCAAGGCTCAACCGGGTCACCCCCAGGTCGCGAATAAACCGCAACTTCGTCTCGTTCAACGTACCCGGTTCACACTCAAAGGTGATTTCGGACGCCTCGTCCCACGACAAGCGCGACCGGAGCCCATCCGTGAGATCCTGCAATTGGTCACGGGAAAGAAAGGAGGGTGTGCCACCACCAAAGTAAACAAACGATGGTTTCCTGTCACGGATCGAGGGCAGTCGGTCGTAGCGTTCCAATTCCTTTTTTGCCGCCTCCACGTAGGTGCGTATTTCCTGGGACTTGGCCCCGGTGTAGACGCGAAAATAGCAAAAGTGGCACCGCTTCCGGCAAAACGGAATGTGCACATATACGCCCAGGGGATTGCCGGCGGCGGAAGGACGCCGCAGCGCCTCCTCGAAAGACGGCACCGCATCGGGAGACCAGAACGAGAAGGGGGGATAATTTGCCACGAAGTAATTGCCGGCCTTCGTTTCCTTCTCCTGTACAGGAGCCTTTGAGTCAGAGTTCATCACGATTTCGCTTTCTCGGTCCCAATGTATCACGCATGGGGAACGGCGGCAAATGAAGTGCGTGTATCCCTTGCAGCAGAGTCCCAAAGTTATTTCCCCCGGAGGTCGTAGCACAACAATCGGCTTGGGCGGCCGTCACGGGTGCTCCGGCTTTGCGCGACGTAGAGTAGCCCATGGCTGAGAACCGGGGGGGAGAATGTTTCCGGCGCATTGAACAACCATGCGCGTTGCTCGATTTCGTAAAGATCCGGGCCGAGGCGCAGCCGGAGAAGATGGCCCGTCTCTCCCAGGCAAAGAAACCGATCCTCCACCTGGAGCAGGTGTCCACGGCCGATGTGGCCGGTTACTTCCCGGTCCTCGCCATCGACCTGAATCGTTTCCTTCCACGACGGCGCCCACCGCCACTTTCGCTCCCCGGTTGCGGCATCGAGGCACACCAGTTCCGCCTCCGGTTCGTGACGGCCGTTGAAACCATAGATGTAACCGTCCACGGCAATCGGCGTCATCCAGTAGACACCCAGTTCCCGTGTCGTCCAGAGAGACTCTACCCCCCCCTCCTCCACCGCGCGAACCAATGCGCCTTTCCCGGCAATGCTGTGAGAAACGAAAATCCGGTCATCTATCACCAGCGGTGAGGAAGCATTTACCGACTCCGCTTTCTCACTGCGCAGTGGATACGTGAACTCCAAAACTCGCGTTTCCAGGTCGATGCCGAGCAACCCTCCAACCGGCGGCTGACTCTCGCCGCCGGCAAAAACCAGCAGTTTCTTCCGGCCGTGAATGGGCGCAATCACCGGTGTCGCGTAGCTCGGACCCCATGGATGATCTACTCCCCATGAAAACTCGCCGGTCTCCAATTCGAATGCGGCAACGCAAGGCCCCCCGGGCGCGCCAAGATTCAATACCACCTGGCTGTCGTACGCAATGGGGCTGGTTCCCACGCCGAAAAAGTTCTGGCGAATTCCGTACTCCTTGTTGAGATCTTTTCGCCACCGCAGGGTCCCGCTGTGAAGATCCATGCATTGGAGGATCCCCTCCACTCCGCAGGTTACGACGAAGTCCCGGTGAATCAACGGAGAGGAACGAGGTCCCCCGTTGAATCCGTACCGGTCACGGTAGGATGTCGGATACCTGACAGACCAGAAGCGCCTCCCGTCGATGGGGTCCAGGCATTCCGCAACCTCCTCATCGCCGATGCGGTGGAACCAGAGGAGACGGCCGTTTCCAACAACAGGGGCCGCGAACCCTTCACCCGATACTCTCTCCCATACAAGAGGAGGGCCCACCGGACTCCATTCGGATCGAAGTGGCGACTCCGCTGAGCGCATACTATGGGCCGGTCCCAGGAACTGCGGCCAGTCCGCGACGACCGCCCGCGGTGCGAGAGCCGCCGGTCGTCCGTGGACGGTCAACTCGGCGTAAGCCTCGGCATCCTTTCTCTCGCTTTTCGCCTCAGGGTCTCCGAACGCGTACACCCGGCCATCTTCACATCCTATATAGATGCGTCCTCCCGCGACGGCGGGCGAGGAGAGGATGGGCTCGCCCAGCTCGTAGCTCCAGACCTCCGCTCCCGAATCCAGGTCCCACATGTAGATCCGGCCATCCTCGGATCCTGAAATGATGTGATCCGCGGCAATGACCGGCGAACTGTCGACGCGTCCTTTCGTGCGCGCCTTCCAGACCGGCTCCCCGGTCTCCTTTTGAACCGCATGCATGCTCTTGTCGCGTCCTCCGATCACGGCAAACTTCTCCGAGAGCGCGGGGGAGGCGAAAAACGGAAATTCCCTGTCCTCGTATGTCCATAGAACCTCCTCTTCGTTCAGATCGACACAAAGAAACTGGTTTCCGTAGTGCCCGAGGTAGGCAAACCCGCCTTCCACGGCAGGAGATCCGGCGATATAGGCATCAATCTCAATGGCCCGGGACCGGACCCCGGTGGACAGATCGATGGCGTGAAGCAATCCGTCACAGCCCCCGGCATAGGCGAATCCTCCGTCAATGGCGGGCGTTCCATTAACGAAATTATCCGTTGCGTACTTCCAAACCAGGTCCCCCGACCCGGCGTCGACGCAGTGAACGTGATAGTCATAGCTTCCCACCACAATCTGCCACGCCTTGTTGGTCGCATTGCGAAAACAGTTCACGCCGCCGACGATTCGATCCTCTGCGCCGTACTCCCAAATCCTGGTGCCGAGGCGTCTATCCAGCGCGAAGAGCTTCCCGTCGTCGTTGCCTACGAAAACACGGGAATCCAGAATACACGGAGTCGATTCGATCGGGGCCCCGGTATCGAATACCCAGTTCGTAGATCCGGTGATTGCATGTACGGCGTAGACCTTCCCGTCCCCGGATCCCACAAACAGATCCGTTCCCACCACGGCGGCGCCTCCGCGGACGGGGCCGCCGGTCTCAATGCTCCAGAGAAAGGCAGGCGAGTCGGGAACAGCGTCGGCCGTGAACCCGTTCAAAGCAGGATTTCCGCGCGCCATGGGCCAATCCATCGCGTTGCCTTCCACCGCGAACGCGCCCGAGACTGCGGCCAGGGTGGCGAAGATCTTCGCCCGACCGTGAAGTCGACTACAGCGCGGCTTCATAGATACGCTCGAAGTCACCGGCCGTGAGCGGGCGGGGATTGAAACGCGCCGTCCATTGATCAGCCGCCTCGTTCGCGAGCGCGCCGATGTTCTCACGCTCCACGCCGAAGCTCGCCAGGGGGCGCAGAAGATCGAGAATTCCCATCAGATCCCGCAAGCATTGACTCAGTTCGGATGTGGATTTCTCTTCGGATCCGGAGAGCAGGGAAATATATCTTCGGCCCGTTTCGTCGTCTTTCCCGTTGAACTCGACGACGTGTGGGAGCATGAGCCCTACCGCCTGGCCATGTGGTATGTCGTAGTGGGCCGTCAACGGATTTGCGGCGGAATGAGCGCCGCCCAACATACTGTGCTCGATGGCACTCCCGGCCAGGGCAGCCCCGATCTGGGCCGAGGCGCGCGCGGCTAGATCATCCGGATTGGATACCACCTGCGGGAGATTCGCGGTTAGCAGACGGAATGCCGCATGGGAAAGCGCCAGTGAAGTTTCGGTTGATACATTCGTCACCGCGGTTTCCACTGCGTGTGAGAGTGCGTCCATGCCGGTACATGCCGCGACAAATGGTGGTTGCGTACAGGTCAGCACCGGATCGAGTATGGCGACACAAGCCAGGGCTTTCGTATCTCCACAGGCCATTTTCTGGTGCGTGTCCGGATCTGATATGAGCGCGAAGCGCTGGCACTCGCTCCCGGTACCCGCGGTTGTCGGTACCGCAATAAACGGAAGCATGGGTTTGGTCGCTTTGTCGACTCCCCGGTAATCCTGCATTCGCCCACCGTTCGTGAGGATAAAGTTGCAGCCTTTTGCCGTGTCCAGGCTGCTGCCCCCTCCTACGGCAACCAGCATGTCCGCCTTCATCGCGCGTGCCGGACCCAGGCATGCCTCCACGTCTTCGGTGGTGGGGTTTTCGTGTACGCTTGAATAAATCTCCGCCTCGACTCCCGCCTCCTGCAAACGATCCCGGACCACGTCAGCGTGTCCCGCTTCCGCCACGCCCGCGTCCGTGACCACCAATGCACGGTGCCCTCCATACTGCGCCGCAAGCGCGCCAACGCGCTGCACCGCACCCGGCCCGGTAACGACAGGAACGGTAAGGCCCGGCACATCGGACACCGTGAATTCACTCTGGGGCAACGGAAGCCTCCTGGATGGCCCGGCGCCGGTACAGAAATTCAAACAAATTGCCCTCGTGAGGTTGGTCCCAGCGGACGGACGTGGTGGAAAGCGCCCCAAGGTTGAGCCGGTCGATTTGCCGGCAGTTGACCAAGACGTCGCGAAAATCCTCATCTCCGGTGATCGCAGTGACGACCAGCGACGGACCCATCCAGGCCGGCATGTCGTCCTGATCGACTTGCACAACCGCGACGTAGGGAAACAGAAACTCAGTTCTGGCCAGTTCGTGCCCTGGGTCGGAGCAGTAAATGACCGTAGGCTTCAAGTAGGTAAGCCCATCCTGCTCCACCAATCTGTCCGGCCCACGGACGACTGAGCTCAAATCCTCCGCGCCCCCCGTTTTGACTCCGTCGTCTATCTTCTGAGAAGTCCAGGCGGCGACCTGGGGCTGCGCAAATCCGGCCAACTGTGCATCCGGACTGTCCGGGCTGAGGGGACCAATTTTCGCGAGTCGATTTGCCAGCGCTTCGGCAACGGCGCGCGCGTGACGCGGAATCACGATTGTGGACGCATTCACGCAACTTCTTCCGCTATTATTCAGGACCGAATCGACCATGACATCCAGGTAATCCTGCCAGCGGTCGGCGCAGTCTTCACCGACAAGAATTTTCGAGTATCCGGGCCCATGGACATTGACGGTTGGATCGCCGGCATAGCGATCCACCGTGGACTGGTCTCCGAACAGAATTGCGCGGTCACAAGAGTCCAGAACTGCGCTTGATCCCTCGTGATCGGTAGGATAATAGCCAAACGCCTCTGGAGGGCAGCCCGCGGCAAGGAATGCCTGGATGATTCGCCAGGGAGTCCAGGGATCCTGGCGCCCCGGTTTAATCACGACAGGGATCCTGAGCGCAACGCAGGGCAGCCAAAGCGAATTCACTCCGGGAGAATTGCTGGGAAGAACCACACCCAGACATCGGGCGGCCGCATAAAAACTCAGGAGCCGATCTTCCTCCCGGCTGACGCCTCGATCCAAGACCAACGGGTCGAGTCCGCGCGTGAGGCCGCCGACAACGTCCTCCATGTGCGACAACACGTGGTGCACCTTCCGCATGTTGGAACCGCAGAGGGTTTGCGGCAGACCACCGGTAGAGGAAAGCGCGGTGACATAGTCGCCGGGTGTGTGAGAGATCCCGCCGCCGACGGGCAGTTCGGCATGGAGAAACAGGTCCCCCGCCCGTTTGCAGATTTCAAACATCTCGGCAGACGTACGCGACTGCACGGAGGCAAAGGCATCCGAAACTTTCCGCAGGTCCCGCCGAATCAATCCCGCGTTCGCCTGACTGATGCGCACCGGGACCGACTCTCCCCGGAAATCTTCTACCTCCGCGGTATCCAGGCTCTCGTACGTCCGCCCGAACCGATAGAGAGGTATGTGTACGCCCGCATCCATTTAAGGTCCAAAATCAGAAGCCGGAATTTGAATTACGAAAATCAATAGACTCCCTCTACGATCTTCTGCTCGGACGCGCCGAACGGGCGGACTTCACCGACTCCGTCCCACGGATACTTCTCGCATGGCTCCTTGCGAATCGCCTCATCCCGTTCCAGAAAGCGGGGCAGAAAGAATTCGCGGGTCAAGGTGGTGAGCTCTACGCGGCCCCACTCTCCATAGGGCACGGTTGATTTCGAATCATCCGGATCCGTCACGCGCAGGATGGCTCTCGGCTGGGGAGGGTAGTACGTCACGGAGTACCCGTTTTCGGGTCCCACCGGAATACTGTGCGCCAATCCCATCAGCGTATTCCCGTACGTGGGGACGAACGCGGCGTCATCTTCCAGAATTTCCTCCATCAGGAACCGAACTGTCTGCGGTTTCATCTCGGTTCCGCCGCAAAAAACCCCTCGAATGCCCGCGGCCGGAATTGAAATCTTCTCGCCGAGCGCTTCCAGCAGTCTCGGGGTCGTAAACAGCGCGGAGATGGGCCGGTGCTTCAATATGGTTACCGCCTGGTCGACCACGTGGTCCATGTAGGCGGCCGCCTGGTCGAACTCCTTGCGGCCGATGAGTTTCTTGACCCATCGGGGATCCAAATCGACAAAGTAACAGATGCTGCTACGGAAATTCGCAAGATGCTCGATGGCGAGGCGCAGGCGGCGGGGACCCGTGGGTCCGATCATCAGCCAGTTCCCGCCCGGAGGAAACGCATCATCATCCAGCGAGCCGGAAAACTGCTCATAATCGTGCCGATAGTCTTCCCAGTTCAGACGCTGCTTGGGCATCCCGGTGGTGCCGCCCGTTTCGAACACGTTGTAGGGACGTCCTTCGTATGCCTTGGGAATCCAGCGTTCGGCAGGTTCGTAGCGAAGGCGATCACCGTCGAAATCGGGAAATTCAAGAAGGTCGCCGGCCGCTTTCACGCGCTGGGTGGGATCCCATCCGGCGTCTTTCGCCCAGTCGATCCAGAACGGAGTCCCGGTTTCCGGCGAAAAATGCCACGCAACGATATCCCGTACGTGCGCGTCGAGGATGTCCCCGGGAGTAGCACTCATTTTGAAGGGAAGACCGGAAAGAATTTCTTAAGCACCGTCTCGGAAGGAGGCCGGCTTACCAGGGAGCCCAGGACCATTGCAATACAGGATGCCGCGAAGATGATTGCTACCGGCATCATTCCCCACACCAATGAATCGTGCTCCGCCGCGGCGCCGAAATCTGCGCGTGCGAACAGGAGGAACCAGACCGTCGCAGTTGTGATCACGCACGCAATCGCGCCGAATTTTGTCGAACGCTTCCAGTACACGGAAGCAAAGACCATGGGAAAAAGACTGCCGAAGCCACTGAAACACCAGACCCCCAACTCGAAGACCTTTCGCGGATTGGAAAGAGAAAACAGGTAGGTAACGAGCACGATGGCTACCACGAATGCCCTGCCGACCCACAGCTTCTGGCGATCTGTCAGCGACTCGACCGGCATCAGCCGTGCGACGATATCATTGGTAAACATCGTTCCAATGCACATGAACTGGCTATCGAGAGAAGACATGATGGCGGCGAGGATGCCGGCGGTAAGCAGCCCGCTTAGAAAGGGGGACTCAACCAGCGTCTTCACCATCACGCCGATAACTGCGTTCGCCTTGGCGGCCGGCAGATTTATGGCAGGTGAACCTGCGGCCCAGATTCCGATCAAGATGCAAGGGACCCAGACGACGGCGATACACAGCGGGTGAAAAACCACCGTCAAACGGAAAGATTTCGCACTGCGCGCGGTGAGCCAATGCTGGAACAGGTGCGGAAACATTCCTACGGAGAGGGGGACAAACATGTAGGTCAGAAACTGTGCTTTTCCGATCATCCCTTCACGGGCAAGGTGTTGGGGAGAGTGCTCCTTCACGAGCCCGGTTGCATCCTGCAATCCACCCATCGCCTTGGCGATCATGAAGAACGCGATAACCCCGGTCACCATGAAGACAAGGGTTTGAAAGGTGTTGGCCCACGCGGTGCTTCGCACTCCGCCAAGAAAAACGTAGGTCAACACGACGGAACAAATAATCAGGGAGGTCAGCCACGGAGGGATTGCGCCATTGGTTCCCGCAAATGCCTCCGGGAACATGCCCATCGTCAACCCCCGCATGACGGCGCCCGCGCCGAGCAGACCGATCAACAGGTAGGGAATAATCAATGCAACGAGAATCGGGAAAAGAAGATACCCGAGCATCGGGGATTCGAATCGGTCGCGAAAATACTGGCACTGGGTAACGTAGCCATACCGCTTTCCGATTGCCCAGAGCCGGATTCCGATCAGGAAGAAAACGGCGGAATGAATCAATCCCGACCACGATGCCATGAGTCCGTAGACTCCGATCCCGGTGGTATAGGCTTTGCCGGTTGATCCAACCAGGGCAAATGCCGTCATCGTCGTTCCGAACACACTCATCAACAACATGAAGGGCCCGATCGAACGGCTTGCGACAAAAAAGTCGGAGCTCGTGCCCCGGAAAAAGCGACTGCTGAAGACTCCGAGAAGGAGGAGAATCACAAGGTAGCCACAAATGACATAGAGGGACGTATAGTTCATATCAATCCGAAGGGAACAAAGACTGCAATCCAACGCCCTGGTTCCGTCGTTTCACTCCTCCGCATCTCCCCACTTCTCCCACTGCACCGGCCAGATCGCCTTGATGGCAAGAGCCCACACCCCGACGGAGAGAATCGAAAAAAAGGCATGATACGCCAATCCAATGGGGAGAAAACCGAACACAAGGGTCTGAGAGTCCCACCACCAGAAGTCCTGGTGCAAAACAAAGAGCACCGCGATAAGAATATAGGTTAGAGCTGCCATGTTCTCCAATCCACCTGAAAGGACAGGTACCTTAACGCCATCGGCCCGTTCCGTCAAAACTCAGCCTACCACGTACTAGAGTCTCACTCCCACGTGCCCGAATACGGAAATTCCATCCTCCGGAATGACGGAGGTGGCGCCCTGTCCTCGCGTCAGGACGTCCTCGTCGGTGAGATTTCGCACGTAGAGCGCCGCATACCATGAAGACTTGTCATAGGTAACCGAGGCATCGAGAGTTGCGTAGCCGTCGATTTCAAACCGATTGTCCGGGGCGATGAACTGATCGCTGACGGCCCGAAAACCCAGTGCCGCCATCCAGTCCGGCAGGAAAGAATATTCGGCCCACAAAACTCCGATGTGATCGGGCGCAAACGGCGCGGTGTTGCCGCTGCGACTTTCGATCCCCGTAGCGGTAAACTCGTTGAAATCGGTGAGCTCGCTATCGAGGTACCCGTAGGCAAATCGAAGCGTCACCGCGGGCATGATACGTCCCGTCGCCTCGAGTTCGATTCCCGTGGACTCCTGGGCGCCGTTGTCGGTGAAAAGCCCGGATGAATCGGGGATGGCAATATTATCGCGCTCGATGAAAAAACCGGAGATCTGCCCGGACCAGCGACCGTCCGGCGTTTGCAATTTCGCGCCCACCTCTACCTGCACGCTCTCCTCCGGTTTACCCCGCGGCCCAAGAACCTGCGTGGAGGGCAACCCGTACCCGCGCCCCGCATTCGCGAATAGTGAAACCGGTTCGGTCGCTTGATATACCACCCCTCCGAAAGGGCTGAACTCGGTGTCCGAGCGGCTGGTTGATCGGGATGCGTCCTTGAAATCGAGCCAATCTACCCGTACGCCGCCAAGACCGTACCATCGCTCATTGAATTCGATTCCGTCCAAGACGTAGAGGCCAAGCAAATCGGTTTCGGTGTCCCCCGAATTGGTGGGAAGAGCCTCCAGGAACGGGCTCGGAGAACGCGCGCCGGTATCTACATTGATGTCTTGACCCGGGGGAATCCCGATCACGAATTCATCGGTGAATCGCAGGATCTCGCCACCGATCAGGAGGTCGTGCGAAACCATTCCGGTATCCAATTTCAAAGTGAGTTCCAGTTCGTTTCCGTAAATTTCCTGTTTATCGTCGAGCGTCGGCCGGAATCGCGACAAGGTTATCGGCGTCGGCTCGAAACCGGCATCGGCGAGGAGAAAACCGGCAAATACGGTTCCCTGGCTTTCCCAGTCGAGCCCGGTGTAGTAGGTCTTGTTCCGCAAGGTCTTGTCATCATCGAAGCTGTATCGAATGGTTCCCAGCAGTCGAATGACATCCTGGTCGGAATCGTCGTCCGGCTCCTGAAAGGTGGCGGAGCGGGAGGACTTTACCAGAACGGAATCATGCACCGGAAGCCCCGCATCGGGTGTAACATCACTGCGTTGAAAATCGGCATCGACCCGAATCGAAGCCCGGTCAGAAACATCCCAGAGCACGGATGGATTCAGGACGGACAGCTCCTGATCGATTCCATCGCGGTGGGTGTCGGATTCGAAGTAGAGTCCGTTCAACCGCAAGGCGGTCTGATGCGGCTCGCTGTAGGCGCCCGCATCGATTCGGGCCGAGTAGGTTTCGTGGCTTCCGGCCCCGAGCCGAAGATCGGCAAAGTTTTCAGGCACCGGTGACTTGCGGACAAGATTCACGGTTCCCGCCAATGTGTTTGCGCCGAACAGATAGGATCCCGGCCCCTTCAGAATCTGCACCTGTCGCAGGTGGTGCATTGGATAGAACGTGGCCTCGGGCTCAAGGACTCCATCGACCAGAATCAACCCCCCATTCAGGCTGTCGATCCCACGCACGACGAAGAAGTCATGGATTCCATTCCCCGTTGCGACATTGATTCCGGCGGAGTTCTTGACCGCATCTTTCAGCGTTCGATTGCCCTGGCGGTCATTCAAGGAGGTGGAAATGCCGGTGGCGCTTATCGGCGCACGGGCAGGATCCAGTGAAATTCCCAACGTGTCATACAGGTCCGACGCCGTGACAACGAATTCGTCCAACTCGACAACATCGTCATCGACTTCCGGATCTTGAGGTCTCGCTCCGGTCGTACCCACCAGCAGGGCAACCAGACTCCAGAGAAATGTTTTTTTCACGAATGGGGATCTTGGTGAATCGATTGTCATGGAGATTTATTTTCTTCAAGGGCGTACAGTTTCGACTTGGTGGCGATATAGAGCACGCCGTTTGCGGCGGAAGGTGTTGTGTAAACGGTGGCGCCCATGGAGATTTCATCGAGGACTTGAAGATCCTTTCCATGCTTTACGATCAGGATGTCTCCATCCTCGTCGCCCACGTAGATATTCTCGCCCACGAGCATCGGGGATCCCCACACCGCGGCTTTCAAGTCGTGCCTCCAATGCTTCTTTCCGGTTTTGACGTCCAGGCAGTAGAGGTAGCCGGCAAGGTCGCAAATATACATGAGACCATCGGCAATACAGGCGGTGGACATGGTCCGGCCGAAATCGCTGCCTCCCAGGTGCCACTGTGCGTTCGATTTGGTCACGTCTCCGGACCCGGTAGCATCAATGGCGTAGAGATGGCCGAGCCCGGTGCCGTGCTCCGGATCCTGACCGAGTCCGATGTAGACGGTGTCACCCAGGATGACCGGGGTGGAGATGATGTTGTTCCGCGTTCCGTACCCGCCGAGTTCCCACACGGAGTCCTTCGGGTTTCCGTCGAATTTCCACAGCAACGCCCCTGTCTCCAGCGCAAGGGCATAGACCCAACCATCGCCGCCGGGAAAAATCGCCTGCCCCTTTCCGCGGACAACTCCGAAGCAGGGCGAAGACCACTGGCCGTGAAGAATCTGCTTCAGATCCGAAAATTCCCACACCAGCTCTCCGGTCGTTTTGTGAATGGCGAGAAAACTCGGCGCCATCGCCATCGGCAGATTGAGATGGCCCTCATCGACCCCGTTCCCGGACACCAGGATCACGAGGTCGCCCACCACAAGCGGCGACGACGTGGCCAGGTTGTGCGGAAAGACCCCGAGTTCTTCAATCATGTCGTAAGACCAGACGATGTCCGCTTTTTCTTTGCCCGGGTACTGCTCGTCCTGAAAACCATCGTTCTCCCCGTCGCCAAACCCTTCGGTATCCGCGCATACCAGTTCACAACGGTTGTTGACGTAATATAAACGGTCGCCCTCTACATGTACGGTCGAGCAGATCCCCTGCAAGGGCCAGTCATTCACGCGTCCGGCCGAAAGCTTGTCATGCACGGCCTGCCAGAGAAACTTTCCGTCGGACTCGCGGAAGCAGAGGATGTTGCCCTTATCGCCCTTGATGGACGCGTCCCGGAAGCCTTCGTTGTTGGTGCCCACATACACCTTGCCGTCGGAAATCACGGGATTCCCGTAACTCTGGGAACCGAGACCGGCCACCCACTTTACATTCTTGCCGGACTCGACGTCCCAGTTGGTGACGACATTCTTCTCTTTCGTATTCACCATGTTACGGCCGGGGTCCCCCCCCCAGGTAGTCCAGTCTGCGGCGGGAACAGATCGGGCCAAAGCCAGACCGACAAGCAGGAAACCGATCCGGCAATACCAGGTGCTGCGCATTGAACTACTCATTCTCGAATACCTCCACGTTGTCGAATAGAACTTCGGTCCCTTTTGACTTGCCGGTGATTGCCACGGAATAGGCATATAAGCCGGGACTGCCGCCGAGGTTCGGACTTGGATCTTTCATCGTCGCGTTCCAACTTTCAGGTTCCTTCTCGCCCTGGGGCCAGACTTTGCCCCTCACAATACCGACGCCATCTTCCACCTCCACGGAAAGCTTCGAGGTATACCACCGGTCCGTCTCCCATGGAAATTCTACATCGAGTTGAATACGCGGTATCGGCGCCCATGAAACAAGGCGGAGCTTGCGGGTGCGCTCGGAGGTACCCGTGAGAATGAGAAGATACCGGCTGTTGATCAAACCCATGTCCGGCAAAAAGCGTCCCTTTTTCGAAATCCCGAGAAGGTCCGCCTGCACGGTGTAGTTCGCCTCCAGCGGGGGCGTCATGTAACAACGGAGCCGTGCAAAGGGAGGCGAAGGCCGGTCCGCAAGCTTCCGCAGAACTTTCCCCCCTTCGTACTCTGTAACCTGGCACTTCAGCTTCGATGTGATGTAGCCGGGCGGCGGCATTCCCGCTTTCAGCGTTTCGAAATCCTCCCGGTAGGGAAGCGGCGGAATGATCCGGACCCTGGCGGACGCCGAAAGCTCACCGGTCGACGCGGTGATCACGCCGGCTTGCATCCTGTTCTCTTTCGCCGCGGTAAACGTTCCGTCCGCGGCCATCGAACCCTGGATGCCTTTCATCTCGAAAGTCGCGGAAACATCCCCTCCAATCCCTGCGTTGACGACCGAAAGAGACTGGGACTCCCCCGGTGAAAGCCAGAACTCAGCAGGTCGGAGAATGAGGTGATCGGACTCTCCGGTCATGACGGGTCCTCTCTCCTCTTGCGGGGCCGCCGAAGAACCGCCCCCGGCTGTTCCGCCCTTCCTGCCTATGCAATACAGGTCGGTCCTTGTCGGCAACAACACCTTGTTCCCGGCGATGGCGGGGGTGCCGAAAATCTCAATGGGCGATCCGCTCGGCTCGGAGAATCCGTCCTGGTCAAGCCGCTCGCATCCTGCCCGCGACGCGCGGAGAATCTGATAGGAACCACGTACCTCCCCAACATATACCTTTCCATCCCCATATGCGGGGGACCCTTTTGCTTCAGTGCCGTAATTGAAATCCCAGTGGTGCTCGCCGGTCTTCGCGTCGAAACAATGCAGATTGGCCGAATTATCGGGGACGAGAAGAATGTCTTCGTGAAAAATCGGAGAGGCGTATCCCGCGGGTAGTCCGTTCTTCTTCCACACTTCCTTCCCTGTGCGCGCATCGAGACACACCACGGCGCCCATCTCGGTGCTGTCGGTGTTTTCTTCACTGTGAGTCGCGTAGACATGGCCATCCCCATATACGATGGAACTATTAATGCCCCGTTTGCTCAGTTCGAATTGCCAGAGTCGTTCCCCGGTTCGAGGATCCATGGAGAACACGGTTCCGTCCGCCAACCCGCCGAGGAGAACGCGGCGGCCGTCCAGGGAAACCACCACCGGCACCGCGTACGTCGTATCAAGCGGCTTCCCGCTGGGCTCGGCCCAGTACACGACCTCCCCGGTCAGTTTGTCCATTGCAAGGTACCGATGCAGGCCCTTTCCGTGCGGCCCCCAGCCGCTGCTCAGAAAACTGATCAGGACCAGGTCCCCTTCCACCGTCGGTGTGTTCGTACGGCCGCCGTACCCGGAAATCCGCCCGAACTCTTCGGTAAGAGATCTGGACCAGAGAATCTTTCCGTCCGGGTCGAAACAGAAGAAGCGCCCCTGCACCCCGTGCGCATAGATGTTTCCGGTCTCAGGATCACCCGCGAGGTTGGCCCAGCCGACCCGATGGGCGACGATATCGGTCAGAAAAACGTTGAACCGATGTTCCCAGGCCGGCGCACCGGTTTCAAGGTCCAGCGCCATGACGCGCTCCTGCAAACGGCTTCCCTCGCCGGCCCGGTTGATCAGGTAAACGCGGCCATTCATTACCAGGGGGGATGACCGCGAACCGTAGGGTGCGTGCCAGAGAAGATTCTCACCGTCGGGCGACCAGGATTCGGGCAGGCTTCCGGAATCAAACACGCCATTTTGATCCTGTCCTCGCCAATGACCACTCTCACTCGCAACCGCGAATCCGATTGTCAGGATCAGAGCCGCCGGAACCGCAGCAACTTTCCTCTTCATCTTATTCCGTCTCCTTGTTTTGAAATGAGGTCAGCTTCTCCCGGATCTCCGCCGGAACCGGAATCGTCTTCACCGGCCCGTCTTCCGGAATCTCGCAGCATACGGTCGTGCAGATCCCGGTGGCACAAACGACTCCATCGTGCAGGAACTCGGCCGTCCAGGTAACCGAGGACTTTCCAATCTCTCGTATCGACAGCGACATGTCGAATACATCTTCGAATCGCAATGGACGAAAAAACTCGAAAGAGCATGATCTGCGCGGCCACGAAACATGACGGCCATTGATCCGCATTGACACCGACAACCCGACGGCTCTGAACAACTCGTGCTCCGCCGATTCCATCCATCGGGCGAACTCCGAGAAGTGAGCAAACCCCGCCATGTCCGTCTGGGCGAACTCAACGCTGCGCTTTGTCTTGAAGGAAGGCATCCCAAGTGAATTCGAACCGTAAAGTCACGTATAAAAACGTACCTGCTCAGGTCAACTGTTTGGCGCGAAACGTTTCGACCTCCCACGCTTCGATGAAGTTTCTTTGATCGTCCGTCAAATAGTCCACACCGCCGAATGCCCGGGCCAATTGTTGAATCTGGGCGCTGTCCCGTGCCAGGTCCAGGGCAAGTTCCGCCTTAACTTCCGTGGATCCCGCGCCAAAGACGCCATGCCGGTTGGAGAACACGCGCGGTTTGTATCCATGCTCCCCTTCGAACGCGGAGACGCCCTCGGCCGTGACTTCGCCCAGATAGGGAAAGGCGCGCGAATATACGACGGCATCCGGGACTATGGGACGTTCGGCAACGATAAAGGGCCGGTCGTGAAATACGAAGGCGGCCTCGTCACCGAGGCAGGCCCGGATCAAATCGCAGGTGTTCGAAATATCGTCCGCTGCGGCGGCCTCCTGGAACTGCAGATCCGTGGGAATACGGGCCGATTCGTACTCCTTCTTGAGCAGGGTGAGAATGCGATCGTACTCGTCCCGAATCTCCGCCGCGGAGTCTCCGCTGACGACCACGCCGTGATTATCGAGAAAGATCGTCATCGGGGTGCGGCCCTGCGCATGGACAAAGTCGGCGACCCGTTTCCGCAGATCCATGCAGAGCGTGAAGCCGGGATCGATGTAGGGCACCCACAGGGCTTCTGGAAAAAGGCGTGCCCCGGCTTCAGGCCCGTTCAGCGCACAGGTCATTCCGTTGGCGAGCACCGAATGGGTGTGAACCACGAATGTCTTGTCCAGAATGTCATGCATCGGCGACTCCACCGACGGACGCAGGTCCTGGCCGGGAACAACCGCCGCCAGCATGAGCTTCAGCACCGCCGCCTCCCGTTCGTGCGGATCGGACGGAATCTCCGCCGTATATACCGCGGCAAGCTCATTTCGATCCAGCGCGACGAACCGGTCCGGAGAGAGGCTGCCGAGGGTGGTGCCGGACGGCTTGATATAGAGCCGGTCTCCCACTTTCACCGAGGTATTTCCGCCGCCGCCCTTTACGAAGTCCGGTGTCCCGAATTCGTGGGAAAGATCGGTGATGATCTTCAATAAGTCCGTGGGTCTATCTTGCATAGTGAGGGGGACACTACACAGATCCGGGCGGCATCAAAAGACGATTTCGCTCTGCAACTGCCTCCCTCCGGCGATTACAATTCCCATGCCGGGGAGTAATTGCCCAAGTTGAGGTATTCCTGACATTCTGGGCTGACAGATTCATGGATATAGAAGAGATTACACTGGAATCCAGCCGGTTCTGGCTGCGGGGCTTCATTCGCCGCAAAACTCTCGAGCGGCTGCTTGCCGCGGGTTGCCTGCTTCTCGCCGGTGGCGCGCTGACCCTCCTCGCCTGGTCTCTTACGTTCAGCCTCGGCGACAGTTTCCAGCGCTGGACGGGACACCGGGACTGGATTTTTGTGATCCTGGCATCCCTCGTCGTCCTTCTCCTGTTTCGCAGGGCCTCCCGGAAAGATCCGGGAGACCTGGAGGGGCATTCGGTCAGCGGGGGAGCCGCGCTGGACAATGACGCAACCGGCACTGCGGCCTCGATTTCGCGAGGCTTGTCGATCAACCCGATAGCGCCGAGCACAGTGTTGGCCTTCGTGGTTATGATGGTCGACATCCTCGCGTTCGGACCCCGGCTCGTCCTGGAGGGGACCCGCACAATCCGCAAGTGCTCCACCTTGAGACGAATCGATGAAGAAGGATGTGCAGCAGTGCTTACGGTGCTGGCCACGGAAGGGAAGAGTCTGACCTACTCGGAGATCACACAATCCATCGACGGTCTTGATCCCGCGGTGATCTTTCCCCAGATGCCCGGCATCGATGGAGTCATCGAGTTGAAAAGGAAACCGCCCGGCTTGTCCCTGTCCGGCGAACTGCGCGATGCTCTTCTCGCAACCGGCCTCAGAATCAATGCTTCCTCGACACCGTAAAAGGCGGTCACTACAGTCTGCTTTTCACGAAAGGAGGAACTTACGATGGAAATCTTCGGCAACCTGTTAACCTTGGGGATGTTGATCCTGCTGCAGGCCGTTCTGGGATTCGACAACCTGCTCTATATCTCCCTGGAATCCAAACGGGCGCCGGCGGACAAACAGCAGATGGTCCGCCGCATGGGAATCGCACTCGCGGTGATCCTTCGCATCGTTCTGCTGTTCGTGCTGCTCAAGGTGATCGGCTATTTCCAGGAACCGTTCTGGTCGATCGAAAGCTCACGAATTGTCCAATTCAGTTTCACCGTCCACAGCATTATTGTGCTGCTCGGGGGCATCTTCATTCTCTACACCGCCACGAAAGAAATCATTCACATGCTGTCCCTGGAGGAGGACGAGAAGGGGGAGCGGAAGACGAAACCGGTGGGTGTAATCATCTTCTGGATCGTGGCAATGAACTTGGTTTTTTCATTCGACTCGATCCTCAGTGCCATCGCATTGACGGATAAGTTCTGGGTAATGGCGATCGCGATCCTGATCGGCGGCGCGCTGATGATCTGGCTCGCGGACAAGGTCTCCGCGTTTCTTCAGAAAAACCGGATGTACGAGGTCCTGGGCCTGTTCATCCTGTTCGTGGTGGGGATCATGCTGATCACGGAGGGCGGCCATCTCGCCCACCTGCATCTATTCGGCCACGAAATCACACCGATGACAAAAGCGAGTTTCTACTTTGTCATCGGCATCCTGGTCCTCACAGACATCGTGCAATCGCGGTACCACAAAAAGCTGATGCGGAAGAAAAATGCCGCGACAGCCGCGGCCTCTTGACAGGGCCTGTTCTCTCCTTATTATAAGGGCATCCTTTCTCAGGGGCGATTAGCTCAGCTGGCTAGAGCGCTGCCTTCACACGGCAGAGGTCACAGGTTCAAGTCCTGTATCGCCCACCATCTATCCAGCCATCCTCCAATATTTTCCGCGAATCAGTTTTCCCTGAGGAGAGACGATGGCGTTGACGTTCTACATTCAAACCAAGGACAGGGGCGGCAGTGAGGACAAGGCACACTTTGTGAGATACGGGGTGGACAACATCAGGCAAGGCCGATTGGCCATTTCGCAAGCCTTTCTGTCTGCTCTTGCGCAGGCTCTGGTCTTCCCTACAGCTTCGGATCCACAAGTAGGGCAGGGCTTGTCGTCTAGACCTGCCCCCGAGCCTGCAAAGAGAAAAGAAAGAGCCTGATGCGAACTTTTTTCCAGCACTTGCGTCTGTGTTACAGACGGCAAGTGCGCCAAGAACTCTCGGCCGCCTCCTTGCGCCTGATGGCGGGTTCCAGCTAAAGTAGAGGGACCAATCCACTTCTTTCTCTTCCCAGGCTCAGGGGCAGGTCTAAACGACAAGCCCTGCCCTACCAGCACACCGAAGCTGCTTACATTGCGCAGGCTGACATGTCGACTACTTACGGCGACGCGATCAGCACCCCGCCGTTCGCAGGAGCCCGATCGAAAATCTCACGAGAAGCGCCGGTGGGCCGATGCACGGACGTCACTGGACAAGCGGGCAGGGGCGTGCGTGAATGGTCCATGATGATAAGCTTACTCGTCTCCAAACGCCCGGGTCGTCCTCGAACCCCGCCCGCCGCTCGGCGACTCGTGGGGATTCGCATGCCGGCCATGTGCGCACTGGCCGCGGCACTGGCGAGCCCGGCATCCGCGAACGGACCGTTCCGGGTTCTACCATATCTGCAGAACCCGGGCGCCAATGCGATGACCGTGATGTGGTTTTCCGAGGCTGCGACAACCGGCGAGGTCACGTACGCGCAGGCTGGAAGCTGGACCCACCTGCCGGCCGCTCCGGTGTTGGCTTCGGAACTGGACTACCATTCCTCCGAGTGGTCTCACTTCCCTGGAGGGGTGCCGCCGAGCCTCCCCTACGCCCACCAGGTCCGGCTGACCGGCCTGACGCCCGGGACATTGTACTCCTACATCGTAACCCAGGACGGCGTCTCCGTTACCAACGAGTTCCGCTCGCCCCCGTCTGCCGAAGGGGCCGTGCGGTTCATTGCTTACGGTGACTGTGAAACCGAACCTGAATCCACCGGCGCCCACACGGCATGGCCGGAACCCGGAGGCAGTGCGACCCGCCCCTACCTGGTGGACCAGACCCAGGGATACGCGGAGAATCTCAAGGTCATGGCGGGCCGGAACCCCGACTTCATTCTCATTGCCGGCGACCTCACCGAGGCGGGAGGCGAGCAGCGGGACTGGGACGAGTTCTGGCGGCACAACGCCGGTGCGCTCAATGACCCGGCGGGTGGATTCCCCATTCTCCCGGCGCCCGGCAACCACGAGTACTTCGGCGGGACTCGCGGAAGCTACGGTCAGCCGGCCTCCGAGCAGAGCATGGCAAAATATCTCACGTATTTCGAACTGCCGTCCAACGGGGCCTCGAACCCCGCCCACGATCAGCGGTACTACCGCGTGGATTACGGGCCGGTGACGATCATCATGCTGGACACCTGCAACGGCGACGACGCCGTGCCCGCGAATGACAGCAGCTTCCACCTCAGCAGCGCAACCGGATCCATGGCCCCGGACTTCAATCCGGGATCCCCGCTCTATTCGTGGCTGGAAACGCAGCTCGCCTCCGCCCAGGCCAACAGCCGTTTCACGTTCGTGGGCTTTCACCATACGCCGTATTCAGTGGGACCGCACGGCGCCGCCGGCGAAAGCCAGTCCGGGGTGCCCCTGCGGGTGCTTACGCCCCTGTTTCTTCAGTACGGGGTGGACGCGGTGCTGGCCGGCCACGACGAGATGTACGAGCACTCTGCCATTCCCGGCAACGAACTACTTCCGGGTGGGTCCAGCCGGCCCTACACCATGCAGGTCTACGACGTCGGAATCGGCGGCGACGGGCTGCGCGCGCCGGTAGCGGCGCTGACCAACGACATGCAGGTCTTTCTCGCCCACGACGACGCGCCCGAGAACTGGCAGGGCGATATTCTCCTGGAGGGCGGAAAGCACTACGGTCACCTCGAAGTTAACGTCAGTATCAATGCGGGCGGCCACTGGGATGCTGTCCTCACGCCCGTCTATGTCCTTCCCATCCTGAACGCCGGCGGGAGCGTCATCAATTTTGAGCGCCGCGTGTACGCCGATGAAATCGTGCTCCGTGCGCTTCCCATCGATCCCGACGGGAATGTGGACGGCGATCAAGTCAGCTTCGGCCCACCTGCGGCTGCACGAACGGGAGCGCGGCTTCGCTGTCCGGGCACAGAAAATCCAGATCACAGCCCCGGTCGGCCTGCAGCACGTGATCGATGAAGAGCCGCATGTAGCCCCGGAAATGCGTCGACGCGGGTGGAGTCCATTGCGCCAGTCGCCTTTCGATCTCGGCATCCGGGAGCATGAGTTCGAGCTTTCGCTCGTTGACGCTCAGACGAATCCTGTCACCCGTTTGTACGATTGCCAGGGGACCGCCGGCCGCGGATTCCGGCGCCACGTGAAGGACGACCGTGCCGTAACTGGTGCCACTCATGCGGGCATCGCTGATGCGCACGACATCACGTACGCCGGCCTGCAACAGCTTCCGGGGAATCGGCAACGATCCCCACTCCGGCATGCCGGGCGCACCCCGCGGTCCGGTATTGCGCATCAGCAGCACCGTGTCCGGGGTAACATCAAGGTCGTCACGGTCCATCCCGGCGAGCATTTCTTCGTAACTCTCGAAGACAAGCGCCGGACCGGTGTGCTCGAGCAGATTCTTGTCGGCGGCCGAGACCTTGAGCACGGCGCCGGCCGGGGCAAGATTCCCGGTCAGAATCGCCAACGCGCCGGTCGCCTGGATCGGGTCGTCGGCGCTCTTGATCACCTCCCGGTTGAAGCAGGCCGCCGACGCGAGACTTTCCGCCAGGGCCCCGCCGGCGACGGTGCGGCAGTCCGTGTGCAGTTGCGGCTCAATCTCCTTCATGACCGCCGGCACCCCACCTGCGCGGTGTAAATCCTCCAGTAAATATTTTCCGGATGGTTTGAGATTCACCAGCACCGGGGTGGTCAGCGCCAAATCGTCGAACAGCGACAACGGCAGATGGATGCCGCGGCGTCCCGCAATGGCGATCAGGTGAAGTACCGCGTTGGTCGAACCGCCGATCGCATGGAGCACCCGAATGGCATTCTCGAACGCGTCGCGCGTAAGCAAATCACTCGGCCGCAGATCCTCCCGGACCTGGTCGACGATGCGGCGCCCGCAGTTTTCCGCGGCGATTCGTCGCCGGGTGTCGTTGGCAGGAAGGGTCGAGGTGCCGGCGGGCATCATGCCCAGGACCTCCGACATGGCCGTCATGGTCGAGGAAGAACCCATTTCGTTGCAGGCGCCATAGGAGCAGGAGATACAGTGCTCGAGCTGCTCCCATTCATCGTCCGTGAGTTTGCCGCTACGGTAGTCGTCCCAGTGCCGCCACATGTCGGTCCCCGAGCTTACGGGCTCGCCGCGCCAGGTTCCCGCCGCCTTGGGGCCGGCGGAGAGTTGTATCGAGGGGATGTCGCAGCTTGCCGCGGCCATGAGCTGGGCCGGCGTGGTTTTGTCGCAGCCGCACAGCAGGACCAGGCCATCGATCGGATAGGCGCGGACCGTCTCCTCGATCTCCATCGAAACCAGGTTGCGATAGAGCAGGTCCGACGGTTTCAGCAGCTCGGCCCCGAGGGGCATGGTCCCAAACTCGAGAGGGATGCCGCCGGACTCGATGACGCCGCGCTTCACGATCGGCGCCAATTCGTCCAGACCGATCTCGCAGTTGTTCAATTCGCTCGCCGGGTTGCAGATTCCTATGATCGGTTTGCCGGCGCTCTGCCTGGGGTCATAGCCGAGAGTCGAAAGGACACTTCGATGACGCAGTCCCATCTCGTCCCGGCGTTTGAACCACTCGTCGCTGCGTAAAGTCATCTTGGATCCCCTTTCAGGTCGGCCCGTGACTTGGGTCAGATTTTTCGAGCTGTGAGAGTCGAATTTGGTTTCAGGTGTCAGGTTTCGGGTTTCAGGGCGGAAGTCCTTGTCTGCCAGCATGTTGTCCCTCCTGAAACCTGAAACTTGAACTCTCAAACAAGCCGGGGCCCCGGCTTGTTTGAGAGTACCTTAGAAAAGGGCCTTTGTCGCGAGCTTTGTCGTGAACTTCGTCGATCCCGTTTTCGACAAAGCTCGCGACAAAGTTCACGACAAAGATGGGGACTCTCATATCTGGAAAACCCTGAGGACGTGTAGCGCACCCAAAGGCCGGCTTGTTTGAGAGACCAGCGAAATCGGTTGTCCGATCTCTCATTCCACTGGACTGAAAACCTGAATCCCGAAACCTGAACTCTCAAACAAGTCGCTCCGGGTACATCGAGGCTTCGATCACGTATGCGTTGAGCAGTGAGCCGGCCGCCCCACGTGTGCGTCCACAGCCCCTGTCCTACCATCAATCAGTAGGGCAGGGGCTGTGGACCTGCCCATGAGGCTGAAGGGAGGAAGGATTGAGCAAGCGTGGACTCTCCGCCCATCCTTGCGCTGTTTTTCCTCCTCCCTGCCGCCGGACAGGTGCGC
>Ga0315336_1001262_pt1 | contig 52229 bp, 49 predicted proteins | sample ASW5metaG_FD_204512 | JGI IMG/M metagenome (GOLD analysis project Ga0315336, IMG submission 204512) | Ammonia-oxidizing marine archaeal communities from Monterey Bay, California, United States - ASW #5 | ecosystem: Environmental > Aquatic > Marine > Intertidal zone | place: USA: California...
GGCGCCGGCCGGGCCGCCACCGACCACCAGCACGTCGAAGGCGTCCTTGGCCTTGAGCTTCTCGGCATCACGGGCGCTGGAGCCGGTGTCGAGCTTGGCGAGGATCTCTTCCTCGCTCATGCGGCCCTGGGTGAACAGCTCGCCGTTGAGGTAGATGCTCGGCACCGACATGATCTGGCGGGCTTCGACTTCATCCTGGAACAGCGCGCCGTCGATGGCGACGTGCTTGATGTTCGGGTTGAGCACGGCCATCAGGTTCAGCGCCTGGACCACGTCCGGGCAGTTCTGGCAGGACAGCGAGAAGTAGGTTTCGAAGCGGTAGTCGCCCTCCAGCGCCTTGATCTGTTCGATCACCTCCGGCGCGGTCTTCGACGGATGGCCACCGACCTGCAGCAGGGCCAGCACCAGCGAGGTGAATTCGTGGCCCATGGGGATGCCGGCGAAGCGCAGGCTGATATTGCCGCCGATGCGGTTGAGGGCGAACGAGGGCTTGCGCGCATCGTCGCCGTCGGTCTTGAGGGTGATCTTGTCGCTGAGGCCGGCGATGTCCTGCAGCAGGCTCAGCAGCTCCCGGGATTTCTCGCCGTCATCGAGGGAGGCGACGATCTCGAAGGGCTGGGTGACCTTCTCCAGGTAGGCTTTCAACTGGGTCTTGAGATTGGTGTCCAACATTGGCGACTTACCCCATCAAAGTATGTTGGCCCTGAGGGCTCTAAGTGAATGACTCGAATGGACAAACTCTACCTGGCTGTAGGGTCATTACGAAATTGATTAAAACAGTCGTGACGATTCAATCTGCCTATCTGAAAAAAGGAAACCCCAGCCAGGACCGGGGTTTTCTTCGTAGCATCACGCGGGTTTACAAGCGCATCAGAAGTCCAGATTCGAGACTGCCAAGGCGTTGGATTCGATGAATTCCCGGCGCGGTTCCACCGCATCGCCCATCAGTGTATTGAAGATCTGGTCGGCGGCGATGGCATCCTCGATCGTCACCTTGAGCATACGGCGCACGTTCGGGTCCATGGTAGTTTCCCACAGCTGGTCCGGGTTCATCTCGCCCAGCCCCTTGTAGCGCTGCACGCTATGACGGCGGGTGCCTTCGGTCATCAGCCAGTCGAGCGCTTCCTTGAAGCTGGCCACGGGCTTCTTGCGTTCGCCACGCTGCACGTAGGCGCTGTCCTCGAGCAGGCTGTTGAGCTTCTCGCCCAGCGCGGTGACGGTGCGGTAGTCGTTGCTGGCGAAGAAATCACGGTTGAAGGTGATGTAGCTGGCCAGCCCGTGGGAGCTGATCTCCACCTCGGGCAGCCACAGGTGCCGCTCCTTGTCCTCACGCAGGCTGGCCTTGTAGACCAGTCCGGAACGTTCGATGCCCTTGAGCAACGCGCTGTACTGCTCCAGCCAGGCCTGCATCGCGGCCTGGTCGGCCAGTTGCTCGACGGACACCCGCGGCAGGTAGATGAAGTGCTCGGTCAGCTCCTGCGGATACAGGCGCGACAGACGCTGCAGGGTTTTCATCACCGTGCGGTAGTCGTTGACCAGTTTTTCCAGCGCCTCGCCGGCCAGGCCGGGGGCGTCTTCGTTGACGTGCAAGCTGGCGTCTTCCAGGGCCGACTGGGTGAGGTATTCCTCCATCGCCTCGTCGTCCTTGATGTACTGCTCCTGCTTGCCGCGCTTGACCTTGTACAGCGGCGGTTGCGCGATATACACGTAGCCTCGTTCGATCAACTCGGGCAGCTGGCGGAAGAAGAAGGTCAGCAGCAGGGTACGGATGTGCGAACCGTCGACGTCAGCATCGGTCATGATGATGATGTTGTGATAACGCAACTTGTCGATGTTGTACTCCTCGCGGCCGATACCGCAGCCCAGCGCGGTGATCAGCGTGCCGACCTCCTGGGAGGACAGCATCTTGTCGAAGCGCGCCTTCTCGACATTGAGGATCTTGCCCTTGAGCGGCAGGATCGCCTGGGTCTTGCGGTTACGGCCCTGCTTGGCCGAGCCACCCGCGGAATCACCCTCCACGATGTACAGTTCGGACAGCGCAGGATCCTTCTCCTGGCAGTCGGCGAGCTTGCCCGGCAGACCGGCGATGTCCAGCGCGCCCTTGCGACGGGTCATTTCCCGCGCCTTGCGCGCGGCCTCACGGGCGCGGGCGGCGTCGATCATCTTACCGACCACGGCCTTGGCTTCGTTGGGATGCTCGAGCAGGAAGTCGGCGAAGTACTTGCCCATCTCCTGTTCCACCGCGGTCTTCACCTCGGAAGAAACCAGCTTGTCCTTGGTCTGCGAGCTGAATTTGGGGTCCGGCACCTTGACCGAGATGATCGCGGTCAGGCCTTCGCGGGCATCGTCACCGGTGGTGGAAATCTTGTGCTTCTTCGCCAGACCTTCCTGCTCGATGTAGTTGTTCAGGTTACGCGTCAGCGCAGAGCGAAAACCGGCCAAATGGGTGCCGCCGTCACGCTGGGGGATGTTGTTGGTGAAGCAGAGGATGTTCTCGTTGAAACTGTCGTTCCACTGCAACGCGACTTCGACGCCAACGCCATCGTCACGCTGGATGTTGAAGTGGAACACCTGGTTGACCGCAGTCTTATTGGTGTTCAGGTAGGCGACGAAAGCACTCAGACCGCCTTCGTACTTGAACAGCTCTTCCTTGGCGGTACGTTCGTCACGCAGGAAAATGCCGACGCCCGAGTTGAGGAACGACAACTCACGTAGGCGCTTGGCCAGAATGTCCCAGCTGAAATGAATGTTCTGGAAGGTCTCGGCAGACGGCTTGAAATGAATCTGCGTGCCCGAAGTATCGGTTTCGCCAACTGGGGCGAGGGGTGCCTGAGGTACGCCGTGGCGATAGAGCTGTTCCCAGACCTTGCCTTCGCGGCGGATGGTCAACATCAACTCTTCGGACAATGCGTTGACCACTGAAACCCCTACGCCGTGCAAACCGCCGGAGACCTTGTAGGAATTGTCGTCGAACTTACCGCCGGCGTGCAGCACGGTCATGATGACTTCTGCAGCCGAAACACCTTCTTCATGAATATCCACCGGGATGCCACGGCCGTTGTCGCGGACACTGATGGACTCATCCGTATGAATGGTGATGGAGATTTCACTGCAGTGGCCGGCCAGCGCTTCATCGATCGAGTTATCGACGACTTCGAAGACCATGTGATGCAGGCCGGTACCGTCGTCGGTGTCGCCGATATACATGCCGGGTCGCTTGCGCACTGCATCGAGGCCTTTAAGTACCTTGATGCTTGACGAGTCGTACGTATGGTTTTCGCTCATGCCTTCACTCCCGAGGGGCCGTGGACGTGGGTGATTTGCCCATGTTCCACGTGAAACATTGAGACTGGCGTCTGTTCATGCCAGCCTTCTTGCAAAACAGTTGAATCGACACAGGTGATAAAAACCTGACAGTTAAGTTGCTCAAGCAACTTGCACAGCGCAAGCCGATGCTGCGCATCCAATTCGGACGGCAGATCGTCGACCAGATAGATGCATTGACCGCGCTTCGCTTCGCTGACCAGATGGCCCTGAGCAATGCGCAATGCACACACCACCAACTTCTGCTGGCCGCGAGAGAGCACTTCAGCCGCATTGTGGTTACCGGCCTTCAATCGCAGATCCGCTCGCTGCGGGCCGGCTTGGGTATGCCCTAACGATCTATCTCTTTCCAACGAGGACGCCAGCACATCAGCCAAGGATCGGTCCTTATCCCATCCTCGGTAGTAACTCAGCTTCAAGCCGTCCTGGTCGAGCAGGGCGGCCAGCGTCGACTCGAACACTGGCTTCAAGGCCTGAATATAGGCTCGCCGATATCCGTCAATCTCATCGCTGGCCAGCGTCAACTCTCGGCTCCAGGCGGCGTCTGAAGCGCCGTCCAGTGTACCATGCCGCAGCCACGAGTTCCGTTGTCGGAGGGCCTGCTGCATGCGCTGCCAAGCCGGCATGAAACGATGTTCCACGTGGAACACGCCCCAATCGAGAAACTGCCTGCGCAACTTGGGGGCGCCTTCGAGCAAACGAAAGCTATCGGGATTGATAAGCTGCAAAGGCAGCGTATCGGCAAGTTCCGCGGCCGACCTGACCCCTTGCCCATCGATACGAATTCTGACGTCGCCGTTACGGTCTCGTGAAACACCCAATGCACGACTGTGTTGATCCGGCAGATCGACCTGACCAAAGATAGTGCAAGCCGGCTGTTCGTAAGTGATGACCGGATTCAGCCGAATGCTGCGAAACGAACGCGCCAGACCCAACAGGTGGATGGCTTCGAGCAGGCTGGTTTTGCCGCTGCCGTTATCGCCGAAGAGGATGTTGATGCGAGGGGAGGGAGACAACGTCACCGGGTGCAGATTGCGAACCCCGGTGACGGAAAGACGGCTGAGGGACATTAAGTTGTTTTACAGACGCATCGGCATCACGACATAGGCGGAGTCGTCGTTGTCGAATTCCTGAACCAGAGCGCTGCTGTTCGCATCAGACAGAATCAGACGCACCTGCTCGGTGGTCATCACGCCAAGCACATCGAGCAGATAACTGACGTTAAAACCGATCTCCAGCGAACCACCGTTATAGTCGACCGCAACCTCTTCCTCAGCCTCTTCCTGCTCAGGGTTGTTCGCCTGAATCTTCAGCAGCCCACTTTCCAGCTGCAGACGAATGCCACGGTACTTTTCGTTAGACAGAATCGCCGTGCGGCTGAATGCTTCACGCAGTAGCTGACGATCCCCCACCACCAGCTTGTCGCCGCCACGCGGTAATACGCGCTCGTAGTCAGGGAACTTGCCGTCCACCAGCTTCGAAGTGAAGGTGAACTCGCCGGTGGTAGCGCGAATGTGATGCTGGCCCAGAACGATGCTGACCTCGGCGTCCTGATCGTTGAGCAGACGCGCCAGTTCGAGGATACCCTTGCGCGGCACAATGACCTGGTGCCGGTCGGGTTGCTCGATTCCCGCCTGCATCGAGCACATCGCCAGACGATGGCCGTCCGTTGCAACTGCGCGCAGCATGCCGCTGGAAACTTCGATGAGCATACCGTTGAGGTAATAACGCACGTCCTGCTGCGCCATGGCGAAGCTGCTGCGTTCGATCAGCTTACGCAGCTTGCCCTGTTCGACGGTGAATGAAAGCGAACCAGGGCCTTCTTCAACCGTAGGGAAGTCGTTGGCCGGAAGTGTAGAAAGCGTGAAACGGCTGCGCCCGGACTTGATGACAACCTTCTGATCATCGAGCCGGATATTGATCAGCGCGTCGCTCGGCAAGCTCTTGCAAATGTCCATGAGCTTGCGCGCTGGAACCGTGATTTCACCCGGCTCGGCTGCGTCTTCCAACGCAACGCGGCCAACCAGCTCGACTTCGAGATCGGTACCGGTCAGCGACAATTGCTGTCCTTGCACCACAAGCAATACGTTGGACAGCACCGGCAAGGTCTGACGGCGCTCTACGACGCCAGCAACCAGCTGCAGGGGTTTCAACAGGGCTTCGCGCTGAATGGAGAAATGCATGGTCTGGTCCCTTGCCTATAGATTAGGTCGCACTCAGGTTGTCAAAGTTCGCAGCAAATTCTTGTAATCTTCACGGATATCCGCGTCAGTTTCCCGTAGTTCGGCGATCTTACGGCAAGCGTGGAGAACCGTGGTGTGATCCCGCCCACCGAACGCATCGCCGATTTCCGGCAGGCTGTGGTTGGTCAGTTCCTTGGACAAGGCCATGGCCACCTGCCGCGGACGGGCGACCGATCGCGACCGCCGCTTCGACAGCAGATCGGAAATCTTGATCTTGTAATACTCAGCCACGGTGCGCTGGATATTGTCGACGCTGACCAGTTTATCCTGCAACGCCAGCAAGTCCTTCAGCGATTCACGAATCAGTTCGATGGTGATATCGCGCCCCATGAAGTGCGCATGGGCGATGACGCGCTTCAGCGCACCCTCGAGCTCACGTACGTTCGAACGAATTCGCTGGGCGATGAAGAAAGCCGCATCGTGGGGCAGGTCAACCTTCGCCTGGTCCGCCTTCTTCATCAGGATCGCTACGCGAGTCTCGAGCTCGGGCGGCTCGACGGCAACGGTGAGCCCCCAGCCAAAACGCGACTTCAGACGCTCCTCGAGGCCATCGATTTCCTTCGGATAGCGGTCACTGGTGAGGATGACCTGCTGACCACCTTCGAGCAACGCGTTGAAGGTGTGAAAGAACTCCTCCTGCGAGCGCTCCTTCTTGGCGAAGAACTGGATGTCGTCGATCAGCAGCGCGTCCACCGAGCGGTAGAAGCGCTTGAATTCATTGATGGCATTGAGCTGCAGCGCCTTGACCATATCGGCGACGAAGCGCTCGGAGTGCAGGTAGACCACCTTGGCGTTGGGGTTCTTCTTCAGCAGGTGATTGCCCACCGCATGCATCAGGTGGGTCTTGCCGAGGCCGACGCCGCCATAGAGGAACAACGGGTTGTAGCCGTGCTTGGGATTGTCGGCCACCTGCCAGGCTGCGGCTCGCGCCAACTGGTTGGATTTGCCCTCGACGAAATTCTCGAAGGTAAAGGTCCGATTGAGGTAGCTGGTGTGCTTGAGGCCACCCTCCACCTGCACGGCACGCTCGACACGCGGCTGTTCGGGTTCACTGGTGTCTGCCGACAACGGCTCGAAGCGTGGGGCCTGCGGCTGCACGAGAGGCGCAGGGGCGCTTATAGCCGGTGGCTGCGGCTGGGCCCGCGCAGCTGCAGCAGAAGGCAGTGCGGCGGATGAGGTTCGTTTACTGCCTATAAGGAGAGAAAGCGCCGGAGCTAGTCCGCTGGAGCGCTCCGACAGCAGTTCGAGCAAACGAGAGAGGTACTTTTCATTGACCCAGTCAAGCACGAAGCGGTTGGGCGCATAGACGCGCAATTCATCATCGTCGCCTTCCACCTGTAGCGGGCGAATCCATGTGTTGAATTGCTGAGCAGGCAGTTCATCGCGCAAAAGCTCAACACACTGCTGCCAAAGTTCCACCGACACGGAAGCTCCTATCGACTCAGTCGAGGTAAGACGGCGGCCATTGTAGCGACGCCACCGCTGGTTATCCACAACAAACCGGGATGGCTGGACGAACAACCACCAACGCCTGTTAACCGTCGATTCGATAGGAAAATTTTTCTGCCAAAGGCTGTTGATAAACGTCGCTGAGGGCAGTGATCAAGCCTGTTCAAAAACCGTGCTTAACAAGATCTGTGGATATCTCACTGTTTAATCCCCAGCTTGCTCAGAACCTCTGCACGGGCAGAACACGGCTTCCACACCTGGTTCAGATTCGCTGAAACACTTGTAAAACCTGGCCTGTAGCCATCTATCCACAGAAAGCACGCTGCACATATATAAGCATTACATCTTAAGAGCTTATATTTCTTTCTCTTTTATTTTTTCAGCCATACAGCGCTGGTTGGAAATTGACCTGGCCCGACAGCTTCTCTACAATCGCCGGTCTCTTAAAAGGGGGCCATTCCGGCCCGCAATGAATCACCAGGTAAACGCACCATGAAACGCACTTTCCAGCCCAGCACCATCAAGCGCGCTCGTACTCACGGCTTCCGTGCCCGTATGGCCACCAAGAACGGTCGTCAGGTTCTGTCGCGTCGTCGCGCCAAAGGCCGCAAGCGTCTGACCGTCTGATATCGGAACAGGTAGTGAGTCGGGGCTTCGGCCGGGAAAAGCGACTGCTGACTCCCCGCCAATTCAAGGCAGTCTTCGACTCCCCTTCCGGTAAGGTGCCTGGCAGGAACGTCCTGCTGCTGGCACGTGAGAACGATCTGCAACACCCCCGCCTTGGGCTAGTGATCGGCAAGAAAAGCGTCAAGCTTTCGGTCGAACGTAACCGCATCAAGCGGCAGATACGTGAGACCTTTCGCCATCACCAGTCGGATCTGGTGGGCTGGGACATCGTGATCGTCGCCCGCAAGGGATTGGCTGATCTGGACAATCCCGAACTGGCGAAGCAATTCGCCAAGCTCTGGAAGCGACTGTCACGCAGTCCATCCAAGACCGCCGTCGAACCTGGAGCCGCCAACAGCACCCATGCGTAAATTGGCCATCGCTTCGATCAGAGTCTACCAGTACGCCATCAGTCCGATGATGGCCAGTCACTGCCGTTTCTATCCAAGCTGCTCCTGCTATGCACTCGAGGCCATCGAAACTCATGGCCTGTTGCATGGTGGCTGGCTGAGCCTGCGCAGGTTAGGGCGCTGCCATCCGTGGAACCCCGGCGGCTACGATCCCGTGCCTTCCCATAACACCTCCAATTCATCTCCGATGGCCGAGTAACCATGGATATCAAACGCTCGATACTGCTCGTCGCATTAGCAGTCGTTGCCTACCTGATGGTTCTTCAATGGAATCAGGACTACGGTCAGGCAGCCCTACCGACCGAAACCGCGCAAAGCCAGCCGGGCGCACCGGCTCTTCCGGATAGCCCGGCCGCCAACAGTGAAGGCACCGCTGGCGACGTGCCCGCGGTTGCCGGCCAGCAGCAAGCCAGCGCTCTGCCGGCTAACGCGCCGAGCAGCCAGCTGATTCGTGTGCGCAGCGACGTGCTGGATGTGGCCATCGATCCGCGCGGCGGCGACATCGTCGAACTGCATCTGCCGCAGTACCCGCGTCGGCAGGATCGTCCCGATGTGCCGTTCCAGCTGTTCGAGCGCAGCGGCGAGCGTGTCTACGAGGCACAGAGCGGCCTGATCGGCGACGGCCCGGACAAGGCGAGCGGTCGTCCTCAATACAGCAGCGAGAAAAGCGAATACCAGCTGGCCGAAGGTCAGGACCAGGTGGTCGTCGATCTGAAATACAGCGCCGATGGTGTCAACTACATCAAGCGTTTCACCCTCGAGCGCGGCAACTATGCGCTCAAGGTGAACTACCTGATCGACAACCAGAGCGCTCAACCCTGGACCGGTTACCTGTTCGGCCAGCTCAAGCGCGACAACAGCGGTGACCCGTCCTCGAGCACCGCCACCGGCACCGCTACCTATCTTGGCGCTGCGCTGTGGACCAAGGACGAGCCGTATCGCAAGGTCTCCATGGGTGACATGGATGAAAGCAATCTGCGTGAAAGCGTGCAGGGTGGCTGGATCGCCTGGCTGCAGCATTATTTCGTCACCGCCTGGATTCCTCAGCCGGGCGATACCAACCAGGTACAGACGCGCAAGGACAGCCAGGGCAACTACATCATCGGCTTTACCGGCCCAGCCGTCAGCGTACCGGCCGGCGCACAGGGCGAGACCGGCGCCACGCTGTATGCCGGACCGAAGAGCCAGGACAAGCTGGAAGAACTGTCGCCCGGTCTACGCCTGACCGTCGACTATGGGATCCTCTGGTTCATCGCTCAGCCGATCTTCTGGCTGCTGGAGAACATCCATGCACTGCTGGGCAACTGGGGCTGGTCGATCATCGTTCTGACCATCATCATCAAGCTCGCTTTCTTCCCGCTCTCCGCGGCGAGCTATCGGTCGATGGCGCGAATGCGCGCAGTGTCGCCGAAGATGCAGGCGCTCAAGGAACAGCATGGCGACGACCGCCAGAAGATGTCTCAGGCGATGATGGAGCTGTACAAGAAGGAAAAGATCAATCCGCTGGGCGGCTGTCTGCCGATTCTGGTGCAGATGCCGGTGTTCCTGGCCCTGTACTGGGTGCTGCTGGAAAGCGTCGAGATGCGCCAGGCGCCGTGGATGTTCTGGATCACCGACCTGTCGATCAAGGATCCGTTCTTCATCCTGCCGATCATCATGGGCATAACCATGTTCATCCAGCAGCAGCTCAACCCGACACCGCCGGATCCGATGCAGGCGCGAGTGATGAAGCTGCTGCCGGTGATCTTCACCTTCTTCTTCCTCTGGTTCCCTGCCGGTCTGGTGCTGTACTGGGTGGTCAACAACGTCCTGTCCATCGCTCAGCAGTGGTACATTACCCGCAAGATCGAGGCCGCGGCGAAGCCCGTCTGACGCCTCAACCGCCAATGCACAACGCCCCTTGATTGGGGCGTTGTGCTATCTGCCATCCAGAAAGGAGGCCGCATGAATCCAGTTCGCGACACCATTGCCGCCGTCGCTACCGCCCCGGGACGCGGAGGAGTCGGCATCGTTCGGGTGTCAGGGCCGCGGGCCAAGGCCATCGCCATTACCCTGACCGGTCGTGAGCCGACGCCGCGGTATGCACATTACGGTGCGTTTCACGCAGACGACGGCGAGGTGATCGACGAAGGCCTGTTGCTGTTTTTTCCAGGTCCGCATTCATTCACCGGTGAAGACGTACTCGAACTTCAGGGGCATGGTGGCCCGGTCGTTCTGGATATGCTGCTGCTGCGCTGTATCGAGCTCGGCGTGCGCCTGGCTCGACCAGGAGAATTCAGCGAACGCGCATTCCTCAACGACAAACTCGATCTGGCCCAGGCCGAGGCGATCGCCGATCTTATCGAAGCCAGTTCGGCGCAGGCCGCGCGCAATGCGGTGCGTTCTCTACAGGGCGAATTCTCTCGCCGCGTGCATCAGCTGACCGAAAAGTTGATTCAGCTACGTATCTATGTCGAAGCGGCGATCGATTTTCCCGAAGAGGAAATCGACTTCCTTGCCGATGGGCATGTTCTGGCACAACTGAATGCCGTGAAGACCGAGTTATCCACAGTGCTGCGCGAAGCCGGACAGGGCGCCCTGCTGCGCGACGGAATGACCGTGGTGATCGCAGGGCGCCCCAACGCCGGCAAGTCCAGTCTGCTCAACGCACTGGCGGGCCGTGAGGCCGCCATCGTCACCGATATCGCCGGTACCACCCGGGATGTCCTGCGCGAACACATCCTGATCGACGGCATGCCGCTGCATGTGGTCGATACCGCAGGCCTGCGCGACACCGAAGACCAGGTGGAGCGCATCGGTGTGCAGCGCGCGCTCAGCGCCATCGGCGAAGCGGACAGGGTGCTATTGATGGTCGATGCCAGTGCGCCTGAGGCGCAGGACCCACTGGCCCTGTGGCCGGAGTTTCTCGAGTCCAGTCCCGCGCCGAACCGGGTGACGCTGATTCGCAACAAAGCCGACCTCAGCGGTGAGCCGATCTCGATTCGCTTTGACGAGAACGGACAAGCGACACTGAGCCTTTGTGCACGATCCGGCGAAGGTATCGAGTTGCTGCGCGAACACCTCAAGCAGTGCATGGGATACGAACAAACCTCTGAAAGCAGTTTCAGCGCCCGCCGCCGCCATCTGGACGCATTGCGTCTGGCCGATCAGTACCTGCAGCATGGCCATGCCCAGCTGACGCTGGCCGGCGCCGGCGAGTTGCTGGCCGAGGATCTGCGCCAGGCACAACAGGCGCTTGGCGAGATCACGGGTGCGTTCAGCTCGGACGACCTGCTCGGGCGAATCTTCTCGAGCTTCTGCATCGGCAAATGACATGCACAGGGCGCTAACCGCGCCCGCCCCCTCCATCACAACGCATAGCGCCACGCAGAAGAACTCGTGACGCAGGCATTCGGCTGCCCATTTCTCCTGTCATGAGTCCTGTGGAAAAAGCCGCCTGAGGGCAGTAGAAAACTCATGACAGAAGCTGGTGAAAAACCGCCCTGTGCATAAGCTTCACTTTAATCCACAGGATGCAGACGGTATCCACACCGTTAACGCCCAACCGAAGCACAGCTTTATCCTTCGCTACAGAGTAGACATGACAAGGGATACAAGCGGTTATCCACAGAAAATCGCTTCACCATTCATAAACACATAAATAAGCTTCTTATATATTTCTTCTCTATTTCTATGTTTATCCACCGACTTGTCTCCGCCCGATGGTTGGTCATTTTTTGCTCAGAGCCCTTCTTTAGCTCCGGCTAAATCCCTATACTTCGCGGCTTCCCGAATTTCCCATCTGAACAGGCACGAGGTGCATGGTGGACTTCCCTTCCCGTTTTGACGTGATCGTTATCGGTGGCGGCCATGCTGGCACCGAAGCTGCGCTGGCAGCGGCACGCATGGGCGTGAAGACCCTGCTGCTCAGCCACAATGTGGAAACCCTCGGCCAGATGAGCTGCAACCCGGCTATCGGCGGCATCGGCAAGAGTCATCTGGTCAAGGAAATCGACGCCCTGGGTGGGGCCATGGCAATGGCTACGGACAAGGGCGGCATCCAGTTCCGTGTACTCAACAGCCGCAAGGGACCAGCGGTGCGCGCCACCCGTGCGCAAGCGGATCGAGTTCTTTACAAGGCTGCAGTGCGTGAAGCGCTGGAGAATCAGTCCAACCTGTGGATATTCCAGCAGGCCGCTGACGACCTCATCGTCGAGCAGGATCAGGTTCGTGGTGTGGTTACCCAGATGGGCCTGCGGTTTCTGGCCAGCTCGGTGGTGTTGACGACAGGAACCTTCCTCGGTGGACTTATCCACATCGGCTTGCAGAATTATTCAGGTGGGCGCGCAGGCGATCCGCCTTCGATCGCCCTGGCTCAGCGCCTGCGCGAGTTGCCACTGCGCGTCGGTCGACTGAAAACCGGCACCCCGCCTCGTATCGATGGTCGTTCGGTGGATTTTTCCCTGATGACCGAGCAGCCTGGCGACACACCGCTGCCGGTGATGTCGTTCATGGGCAGTCGTGAGCAGCATCCGCGTCAGGTCAGCTGCTGGATCACTCACACCAACGCCCGCACGCACGAAATCATTGCTGCCAACCTCGATCGTTCGCCGATGTATTCCGGCGTGATCGAAGGCGTGGGGCCGCGCTACTGCCCGTCGATCGAAGACAAGATCCATCGTTTCGCCGACAAGGACAGCCATCAGGTCTTTCTCGAGCCGGAAGGCCTGACCACCCATGAGCTGTATCCCAATGGCATCTCCACCTCGTTGCCGTTCGATGTGCAGCTGCAGATCGTGCAGAGCATCCGTGGCATGGAGAACGCCCACATCGTGCGGCCGGGCTATGCCATCGAATACGACTACTTCGACCCACGCGATCTCAAGTACAGCCTGGAGACCAAGGTGATCGGCGGGTTGTTCTTCGCTGGCCAGATCAACGGCACCACCGGTTACGAAGAGGCCGGTGCCCAGGGGCTGCTCGCCGGAGCCAACGCCGCGCTACGCGCGCAGGGCAAGGACAGCTGGTGCCCACGGCGTGACGAGGCCTACCTCGGTGTGCTGGTCGATGACCTGATCACCCTTGGCACTCAGGAGCCCTATCGGATGTTCACCTCGCGTGCCGAATACCGGCTGATCCTGCGCGAGGACAACGCCGATCTTCGTCTGACCGAGAAGGGTCGCGAACTGGGGCTGGTGGACGATGCCCGTTGGGCGGCGTTCTGCGCCAAGCGCGAAGGTATCGAGCTCGAGGAGCAGCGCCTGAAGAGCTGCTGGGTCCGTCCCGGCACCCCACAGGGCGATGCGATCGTCGAGCGCTTCGGCAGCCCTCTGGCCCGCGAGTACAACCTGCTCAATCTACTGGCTCGTCCGGAGATCGATTACCAGAGCCTGATCGAACTGACCGGTGACGGTGCGCCGGATCCGCAGGTCGCCGAGCAGGTCGAGATCAAGACCAAGTACGCCGGCTACATCGAACGTCAGCAGGACGAGATCGAGCGACTGCGTGCCAGCGAGAACATCGCCCTGCCGGCTGATCTCGACTACACGACGATTCCGGGCTTGTCGAAGGAAATTCAGCAAAAGCTCGATCAGGCAAGGCCGGAGACACTCGGACAGGCATCGCGTATTCCGGGAGTCACTCCCGCTGCGGTGTCGCTGCTGATGATTCATCTGAAGAAGCGCACTGCCGGCCAGCAGCTGGAGCAGAGCGCCTGATGAGCCTGGTCAGCGAATCCCATGCCGCGGAACTCGTTCGTGGCGCCCAGGCGCTGGGCGTCGAGTTGAGTGAAGGGCAACAGCAGCAGTTGCTGGCCTACCTGGCGCTGCTGATCAAGTGGAACAAGGCCTACAATCTCACCGCCGTGCGCGATCCAGACGAAATGGTTTCGCGGCACTTGCTCGATAGCCTGAGCGTGGTGCCTTTCGTTGCCGGGGCTGGACGGACCTGGCTGGACGTCGGCAGTGGTGGTGGCATGCCTGGCGTGCCGCTGGCGATCATGTTTCCCGATCGCGGCTTCACGCTGCTGGACTCCAATGGGAAAAAAACACGCTTCCTGACGCAGGTAAAGCTGGAGCTGAAACTGGCCAACCTCGAAGTCGTGCACAGCCGAGTCGAGCAGTTCCAGCCGGCGGAAGCCTTCGAAGGCATCACCTCGCGTGCCTTCAGTTCTCTCGAGGACTTCGCCAATTGGACGCGTCATCTGGGCAATACCGAGACGCGCTGGCTGGCGATGAAGGGCGTGCAGCCGGACGACGAGCTGCAACGGCTGCCTGCGGATTTCCGCCTCGATGCCTGTCACGTACTCAAGGTTCCCGGTTGCCAAGGCCAGCGCCATCTGCTGATACTGCGCCGCACTTCATGACCCGGACAGACACTGACCATGGCTAAAGTCTTCGCCATTGCCAACCAGAAAGGCGGTGTCGCCAAGACCACCACCTGCATCAACCTCGCGGCTTCGCTGGTTGCCACCCGCCGGCGCGTGCTGCTGATCGATCTCGATCCGCAAGGCAATGCCACCACCGGCAGCGGTGTGGACAAGCTCGGCCTGGAGTACTCGATCTACGATGTGCTGATCGGCGAATGCAGCCTGGTCGATGCCATGCAGTTTTCCGAGCATGGCGGCTATCAGCTGCTGCCGGCCAACCGCGACCTGACCGCGGCGGAAGTGGCCCTGCTGAACCTGCCGGCCAAGGAAAAACGCCTGCGTGAGGCACTGGCACCGGTGCGGGAGAACTACGACTACATCCTCATCGATTGCCCGCCGTCGCTGTCGATGCTGACCATCAACGCGCTGGCTGCGTCGGACGGCGTCATCATTCCCATGCAGTGCGAGTACTACGCGCTCGAAGGGCTTACCGATCTGGTCAATTCGATCCAGCGTATCGGCCAGGCGCTCAACCCCAGCCTGAAGATCGAAGGTCTGCTGCGCACCATGTACGACCCGCGTAGCAGCCTGACCAACGATGTATCCGAACAGCTCAAGGCGCATTTCGGCGACAAACTCTACGACACCGTCATCCCACGCAACGTGCGGCTTGCCGAGGCCCCCAGCCACGGCATGCCGGCGCTGGTCTACGACAAGCAATCCAAGGGTGCTCTGGCCTATCTGGCCCTGGCCGGTGAACTGTCGCGACGCCAGCGCCAGTCGGCGCGTGGCGCCCTCGCATAAGGACTACTCATGGCGACCAAGAAAAGAGGCCTAGGCCGTGGACTCGACGCTCTGCTCGGCGGCGCCAGCGTTTCGGCAATGCAGGAAGAGGCTGCGAAGGTCGATACCCGTGAACTGCAGCACCTGCCGCTGGACCTGATCCAGCGCGGCAAGTACCAGCCGCGCCGCGACATGGATCCGCAGGCCCTGGAAGAGCTGGCGCAGTCGATCAAGAACCACGGCGTGATGCAGCCGATCGTGGTGCGTCCCGTCAGTGGTGGCCGCTTCGAGATCATCGCCGGTGAGCGCCGCTGGCGCGCCAGCCAGCAGGCCGGCTTGGAGAAGGTACCGGCGCTGGTTCGCGAAGTGCCGGACGAGGCGGCCATTGCCATGGCGCTGATCGAGAACATCCAGCGCGAAGACCTGAATCCGATCGAGGAAGCCGTCGCGCTGCAGCGCTTGCAACAGGAGTTCCAGCTGACCCAGCAGCAAGTCGCCGACGCCGTAGGCAAGTCGCGCGTCTCGATAAGCAACCTGCTGCGCCTGATCGCACTGCCGGAAGAGATCAAGACACTGCTGTCCCACGGAGACTTGGAGATGGGGCATGCGCGTGCGCTGCTTGGCCTGCCGGCCGAACAGCAGGTCGAGGGCGCGCGGCACGTTGTCGCACGTGGGCTGACCGTGCGCCAGACCGAAGCCCTGGTGCGTCAGTGGTTGAACAGCAAGGAGACACCGAAAGCCGAGGCCAAGATCGACCCGGACATCAGCCGTCTGGAGCAGCGTCTGGCCGAACGCCTGGGCTCTCCGGTGCAGATCAAGCACGGGCAGAAGGGCAAAGGGCAGCTGGTGATCCGCTACAGTTCGCTGGATGAACTGCAGGGTGTATTGGCCCACATCCGTTGATACAAATTGTTTGTAGTGCCGGTCGGAAAATACTACCGGAGAGTTGAACCCTGGCTGGCCTGCTCCTATACTCGCCGCGCTTTTTTTGACTGCGGACAATTATTTACGCGGCCTGCTGCAGCGATGGAATTCAGGTGAACATACGCAACAGAACACCCTTCCATCGCCTTCCGGCGTTTCGCGTATTGCAGATGCAGGCGATGGTCGTAGTAGCGACCGCTGTCTCATGTGGCCTGGTTTTTGGTATGGTCGCCGGCTACTCCGCGCTGTGCGGCGGTTTGATTGCGCTGTCGGCGAACGTGTATTTCGCGTACAAGGCCTTTCGTTACTTTGGCGCACGTTCGACTCGGGCGATCATCCAGTCGTTCTGGTCCGGCGAGATGGGTAAACAGATTCTGGCAGCAGCGCTTTTTGCGTTGGTGTTCGTGGGAGTGAAACCGCTGGAACCGATCGCCTTGTTTGCCGGCTATCTGCTGGTTCTGGGCGTCGGAGCAAGCGCGCTCCTGCTGATGAAAAACAATCCGAAGCATTGAGCATTGAGGCGTTTATGGCGAGTACCCCCGCTGAATATATCCAGCACCACCTGCAAAACCTCACCTACGGCAAGCTGCCGGCAGGTTACGAGCGTGCTGATGGCTCCGTTCTCGATCAGGCCACCTGGACCATCGCTCAGACAGGTCTGGAAGCTCGCGACATGGGCTTCATGGCATTCCACCTGGATACCCTCGGCTGGTCGCTGCTGATGGGCGCCATCTTCATCCTGCTGTTCCGCAGCGCCGCCAAGTCGGCCACCGCCGGTGTACCGGGCAAGCTGCAGAACTTCGTCGAGATGTGCGTCGAGTTCGTCGAAGGCGTGGTGAAGGACACCTTCCACGGCCGCAATGCTCTGATCGCTCCGCTGGCGCTGACCATCTTCGTCTGGGTGTTCCTGATGAACAGCCTGAAGTGGATTCCGGTCGACTACATCCCGGGTCTGGCCAGCCTGCTGGGCCTGCCGGCATTCAAGATCGTGCCGACCGCCGACCCGAACGGCACCTTCGGCCTGTCGCTCGGCGTGTTCATCCTGATTCTCTTCTACAGCGTCAAGGTCAAGGGTTTCGGTGGCTTCAGCAAGGAGCTGGCGTTCACTCCGTTCAACCACTGGTCGCTGGTGCCGTTCAACCTGTTCCTCGAGATTCTCGGCCTGCTGACCAAGCCGCTCAGCCTCGCGCTGCGTCTGTTCGGCAACATGTATGCCGGTGAGGTGGTGTTCATCCTCATCGCTCTGCTGCCGTTCTACGTGCAGTGGACCCTGAATGTGCCTTGGGCGATCTTCCATATTCTGGTGATCCCGCTTCAGGCCTTCATCTTCATGGTACTGACGGTGGTGTACCTGAGCTCTGCCCATGAAGAACATCACTGAAAACCGCTAACGCTTTAACCGAAAAACCTTAACCCCCCTTAGCTTCAGGAGCTTTACATGGAACTCGTCTACATCGCCGCCTCCATCATGATCGGTCTGGGTGCCCTGGGCACCGGTATTGGCTTCGCCCTGCTGGGCGGCAAGCTGCTGGAATCCACTGCTCGTCAGCCTGAGCTGGCTCCCCAGCTGCAAACCAAAACCTTCCTGATGGCCGGCCTGCTCGACGCCGTGCCGATGATCGGCGTTGGTATCGCGATGTACCTCATCTTCGTTGTCGCCGGTTAATCACTTTCCGGTTTGAGATGGGGTTCGCCGGGCGAGCCCCGTCGCCGTGGAATGACTCCCGCGTTGAACGAGATAGCACGAGGTAAATCGCTGTGAACATTAACTTGACGCTGTTCGGTCAAACGCTCGCCTTCGCTATCTTCGTCTGGTTCTGCATGAAGCTCGTATGGCCGCCCATCACGGCAGCCATGGCAGCACGCCAGAAGAAGATCGCTGAAGGACTGGATGCGGCAGGCCGTGCGCAGCAAGACCTGAAACTGGCTCAGGACAAGGTGTCCAACACCCTCCGCGAGACCAAGGAGCAGGCAGCCCAGATCATCGAGCAGGCGAACAAGCACGCCAATGCGATCATCGAGGAAGCCAAGCAGCAGGCACGTGTCGAAGGCGAGCGACTGGCCGCCGGCGCCCGCGCCGAGATCGAACAGGAAGTGAACCGTGCCAGGGACCAACTGCGCAGTCAGGTAGCGGCTCTTGCCGTCGCCGGTGCAGAGAAGATCCTGGAGTCCCAGGTGGACGCCAAGGTGCACAACGAGCTGGTCGAAAAACTGGCCTCCCAACTCTAAGCGAGGCAAGCGATGATCAATACCCAGACGCTTGCTCGGCCTTACGCGAAAGCCGCTTTCGAGTTCGCCAGCGCCGCAGGAACGACCGAGTCCTGGTCGAAAATGCTGAACCTGGCCGCCATCGCTGTTGAAGTCCCAGAAGTCGCAGCGTTGCTGAACGACCCCCGCCTGACCAGCGAAAGCAAGGTCCAGGGGCTGGTGCGTCTACTCGGTGACGACGCCGACGAAGCTTTCCGCAACTACGTCCAGACCCTTGGCGAGAACGATCGCCTGTCGGTACTGCCGACCGTGTGGGAGCTGTACGAGGACATCAAGGCGCAAGCCGAGAAAACGCTCGAGGCAGAAGTTGAAACCGCCTTCGAGCTCAGCAACGAGCAACTCCAAACTTTGGCTGCCGCCCTGTCGAAGCGGCTAGATCGCACCGTCAACCTCCAGCAGGCCGTGAATCCTGCGCTGATCGGCGGCGTGTTGATTCGCGCCGGTGATGTGGTTGTCGACGGTTCGGTCCGCGGCAAACTGAGCCAGTTGGCCGAATCGTTGAAATCCTGATTTGAGGGTCATGGCATGCAGCAACTGAATCCTTCCGAGATTAGTGAAATCATCAAGCAGCGCATCGAGAAATCGAATGTCGCTGCTCAAGCCCGTAACGAGGGCACCGTCGTCAGCGTTTCTGACGGTATCGTACGCATCTACGGTCTGGCCGACGTCATGTACGGCGAGATGATCGAGTTCCCTGGCGGCATCTTCGGTATGGCACTGAACCTGGAGCAGGACTCCGTAGGTGCCGTGGTTCTGGGTAACTACCTGGGCCTGACCGAAGGCATGAGCGCCAAGTGCACCGGCCGCATCCTCGAAGTTCCGGTTGGTCCGGAACTGCTGGGTCGCGTAGTCGACGCACTGGGTAACCCGATCGATGGCAAAGGCCCGATCAACGCTCAGGCAACTGATGCGGTCGAGAAGGTCGCGCCGGGCGTGATCTGGCGTAAGTCCGTCGACCAGCCGGTGCAGACCGGTTACAAGTCGGTCGACGCCATGATCCCGGTAGGCCGTGGCCAGCGTGAGCTGATCATCGGTGACCGTCAGATCGGCAAGACCGCCCTGGCCATCGACGCCATCATCAACCAGAAGAACAGTGGCATCCGCTGCGTCTACGTCGCCATCGGTCAGAAGCAGTCGACCATCGCCAACGTGGTGCGCAAGCTGGAAGAGCATGGCGCGCTGCACAACACCATCGTTGTCGCTGCGTCCGCTTCCGAATCCGCTGCCCTGCAGTATCTGGCTCCTTACGCCGGTTGCACCATGGGCGAGTACTTCCGCGACCGCGGTGAAGACGCGCTGATCGTGTATGACGATCTGTCCAAGCAGGCTGTGGCTTATCGCCAGATTTCCCTGCTGCTGCGTCGTCCGCCGGGACGTGAAGCCTACCCGGGCGACGTGTTCTATCTCCACAGCCGTCTGCTGGAGCGTGCGTCGCGTGTTTCCGAAGAGTATGTCGAGAAGTTCACCAACGGTGCCGTAACTGGCAGGACCGGCTCGCTGACCGCTCTGCCGATCATCGAAACCCAGGCGGGCGACGTTTCCGCGTTCGTTCCGACCAACGTGATTTCCATCACCGACGGTCAGATCTTCCTGGAATCGGCGATGTTCAACGCAGGTATCCGTCCGGCCGTCAACGCCGGTATCTCGGTATCCCGCGTCGGTGGCGCCGCGCAGACCAAGATCGTCAAGAAGCTGTCCGGTGGTATCCGTACCGCTCTGGCTCAGTACCGTGAACTGGCTGCGTTCGCGCAGTTCGCTTCCGACCTCGACGAAGCGACCCGCAAGCAGCTGGAGCATGGTCAGCGCGTTACCGAGCTGATGAAGCAGAAGCAGTACGCGCCGATGTCCATCGCCGACATGTCCCTGTCCCTGTACGCCGCCGAGCGTGGCTTCCTGACGGACGTGGAAGTGGCCAAGGTTGGCGCCTTCGAGCAGGCCCTGATCGCCTTCTTCAACCGCGAGTTCGCCGATCTGATGGCGAAGATCAACGTGAAGGGTGACTTCAACGACGAAATCGACGCTGGCCTGAAGGCTGGTATCGAGAAGTTCAAGGCCACGCAAAGCTGGTAAGCCGCAGCGGGAGCCGAGAGGCTCCCGCCTGCTAACCCGATAGGTGTCAAATGGCAGGCGCAAAAGAGATTCGCAGCAAGATTGCGAGCATCAAAAGCACGCAGAAGATCACCAGCGCCATGGAAAAGGTGGCGGTCAGCAAGATGCGCAAGGCACAGATGCGCATGGCTGCCAGCCGCCCATATGCGGAGCGGATCCGGCAGGTCATCGGCCATCTGGCCTTTGCCAACCCGGAGTACCGTCACCCGTTCATGGTGGAGCGTCCGGTCAAGCGTGTCGGCTATATCGTCGTGTCTACTGATCGTGGTCTTTGCGGTGGCCTGAACATCAACCTGTTCAAGGTCCTGATCAAGAACATGAAGGAGTGGCACGACCAGAAGGTCGAAGTCGACCTCTGCGTGATCGGCAACAAGGGCGCGAGCTTCTTCCGCAGCTTCGGCGGCAACGTCGTCGCAGCGATCGGCAACCTCGGCGAAGAGCCATCGATCAACGATCTGATCGGCAGCGTCAAGGTCATGCTCGATGCCTTCCACGAAGGCCGGATCGATCGCTTGTACCTGGTATCCAACAAGTTCATCAACACCATGACCCAGAAACCGACGGTCGACCAACTGCTGCCACTGGCCGCAGACGAGAACGCCGAGCCGGTCAAGAAGGGTCAGTGGGACTACCTCTACGAGCCGGACGCCCAGCAGCTGCTGGATGCCCTGCTGGTTCGTTTCATCGAGTCCCAGGCCTACCAGGCGGTGGTCGAGAACGGCGCGGCCGAACAGGCGGCGCGGATGATTGCCATGAAGAACGCAACCGACAACGCCGGTGAGCTGATCGGCGACCTGCAACTGGTCTACAACAAGGCCCGTCAGGCTGCGATCACTCAGGAAATTTCGGAAATCGTCGGCGGCGCTGCCGCGGTTTAAGAACGGTTCAAATATTCAGAGGAACCAAACATGAGTAGCGGACGTATCGTTCAAATCATCGGCGCCGTTATCGACGTGGAATTTCCGCGCGATGTGGTACCGAACGTCTATGACGCGCTGAAAGTTCAAGGCGCCGAGACCACCCTGGAAGTCCAGCAGCAGCTGGGCGACGGCATTGTCCGTACCATCGCCATGGGTTCGACCGAAGGCCTCAAGCGTGGCCTGGACGTCGTCAACACCGGCACCGGTATCTCCGTACCGGTCGGCAAGCAGACCCTGGGTCGCATCATGGACGTCCTGGGTAACCCCATCGACGAAGCCGGCCCGATCGGCGAAGAAGAGCGCTGGACCATTCACCGCGCTGCTCCGTCCTACGCAGAGCAGGCTGGCGGCAACGAGCTGCTGGAAACCGGCATCAAGGTTATCGACCTGGTTTGCCCGTTCGCCAAGGGCGGTAAGGTCGGTCTGTTCGGTGGTGCCGGTGTCGGCAAGACCGTAAACATGATGGAGCTGATCCGTAACATCGCCATGGAGCACAGCGGTTACTCCGTGTTCGCCGGTGTGGGTGAGCGTACTCGTGAAGGTAACGACTTCTATCACGAGATGAAGGACTCCAACGTTCTGGACAAGGTTGCCCTGGTTTACGGCCAGATGAACGAGCCGCCGGGAAACCGTCTGCGCGTAGCGCTGACCGGCCTGACCATGGCCGAGAAGTTCCGTGACGAAGGCCGTGACGTTCTGTTGTTCGTCGACAACATCTACCGTTACACCCTCGCCGGTACCGAAGTATCCGCGCTGCTGGGTCGTATGCCTTCCGCGGTAGGTTACCAGCCGACTCTGGCCGAAGAGATGGGCGTTCTGCAGGAGCGCATCACCTCCACCAAGAACGGCTCGATCACTTCGGTACAGGCCGTATACGTACCTGCGGACGACCTGACCGACCCGAGCCCGGCGACCACCTTCGCCCACCTCGACGCCACCGTCGTACTGTCGCGTGACATCGCCTCCCTGGGTATCTACCCGGCGGTCGATCCGCTCGACTCGACTTCGCGTCAGCTGGATCCGCTGGTGATCGGCCAGGAGCACTACGACACCGCTCGCGGCGTTCAGTACGTGCTGCAGCGCTACAAGGAGCTGAAGGACATCATCGCGATCCTCGGTATGGACGAACTGTCCGAGACCGACAAGCAGCTGGTATCCCGTGCTCGTAAGATCCAGCGCTTCCTGTCCCAGCCGTTCTTCGTGGCCGAAGTCTTCACGGGCTCGCCAGGCAAGTACGTTCCGCTGAAGGAAACCATCCGTGGTTTCTCCGGCATCCTCAATGGCGACTACGACCATCTGCCGGAACAGGCGTTCTACATGGTCGGCAGCATCGACGAAGCCATCGAGAAAGCCAAGAAACTGTAACTGGCGCGCCCGTTCGCGGGCGCCAACCAGCTTGACCGGCAGCTGCCGGTCAGGCTGATTACCGAGGCATGAACATGGCTATGACAGTGCATTGCGACATCGTCAGTGCGGAAGAAGAGCTGTTCTCGGGGCTGGTGGAAATGGTCGTCGCCCACGGCAACCTGGGTGACATCGGCGTTCTGCCGGGTCACGCGCCGCTGCTGACCGATCTCAAGCCGGGTCCGGTTCGAGTGATCAAGCAGGGTGGTGACGAGGAGATCTTCTACATCTCCGGCGGCTTCATCGAAGTGCAGCCGAACATGGTGAAGGTTCTCGCCGATACCGCTACGCGCGCCAAGGACATCGACGAAGCTGCCGCTCAGGCTGCCGTCAAAGCTGCCGAGAAGGCCCTGCACGAGAAGGGCGCGGAGTTCGATTACGGCTCCGCCGCCGCTCGTCTGGCCGAGGCCGCAGCCCAGCTGCGGACCATCGAGGCAATGCGCAAGAAGTACGGCCGGCACTGATCGGCCCGCGACTTCATCGCGCTCGAGTAAAAGGGTAGCCTTGGCTACCCTTTTTCTTTTTCTGCCATTTGTCGGCGCTGATACCAGCTGCACCCTGACTGCGTATGGGTGAGCTGACGGGCCGAAACCGTTCAGGAATCGCTTCATGTCTCTCGATATCGTCATTCTCGCCGCAGGCCAGGGCACGCGCATGCGTTCGGCGCTGCCCAAGGTGCTGCATCCGGTCGCCGGAAAATCCATGCTCGGGCATGTCATCGACACGGCCCGTGCGCTGCAGCCGCAAAGCATCCAGGTGGTCATCGGCCACGGTGCCGAGCAGGTGCGCCAGCGGCTGACCGGCGATGATCTAGCCTTCGTCATCCAGGCCGAGCAGCTGGGAACTGGCCATGCCGTGGCCCAGGCGTTGCCGAATCTGTCGGCCGAGCGCGTGCTGATCCTCTACGGTGACGTACCGCTGATCGAAGTTGAAACCCTGCAGCGTCTGTTGCAGAAGGTCGGGCCGGAGCAGCTGGCGTTGCTGACGGTGAAGCTGGACGACCCAACCGGCTATGGCCGCATCGTCCGTGATGCGCGCGGCGAAGTGCAGGCCATCGTCGAGCACAAGGATGCCAGCGACGAGCAGAAGGCGATCCGCGAGGGCAATACTGGCATTCTCGCCGTACCGGGCAACCGTGTCGGCGAATGGCTCGGCCGCCTGTCCAACAGCAATGCCCAGGGCGAGTATTACCTGACCGACGTGATCGCCATGGCCGTGGCTGACGGTCTGCGCGTCGCCACCGAACAGCCGCTGGACGCCATGGAAGTGCAAGGCGCCAACGACCGCATCCAGCTGGCGGAGCTGGAACGCCACTACCAGCTGCGTGCCGCTCGCCGTTTGATGGCCCAAGGCGTGACGCTGCGCGATCCGGCGCGTTTCGATCTGCGTGGCGAGGTGGACGTCGGGCGAGACGTGCTGATCGACGTCAACGTCATCCTCGAAGGCAAGGTGACCATCGAGGACGATGTGCAGATCGGACCGAACTGCGTGATCAAGGACAGCACGCTGCGCCGCGGTGCGATCGTCAAGGCCAACTCCCATCTCGAAGGTGCGGTGGTCGGCGAAGGTGCCGATTGCGGCCCGTTCGCGCGGCTGCGTCCGGGCAGCGTGCTCGGTGCCAAGGCGCACGTGGGCAATTTTGTCGAACTGAAGAACGCGACCCTGGGCGATGGCGCCAAGGCCGGTCATCTGAGCTACCTGGGCGACGCCGAGATCGGCGCGCGGAGCAATATCGGCGCTGGGACAATCACCTGCAACTACGACGGCGCCAACAAGTTCAGGACAGTGATGGGCGAGGATGTCTTCATCGGCTCCAACAGTTCGCTGGTTGCACCGCTGAATCTGGGGGATGGCGCGACGACCGGCGCCGGTTCGACGATCACCGAGGACGTACCGGCGCATACTCTGGGCCTCGGCCGCGGCCGCCAACGAAATATCGAAGGCTGGCAGCGACCGAAGAAGCAGTCGTAGATCCTGCGTTCGGAACGGGGATGCCGGCGTGCTCCCCGTTATCGGGGCCGAGGCTGGATCGCCAGCAGCTTGCAGCCCGCAAGCACTTATGTTTTGATTCGCGCCGTTATCTTTCGAATCGAAACATATACATGTCGAAGCGCAACACCCCGCAACGTCGCCACGCGATCCTCGCCTTGCTCAACGAGCGCGGCGAGGTCAGTGTGGATGAGCTGTCGCGGCGCTTCGAAACCTCGGAAGTCACCATCCGCAAGGATCTCACCGCACTCGGGAAGAACGGCCTGCTGCTGCGCCGCTACGGCGGAGCGGTGCAGTTGCCGCAGGAGCTGATCGGCGACAGCGTGCAGCCGGTGTCGTCCTGGAAGCAGGCGATTGCCGCCGCCGCGGTCGGCTGCATTCGCGAGCACGCACGGGTCATCATCGACAGCGGCACCACCACGGCGGCGATGATTCCGCAACTGGGCCACAGGCATGGCCTGGTGGTGATGACCAATTCGTTGAACGTGGCCAATGCCCTGCGTGAGCTGGAGCATGAACCGGTGCTGCTGATGACCGGCGGCACCTGGGACCCGCATTCGGAGTCCTTTCAGGGCCAGGTTGCCGAGCAGGTGCTGCGCTCCTATGACTTCGACCAACTGTTCATCGGTGCAGATGGCATCGATCTGGAGCGGGGCACCACCACCTTCAACGAACTGCTAGGGTTGTCCCGAGTGATGGCCGATGTCGCGCGGGAAGTCATCGTGCTCGCCGAGGCCGACAAGATCGGTCGGCGCATTCCCAATCTCGAGCTGCCTTGGAGCAGCGTGCATACCCTGATCACCGATGAGCGCCTCAGCGACGAGGCGCGCAGCAGCATCCTGGCCCGCGGCGTCAAACTGATCTGCGTGGCCGTCGAAACCAATCTGGAGACCTGAGCATGTGTGGCATCGTTGGCGCCGTCGCCGAACGCAACATCACCGCGATCCTTCTCGAGGGCCTCAAGCGCCTGGAATACCGTGGCTATGACAGTGCCGGCGTTGCCGTGCTGGATGAGAACGGCACGCTCGAGCGCCTGCGCCGTAACGGCAAGGTCGCCGAACTGGAACAGGCTCAGCAACAGACGCAGCTGGCCGGCCGCCTGGGCATTGCGCATACCCGCTGGGCGACCCACGGTGCACCCTGCGAGCGCAATGCTCATCCGCATTTCTCCGGTGACGATCTGGCCGTGGTGCACAACGGCATCATCGAGAACCACGAGGCACTGCGGGCTCAACTCAAGGAGATGGGTTACGTATTCCTCTCGGATACCGATACCGAAGTCATCGTGCACCTGCTGCACCACAAGCTCGCTTCGCTTGGCGACCTCACCGTTGCGCTGAAGGCGGCAGTCAAGGAACTGCATGGCGCCTACGGCCTGGCGGTGATCTCGGCCCGCCAGCCCGATCGCCTGCTCGCCGCGCGCAGCGGCAGTCCGTTGGTGATCGGTCTGGGCCTGGGGGAAAACTTCCTCGCTTCCGACCAGCTGGCGCTGCGTCAGGTCACCGACCGTTTCATGTATCTGGAAGAGGGTGACATCGCCGAAATCCGCCGTGATGCGGTGCATATCTGGGATGTCGATGGCCAGCCGGTGCAGCGCGAGGCCGTGCAGTACCACGAAGGTGCCGAAGCGGCGGACAAGGGCGAGTATCGCCACTTCATGCTCAAGGAGATTCACGAGCAGCCGAAGGTCGTGCAGCGCACCCTGGAAGGCCGGCTAGGCGATCATCAGGTGCTGGTGCAGGCGTTCGGACCGCAAGCCGCCGAGCTGTTCGCCAAGGTGCGCAATGTGCAGATCGTCGCCTGCGGCACCAGCTATCACGCCGGCATGGTCGCGCGTTACTGGCTGGAAGAACTGGCCGGTATTCCCTGTCAGGTCGAGGTTGCCAGTGAGTTCCGCTACCGCAAAGTGGTGGTGCCGTCGGACACCCTGTTCGTCACCATCTCCCAATCCGGCGAGACGGCCGATTCGCTTGCAGCGCTGCGCAACGCCAAGGCGCGCACCGAGCAGGAAGGTCGCTATCTGGCCAGCTTGGCGATCTGCAACGTCGGCATCAGTTCGCTGGTACGCGAATCGGACCTGACCTTGCTCACCCAGGCCGGCCCGGAGATCGGCGTGGCTTCGACCAAGGCCTTCACCACCCAGTTGGTCGGCCTGTTGTTGCTGACCCTTTCGCTGGGCCAGGTCCGTGGCACGCTTTCCCCTGCGCTGGAGGCCGAGCTGGTCGACGAGCTGCGCCGGCTGCCGACCCGCCTCGGCGAGGCGCTGGCGATGGACGCTACGGTGGAGAAGATTTCCGAGCACTTCGCCGAGAAGCACCACACCCTGTTCCTCGGCCGCGGCGCGCAGTATCCGGTGGCGATGGAAGGTGCGCTCAAGCTCAAGGAAATCTCCTACATCCATGCCGAGGCCTACCCGGCCGGTGAGCTCAAGCACGGCCCGCTGGCACTGGTGGACGCCGACATGCCGGTGGTCACGGTGGCACCGAACAACGAGTTGCTGGAGAAGCTCAAGTCCAACCTGCAGGAAGTGCGCGCCCGTGGCGGCGAGCTGATCGTCTTTGCCGATCGTGAAGCCGGGTTCGACAACGGTGAAGGGATCTTCGTGGTGAACATGCCGCATATTCACGACGTCCTGGCACCGATCCTCTACACCCTGCCGCTGCAACTGCTGTCGTACTACGTTGCCGTGCTGCGCGGTACCGACGTCGACCAGCCGCGCAACCTCGCCAAGTCCGTCACGGTGGAGTGACCGGCTAGCGTGCCTATACAAAAAAAATGTGGGATGAAAATAAAGTCTCAGACGTATTCGCAGTCGTGTTCCAGCGCGGCAGCTTCGGTGAACAGTGCGAAGGTCCGTTCGGCGGCGACCAGCATCGGGTCCCAGGCGCAGCTGGCGGCATCCTGTTCGAGACGGGCGAGAAAGGCTGGCCAGAGCCTGGCGACGTCACCATGCTCGAGGTAGCGAACGGGCGCGGTCGGGTTGGCCTGGCGTATCCGCCGTGCGAGTACGCGGCCACCCAGGCGCGACCCTTCCAGCACGTAGGCGACGCCCCAGCAGCTGGCGAAATCGCTCAGTGACGGTAGCGACAGCGCTGGCGGAGGCGGGCACTCCAGCTCGGCCAGATCGGCCCACAAGGCATGGCGGCGCACCCGCATTGGCCAGTCGTCCAGCAGATCGGCGAAACCGGCGCGCTCCAGCGCGATCTCCGTGGCGCTCAGGACCCGGCTGTGGGCACGCAGGAAGCGGCGATAGCCATCCGGCTGATCGAGGCTGAAACTCGAGAAGGCGGCATCGACCTGTTCATGCAGCGGCGCCGTGGCTTGTCTGAGGCGTGCACGCAGCTCAGCCATCGGTCAGGCTGCCTTCCTTGAGTGCCAGGTAAATTTTGTTCGCCAGCTGTTCCTCGCGGAACGGCTTCTGGATGATCGAGTAGCCGGCCAGGCCCAGTTCGCACAGTTCGGCGTAGCCGGTCACGAAAATGACCGGCAGCTCAGGGTGGCGCATGCGCACGGCGCGGGCCAGTTCGCCGCCGTTCATCCCCGGCATGGCGAAATCGGCCAGCAGCAGATCGACTTCGATATCACCTGCCAGCAGCTGCAAGGCGTGGTCGCCGCTGTCCGCCTCGGTCACCGCGAAGCCGAGATCCTGCAGCATCAGTGCGGTCACCTCGCGCACGCTGGGATCGTCGTCCACCAGCAGGATGCTGTGTTGCGCATTGTCTTCGCGGCTGCCGGCACTCACAGCCACGGTCGGCTCCTGCTGCTGCGGAGCCGCGGTGCGGGGCAGGAATACCTTGACCGTGGTGCCGACGCCCTCGCGGCTTTCGATACGGGCACCGCCACCGGATTGCTTGGCGAAACCGAAAACCTGCGCCAGGCCGAGGCCCGAGCCTTTGCCGACTTCCTTGGTGGTGAAGAAGGGCTCGAACGCCTTGCTCAGCACTTCCTCGCTCATGCCGGTGCCGGTATCGGTCACCGACAGCACCACGTACTCGCCTGGGCCGGGGTCTTCGGCGCGCAGTGCCGCCTCGCTGACCACCACATTGCGCGTGCCCAGCGTCAGTCGCCCGCTGTCACCCATGGCATCGCGAGCATTGATCGCCAGATTGAGGATGATCATCTCGATCTGGGTCGGGTCCACCAGCGCGTGCCAGATGTTGGCCTGGGTGTCGGTCTCGATGCTGACGCTGCCGCCGAGGGTGCTCTTCAGCAGGCTGAGCAGGCTGACCAGGGTGTCGTTGAGGTCGATCGCCGCCGGCGTGAGCTGCTGGCGCCGGGCGAAGGCGAGCAGCTGACTGGTCAACGTGGCACCGCGCTCGCCGGATTCGCGGATGTACTGCAGACGCCGCAAGCTACGCTCTGCCGGGGCGCCCTGTTCGAGATCGCTCTGCAGAAAGCTGGCGCTGGTGAGGATGACCGTCAGCAGGTTGTTGAAGTCATGGGCGACGCCGGCGGTCAGCTGGCCGACGGCTTCCAGACGCTGCATCTGCTGCAGCGTGGCCTCGACGCGTTCGCGCTCCTGGATTTGCGCGCGCAGCTCGCGGTTGGCCTCGGCCAGTTTGTCGACCGCGGCGATTTCGCTGGTGATGTCCCGCGCCGCCGAGTAGATGCGTCCGTCATCGGCGACCACCGACCAGGACAGCCAGCGATAGCTGCCATCGCGATGGCGCATGCGATTGACGAAACGGTTGGTGACCTTGCCTTGGCCGACACGGGCATTTTCTTCCTGGGTCGCCTGCAGATCGTCGGGATGCACCAGCCAGCTCAGCGGGTGCTGCATGAGCTGTTCCAGCGGCCAACCGAAGGCGTCTTCCCAGATGGGATTGAGCGCGACCGGCATCATGTCCAGGTGGGTGACCGCCAGCAGGTCGCGGGACAACTCCCAGGTGCGGTCACGTTCGCGGGTGCGCTCCTGCACGCGCTCGCCCAGGGTTTCGTTCATCTGCCTGAGGGTCTGGGTCGCCAGCTGTTGTTCGGTGATGTCCATCATCACGCCGACGAAGCGCGAGCACTGCTCGCCTTCGAAGAAGGCCTGGCCGCGGGTTTCCATCCAGCGCAGGCTGTCGTCATCGAAAAGCACGCGGTAGGTGATGCAGTACTCACCGCCGTCTTCGCCGGCGATGGCGCGGGCGATCTCCTCGCGTATCCGCTCGCGGTCTTCCGGGTGGCAGAGCCGTTCGAACAGCGGCATGTCCACCGGGTCCTGCGCGCCGATACCGAGCATGGCCCGGCAGCGCTGATCCCAGATCAGCGTGCCACTCTGCGGTTCGTAGTCCCACATGCCCAGGCGTGCCGCATCGATGGCCAGGCGCGCGCGCACCTCGACCTCGCGCAAGGCCTGTTCGGCCTGCAGGCGGCGGCGCCGTTCGTCGACTTCGGCCAGTGCCCGCTCCACGGCCTTGGGCAGAAAGCCGAGGTTCTGCTTGAGCACGTAGTCGACGGCGCCGGAGCGCATCATGTTGACCGCGTGCTCCTCGCCGAACACGCCGGAGAGGAAGATGAAGGGGGTCTGTGGCGCCAGCCGGCGTGCTTCCTGCAGGGCCTGGCTGCCGGAGAAGCCTGGCAGAATGAAGTCCGCCAGGATCAGGTCGAAGGCGCGCCGCTGCAGTGCTTCCACCACGCCGGCATGGCTGTAGACCAGTTCGGTGTGCAGGGTGTAGCCACTGCGCTCCAGCGCCAGCTGGGCGAGTTCGGCGTCGTGCGGGCTGTCCTCGATGAACAGGACGCTGATGTTCTTTGACGCTGGCATATCCATCCTGTCGAGGAAGCACGAATCATTGAAACGGCACGCCAGGCGCGGGCTGGCAATGCTCGTTCAGTTCTTTTCGTCTTTGTTGCGCGCGCGTTTGAGTCGCAGCGAACCGGGTGGCGGCTCGTTGAGCACGGCCCAGAAGATGCCGAGGTCGGAGATTGCGGCGACAAAATCTTTGAATTCGACCGGTTTGACGACGTAAGCGTTCACCCCGAGCTCGTAGGCTTTCATCAGGTCGGGTTCCTCCCGCGAGGAGGTCAGCATGACCACCGGAATGCTGCGCAACTCGGCGGTCTCACGTACGGTCTTGAGCACTTCCAGGCCGTCGACCTTGGGCAGTTTCAGGTCCAGCAGCAGCACTGCCGGATTGCCATCGGCGCGATCGGCGTAGGCGCCGGTGCGCTGCAGATAGCTCAGCGCCTCGGCACCGTCACGCATGATCACCACTTCATTGGCCAGCTGGCTGCGCTCCAGCGCGATCAGCGTGAGTTCCAGGTCGTGGGGATTGTCTTCGACCAGCAGTATCGGTTTGAGCATCAGATGTCTCGGTCCAGGAGGGGCGATGTGTAGGACAGTTTGGGGAGTGAGAAGTAGAACGTGGCGCCCTTGTCCAGCTGGCCTTCGGCCCAGACCTGGCCATCGTGGCGCTCGATGATGCGGCGCACGCTCGCCAGGCCGATGCCGGTGCCTTCGAATTCCTCCATACGGTGCAAGCGCTGGAACACGCCGAACAGCTTGCTCGAGTACTGCATGTCGAAGCCGACGCCGTTGTCACGCACGTAGATCACCACCTCGCCGGCGCGCTGCTCGGCGCCCACTTCGATGACGGCCACCTCACGGGTGCGGCTGTACTTGACCGCGTTGTCGATCAGGTTGCGCAGCACCATATGAATGAAGGCGGCATCGGCGACGACGATCGGCATCGGCAACAGGTGCCATTCGATCTGGCGATCTTCGCAGTCGGGGGCCAGCTCTTCGCGGATCGAGGCGACCAGCGCACCGAGGTCGACATCCGACAGCCGCAATGCCGAACGGCCCATCTGCGAGAAGCTCAGCAGGTTGTCCACCAGCGTGCCGGCAAAGCGTGCAGCGTCGGCGATGTTGTCGAGAAAGCGAATCCCGCGTTCGCTCAGCTGCTTGCTTTCCATCTCGCTGAGCAGCTCGGTGTAGCCGGCGATATGCCGCAGCGGCGCGCGCAGGTCGTGGGAAACGCTGTAGGAGAAGGCCTCCAGCTCCTTGTTGCTGGCGCGCAGCTCGCCGGCCAGCTGGGCCATCTCCTCGGCTTTACGCAAGACGATGCCGAGTACCGCGTTGCGCAATTCCAGCGCGCCTTCGATCACCACCTGATCCCAGGGCTGAGCATAACCGCGCAGGGTTTCCTGCCATCGTTCGAAGCTGTGCCGCGGACTGAGCGCGCCGCTCTGACGGTCGATCTGCTTTTCCGGCTGCCCGGCCCAGTTGACGGTCTTGATCTGTTCGTGGCGAAACCAGATCAGATAGTGCGCGTGCAGGCGCGAGATGGAGATGGCCATGACCCCGGCGCAGTGCTTGGCGAGCACCGGCATGTCGGGAATGTCGCGGCTGATGCAGTCACTGTAAAAGACCAGCTCGTCGCGCCGTTCACCCAGCCACTGCGCCAGCTGCAGGAGCTGCTCATGATCCGGTGTGTCGCCGACGGTCTCGCACTTGTCCGCGGAGATGATCGCCGCGCCGCTGGCGCCGGCGAATCCCAGCACCACCTCGGGGAGGTTACGAAAACCCTCGACCACGCTGTCGCGATCGGCCATCGCCGCGAGCAGGTGGACGATCTGGTGACGCAGTTCCAGCTTGCGTTGCGCGAGAATCTCGCTTTCCCGCGCCTCGATCTGCAGCGAGAGGATGCGGCCGAGCAGCTCGCAGGCAGTGCGCGTCTGGTAAGTGACCGCTCGTGGTTCGGCATCGTGGCAGGAAATCAGTCCCCAGAGGCGGTCGCGGATGACGATGGAGATCGACATCGATGCCAGCGTGCCCATGTTGCGCATGTACTGCAGATGCACCGGGGAAACGCTGCGCAATGCGGCGAAGCTCAGGTCCAGCGGTGCGCCGGAGTCCGGATTGAGCGCCGGCACCAGCGGCGAGGGTTGGTAGTTGGCGTCCTGAATCACCCGGATCAGGTTCTCGCGATACAGCCGGCGCGCTTGCTGTGGGATGTCGGCGGCCGGGAAACACAGTCCGAGATAGCTCGGATAGCCGGGGTCGGCGACCTCTGCCAGTACCACGCCGTTGTCGTCGGCATCGAAGCGATAAGCCTTGACGCGGCCGAAGCCGGCGATGCGCTTGACCTCCCGAACCGCCAGTTGGCAGAGCGCTTCGAGCTCGCGGCTGTCCTGCAGCTGGGCGACGAAGGTGCGCATCAGCGGGTAGAGGGTGTCGTAGGCCTGGCCGGAGGTTTCCGCGCGTTCGAATTCGAGGATCAGCTGCCCGCGATGGCGATGGCCGAGCAGGGCGAACGCCTGGCCGGCGACACCGGTGAGACCGATGCTCACATCGCTCAGATGGAAGGGGTTGTGGTCGTCTTCGCTCAGAGCCGTTAGACCGGCTTCGATGCGTGCGGTGGGCAGCAGGTTCGACAGTGGCTGGCCGAGCAGCGAGCGGGCGTCGATTCCGAGCCAGTGCTGAACGTTTTCACTGACCTGCTGCACGCGCAGCTCGGGCTCGCTGACCACCAGCAGGAAACCGTGAGGCTGGATGCTACCGGGGATGTGGATCGGCTCGTTGGCGCATCGGTCAATGGCCTGGAGCAATTCCTGGGCTTCGGTAGTGGTCATTGTGTGTCCTTGTTCAGGTCCGAGTGGACCAGATGCGGCTGGCAGGCACCAATGCAAATTGCTACCTAATGTCTGCAATTGTGCGGATTGAGTCGGGCGAGTCGCCGTGAATGACTTAATCGAATGATTCGCTAGGCCATGCACTTTAACGCGACAGCACTGGCTCGCCAATCCGGCGGACTGTATAAACGGGACCTTGCCTGGGGGCATACGACAGGAGGTGGATATGGAAGAAGTCATCGAACAGCTGCGCGAGCTCAACGAGCCGGTGCCGGTGCCGCTGGAACTGCCCGACGACGATCTGCTGGTGGAGATCGAGGAACAGCTGTTGATCAACCTGCCGTTCGGCCTGCGCGAGTTCCTGCTCCAGGTCAGCGATGTGATCTACGGGCGCCTGGAGCCGGTCACCGCCACCGATCCGCAGTCGCACACCTACCTGCCGGAAGTCGCCGCCAATGCCTGGGATGCTGGCGTGCCACGCGATCTGATTCCGATCTGCCAGGACGGGCGTGACTACTATGTGGTCGACCTGGAAGGCGAAGTAACCCTGTGGGACGGCGATGACTGCGAGCTGACCCAGGAAACCTGGGAGACGGTCTGGCACTGGGCACGCGACGTCTGGCTGGAAAGCTGAAGCGGATGTACGACGCTGTCCACACGGCGGCGCCGTGGCGGCCTGTTAAGCTGTGCACCCGCCAGCCACTTTCCAATACTTCATGCTGACTCTGAGCAACCTCTTCCTGTTCATGCTGCTGGCTGGCGCGGGCGCCTGGCTTTGGCATTCCCATGGCATTCGCGAGCGTGCCCTGCAGGCGGTGCGGCGGCACTGCCAGAAGCTCGATGTGGAACTGCTCGACGGTAATGTGGCGTTTCGCAAGCTGACCCTGTTGCCGGATGCACGCGGCCAGCGCCGGCTTGCCCGCATCTACGGGTTCGAGTTCACGGTCACCGGTGAGCAGCGGCACCCCGGCACCATCGTCATGTTCGGCGCCCAAGTCGGCCGTATCGAACTGGCGGCGCATCCGTTCCAGCCCGCAGACGAGCCGGGGCGGGTGATTCAACTGGACGACTGGCGTCGCCCCCGCGATTGATGGGTCAGTCGTCTATGCGGCACTCGGTCATGCCCTGTTGCAGTTCCGCCTGCGCCTGCGGCTCGCTGAAGATCAACTCTATCCTCGAATCCCGCCGCCACTCGCTGCTCCTGAAGACCAGCGCCTGACCATCCAGTGCATTGGCCGATTGCCAGCCGCTGCGGCCGTGGGCCACCAGCTTGGCGCGACGCCAGGGCCAACGCGCCAGCCATTGCGAGAGCTGGTCGAGATCGAAACGCTGGCTCGGATGCCAGCGCCAGCCGATGCTCCAGTGCTCCGCTGTCGTCTGAGCCTGGCAGATCGGCTGGCGCGGATCGAGCCACACCTGCGCCAGCGCCGCCGAACCGCTGGGCAGGGTGGGCGCGCGTGCTGATTCACTGGCGCATGCACCGATACCGGGAAGACGTTCCAGGGGCAGCTGGCCTTGTGTGGTCCAGTAAAGTGTTTGCTCGGGCAGTTGCTCGGCCAGTCGTGTTCGGCCGGGTGCATCCAGTGATTCACTCTTGTTCATCAACAGCAGACCGGCTTGCGCCAGGGCCTGCTGGTGGCTGTCAGGCAGGGCTTCGCCGCGGCTGAGGGCGCCGGCATCCAGCACCAGCACGCTCGGCTGGATGCTCAGCACGCTCTGCCATGGCGGCTGGCCGAGCTGGCGCAGCAGTTCCGCTGGATGACCCAGGCCGGAGGGCTCGATCAGCAAGCGGTCTGGTTTTGCCTGGCGTAGCAGGCGCGCCAGGCCGACCTGGAACGGCACGCCGTTGACGCAGCACAGACAGCCGCCGGGGATCTCCGCCAGACTGATATCGTCTGTTTCGGTCGTCAGCAATGCGGCGTCCAGGCCGATCTGGCCGAACTCGTTGATCAGTACGGCCCAGCGTTCGTCGGCGGGCTTCTGATCGAGCAGATGGCGGATCAGGCTGGTTTTGCCGGCGCCCAGCGGGCCGCCGATGACATGGGTCGGAATATGTTCGAGCATGGCGGCTATGTTGCGCACTTTGCGCTGGGTCTGAAAGGGGGCAGTGGCTCATGCTAAAGTCGCCGGCGGTTCTCGGAGAGGTGAAATCGTGCGGCTACCGTTCTTGCTGACAGTCCTGTGCGGCCTGCTCGTCGCTGGCGACGTGATGGCCGAAGCGTGCGTCATTAACAGCCACGACGACCGCGTGGCAGTGAAGCTTTGTCAGGCGAACATCAACATCCCCGCAGAGCTGTTCCGCACCGGTTTCTGTCAGCCGCAGCTGAAGGATCACGAGGTCGAAGTCGAGTTCGTCGACCACTGCCCGGACGGTGCCTTCGGTGTCTGCCGCAACGCGCAGGTGTCGAACATGCCGTACCGGCAGGACATCCACTATTACGGCATCGCCAGTGATGCGCGCTTTCTCCAGCCCGCCTGCGAACAGAACAACCAGGGCCGCTGGGAGAAGAACTGACGCCAGCCCAGCAGCCATAGGGGTTTCACGTGGAACCTCGGCTGGATTTCCCGGTTGCCTTCTACCGAGCCGGTTTCAATGCGCCGCAATCGTCCGCTATCCAGCGCGCGTGGGATTCGATTCGTGACGTTCCGGTTTCAGTGCCCTGGCGGTATTGGCTCTCCACGGTGCTGACGAATTCCTTGTCGCTAATGAAGCGCGTCTCACCCTGACCTCGCGCATCAGGGCACTCGAAACGGAATTTCCACAGCTTGTCGCCACGCTCGGTGATCTCCTGGGTACAGGCCGGATCATCCTGAAAGGGCAATTCATCGGACTCCACCTGGGCCTTGCTCAGACAGATCTGCACACCCTTGCCGCCAAGCTTGACGCCTTGCGCGGCCAGCATTTCCTCCATCATCCGGCGTTGATCGGCGGGCAGGTTCTCCATCTGCGCCAGCATCGCGTCCATGCCCGGCATCTGTTGGCCGTCCACCTGTATATCGCCGCTGCTGAATTCCCAGAGGCCCGGCAGGATCTGCTGCGCATGGGCGGGCATCAGCGTCAGGGAGAGAAGCGCGAAAGCGGCCAGACGTGGCAGTTGGGTCATGAGCGTGGCTCCGGAGATGGGTTTTGTTCCTTCAGCCTAGTCGAGCTTTTCCGCACCGTGCCCGAACGGGCAGCGGACAGCAAAGAACGCGACAGCGATTGCCGATGGATTTATGTTGTTGAGAAGCGTTAGCATTAGCGCCTGCAGCGCTCATGGGAGGCCGCATGGCAACTGAAGGTATGGTTCGGCAGCAGATGCTGCATCGGCTCTATGCCGACCATCACGGCTGGCTGAACGGCTGGCTGCGGCGCCAGCTGGGCTGCAATCAGCGGGCCGCCGATCTCGCACAGGATACCTTCGTGCGGGTGATGACCAAGGATCAGGACATGAGGGCCATCCGCGAACCCAGGGCTTACCTGCATACCATCGCCAAGGGCCTGTTGATCAACCATTGGCGGCGTCGGCAGATCGAGCAGGCCTATCTCGATGCACTGGCACTGCAACCCGAGCCGGTTGCACCGTCGCCGGAATCCCAGGCGCTGATCGTCGAAACCTTGCTGCAGGTCGACGCCATGCTGGCTCAGCTGCCGTCAAAGGTGCGCAGCGCCTTTCTCATGTCGCAGCTGCAGGGCATGACCTACGCTGCAATCGCCGTCGAACTCGGTGTTTCCGAGCGGATGGTGAAGAAGTACATGGCTCAGGCCATGCTGCATTGCCTGCTGCTGGTGGCGGAGGACTGATGGGTACCGATTACCGCGTGCTGCAGGAAGCGGCGAAGTGGTTTGCCGTGTTGCAGTCCGGCGCGGCCAGCGCTGGCGAGCGCCAAGCCTGGAGCGCGTGGCTGGAACAGCCGGAACATGCCCGTGCGTGGGCCAAGGTCGAGCGCATAAGCGGTCAGTTCCAGCCGCTGGCCGACGATGCCGTCGGGCGCACCGCCGGCGCGATGTTGCACAGCCGCCAATCGAATCGCCGCCAGGCACTGAAGGTGCTATCCGTGCTTTGTGGTGGTGCGGCCCTGAGCCTGGCCGGCGGATCGCTGCCCTGGCGACAGTGGGCGGCCGATGAGCGGACCGCGGTCGGTGAAGTTCGTGATCTGCGTCTGGCCGATGGCTCGCGGCTCTGGCTGAACACCGATACCGCAGTGGATATTGCCGATGACACGACCGCGCGCAGGCTGGCCCTTTACCGTGGCGAGCTGCTGGTCGATGCCTCGCTCAGTCGAAGCGGGCGGCCGTTGCTGCTGACCAGCCGTGAAGGCCGCGTGCGCAGCGAGCAGGCCGCGCGTTTCTCGCTGCGCCAGGAAGATGGCCATACCCGGCTGAGCGTGTTCGCCGGCGTTGTGGATATCCAGCTGGATGGTTTCGGCACCACCCGTGTGGCGGCCGGGCAGCAAACCGATTTCGGTCGCCGCCATATCGCGCCCCTGTCGGCGGCACGCGCCGAGCATCAGGCCTGGGCGAGCGGCGTGTTACTGGCGGACAACCAGCGCCTGGAGGATTTTCTCGTCGAGCTGTCGCGCTATCGACACGGCTATCTCGGTTGCGATCCGCGTATCGCCGATCTGCGCGTGGTCGGCGCCTTTCCCCTCGGTGACACCGAGCGTGTGCTGGATGCGCTGGCGGCGACGCTGCCGGTGCGTATCGAGCGGCGCATGGCCTGGTGGGTCAGCCTCGAACCTGCCGCGGCACGAGGTGGCGCGTAGCTCGTTGCGGACACGAATAAAAAATATTCGCATCTGTAGTTCCCCTTCTTCGATCTGGCTGGGCATAGGGCTAAATCCGTCACTCGAACAGGAACACCCATGCGCTCGACCGCCTTGCCGTTCATTCCCAATCGCTCCCGCGCCCTGGCACTCGGCATTCGTGCCGCGCTGCTGTGTCTGCCGCTGGCCAGCGTCGTGCCCGGCGCTGCTGTGGCGCAGTCTGCGACCCAGCAGGCGGTACGCAGCTACGACATTCCCGCCGGCCCGCTATCGAGCGCACTGAGCCGTTTCGCCGGTGAGGCAGGTGTGCTGCTCTCGGTCGATGGCAGCCTGCTGCAGGGCCTGGACAGCAACGGCCTGCAAGGGCAGTACGGGGTCGACGAGGGCTTCGCTGCGCTGCTGCAGGGCAGCGGCCTGCAGGCCGTACGCGACAGCCAGGGCAACTATTCGCTGACTCGCCGCACGGCACAGAGCGATGCCGTCGAGCTGCAACCGATGACCGTCGAAGGCTTCGCCCTAGGCAACGCACTGGGCTCGATGGACGGCTACAACGCGACCCACAGCAGCGTGGCGACCAAGACGAGCATGCCGTTGGTGCGCACCTCGCAAAGTGTTTCCGTGGTTACTCGTGAGCAGATCGACAAGCAGGGCTCGATGACGGTTGCTGAAGCCGTGCGTTACACACCAGGTGTACTTAGCAACCCCTATGGCAACACGCGGCGCTACGACTACTTGGCGATGCGGGGGATCAATGATGGCTCGGTCGACAACATCATCATCGACGGCTTGAAGTCCATGGGTGACCCAGGCTCTTACAGCAGCCTGCAGATCGACCCCTATTTCATCGAGCGTATCGACGTGCTCAAGGGGCCGTCGTCTGTTCTGTATGGTCGCAGCAATCCCGGTGGGCTGGCGTCGCTAACGACCAAGCGACCCCAGTTCACCGAGGCTGCTCGCATAGATCTGTCTTACGGCAGCAATGACTACAAGAGCCTCGGCTTCGATGTCACCGGACCGCTGAACGAGAATATTGCCTATCGCGTGGTCGGGGTGGCGAAAGACGCCGATAGTCAGGTCGACTATGTCGAAGAAACCCGCTACACGCTGATGCCCAGTCTCACGCTGAACCTCAGCGAGGACACCAACCTAAACCTATATGCATATCTTCAGCACGACCCCAATGGGGGATATCACGGAAGTTTGCCGGCTTCCGGAACGTTGGGAAAACGGAATGGCCGTCGTTTGTCCGGCAGCTTCTTCGAAGGCGACCCAGATATCGAAGAGTTCAAGCGTACGCAAACCATGGTTGGTTACGAGTTCCAGCATCGTTTCAATGATGTATGGAGTGCGCGGCAGAACTTCCGTTATCTGGATGCAGAGGTGGAGAACAGCCAGGTCTGGCAAAGTGATTATTACTGGGTACCCACTGATAGTAACGAGCTTTATCGCGGGTTCAGCGGAGGAGAGGAAAGCCTGCATGCCTGGATCGTCGACAATATGCTGCAAGCTGAATTCGCTACCGGTTCCGCCCTTCATACCGTTGTTGTAGGTCTGGATTACCAATATACGAAAAACAAGATTTTCAACGACGCGGACCGCTCTGTTTACGACCCTAGAACGCCCGGCACAGTGCCAACTCTTGATACTGGCAGTTCAGGCTATCCATCCTTTGCGTTATCGCCGTTTGCTACAGCGGATGCGTTGCGCCGGCAAAAGCAAGCCGGTCTCTACATTCAGGATCTGGTGGAGCTGGGTAATTGGAATCTCTCAGCAGGGTTGCGCCAGGATTGGTACGACGTATCGATCGATGATTCCATCAGCGGCAAGGATGCGAATCAGGGCGAGAAACTCAGCGGCCATGTAGGAGTGCTCTATGCGTTCGAAAACGGCATTTCTCCCTACCTGAGTTATTCGACATCGTTCAATCCGACGTCCAACTACTCCAGTGGCGCTCAGATACTGGAGCCGACTACAGGCAAGCAGTGGGAAACCGGCGTGAAGTACCAGCCGGTCGGCAGTGACGACCTGTATACCCTATCGTTCTTCACGATCGACATGGAAAACCTGTTCGCCAAGGAGAACAGTCTGGTCACCGATAACTTCTATAAGGGTGTCGGTGGCATGAAGTCGCGAGGGGTTGAGCTTGAGGCTCGGGTGAGTGTTACCAAAAACTTGCGCTTGCTCGGCAGCGTCACGCTGAACGATGTGGAGTACAGCAAAAGTTATTACGCCTATAACTCTGCCGGTGGGGTTGTCGACGCAAAAGGCAATACCCCATATCAAACGCCTGAACGCATGGCGAGCCTGTGGGCTGACTACAATTTCGCCGATGGGCTGCTGGCGGGCTTGAACATTGGCGGTGGCGCGCGTTATGTCGGTTACAGCTGGGGCAACGACGCCCATGATTTCAAAGTGCCGTCCTACACCCTATTCGATGCCTCCATCGGCTATGACCTCAGCCGAGTGGGGCTGAACGGCACATCGCTTCGACTCAACGCCAACAACCTGACCGATGAGTACTACGTGGCGTCCTGCTACAACGCCTCCTCGTGCTATCTGGGTGCAGAGCGCAATGTCGTGGCGACCATCACGTATCAGTTCTGATCAACAAACCAGCCGCCGGCCTCACAGGGCCGGCGGCTTTGTGCTTTCTGAAAGACGGACGACCGACGATGCGTTCCATTCTCGTGCTCTTGCACCGCTACATCGGCCTGGCCACGGCGATCTTCCTGTTCCTCGCCGGTATCACCGGCAGCATCCTGGCCTTCCATCACGAGCTGGACGAATGGCTCAACCCGGAGTTCTACCACACCACCAGCGAGGGTCCGGTGCTGGCGCCAGGAACGCTGGTGGAACGCGTCGAGCAGGCCAACCCGCGCATGCAGGTCTGGTACATGGAATTTCCCAGCGAGCCCGGGCACGCCGCTTTGATGGCGCTGGTGCCGCATAACGATCCGGTCACCGGCAAACCTTATGACGAGCGGCCGGTGGTGCAGTACATCGACGCGGTGACCGGCGAGCCGGTGGGTACGCGCTACTGGGGCGAATGCTGCTTCTCGCGCAAGAACTTCGTGCCCTTCATCCTCGAGTTCCACTACAACCTGTCGTTGCCCGGCAACTGGGGGCTGTGGTTGATGGGCATCGTGGCGATCGCCTGGGTGATCGATTGCTTCGTCTCGCTGGTGCTGACCTTTCCTCGTGGCCGGCCTTTCCTTTCCAAGTGGTGGACGGCCTGGAAGATCAAGCGTCAGCGCATGAACCACGACGTGCACCGCGCCGGTGGCCTGTGGCTGTGGCTGCTGCTCACGCCGGTGGCGGTCAGCAGCGTGGCGATGAACCTGCCGGAGCAGGTGTTCAAGCCGGTGGTTTCACTGTTCTCGCCCGTTGAGCCGAGCGTCTACGAGGCCCGTGGGCGGATGCCGGCCGAGCAGCTGGGCACCACCGCCTACGACTTCCACCAGGCATATGACTACGCCATGCAGCACGCCACCGAGCTCGGCCTGACTGAAGCGATCACCGAGCTTTACTACAGTTTCGAGTACAACTTCTACGGTGCCGGCTTCGGCGAGCACGACAGCAATCAGGGCAACGCCTGGCTGTTCTTCCATGGCACCGACGGGCGCCTGCTCGGTCAGGAGATTCCCGGCCAGGGCACGCTGGGGCAGCAGTTTCACCTACTGCAGCCGGCGATCCACGGCGGGCGTATTCTGGGTTTGCCGGGGCGCATCCTCATTGCCGTGCTGGGCGTGGCGATCGCGGTGCTGTCGGTCACCGGAGTGGTGATCTGGTGGCGCAAGCGACGGGCACGCATCAGCGCGGCGCTACGTGAACCGCGCAGGAGACGCGCGGCGTCGGGTTAGTTCGGTTGGCGAGCGATAATGGTCATGAGTTGAATCGAGGATCATCCCCTCACCGCTATGCCGGGCGCCCCAGCCCTCTCCCCAGAGGGGCTAGGGGGTGGTTCTGAGAGGTATGTGAGTACTGCGGCAGTGCTCAGTGTCTGTGTGGGCATGGATGGTTGTTGTGCGAGGTGCTGACGGATTAGGCCTGCCGCTCGCTAGGCCGGGGATTGGTCCGCCAGCGTCTGAGCCATCGCCGAACAGTCCCCTCGCCCCTTTGGGGAGAGGGCTAGGGTGAGGGGCGAGCGATCAAGCCCAATGCCAGATTTGGTTCGTACGCTGCAAACGAAACGAGCCACGCAGGCGGGAGCGCCATCCTCACTCCGCCCGGTTGACCAGCTCAGGTAGTTGCTCGGCCAGTTTCTGCACCCGCAAAGGCGAGCGGATAAAGCCGCGCTGGCGACCGTCCGGGCCGATCAGCACAAGGTTGCCGCTGTGGTCGACGGTGTAGTTTTCCTTGCTGGTATCGCCCGGAATGAAGGGAATGCCGACGCCGTTGGCCAGGGTCTGAATGTTGTCCAGTGGGCCGGTCAGGCCCTGGAAGCCGGCGTTGAAATAGCCCAGATACTCCTTGAGCTGCGCGGGCGTGTCGCGATTCGGATCGACGCTGACGAGGATGATGCGCAGCTGGTCGCGCACGGCGTCAGGCAGCATGCCGTTGAGCTGGCGCAACTCGGCCAGGGTGGTGGGGCAGATATCCGGGCAGAAGGTGTAGCCGAAGAACAGCAGCGTCCACTGCCCGCCCAGCTCGTCCACTTTTACCGCTTCGCCGTCCTGATCCGTCAGGCTCAGCGACGGCACCGTGCGGCTCTGCGGCAGCAGGACGATGCCGGCATCCAGCAGCTGGGTGGGGTCGAGCTGGCGCTGGCTGTTGAGCACCTTGGAAACCGTCAGCCCGACGACCAGCGCGATCAGCGCCACGAGAATGAAGACGGTTTTCTGGATGCGGGTCATGGGTGTCCTTGATCGATGGCTCAGAAATCGAGCAGCAGATAATGATCAACCAGCAGCGCGATGAACAGCGCGAACAGGTACCAGATGCTGAATTTGAACGTCTTGATTGCCGCATGTGGCCGGCTGTCGCGGTACAGCGCGATGGTCCAGTAGAGGAAGCGCGCACCCAGCAATGCCGCGGCGGCGAGGTACAGCGGGCCGCTCATGTGAATGGCGAAGGGCATGAAGCTGACCGCCAGCAGCATCACCGTGTAGAGCAGGATATGCACCTTGGTGTAGTGCACGCCGTGGGTCACCGGCAGCATCGGCACGTTGACCTTGGCGTACTCGTCCTTGCGGTGAATGGCCAGCGCCCAGAAGTGCGGCGGCGTCCAGGCGAAGATGATCAGCACCAGCAGCAGCGGTTCGGCGGTAACCTGGCCGGTTACCGCGACCCAGCCGAGCAGCGGCGGCGCGGCGCCGGCCAGGCCGCCGATGACGATGTTCTGCGGCGTGGCGCGCTTGAGAAAGCCGGTATAGATCACCGCGTAACCGATCAGCGAGGCCAGCGTCAGCCAGGCGGCGAGGACATTGGTGAAGGTCAGCAGCAGGGCCAGCCCGCTGACGCCGAGGACGAAAGCGAAGGTCAGTGCCGCCGCTGGCGAGACCCGGCCTTCGGCCAAGGGCCGCTTGTGGGTGCGGGCCATCACCGAATCGATCTGCCGGTCCACCACATGGTTCACCGCCGCCGCACCGCCGGCACACAGGGCGATGCCCAGGTTGCCGAACAGCAGCACCGTCCACGGCACGCCGGCGCGGGTGGCGAGGAACATGCCCACCAGCGAGGTGATGAGCATCAGCAGCACCACCTTCGGCTTGGTCAGCTCCAGGTAGTCGCGCCAGCTGGCCTGGGCGTCGCGTTCGCTGAGTAGAGTCGCCATGGGGGTTCTCCTTGTGGTCATGCGCGGGGCAGATCGAGCTGCCCCGTCGTGTTCGAAATCGTCGCTGTCGCGCTCTGCCGAGTCGCATGCGCGGGCCGGCGCAGCCGGTAGTTGATCAGCACCAACACCAGCAGCAACGCGGCACCGCCGCCGTTGTGCGCCACGGCGACCGCCAGTGGCAGGTTGAGCAGCACGTTGCTGATGCCCAGGCCGACCTGCAGCGCCAGCGCGGCGACGAGCAGCCCGGCCAGCCGGCCGAGGCTGCGACGCCAGAGCATGGCTGCCAGCGCCAGCAACAGCAGCGTCACGCACAGCGCGCCGATTCGGTGGGTGAGATGGATGGCGGTGCGCGCTTCGCCGTAGAGCAAGCCGCCGAGGTAGTTCGGGCCGATGTCGTGGTGGGTCAGGTTGAAGGCGTTGGCGAAGTCCATCCGCGGCCACCATTCGCCGTGGCAGGTGGGGAAATCGGTGCAGGCCACCGCCGCATAGTTGCTGCTGACCCAACCGCCCAGGGTGATCTGCGCCACCACCGCGAGCAGGGCGATGCCGGCGAATCTGCGCAGACGACCGTCCACGGCCGGCAAGGGAGCAAGTGCGCCGGAGAGCCGCAGGCACAGCAGAAACAGCAGACTGAGCGTAGTGAAACCCCCGAGCAGGTGCGCAGTGACCACCTGCGGCCAGAGTTGCAGGGTCACCGTCCACATGCCGAAGATCGCCTGGGCGATGACCACCGCGAGCAACAGCAGCGGCAACTTGAGTGGCTGCCCGGGTTGGCCACGACGGCGTATCGCCTGCACGGCGAGGGCGAGGATCACCAGCCCGAGGGCGCCGGCGAAATAGCGATGGACCATCTCATTCCAGCCCTTGCGCACCTCCAGCGGTGCATCGGGAAAGCGCAATGCGGCGAGGTTCTGCTTGTGTTCGCTCATCGGCACGGCGAGAAAACCGTAGCAGCCGGGCCAGTCCGGGCAGCCGAGGCCGGCGTGGGTCAGCCGCGTATAGGCACCGAGCAGCACGACCACCACCGCCAGCAGCGTGGCGATCAGGGCGAGACGGTATCCGGGTTTGGCCATTGGTTTCTCCTTGGGCGGCCAGTTTGGGACCCCAGCGAAGCGGCAGAGTGCGTCAGCCGATCTGCGAGATCTTCAGCAGGTATTTCAGGTCATCGAGGATCGCCTTGCCGTCGGCTTTGGCGTCGTAACGCAGCACCAGATTGCCGTGCGGATCGACGATCCATAACTGCGGCGTGGCCGGTGCTTCGGAGTTGCGGGCATACACGTTGGCGTCGAGGTCGTGGCGTTGCAATTGCGGATACTCGCGGCGCAGGCGCTGTTCGTAGGCCTCGTCCAGAGCGGTCGCGCTGGCCAGTGCGTGGCTGGCTCGGGCGGCCTCACGGGCCAGACCGATATTGATCTGCCGGGCCAGATAGACCAGCTGCTGGCACTGTGCTTCGCAGCCCTGCGGGGCGGTGACCAGCAGCTCCCAGCGCCGTTCGGCGTCAGTCGCGGTGACGCCGATGGCGGCACGGTCCTGGCCGTTGGCGATCAGCACACCGTCGTAGCTGCGGGTCTGCGGCACCCAGAAGCCGAAGCGATACATGGCCGAGGCCAGCAGCATCGGGCCCAGTACCACGGCGATGATCAGCAGCAGTTGCAGCCGGCCACGACCGCGTTTCGGCTCACGGCCGGCAAGGGTTGGATTCATCGTCGTCACTGTGCTTCTCCCGTGCCTGATGCACGCCGAAGTAGATGAACAGCGCCAGCAGGGCGGCCGCCATGGCAAACCACTGCACGGCGTAGCCCAGATGCTGCGACGGACGCATGCTGGTGATCGCCCAGTCGGCGCGGTAGGCACTGGGGCCGGGCTCCAGACGCAATTCATGGATCACGCCTTCGCGGCCGGCCTGCCGCCACATCGCTTCGATGTCGACATGGTTGATCAGCCGCGGCCAGCCCTCGGCCGTGCGGTGGCTGAAGATGAACGGTTTGCCTGGCGGCACGTAGACCCAGGCTGCCAGCTTCAATGGCTGCGTCGGCGTGTCGAAGGCCGGCGGCACACGGCGATCAGGCCAGGGAATCCAGCCACGGTTGACCATCACCCAGCGGCCGCTGAGTTCGTCATGGAAGGGTTGCAGCAGTTCGACGCCGACCTGGCCGTCGCGGGTGCGGCTGTCGAGCAGGAAGCTGTGTTCGGCATCGAAGCGACCCTGCAGGAACACCCGGGCGAAGGCCGGATCGTTCAGCCGTTCGATCTCGTGCGGTGCCAGCGGTGCGGCCTGCTGACGGGCTTGCTGGCGTTCCAGCAGCTCGCGCTTCTGCTCGCCACGCTCCAGCTGCCAGAAGCCCAGCCAGACCAGCACCGGCAGCATGGCCAGCACCAGCAGGGTCGGCAGCAGCCCGGGCCTGAAGCCGCTCATGGCCGGCAGCCTGTTGTGTCGATACGGCTGGCTATACTCCACCCCCAATACCCCTGTCGTGGAATCGCTCATGCTCAAGGCGGCGATCGTTCTGTTGTTAGTGGCCACGCTGGTCAGTCTGTTCAGTGGGTTGTTCTTCCTGGTCAGGGACGAGGGCCGCACCTCCCGCGTGATCACGGCCCTGTTCATCCGGGTCAGCCTCAGTGCACTGACCGTTGCGCTGATCGGCTGGGGTTTCTATACGGGGCAGCTGCGTCCCGCCTTCGGTTTCTGATTCGCTAGATCACGTAGACGAAGACGAACAGCGCGATCCACACCACGTCGACGAAGTGCCAGTACCAGGCCGCCGCCTCGAAACCGAAGTGCTGCTCCGGGCTGAAATGTCCGCGCAGAATGCGCACCAGCATCACCGTGAGGATGATCGCGCCCATGGTCACGTGGGCGCCGTGAAAGCCGGTGAGCATGAAGAAGGTCGCGCCGTAGATGCCCGAGCCCAGGGTGAGCCCGAGTTCGGTGTAGGCATGCACGTATTCTTCGATCTGCAAGACCAGGAACGCCGCACCGAGCAGTACGGTCAGGCCCAGGCCGAGCTTGAGGTGCTGGCGGTTGTTCTTGCGCAGCGCATGGTGCGCCCAGGTCAGGGTGAAGCTGGAGCTGACCAGCAGGATGGTGTTGATCAGCGGCAGGCCCCAGGCACTGATGGTGCCTTCCGGTGCCGGATAGAGCTTGGGATCGGGGGTATTGAGCAGTGGCCAGGTGTATTCGAAGTTGGGCCAGAGCATGTTGCTGATGCCCTTGTCGCCTTCGCCGGCCAGCCAGGGGCCGGCCCAGTAGCGGATGTAGAACAGCGCGCCGAAGAAGGCGAGGAAGAACATCACCTCCGAGAAGATGAACCAGCTCATGCCCCAGCGGAACGAACGGTCCATCTGTGCGCTGTACAGTCCGGCGCGGCTTTCCTTCACCACGGCGCCGAACCAGCCGAACATCATGTAGGCGATCAGCAGGGCGCCGACGAAGAAGATGATGGGCCCGTTGGATGAATCCCGCGCGGCCTTCAGGTCGTTGAACCAGCTGCCCAGTCCATAGAAGGTGACCAGCAGGGCGATGGTGGCGATGATCGGCCATTTGCTCTGATCGGGAACGTAATACTGCTCGTGGGTGGTCTGTTGGCTCATTGCAGACTCTCCTTGGCCGGTGCCGATGTGGCGTTGGCGGCCACCGGCGGCTGGCGGGACGTGATGTCGAACAGCGTGTAGGCGAGGGTCAGGTGATGCACGTCGGCGGGCAGGTCGCGATCGACGATGAAGCGCACCGGCATTTCGATGCGCTCGCCCGGTTGCAGCACCTGCTGGGTGAAGCAGAAGCATTCGGTCTTGTGGAAGTAGGCGGCCGCCCGTGACGGCGAGACACTGGGAATCGCCTGGGCGGTCATCGGCTTGTCGGTCGGGTTGTAGGCGACGAAGCGGATTTCCTGGCTGGCGCCCGGGTGCACGCTGAGCTGGTCGGCCAGCGGGCCGAACTGCCACTGCATGCCGGCGGCGTTGGTGGCGAGGAACTGCACCCGCACCGCACGCGCCTCGTCGGCGCTCTGCACGCCGGTGTAGGCGCCGGCGGTCTTGCCGTTGATGCCGAAGGCCTGACACATCACGTCGTAGATCGGCACCAGCAAGAAGCCGAAGCCGAACATCGCGATCACGACGAACACGAGGCGGCGGACCAGGCGCCGAGTGGACAGGGCTTCGCTCATGGCAGCCTCTCCGATTGGCAGTTGCGGGTGGCCCGGCACCCCCCAGCCAAGCCCCGATGCGTGCTCACGGCAACAGCTCCCCGCCGGTGCCCTTGCGGTGTTCGTGCACGTCGCTCATGTCCGGCGGCACCTGGAAGGTATGGTAGGGCGCCGGCGACGGCACGCTCCATTCCAGCCCCTCGGCGCCGTCCCAGGGCTTGGCTGGTGCCGGTTCGCCGCCGCGGATGCACTTGATGACGATGAACAGGAACAGCAGCTGGGTGGCGCCGAACATGAAGGCACCGACGCTGGAGACCATGTTGAAGTTGGCGAACATCATGTTGTAGTCGGGGATGCGCCGCGGCATGCCGGCCAGACCGACGAAGTGCATCGGGAAGAACGCCAGGTTCATGCCGATGAAGCTCATCCAGAAATGCAGCTTGGCCAGCGTCTCGTCGTACATGTGGCCGGTCCACTTCGGCAGCCAGTAATAGGCCGAGGCGAAGATGCCGAAGATCGCTCCGGGCACCAGCACATAGTGGAAGTGCGCCACCACGAAGTAGGTATCGTGATACTGGAAGTCCGCCGGGGCGATGGCCAGCATCAGCCCGGAGAAACCGCCGATGGTGAAGAGAATCACGAAGGCCACGGCGAACAGCATCGGCGCCTCGAAGGTCAGCGAGCCGCGCCACATGGTGGACACCCAGTTGAACACCTTCACCCCGGTCGGCACGGCGATCAGCATGGTGGCGTACATGAAGAACAACTCGCCGGTCAGCGGGATGCCGACGGTGAACATGTGGTGCGCCCAGACGATGAAGGAGAGGAAGGCGATCGCCCCGGTGGCGTAGACCATCGAGGTGTAGCCGAACAGCGGCTTGCGGCTGAAGGCCGGGATGATCGAGCTGACCGCGCCGAAGGCCGGCAGGATCATGATGTACACCTCGGGATGGCCGAAGAACCAGAACACGTGCTGGAACAGCACCGGGTCGCCGCCACCGGCCGCGCTGAAGAAGCTGGTGCCGAAGTGGATGTCCATCAGCATCATGGTCACCACGCCCGCCAGCACCGGCATCACCGCGATCAAGAGGAAGGCGGTGATCAGCCAGGTCCAGACGAACAGCGGCATCTTCATCAGCGTCATGCCTGGCGCGCGCAGGTTGAGGATGGTGGCGATCACGTTGATCGCGCCCATGATCGAGCTGATGCCCATCAGGTGGATGGCGAAGATGAAGAAGGTCACCGACTCCGGCGCGTAGGTGGTCGACAGCGGCGCATAGAAGGTCCAGCCGAAGTTCGGCCCGCCGCCCTCCATGAACAGCGTCGAGACCAGCAGGCCGAAGGCGGCTGGCAGCAGCCAGAAACTGAAGTTGTTCATCCGCGGCAGGGCCATGTCCGGCGCGCCGATCATCAGCGGGATCATCCAGTTGGCCAGGCCGACGAAGGCCGGCATCACCGCGCCGAAGACCATGATCAGGCCGTGCATGGTGGTCATCTGGTTGAAGAACTCCGGCTGCACGATCTGCAGGCCCGGCTGGAACAGCTCGGCGCGGATCACCATGGCCATCGAGCCGCCGAGCAGGAAGGCGCAGAAGCTGAACCACAGGTACATCGAACCGATGTCCTTGTGGTTGGTGGTCAGCAGCCAGCGCGAGAGACCCTTGGCCGGGCCGTGGTGGTGGTCATGTCCGGCATGACCATGATCGTCGATCACTGCACTCATCACCGAATCCTCTTACTGGGTGGCTTCTTCGGCCTGTTTGAAGTCGAGCACGTCTTTCGGCGTGACCATGTCGCCGGTCTCGTTGCCCCAGGCGTTGCGCTCGTAGGTGATGACCGCGGCCAGGTCGACTTCCGACAGCTGCTTGCCGAACGCCGCCATGGCGGTGCCGGGCTTGCCGTTGACGACGATGTCGATGTGCGCCTCGATGTCGCCGGTGGCGATGGCTGAGCCCTTGAGGGCCGGGAACATCGGCGGGATACCTTCGCCGCCGGCCTGGTGACAGGACGCGCACGAGGTCTGGTAGATCTTCTCGCCGCGTTCGGTGAGTTCTGCCAGCGTCCAGTCCTTGCTGGTCAGTTCGGCCACCTTGGCGGCCTCTGCTTTCTTCTCGCCGAGCCAGGCGGCGTAGTCCTCGGCGGATTTCACCTCCACCACCACCGGCATGAAGCCGTGGTCCTTGCCGCACAGCTCGGTGCACTGGCCACGGTAGATGCCGGGCTCTTCGACGCGGGTCCAGGATTCGTTGATGAAGCCGGGGATGGCGTCCTTCTTGACCGCCAGATCCGGTACCCACCAGGAGTGAATGACGTCCGCTGCGGTGATCAGGAAGCGCACCTTGGCGCCCGCGGGAATCACCAGCGGCTCGTCGACTTCCAGCAGGTAGTTCTCGCCCTTGGGCGCCTGGTTGTTGATCTGCTCGCGCGGCGTGGTGAGGTTGCTGAAGAACTCCACATCCTCGCCCAGATACTTGTAGTGCCACTTCCACTGGTAGCCGGTGATCTGCACGTCGACGTCCGATTCGCTGGAGTCGTAGATGTGGATCAGCGTGCGCGTCGCCGGGATCGCCATGCCCACCAGGATCAGCAGCGGGATGACCGTCCAGAGCACCTCGACGCGGGTGTTTTCGTGGAAGTGAGCGGAGTGCTGACGCTTGGAACGGCGATGCGCGACCATCGACCAGATCATCACGCCGAATACCAGCACGCCGATGACCACACAGATCCAGAAGATGGTCATGTGCAGATCGAACACCGAACGGCTGACATCGGTGGCGCCGGAGCGCATGTTCACGTCCCAGGCCGCCTGAGCCTGGCCAAATATTGCCGAAAGCCCAAGCCCCATCCAGATGCATGGATGTCGAGACATTGCGGGTTCCCCTTATGATTCTTGTTATCCCGCCGACCGCCATCGCACCGCCGAAAATCGGCTGGCCGGGGAAACCATTCCCGTCATGCCAGCTACGTTCTCGATCGGTCCGATTCTGCCCAACGCCACCGGCGAAACGCTCGCCGGCGCCATGGACGCTTGCACGCGCAGTCGGAACTCAATCAGGTACGCCTACGATTCGGAGTATAGACAGCGATCCCACTCTGGCAATTTAAGCGCGGGGCGCGTCTGGCTCGGGCTGTGTGGGGGCATCGTTCTTCTTCACGCCGCGCAGGTTCATCAGCGCCAGGCAGACCTGCAGGGTGATCAGCGCCCAGGCCTCGGCGTGCCAGCCCCAGATCACCCAGAGCAGGTTGCTCAGCAGAAAACAGCAGAAGCCGACGAAGCGCCGGCCGGGCTGCAGCGAGCCGATCAGCCAGGCGGCGGTCACCGTGACCAGCATGGCCGGCCATTGCAGCAGATCGATATAGACGTCCAATTCAATCCTCCAGAAGGGCCGGCAGCGCATGGGCTTATCCGATGCGCTGCCGGCGTGTGCACGTTGTGCATAGTCGTGTCTGAAAGATGAGGGGGTGGTCGCCCTGATTAGTTCCCGTCGGCCGCTGCGGCAAGATGCACGGCCTGTCGGCGGCGACCTTCCACCCGCCGTGTCAGTGCCCGCGGTTCGATGATCAGCCGTGCGCCGCTGCCCTGATTCGCGCGCTGCCATTCTTCCAGCAGCTCCATGCAGGCATGGTCGATGTACTGCAGGTGCGTCATTGGCACATGCACGCAGGCATTCTTCGGTATGCCCTCCAGCGCACGGGCCAGTCGCGGCACCTTCAGAAAGGTCGCTGCGCCCTGCATGCGCAGTTCGACCCGGCGGCCTTCCTGCACCACAGTGACCTTCAGCTGCGAAGCCTGCCAGGCCAGTTGCCCCAGGGTCAGCGCGAAGCCCAGCAGCACGCCGGTCAGCAGGTCGGTGGCGACGATGGTCAGCGCCGTGACGAGATGGATCAGCATGGCCATGCGCCCGTAGCGGCCGAGCTGGCGCAGCGCGTTCAGGTCGATCAGCTTGAGCCCGGTGTAGACCAGCACACCGGCCAGGCTGGCGATTGGAATCTGCTCCAGCAGCGCGGCCAGCAGCACCACCGCGGCCAGCAGCCAGAGTGCGTGCAGCATGGCCGACAGCCGCGTGCGCGCACCGGCCTGCACGTTGGCCGAGCTGCGCACGATCACGCCGGTCATCGGCAGCGCGCCGAGCAGGCCGCAGAGCATGTTGCCGATGCCCTGAGCGCTGAGCTC
>Ga0315336_1001263_pt1 | contig 52221 bp, 43 predicted proteins | sample ASW5metaG_FD_204512 | JGI IMG/M metagenome (GOLD analysis project Ga0315336, IMG submission 204512) | Ammonia-oxidizing marine archaeal communities from Monterey Bay, California, United States - ASW #5 | ecosystem: Environmental > Aquatic > Marine > Intertidal zone | place: USA: California...
GGCGTTGTCGATAGTTCCGTATTTCTTGCCGACAGTTGTTGCGTGTCTCATCGCGCAATGGATGCTTGATCCAAACTATGGGCTGATCAAGAGTGTCCTCGCGTCGTTCGGATCCAGCATGTTCGACTGGGGCGCAAACTCCGCAACTGCGAAGGGAACGGTTGTTCTCGTCAGTGTCTGGATATGGACACCGTTCGTGGTGACATGCGTGCTTGCCGGTCTACAGACAATTCCGGCTCAGCTTTATGAAGCCGCGCGGGTCGATGGAGCCGGAGCCCTGAAACAGTTCTGGCACATTACGTTGCCGGGCCTCCGATCTGTGTTGATTGTGGTCATTCTGCTGAGAGGCATCTGGATGTTCAACAAGTTCGACGTGATCTGGCTGCTGACCAAGGGAGGGCCGCTGAACCAGACCGAGACGCTTCCGATCTTGGCCTATCGACGCGCGTTCCTGGAGTTCGATCTAGGGGGCGGAGCGGCGGTTGCAACGATCTCGTTTCTTCTTCTGGCGTCCATCATTCTGATCTATCTCAGATTCTTTCCGATCGACGAAGCAAAGCAGGGGCGATGACAGTGACGCAGAAATATTCACATCCTTCCGTCGTTGCGGCTGTTTCCGATCCGCGGCAGAAGCCATTCCTTCGCCATTCATCCAGGTCTGAGCCTTTGCCGACGGAGATATCATCGCCTGTATCCGGGCAGAAATCGTTCGGCTGGGCGAGCGAGCCGATCAAGAAACTTGCCGGCCCCATCGCACTCTACTCAGCTGTCATTTTAATCTGCGTCTATTCGTTTTTCCCGATTTACTGGATGATCATATCCAGTCTCCGGGCACCGCAACGGTTGTTTCTCGACACATCGCTGGTGTTCTGGCCGCCGGATCTGTCGTCGTACAGGTCGCTGCTGGAACTCACGAACTATACGGCCAATTTTCTCAACAGCACCCTGATGGCGATGGCGACGATTATCGTCTCCACGACGCTTTCGGCGTTTATCGCCTATGGCGCGACGCGGTTGAGGTTTCGCGGCAAAACAACATTGGTCGCCTCGATGTTGTTCGCCTACATGTTCCCGCCATTGATGCTCGCGATTCCGATGTCAGCGTTGTTCCGCATGGCGGGTCTTTCCGACAGCCTGTGGGGCTTGCTGGTCGCTCATCTCGCAATCTCGCTTCCGTTGGGCGTTTGGCTTTTGTGGGGTTTCTTCAAGTCGATGCCATTTGACCTGGAAGAAGCCGCAATGGTGGATGGCTGTTCGCAATTCAGCGCATTCATCAAGGTTGTCCTGCCGCTTTCCGCGCCGGGTCTGATCACGGTCGGAATCTTTTCGTTCCTGCTGTCCTGGGCCGACTATGTCTTCGCTCTCATCCTCATCATGAGCGACCAAAACAAGACGCTTCCAGTCGCCCTTGCGTCGATGCTCGGAGCGCAGGATTTGCGTTGGGGCGAAATCCTCGCCGGTGCGTCCCTCATTGCGTTGCCGCTCTTTGTAATCTTTACGTTCTGCTACCGCTATTTCGTCGCGGGACTTACGGCAGGCGCGCTGAAGGGGTAGGCGGCATCTGTCTGCAGAGCATGGTTCGGTGCGCGCTGGCGCCCCGAACCGGCGTGGGCCGCTTGAGCGGCGCGGGCTTGCGGAGAAAGCCTATCGTCTTACAGGTATCTTCGGCTCTCCCAGCAGCGTCTGCCAGGTTTCGATTGTTTGAGACAGGTGCTCATTCATTTTCTGTTCGGCCTGGCCGACGCGCCGTCCCTCGATGGCCTCAAGGATTTCGCAATGATCCTCATAAGAGCGGCGACCGCGGTTGTGATCGGAAAAATAAACGCGGCGGCGCTGCCGGGACAGTTCGTAGAATGATTTTACAACGCGAAGCAGGATATCATTCTTGGTGGCAGCGAAGATCGCTAGGTGAAATGCCTCGTCTTCCAGCTCGATCGTCTGCTTCTTCGCAAGACGCTTCTCGGTGGCGGTTAAAATCGCGCGCAGATCGCGGATATTGTCAGGCGTCCTGCGGGTGCAGGCCAGCCGAGCGGCCTGTACTTCGAGCATACGCCGTACCTCGAAGACATCGGCGATCTCGTTGGCCTGGAATGGAAGGCCGGACTCGGCGTGAAGGACCAGAGCTTCGATGCTGCTTTCATCCGAGTTTCGCAAATAGATGCCCGAGTTGGGCCGTCTCTCGATGACGCGCATGACCTCCAGAGCGGCCAGCGCCTCACGGACGGCGCCCCGGCTTGTTTCGAATTTCTCCGCGAAGTCTCGTTCGGACGGCAGGCGCTCGGAGGGTTGATAGCGGCGCTCACGGATAAACGAAAGGATTTTTCCAATGGCGTTCGAGGGAGCCTCAGGCTTGTCGGTTCGGTTTCGCTCGGTCATCTGCGTCTGCTCTTTCTGCGCCCGGGAGGGGACTGGTACGTCAAGCCTTTTCATGCCGGCCCCTCCAATAGTCACGAATCTAAGTGATATTCACTCTATTTCGAGTGGCGATGACATGACAGGTGCTTTGCGCGCCGGGCCCGGATCGGGCGCCCCGAATCCACAAACCAAATTGCGGCCCCGCACGGCGGTCGCTTGATTCCTCTTCACCGGGCATGTAAGATTGGTATACCGGATTGGTAGGACCTAAACTGCCGGGATCCAGAAAAAATGCCCGTCCGCGTATAGTTCCTTGCTATCAGGTTGATAAATTTGAAATCTTTGGAGCCCATCGGGCAAACCAGCAAGCCCCAAACCGCCATGACTGACTACGTCGTCGATCTGTTTGTCATCGGCGGCGGTTCGGGCGGCGTTCGCGCCGCGCGGATCGCAGCCAATCATGGCGCCAAGGTCATGCTTGCCGAAGAGTATCGCATGGGCGGCACTTGCGTGATTCGCGGTTGCGTGCCGAAAAAACTGTTTGCCTATGCTTCGCACGTCCACGAGGAAATCAAAGACGCCGCGGGTTTCGGGTGGAACATTCCATCCGCGACATTCGACTGGCCGACGCTGGTCGCCAACAAGGACAGAGAAATTGCCCGGCTCGAAGCGGCCTACACCGGCAATGCCGCGAAGGCCGGTGCGAGTGTCGTTAAGGCACGTGCGGTGTTCGAGGATGCGCACACGCTTCGGCTGTCCACCGGCGAAACGGTGCGCGCGAAATACATTCTGATCGCCACCGGAAGCGCGCCCAATCACGGCGCGGCGATTCCCGGCATCGAGCATGTCATCTCGTCGGATGATATTTTCCACTTGCCTGCATTCCCGAAGCGCATCGTAATCCAGGGCGGTGGCTATATCGCGTTGGAGTGCGCCAGCATCTTCGCAGGTCTCGGCGCCGACGTGACGCTCGTCTATCGCGGCGATAACATCCTGCGGGGATTCGATGAGGATGTTCGCGCGCATGTCCGCGGAGAGATCGAAGCGGCGGGCATTTCCGTTCTCACGGGCTGCACGGTGAACAAGGTCGAGAAGCGCGGCGAGGGCTTTACCGCGCATCTGTCCGGGGAAAGAACGATCGCCGCTGACCAGGTGCTGTTTGCCATTGGCCGTCATCCCAACGTCAAGGGCCTTAGGCTTGAAAAGGCGGGCGTGGCGCTCAATCCGGCCAACGGCGGCATCGCCGTCGACGGTTTTTCGCAAACCAGCGTGCCGCACATTTATGCGGTGGGCGACGTCACCCACCGGGTCAATCTGACGCCGGTCGCAATTCGCGAAGGACATGCCTTCGCCGATACTGTGTTTGGCAAGCGGCCTGTGCGCGTTGACTATACCGAGATATCAACGGCGGTGTTCTCGCAGCCTCAGGTCGGAACGATCGGGCTGACTGAAGCCGAGGCGAGGGCGCAGTTCACGCATGTGGATATTTACAAGGCCGATTTCAGGCCGATCAAGGCCACGCTGTCAGGCAGCCAAGGCCGCGTTCTGATGAAATTGATCGTCGACCAAACATCCGACCGTGTCCTCGGCTGCCACATCGTTGGTCCGGAAGCTGCCGAGATCGTTCAGGCTGTCGCCATCGCGATCAAGATGAAAGCAACCAAGGCCGACTTTGATGCCACGATGGCGCTGCATCCCACCTCTGCCGAGGAACTGGTGACGATGCGAACGCCGACCCACCGTTACGTTCGGGAGGCGGCGGAATAGCCGCCGAGAGCTCTTGCCTCTAGGACGCCGGGGAGACGGACCGGCGGACAGACGCGGTCCAAGAAATACCGCTTGACATCGCGCGATCGAGAAGACCAAATTGGTAGTACCAATATGGAGCTGCAGACTTGAGCCGCAGCCGTGTCCGCGTAGCGATGACGCGATGCGGATGCGGCTCTGACTTAGCAGCGGCCAAGAAACAGGCTGACAATATGGATCTGATATCGAATTTGCCCGCCCGCATTCACGGGATACTCGATGAGGGCGCCAAGGGGGACGCCTCTCGGATTGCGTTTACCGACGAGCGCGGTGTCGATTGGTCTTATCGCCGCTTGATAGACGTCGTTGAACTGGTCGCCCTTGAAATGAGCCGGCTCGGTGTTCGTCCGGGCGATCGGGTCATGATCGTGTGTGAAAATTCGATTGCTGCAATCGTCTTGCTTTATGCGTCGAGCCGGCTCGACGCCTGGGCGGTCATCACCAATGCACGTCTCAGCCAGAACGAGCTGAATTTGATAGAGCGTGACTGTCGGCCACGGCGTGTGTTCTATACCCATGCCGTTTCATCCGATGCTGATGCTCATGCTTGTCGCCGGAATGCGGACATCGAGTCGTTCACCGGCATAGGGAAGGTGAAAGTCGGAGAGCTCGATGCGGACTCGGTTGCGGAGCGGACGCACCAGGATCCCTCCCGGCAGGTCGCCGTTGTTATTTACACGACGGGCACAACCGGCCGCCCAAAGGGGGTGATGCTCAGTCATCGTAGTCTGGCGTTTGTCGCTTGCCGGGGGAAAAGGACCGATACAATTCATCCGGACGATGTCTCGCTGTGCGTGATGCCGATTTCCCATTCGTATGGACTGACGCTCATGCAGGGCATGCTGTTCGCAGGCGCGCATCTGAAGATCATGCCGAGATTCTCGCTCACGCAGGCTATCGAAGCCATCTTGAGCAAGACGCTCACGATATTTACCGCCGTTCCCGCGTTGCTGGCGCGTATTGTCGCTCACGTTGACCAGGCCGGGCTTCGGCTCACACCGAACACGCTTCGATATGTTTATACCGGCACGGCTCCGCTCGACCTTTCGTTGCGCCAAAACGTCGAACGCGTGTTTGGGGTCGTTCTTCACAACGGTTACGGTCTCACGGAGACGTCACCCACGATCAGCCGGACCCAATATGCAAAGGGAAGCGACGAAATCAATATCGGGCCGCCCATTTCCGGAGTCGAGATCAAGATTGTCGGAGCGGACGGCAACGAGGTCGAGGACGGCTTGCCTGGCGAGCTTCTCGTGCGAGGGCCGAATGTGATGCTTGGCTACTACGGTCAGCCGGAACTGACCGCGGATGCTATCGATGAGCACGGTTACTTGAAGACCGGAGACATCGTCAGCCGCAACGCGCGCGGCGAAATGATTATGCAGGGGCGATCGAAAGAATTGATCATCCGTTCCGGGTTCAACGTTTATCCGCCCGAGATCGAGGCGGTGCTTAATACGCATCCGACGGTTCTCAACTCTGCGGTCGTCGGGCGGTCGGTTGAAGGCAACGAGGAGATCATCGCCTTTGTTGAGCCTGTTCCTGGAAGCTGCATAGAAACCGACGACCTGTTCACGCTTATCGAGGAACAGCTTGCGCGATACAAGAAGCCTCAGCAGATCATCGTGATGCCGCAACTTCCGGTCGCGCCAAACGGCAAGATCCGGAAGCATGACTTGAAGAAATATGCCGAAACAGCTGGCCTAGCCGTCTAGTCCTTCCAGACCCAATTCTCATCAAGCGCCGTTGGACATCGCCATGAATCAGGAACAGGCCTATCCGGATATCAAAATGTTCATCGACGCGACCTGGTGCGAGGGATCGCACGGCAAGTCGGGCGCCGTGCTGAATCCGGCAACCGGGCTTGCGATTGGGCGCGTTCCACACGCTTCCGTCGACGACCTTGACCGCGCGCTGGAGTCCGCATCGCGCGGCTTCGGCATATGGCGCAAGACGTCCGCGTTCGACCGCTACAAGCTGATGCGGTCGGCTGCCGAAAAATTGCGGGAGCGGGCCGGCGAAATCGCTCGCATTCTCACCCTCGAGCAGGGAAAGCCCCTGGCGGAAGCGAAGCTGGAGGTGCTGCTGGGTGCGGACATCATCGACTGGTTTGCCGAGGAAGCTCGCCGATCCTACGGCCGCGCCATTCCTTCGCGTTCCGGAGCAGTGCAGCAAGTCGTGATCAAGGAGCCGGTCGGTCCGGTGGCGGCGTTCACGCCGTGGAATTTCCCGATCAATCAGGCTGTTCGCAAAATCTCGGCTGCGATCGCCGCCGGCTGCTCCGTGATTCTCAAGGGACCTGAGGAAACGCCGGCCAGCTGTGCCGCTCTGGTTCAGGCCTATGCCGATGCTGGTCTGCCGCCCGGCGTGCTCACCCTCGTCTTCGGCGTGCCAGCCGAAGTGTCTTCGTATCTGATCGCTCACCCCGTCATTCGCAAGATTTCATTCACAGGCTCGACCCAAGTCGGCAAGCAACTCGCCGCTCTGGCGGGATCCCATATGAAGCGCGTGACGATGGAACTGGGAGGGCATGCGCCGGCGCTGGTGTTCGGTGATGCTGACGTTGCGCAGTCCGCCAAACTGTTGTCCGCGGCGAAGTTCAGGAACGCGGGTCAGGTTTGCGTCTCGCCTACGCGTTTTATCGTGCACAAGAGTGTCTACGAGGAATTTGTCGACCACTTCACATCGGCTGCAAAGAATCTGGTGGTTGGCAACGGTCTCGACGCCGCGAGTCAGATGGGTCCGTTGGCCAATCATCGCCGTATCGAGGCAATGGAGGCGCTGATCGCCGACGCCACATCGTGCGGCGGCCGCATCAGGGCCGGTGGCAAGCGGATAGGAAACGAGGGATTCTTCTTTGAACCGACCGTGCTCACGGACGTCCCGCTGAACGCGCGCATCATGAATGAAGAGCCGTTTGGTCCGGTTGCACCCGTCAGCGTCTTCTCAGAACTCGATGAAGCCATTGTGGAAGCGAATCGTCTTCCTTTTGGCCTGGCTGCTTATGCCTATACCAAATCGGCCTCTGTCATTGGCGCCGTCAGCACAGGCGTCGAAAGCGGAATGATGTCGATAAACCATCATGGTCTTGCGCTGCCTGAAACCCCGTTCGGTGGCATCAAGGACTCCGGATACGGCTCCGAAGGCGGGACGGAAGCCATGGAGGCCTATCTGAACACCAAGTTCGTTACTCAAATGAATAGCTGAGCCACGAAGATCATCGCGGCTTCGCGGCTTTCTCCCGCCAGTTGAAATTCCAGAGCTTCGTTGCGCGGACGCCGGCGGGTTTGCTCTGCCACGCCCGCTTGATGGGGCCATGGTCTCGCAAGAAGGCCTGCGGCAGCGAAGAAATTGTCGATCGGCGATTGAAGATACGCTTGACAAGTAAACTCGCCGGGCATTAATTGGTATTACCAATCTGGATTGGCCAGTAGTCGACCAAAGATTTCCCTCCCGATTATCGGGCCGTACGAATCGGGTCGGACTGACTTTCTGGTTCAACACAAGCGAGGACAAGGAGCGAAGCAATGAATGCACCCCTGAATATGCCAAAAGGGCAGCGTAGGAAGTTCTGGAGTTGGGGTTACGAAGGCCAGGACATTCCCGAGTCTGAAGTGAAGTCGATGCACGAACGCGTCGCCAAGCGTCTCGGAATGAGCGATTTCACAGTTCTGCCGGATCCGACTCTTGACGAGATCGAGTTGCGCGCTCCGCGGATCAAGCCACCGGCGTCCCTTGCGAGCTTCTGCACGACGGAAAAGTGGGATCGCGTCTCGCATACTTATGGCAAGAGCTTCCGCGATCTGGCCATGATCTACAAGCGCAAGTATCCGAATCCGCCGGATGTCGTGGCCTATCCTCGCGACGAGAAAGACATTGCGGCCGTTCTCGACTGGTGCGGTGAAAATGGCTACGCGGCCGTGCCTTTCGGCGGCGGATCAAGCGTCACGGGCGGCATCAATCCACCGGACGACAGCAGCTACAAGGGCGTGGTCACGATCGACCTCGAGAATCTCAATCGCGTTCTGGAGGTAGATCCGACCTCGCGTGCTGCTCGTATCCAGGGTGGCACGTTCGGTCCTTCGCTCGAGGAGCAGCTGAAGCCGCACGGCTTCACATTGCGCCACATCCCGCAGTCCTGGGAGTTCTCAACACTCGGTGGATGGATCGCGACCCGTTCTTCCGGTCACTATGCGACGCATCTGACTCATATCGACGACATGGTGGAGAGTCTGCGCGTCGTCACGCCGACCGGCACGATCACGAACCGCCGGCTGCCGGCCTCGGGCGCCGGTCCGAGCCCAGATCGCGCCTTCATCGGATCAGAAGGTACGCTTGGAATCATCACCGAAGCCTGGATGCGTCTACAGGGCCGGGTGAAGTTCCGCGCCAACGCCTCTGTGTCGTTCAAGACTTTCTACGAGGGTGCGAAGGCCGTTCGGCAGATCACCCAGGCCGGTCTTTATCCCGCAAACTGCCGCTATCTCGATGAGAAGGACGCGTTCTTCTATGGAGCTGGCGATGGCACGGAATCGGTGCTGCTGATCGGCTATGAATCGGCCGATCATCCGGTCGATGCGTGGCTGGATCGCTCGCTGGAAATCTGCAGGGATTTCGGCGGTACGGTGAAGCAAAAGGCCGGAACGGGCAGCGATGCTCTCGAAACCAGCCGATCGGGCGCGCAGGGCAGCTGGCGCAACCAGTTCCGCTATCTGCCCTATCTCATGCACGTTCGCGCGGCCATGGGCATTGTCAGCTTCACCTTCGAAACGGCCTATACGTGGGACAAGTTTGAGGCGCTCGACACGGAAGTCATGCGGCGGGTGGCTGAAGCGGAAAAGAAGATTTGCGGTGGAGGCATTGTCTGCCGTCGCTTCTCGTTCCTTTATCCGGATGGACCGGCGCCGTACTACTCGATCATGGCTCCGTCTTCTCACGAGAAGAACATTGAGCACTATGCGGCCCTGAACAAGGTGGCTTCCGACGCCTTGCTCGAACTCGGCGCCACCATCACGCATCACCATGCCGTCGGACGCAGCTTCCGGCCCTGGTATGACAAGGAGATCGATCCGGGCTTCATCCGCATGATGCAAGCCAACAAGCGCGAGATCGATCCAAACTGGGTGCTCAATCCAGGCATTCTGTTCGACAAGCCCAAGGCTTAAATCGAACGACATTATCCATTCGGCTGTTTCGCAGGACGTTGGTATATGATTGACCTCTACTTTTGGACCACGCCGAATGGATACAAAATCACGATAATGCTGGCCGAACTCGGCCTGCATTATCGGGTTCTGCCGATTGACATCACCAAGGGTGATCAATTCGGCCCCGAGTTTCTCAAGATCAGTCCGAACAACAAGATCCCGGCCATTGTCGATCATGATGGCCCGGACGGGAAGCCGCTGTCCGTTTTCGAGTCGGGGGCCATCCTTCTGTATTTTGCTGAGAAGACCGGCAAGTTGCTGCCGTCCGATGCGCGGGCACGGATGGAAGTCATTCAATGGTTGATGTTTCAGATGGGCGGCGCCGGACCTATGTTGGGTCAAGCTCATCATTTCCGGCGCTATGCGCCAGAGCAGATTCCCTACGCGGTCGAGCGCTACACGAAGGAGGCCGCGAGGCTTTATGGCGTGATCGATCGTCGCCTGGCCGACCGCGAATATCTCGCCGGCGACTACTCGATCGCGGATATTGCGACCTTTCCCTGGATTCGGCCCTATCGATGGCAGGGACAGGAGCTTGACACCTATCCCAATCTCAAGCGCTGGTTTGACGCCATCAAGGTTCGTCCCGCTGTGCAGGAGGGGTTGGCCGTCATGTCCGAGACGAAAAAGTGGGAAGCAAAACCGGGCACGGAATCCTGGAAAAACATGTTTGGCGCGAAAGCGTGACAACGAAGAGATGGCAATCACGCCATCGGCCGCGGGCTGTTCGTCGCGGAGATACATAACGAATGCGGTAGATCGACCGGAAGCAATCGCGCCTTGCCTTAGAATGCCAACAAGGGATTTTTGGGATGTTGACAACGATCGATCGCGTGCAGATTGCCACGCGGGACGCCAAGAGCGTTGCGGAAACCTGGCGCCGCAGACTGGGCGCCGAGGAGATTTCCTTTGACGTTATCAAGGCGCTTCGGGCCAGACGGACCACGCTGCGCGTAGGAACAGGCGAAGTCGAACTTCTGGAGCCGGATGGCACCGGGATTGTGGAGCATGAACTGGTCCGGCGCGGGCGGTCTCATGTTTTCGGCGCCGGTGCGACATCGTTGGACATGCCCGGTCTCGCCAGCAATGCGATCAATGGCGGTGCTCAGCATATCAAAGAAGGTGACCAGGATTTCATTCGCATCGAGATCGAAGGCAGTCCCGTGCACTTTGTGATCTCGCCGCTACGCGATGTGAAGCCGGCTGGGAAGCTGGATTTCCTCTACGAAGTCACATTGCTCGTGGCGGACCAGTCCGCCGCGGTGAACCAGATTTCGCGCGTCTTCGGATTGAACCGGGAGAATTTTGTCGCAATCACATCGGAGCTTTTCGGATATAGCGGCGTTCTCACTCTCTTTTCTCCGGATCGTCTCGATAGATTCGAAGTCATCACCCCCACCGATGCGTCCAAGACGATGGGCCGGTATTGCGCGCGTGAGGGCGTGTCGTTCTACATGGCGTACGCGGAGAGCCGCGACGTCGGCGGTATCGAGCGGTCGGCAAGGGCGGACGGCGCAGGCCTGACCCTGGATTCGCGGGAAAAGCGGGAGGAAGGCCGGGAGCCCGAACAGATCTGGCTTCATCCGAGTGCGCTCGATGGAATGATGCTTGGCATTTCCAGGCCGACGCTCGCATGGAAATGGTCCGGACACCCGGAGCGTGTCTTGGCTTCTGGCTAGAGGCTGGAGCGTGCACTGCAAGATCCGTGTTGGACGAGAAGAAGATTCTCCCCGGACCTTGAAGTGTGCGCCCGCGTGTTCCGAGGAAGGAGATGCTCTTGAACGCGACGATGTTTTCCGAGCCGAACAAGGACATACTCGATCGCCGTGAAGCCATCGTGGGGCATCTGGCGCGCTTGGTTTCTTCCGATGGGCTTATCACGGACAGGGACGAGTGCAGGGCGTATGAAACCGACGCGTTCACCGCCTACCGCAAGATGCCGCTCGCCGTTGTGCTGCCGGCATCGACGAACGAAGTCAGTGCTGTTCTCAAATTTTGCCATGACCACGGGGTGAAGGTCGTGCCACGCGGCGCGGGCACCTCGCTTGCAGGAGGGGCAATTCCCACCGAGGACTCCATTGTTCTTGGGCTTTCAAGAATGACCGGCGTGCTGGAGATCAACTATGATGACCGCTTCATTCGTGTCGAAGCGGGTGTCACCAATCTAAAAATTACCGCAGCGGTCGCGGACAGGGGCTTTTTCTACGCGCCGGATCCGTCGTCACAGCTTGCTTGCACCATCGGGGGCAATATCGCCAACAACTCGGGCGGTGCGCATTGTCTGAAATACGGTGTGACGACCAACAATCTTCTCGGCGTCAGAATGGTGCTTATGGACGGAACGATCATCGACCTTGGCGGAAACAGTCACGATAGCGGCGGTTTGGACCTGCTTGGTGTCGTGGTTGGATCTGAAGGTCAGCTTGGGGTCGTGACCGAGGCTACCGTCCGGATACTGAGATCTGCCGAAGCCGCGCGCCCCGTTCTGTTCGGATTTTCCTCATGCGATGGAGCTGGCAACACAGTTGCGGAAATCATCGCGGCTGGAATCATTCCGGTCGCGATTGAGTACATGGACAAGGCCGCGATCGAAATCTGCGAAGCCTTTTCCAGGGCGGGGTATCCGCTCGACGCTGAAGCGCTTCTGATCATCGAAGTGGAGGGCTCGAAGGCGGAAATGGACGCGACGCTTGAACGGATCATATCGATCGCGCGAGCCAACGGGGTGCAGACGGTGCGGGAGAGCAGATCCGCGATTGAAACAGCGGCCATATGGAAGGGGCGGAAGTCGGCGTTCGGCGCGACCGGGCGCGTTGCGGACTACTTGTGCATGGACGGTACCGTGCCGACGGGGAAGCTGTCCTACGTGTTGGCGCAGATCACCGAGATCGTGAAGCGCTACGGATTGCGTGTAGCTAACGTCTTTCACGCCGGCGATGGGAATATGCATCCTCTTATTCTCTATAACGCCAACGATCCGGCGGAGCAGTCGAAAGCGGAAGCTGCAGGCAACGACATTCTCAAGTTATGTGTTGAAGTCGGTGGTTGTCTCACGGGAGAGCACGGTGTCGGATTGGAGAAGCGCGATCTGATGAGATATCAATTCAACAGGATCGATTTGGACCAGCAGATGCGTTTGCGTGAAGCGTTTGATCCAAAATCGTTACTCAACAGAGACAAGGTGTTTCCCATTGACTGCTGAAATCAAGCGTAACGCTGGACGAAATTTCCCATGTCAGGAGATTTGAAGCCGCACGACGAAAAGAGTCTCTCCGAGTCGATCAAAATGGCGGGCGCATGGAATGTACCGCTCGTCGTCCGCGGAGCAGGCAGCAAATCGCAAATAGGCAGGCCGAACGGATATGCGACATCCGTTACAACCCAGCGCATGCGAGGAGTATCGATCTATGAGCCGACAGAGTTGGTGATCGGAGCTCTTCCCGGAACCGCGCTGTCCGAGATCAACGAGACACTGGCAAGCCGGAATCAAATGCTGCCGTTCGAGCCGATGGATTATCGGGCGCTTCTGGGTGGCGATCACGAGCCGACGATCGGCGGAATCGCGGCCGGAAATGTTTCTGGTCCGCGACGGGTCATGGCTGGAGCCTGCCGCGACAGTTTGATCGGCATACGGCTGGTCAATGGCCGCGGCGACATCGTGAAGTCTGGCGGCCGGGTTATGAAGAACGTGACAGGTCTCGATCTGGTCAAGCTCAATTGCGGAGCGTGGGGCACCTTCGGTGTCTTCAGTGAAGTTATTTTCAAGGTTTTGCCAAAACCGGAATCGACATCCTCGCTCGTCCTGCGCGGATTGAACGATGCGACGGCGATTGCCGCATTGACGGCGGCCATGGGATCTCCATTCTCCGTTTCCGCAGCAGCGCACCTGCCGAAGGAAGTGGTGTCCGAACCCCTGACCATCGTCCGCGTCGAAGGCTTCGAATCGTCCGTGATCTATCGTTGCGGGGAAATCGCCAAGCTTTGGCGGCCATATGGAGATGCAGATCTTCTGGAAGAGACGGTCGGCACGGATGTTTGGTCGGACGTGCGGGATGCGCGGTGGCTGGTCGATCCTGCTGAGAGCGCCATATGGCGGCTTTCGCTGGCCCCTTCGAAGGCGCCCGGCGTCATTGACCACATCAAACGAGTGCTGGATGCGCGTCATTTCTACGATTGGGGCGGCAGTTTGGTTTGGCTCGCTGTCAACGCATCGGAAGATGCGGGCTCGACGGTTGTCCGGAACGCGATGCGCGGTCTCGGCGGTCACGCGACGCTTCTGCGCGCATCGCCCCAGGTGAGAAGCACCGTGGATGTATTCGAGCCGCTTTCACCGGCGCTTACTGAGCTGACTCGAAGGATCAAGTTCGCGTTCGATCCCGACCGTATTCTCAATTTCGGAAGAATGTATTCCGGCATCTGAGATAGAAACAGGAATTCCATGCAAACGAACTTCTCGCTGGTCGCGCTTGCCGAGTCGCACATGCGTGAATCGGAGAAAATTCTCCGTGCTTGCGTTCATTGTGGTTTTTGTACCGCCACATGCCCGACCTATCTGTTGCTGGGAGATGAACTCGACAGTCCGCGCGGGAGAATTTACCTCATCAAGGATATGTTCGAGAATGAGAAGCCCGCAAGCGAGAAGGTGGTCAAGCATATCGATCGCTGCCTTTCCTGTCTTTCGTGCATGACCACATGCCCCTCAGGGGTCCACTACATGCATCTGGTGGATCATGCGCGGGCTCACATTACAGAGACCTACAAACGTCCCTTGATCGATCGTGTTCTGCGGAGCGCACTGGCCGCGGTGTTGCCGAATCCGAAATGGCTCAGGCCTGCGCTGTTCGCGGCATCGGTTGTCAGGCCGATAAAGAAATGGCTGGTTCGGCTCCCCGGCGGGACACAACTCGGCGCGATGATCGATCTCGCTCCGGCTTTGAGGCCGCGTAAACATGCTCCTCCGGAATTGAACGAAGGAAACCGGCGCGGCAGGGTTGCGATCCTGACAGGCTGCGCCCAGCAGGTCATCGCTCCCGGTATCAACGACGCTGCGATCCGGTTGTTGAGGCGTCACGGCATCGAGGTGACAAGTCCGCGTGGTGAGGGGTGTTGCGGCGCGCTTGTGCACCATATGGGTTATGAAGATTCAGCCCTGGATGCGGCTCGGCGCAACGTCGATGTCTGGACACGCGAGCTAGACGAGAATGGACTCGATGCCATCATCGTCACAGCGTCGGGTTGCGGAACGACCGTCAAAGATTATGGGTTCATGCTTCGCGAGGACAAGGCGTATGCTAGCAAGGCTGCGCGCGTGTCCGAGCTTGCACAAGATATCTCGGAATATCTTCATACACTTCGACTTCAAGGCCCGACTAGAGCTACAGGGCAATTGGTCGCATATCATTCGGCCTGCTCGATGCAGCACGGTCAGCGCATCGTGGATCAACCGAAATCCCTTCTGACTCAAATGGGGTTCGTTGTTAGTGATGTTCCAGAAGGCCACATATGCTGCGGCTCGGCAGGTACGTACAATGTTCTGCAGCCCGAGATTGCCGGCCAGCTCAGGTCGCGCAAGGTAGCGAATATCGAAAAGCTGAAGCCGCAGATCATCGCGAGCGGCAATCTCGGGTGCATCACGCAAATCGGCGCCGGGACGGCTATTCCGATTGTTCATACGGTGGAGTTGCTTGATTGGGCTACCGGCGGTCCCTTGCCAGATGCAATGGAAGGTAATTTCGACTAAGTAGCGTGAGGCATATCAGACGTCCGAAGTAAGGTCGCGAAAGAGCTCAGAGAAATTCAGGGAAAGTATGCAGAGCTCGTCGAGTACAAAGTTGCTGCCGGAGAACAACTCAACGCATCGACATACGAGCTCTTCAAGATGGCGTTGTACACCAATTGGAAATCCATGCGGTTGGGGGAGCCAATGCCAACCAGCCGCTGATGTTGATCGTTCCAGAGACCTATCAATCAACTGTCGAAGCCAAGGTGCCATCGCAAGATATTAACCAGTTACGCGTGGGGCAGCCATTGTGATGCGCTTTGCCGCGTTCAACGGACGATGCCAGAAGTCAAAGGCTTCGGCACGCTTTTCTCAGCCGATGTAAATCAAGACCAGAAAATGAACATGAGTTATTACGTCGTTCGCATAAGCTTAACGGCTGAGGAAACGGCTCATCTAACGGACTTGGATTAATAGCAGGCATGCCTGTCGAGACTTCCGGATCGCAGAAATGCAAGCGCAGTCGCTAGATTTTTAAGATTTCTCATCCTACCCAACTCAAAGTGGTATCATACCCCGTACCACCGTATTGGAGAGCTAGACTGATGCTATCTACGATGTCATCGGTTTCGCCGTGCGGATAGCTGAGAAGTTCTCTTTCGACCAGAGACATGAACGTAGCTTGTTTGGGAAACCGCACATTGCCATCTTTAAATTTGGATTGCTGGGTATAGAGCCGACCTCTTCGATCTTGCTCGATGGGCTGAAGTTTAATTGACGAGCGCCGTGGTAAGTCGCGCTCGCTTTTGAGCGCTCTTGCTATTGCGGTTTCCTCCATCTGGATCTGCTCTGGGTTGTACTTTTGTACGAGTTCGACGAACACTTTGCGCAGCTCGGGGTATTCGTAGATGCCGCGCTCTACGTGTAGCAAATAATAATTGTCGCCAAGTCGCATCCAAATCGTGCACACAGTCCAGTCACTCTGCCCGCCATCGTTAAGGGCAGTGTCCCAAGACATAAAAACGCGCTTATACCGCTGATCCTCAGGTAGCTTGCTGTAATAGTGAAGCCACGGTTGCTTAATGATATTGCCGGACCATCTAGGATTTTGAGCGATCCAAGCTAGCGCGTAGACCGTAGAATCGACCTGATCGTCATAGTTGGAACTCGGGAACGAAAGCAGTTCGGTTAAATAGGTATCGAGCCAATCTGCCGTTTTTGGAAAAAGAACGAATCCGCCTTCGATCACTGACGTCTGGCCATACAATCGCATGATCTTATTACCGTCCAAGGACGGCGCAGCCTGCACTTTCGAAAGGCCTTCGGCGCGTAGTTGTTGGATTAAAGAAGACCCGGATGACATGTCCTCAATCAAAACGACCGTCGCATGGTGACGCTCAGCTTGGCTTTGGACGGATTTCTTTAGATCGGGGAATGAAAGTCTTTTGCGAAAAACGTCTAGCAAATAAGCTTTTTTGTCCTTAACCCCCCAAGTCGTGCAGACGCTGAAATTTGCAATTTCAGTATCCTTCACGGCTGTATCCCAACTTTGAAGAATTGTTCCGAAATCGTCAGGCTTTTCGTTTGCCGTATAGAATTTTAGCCACTCGCGCTTGACGATGTGGCCTTCCGGCGGTTGCGGGTTCTGTTGATACTGGGCAGCAAAATGATATGGCGTCACTGACGCGCGAAGCGTATCTAGGGACGATCGCGGCATCAGGGATGGTTGAAGAATATCTCCTGCCTTTCGACGAAACTGGGTCGTTTGGTACGGTGTTCGAATTTCATAGGATTCGTCTTCTTCGGCGATCGCTGAGAACGACAATACTTTCCAGTTTTCCATCTTCTGGACATGGGCGACCAGATCATCGGCGTGCAATCGCTGCATGACTATGATGATCGCACCTTCGACTTGCTTGTTGAGACGGCTGCGCAAGGTGTTATTGAACCATTCGTTCACGCCTTGGCGTCTTGCGTCAGACAGTGCTTCATCAGCTTTCAAAGGATCGTCGATCACGATGACGTCTGCGCCACGACCCGTAAATCCACCTCCGACTGAAGTAGAGAACCGGAAACCACCTTGTGTGGTTTCGAAGTCAGCTACGGTGTCTCTTTTGCTAGAAATCCTGGTGTTGAACAGGGCTTGATAAAATGCACTGCCCATGAGGCGACGAGACTGTCGTGCCAGAGTATCGGAAAAATCCTGGGCGTAAGAGACGCATGCCACCTGCTTCTCCGGAAAGTGTCCCAGGAACCAGGCAGGGAACGCGATGGATGCGGAGTGAGATTTCAAGTGCCGCGGCGGAACATTGATGATCAGACGTTTGCAACTGCCGTGGGCAACCTCTTCGAGGGCTCGAGCAATTAATTCCTGATGCCAGTTGTATTCGAATGTCGCCGCTGGATTGAGCTCAAGAAAGGAACGATGGATGAATGCAAGCAGATCCTGCCGATAGATTTCGGCCACCATCCTTGCCGGAGATAGAGTCATCAGTCGCTCTCCCGCTGATCGTATGGCCGCAGGCGCTTGTAGATTGCCCGGATCACTATTTGATCGGTATCGCTAAAAGGATATTCGGAAGGTCTGGCTGCCTCGGCACGCGCTTCGATGTCTGCAATCACGTCGATGAATTTCAATAATAGCTTTTCATTTCCCGTTGCACCTGCGTTTGCCAAATGTATCGCCGCTGCTTGTGCTTTAGATATTTTCCGCCGTTTCCCGTCGATGGCGACGGTGACCTGATCGCGCGCAGCTTCCATTACGAGAGTAACGATATTCTTGCTGCCCTTGGGGCGACCCGGTCGAGGTCGGCCATCGCCTTTTCTAAATTGGGTATGTTTCGGCGGCTTGCCGCGTCCAACCGAATATTTATCTTTCTTTTCGGCCGGAGCGTCGGTGTCGTGCGTTGCTCTTGCGCGAGGCGTTTGCTTTTCCTTCGAGGATTTTTTGTCGATCCGACTTTTTTGCTCTGATGTTAGCCGTTGTACCCGCTTGACCATTCTTGTCGTGCTCCGTCCGCGTGGCCTTAACTCGATCGAAACTCAAGCCAGATTCTACATGTATGGCTTTCAGGCTATAGATCTCTTTGAACCGTTGAATGATGAGATCAGCATAATGCGAATCCAGTTCAATGCCGTATCCATGCCGGCCAGTCTTTTCAGCCGCGAGCAATGTGGTGCCGCTGCCGGCAAACGCATCCAGAACGATGCCGCCTCGTTTTGAGCAATCGAGAATGGCGTCGCTGACCAGTGCAAGTGGTTTCGGTGTCGGGTGCCCGGCAAGCGCGGTGTCCCGGTCCTTCCCGAAACTGCTCATGCCGGGATAATGCCAAATATTTGTTCTGCTTCGTCCGAAGCGCCCCAGTTCAACATTATTGATGTGCTTGGCGCGGCCATTCTTATAGACAAAAACGAACTCGTGAGCGGAGCGGTATAAGGAACCCATACCGGCATTGCTTTTCGACCAGACGCAGATATTCTTGAGTTCCGTATATACATCATCGGCAGCATCGGCCAATTCTCGAATATGCCGCCAGTCCATGCATACGAAATGGATTGAGCCGTCGACGCTGAACGCGGCGAGGTTCTTCAAGGCGCGCCGCAGGAAGTTCGTGAACTCCTGCCGGTTCATCTCGCCTGATGCCATCGCAAATTCCCGGTGCTGCTTTTTGCCCAGACCAGAAACATTGCCTGCAATCGGCACGTTGTAGGGCGGGTCAACAAACACCACTTGTGCTCGTTTGCCCTGGAGGAGGCATTTATAACTTTTCGGCTTGAGGGCATCTCCGCACAGTAGAAAGTGGTCACCGATCTGCCAGCAGTCTCCGTGCCGCGATACCGCGGGGAGGGAGCGATCGATCTCGGGGATGGCATCTGCCTCGTCCGGTCCGCTGTCGCTCGCCTGGCCGACTATCAGATCGATCTCGGCCATCTCAAAACCAGTGACCGTCACATCGAAATTCGGCTGGACAGAAAGCTCCTGCAGTTCAAGGGCAAGCAGGTTGGGGTCCCATCCTGCATTCTCTGCAAGCCGATTGTCTGCGATAACATAGGCCCGGATTTGGGTTGGGCTGAGCTGGTCGACCCTCACGGTCGGAACGTCCGCCATGCCTAGGGATATGGCAGCAGTAATCCGGGCGTGGCCCGCTACGACGCCGTCCGAGCCATCGATCAGGACGGGATTGATAAAACCAAATTCCTGGATGCTGGCGGCAATCTGTTTGATCTGCCGGGGCGTATGCGTACGGGGATTCTTGAGGCGAGGTTTGAGCTTGCGCGGGTCTTTATATTTGATGGCCAGCGTGCTCAAAGCGCCCCCCAAGCCTGATTTGCAGAGATTGTGCACTCACGAATCGCGAATCAAAAATATTGGGAAAGCCTCCCATTTCTTTGGCTGATTTTCCCAATTTTACGATGTGTTTTCCCAATTATTTTTTGTTCGGATTCCGGAAAATTGGCCTCTGCCGCAGGGGTTTTCTGCATTTTGCAAATTCGAATCGCACTATTTGCGCGATTTTCCCATTATTTATCCCATTTCCGCCGCGAGACTGGTTGGGTAATCACTGCGTGCACCACCACGCAGTCCTTGGATATCCGCTTCATCTCGATATCGACGAGAAAAGCCCGGTATTGGCAGGGTTTTTCAAATTTCCTGTCGCTAAATCGGTCTCAGAGACCCGTATTCGGTCTAGTTGGCCGGTTTGTCTCTGCGGCCGAAAAATCCTGTTCCCAGCTAATTAAGCCTGCAGGCCGAGGCTTCGATGCTGATCTGCCCAGATATCGGGTAAATCGCGAATGGTCGAAATTCCGACTCCTCTCGGAAGGTATCCGTCCACAGCAGCCTTGACCAGGGTCGGAGATAAAAATGCGAGCGAAATTGTCAGATTGACCTGCCGCGAGCTGCATTGTTCGCGTGCGGCAATTTGCTGGGTAGACGCGAGGCTGCCTGATACGAGTTCATCGACCCAACGTCGGCCTTGGGCGATCGCTAGGACGAGCTTTGCTCGCGTTTCGGATCGAATTGGTCGTCTATCCATGCGCCGTGATGACCTTGCTGGTGGGATAATTTCTCTGGCGACTTTGGAGGGTGGTTTGGACCAGGCGATGGTGACGATCGGTTCAGCACTTCGCGATCTGCCCTTGGCTTTTAATTGAGCCGCCTTGGTCGAAAGCTGAACTTTTAAGGTATTCAGGCCGACTTCGACACGTGCAATGTGACCGCGGAGGTTTGATGCGGAACTGGGCTCAGTCTGGCTCAAACGTTTCCGGACAGCTTCGATCACCAGTCCCTCGACCAGCAGAGCTGGGACGCGCGTGACGCTGCCGGCTTTACGGGATTGGCCCTGTAAAAGCGCGGTCGAGATGTAGTAGCGGTATCGAACCCCTTTCTTGAGTTTCGAGGTCGGTGTCATTCGGTTGCCGCGGTCATCGAAGATAAGACCCATGAGGAGGGCGTCGGAGTTGCTTCTAGCTGTAGCTGTCACTTGGCGTTGTTGGTCAAGTTTGGCTTGGACGGCATCGAACAGCTTACGATCGAGGATTGGCTGCTGCTCGCCTCGCAGGATCTCATTTTTGTATTTTACCTCGCCGACGTAGAAACGATTGCGGAGAAGGTGACCAAGCGTGCCTCTGCCGAAAGGGATACCTCCGATGGTCCTACCAGTTGAGAGAGGTCTGCGCTTCGTAGTGATTCCTGACTTTCTTAAGTCCTCGAGCAGAGCATTGATGCTGCCAAGTTGGACGTAACGGCGGAAGATATGACGAACGGTCTTCGCCTCGCTCTCGACAATAGTAATCTTGCGATCCTTGGCTTTGTAGCCGAGGGGAACGACGCCCCCAACCCAGAGCCCCTTGCGTTTTGAGGCTGCAATTTTGTCTCGGATTCGCTCTGACGTGACCTCTCGTTCGAACTGGGCGAAGGACAGCAACACATTAAGTGTCAACCGTCCCATCGATGTCGTCGTGTTAAATTGCTGGGTGACCGAAACAAACGAGACGCCGTGTTTGTCGAAAAGCTCAACAAGCTTGGCAAAGTCGGCCAACGATCTTGTCAGGCGGTCGACTTTATAGACGACGATGATGTCGATCCTACCTTCCTGAATGTCAGCAATGAGTTGCTGAAGGGCTGGGCGGTCGGTCGATCCTCCGGAGAAGCCGCCATCATCGTACCGCCTGCGAAGCTGGGTCCACCCGCCATGAGCCTGGCTCTTAATGTATGAAGATGCTCCCTCGTATTGGGCGTCGAGGGAGTTGAAATCCTGATCCAGTCCAGAATCAGTCGAAACGCGAGTATAGATAGCGCATCGAACGTTCTTGCGATGGGTACTCATCGATCAGTACTTATTTGTCTGTCGATGGTGTCGTCTCGCAGGCCAAAAAACCGGGGACCGTTCCAGCGCGTGCCGGTCATGGCAAAGGCCACTGCAGAAAGACTCCTGAAGGTCTTCCCCTTCCAGGCAATTCCATCTGACATCACCATGACGCGATGCTGACGGCCTTTCCACTCCCGCATTAGGATGGTGCCGGCCTCTGCTTTCGTCTGTCGCCGATCATGGGCTTCAAGCTGAGAAGCGACTAGGCTCCGAGACTTGGAGCCCTCGCTCCGTTCGAGTGCGGTTTTTGTCGCTGCGTCGAGATCACCATATGCATCAGCCTGCAGCCGGTATGCGAGCACACCAAACAGCAGGTGTTTTGGTAGATGGGGAAGGGCAGGCTTGCGGAAGGTGATCTTCCAGCGGGCTTGCAACCCACGAAGATCGAGACCGCGCAACTGCGCGATCTCGCTTTCGATCGAATTTTGGAAAGGCTGCGTCAAGCCGCGCGAACGGACCATGGCTAGCTCACAATGCGAGTCACGGCAGTTTTCGCCGCTGATGATCGTGCAGCCTTAACGCGATAGATGCGAACCTTCCCCGGTTTCTCCGAGGTAAGGTTTAGTTTCAGCCGCGTGCGCACAACACCGGTTAGGAAGCCGCGTACCGAGTGCTGCCAGCCTGTCGTCTTCACCATCGCTGCTATGGTCGCGCCCCGATCAGAACGAAGCATCGCCAGCACTTTATCGCGTTTGGTTTCGCGGCTGGCTGCTGCTCCAATTGGAGACGAGGGCGAGCCAATTGTTTTATTCCTTTGTTGCAGTGCGGAATGCGAAGTATTGCGCCGAGCGGAGCTCTTTGCTCGCTTAGGGAGGGCTTTCTTGGCTTTTATCACGAAGATCTCCTGAGATTGTCGCGGGAATGTCTGCCGCACGACCCCGACCCGCGCGCGGCGGGGCTATCTCAGGACGCCGCCCTTCGGGTGCCGACAGGCCTAGCAATGCTCGCATTGCTTATTATTGCCAGTCATTTCTGATATAAAATGGGACGAAATGTTGGGTTCGAATCCTAGTTTCCCAGCCAGCCAGTGTGGCTTTTATAGAATTTTGTTTTTTTTGAAAAAGAGCTCGCAAATGGTCGTCTTTTCATGAGTGACGAGTCTCTGTGGGGCTAATATTCGCACCAATTATCCCGAACATTCCCGAAAGTCCACGTATCTATTGAGGAATTCCCGTTTTCTGGAGACTCGTTTCAGAGGCCGGAGAATAAAACCACAGCGTGTTGAGGGAAGCAGTGATTACTCCACTCTCTTTGCCGATGTTGTGATCTAGCTCTCCCTTTCAAACAATTAGCGCCTGTGGAATGTTGCGACTATGCGCGCCAGCCGATTTACCAGCCTTCTTCTTGCGGTCTTCGTGATCGTCGGATTAGTTGCAGCACCGCTGGTCGGACCTGCAATGGCAAAAGCGTCATCGACTGTCGCGATGGCGGATATGGCCGCATCGTCTGCCGATTCCGCATGTTGTCCGGAGAAAAACTCCAGCAAGGATTGTCAGGATTGTCAGGATTGTCCGCTCGCCGCGATGTGCATGCTTTCAATCGCTCAGGCAGTTCCGACGTCCGCGAGTGAAGCCTATGTTCGGACATCAACGAGAACCGTTGTATTTGCGGTTGACGATCTGGTCTTGGATGACCTCAACAAAGCACCTCCACACCATCCCCCTCGAATTCTGGTCTGATCGGCGCCTAGGCGTCGCCCGTTGCCGCGCGGCTTTTGAACTGAGCGGCTAATGCCTGTCGTCTTGCGGCAGACCAGAATGTTGAGGATTCCACAAATGAACACGTCCAATTCCAGGCGCGCCGTTTGGGCCGCGCTCATCGGTCTTTGCATGGCCGTATCGGTCACCGTCGCACGGGCCGAAATTGAAGCCTACGAATTCCAACTCGTCGGTCAGACCATCAAGGCAGGCCCGGACAAAACTGTGACAGTCCGACTCCTCAACAAGACCACCGGCAAGCCGGTGCCTGATGCAGTGATCTTTGCAGTCCGTTTGGATATGGCCCCGGACGGCATGCAGGAGATGGCGACCAAAGTTGCGGCGATGCCCGGTACCGAACCCGGAACTTATACTTTCAAAGCGACATTCGGCATGGCAGGCCGATGGCAACTCTCGCTTGGCGCGAAGGTGCAGGGCGAAACCGGGACGGTTGAAAACAAACTCATCGTCACGGCGCAGCAATGAACCGCGCCATTCTCACGAGCGTCGCTGTCACCGCGCTGATTGCAGCTACGGCTGGCGGGTTCCTGCTGGGACGAACGCACACCAAGCCTAGCGATGCGAATGGTATGACAGTCGTCACACCTGCCAATGCGCAGGATAGTGGAAAGGTCATCTACTATCGAGATCCGGACGGCAAGCCGCTCTATTCGCTGATTCCTAAAAAGACCGGCGACGGCCGCGACTACCTGGGCGTGCTCGCCAGTGCGGACGTCAGTTTTGACGGTCCGCCGGTCGCCGAGACCGCATCGGCTACGCCAAGCGAGCGGAAGATCAGATATTACCGCAACCCGATGGGTTTGGCCGACACGTCGCCAACGCCAAAGAAAGATTCGATGGGCATGGACTATATCGCCGTATTCGAAGGCGAAGACAGAGACGATGGTTCGGTCAAGCTCTCGCCCGGGAAAATACAGCGGACCGGCGTTAAGTCAGAACCTGCAGCGTTGCGGGTTATCCGCACGCTGATCCGTGCGCCAGGAACAATCCAGCTCGATGAGCGCCGTATCTCGGTCATTTCGATGCGAGCTGAAAGCTGGGTGCAGAAAGTGGCCGACGTCACGACCGGCTCGAAGGTTACAAAGGGCCAACTATTAATGGAAATCTACAGTCCGGCAGTGGCGAGCGCCGCTGCGGAATACGTAACGACGCTGAATTCGAAAATCACGTCGAGCGAGGTGGCTTACGGCCGTGGCTCACGGCAGCGGTTGATGAATCTCGATATCCCTGAACCCGTCATTGTTGCCATCGAGAAAACCAGAGTTATCCCAATCGCCATCGATTGGACTGCACCGCGCGATGGCCTCGTGCTTGAACGCAATGTTGTCGAGGGCATGCGCGCGCAGCCGGGTGAGGTGTTGTTTCGGGTGGCCGACCCATCGGTGGTATGGGCCACAATCGATGTCGCCGAACGGGATCTTGGCGCATTGGCGGTTGGCCAACCCGCGGCCGTAAAGGCGCGCGGGTTCCCTGGACGCGACTTCCTCGGAAAAATCAGCGTGATCTATCCGCAGGTCAACAAGGAGACCCGCACCGGCCGGGTGCGCATCGAACTGGCTAATCCGGATATTGCGCTACTGCCCGACATGTATGTCGATGCCGAAATCAATACTGGGACCCAGGCGCCCGTCGTAACCATTCCGGACAGCGCAGTTTTGGATACCGGCAGCAAACAGGCGGTTTTCGTCGACAAGGGCGAGGGGCGTTTTGAGCCGCGCGAGGTGAAGATCGGTCATCGGGGGGATGGGTACGCTGAAGTGACGGACGGCGTTGTGGAGGGAGAGGTCGTCGTTGTCTCGGCGAACTTCCTGATCGATGCGGAAAGCAATCTTAAGGCTGCGCTCAAAGGCTTCTCGGAAGCAGGAGCCCCGCAATGATCGCGCGTCTCATTTCATGGTCTGCCCGCAACCTGCTGCTGGTGTTCTTCGGCGCCGGATTTGCGGTTGCTGCCGGACTCTATGCTCTCGCGCACCTGCCGCTCGACGCGATTCCAGATCTCTCCGATACGCAGGTGATTGTCTATACCGAGTATCCCGGCCAGGCACCGCAAGTGATCGAGGATCAAGTCACTTACCCGCTGACGACGGCGATGCTTACCGTTCCGAAATCCAAGGTCGTGCGCGGGTTTTCGTTTTTCGGCGTCTCGTTCGTCTACGTGATCTTCGAGGACGGCACCGACATCTATTGGGCGCGCTCGCGTGTCCTTGAATTTCTCAATGGTGCAGCATCGCGGTTGCCCGCGGGCGTGACGCCGACCATGGGACCAGACGCGACCGGCGTTGGCTGGGTCTATCAGTATGCCGTGATGTCGAAGGAGCTGAACCTGTCCGATACGCGCGCCATTCAGGACTGGAATCTGAAGTTCGCGCTCGCGAAGGCGGAAGGCGTCGCCGAGGTGGCGAGCGTCGGGGGCTTCGTCAAACAGTACAACGTCATCCTCAATCCGCAGCGGATGCGCGATCTTGGCATCTCAATGCAGAAGATGCGCGAGGCGATCCGGGCCAGCAATGCCGATGTCGGTGGCCGCACCGTCGAGCTATCCGAGTTCGAATACGTCATTCGCGGCAAGGGCTATCTGAAGGGCATCAATGATCTGGGCGACATCGTTCTCAAAACAAACAACGGTACCCCGGTTCTGTTGCGCGATGTCGCGCGCGTCGAGCTTGGCCCCGACGAGCGACGCGGCGTAACCGAATTGAATGGAGAGGGCGAGGTTGCTAGCGGCATCGTTCTGCAGCGTTTCGGAGTTAACGCCCTCGATGTCATCCAGAACGTCAAGAAGCGTTTTAAGGAAATCGCGAGCAGCCTTCCGCAATCGGTGGAAATCGTGCCGGTTTATGATCGCTCAAATCTGATCAATGCCGCGATTGCGACGCTCAAGCACACGCTGCTTGAGGAAAGCGTTGTTGTGGCTTTGGTGTGTATCGTATTTCTGCTGCATGTCCGCAGCGCGCTGGTGGCGATCATCATGCTGCCGGTCGGCGTTCTGATGGCGTTCGGCGCCATGAAGCTGCTTGGCCTCGGCTCCAACATCATGAGTCTTGGCGGAATCGCAATTGCGATAGGGGCTATGGTCGATGCTGCTATCGTGATGATCGAGAACGCGCATAAGCATCTGGAACGTGCTGCGCCCGGACGTTCACGGATCGACGTTTTAATCGAAGCAGCTTCCGAGGTCGGTCCGGCACTGTTTTTCAGCCTCTTAATTATCACCGTCTCATTCATGCCAATCTTCACGCTGGAATCGCAGGAAGGGCGATTGTTCAGCCCATTGGCGTTTACGAAAACCTTCGCGATGGCGGCGGCAGCACTGCTGTCGGTTACACTTGTGCCCGCGCTGATGATCGTCTGCATCCGTGGTAGGATCGTTCCGGAGCACAAGAATCCAATCAACCGCTTCCTGATCTGGGTCTATCGGCCGGTGATCAAAATTGTGATGCGCGCGAAAACGGCCGTCATCCTGGTCTCGCTGGTCGTTTTAGGTGTCACAGTTTGGCCGGCGCGGCAGCTCGGCACCGAGTTCATGCCGAATCTGAATGAGGGCACGCTGCTATATATGCCGACAACCTTGCCAGGAATTTCCGTTACCAAGGCCGGTGAACTGCTGCAGACACAAGACAAGATCATCAGGACGTTCCAGGAAGTCGCGTCGGTTTACGGGAAGGTCGGTCGTGCCGCGACAGCAACCGATCCGGCACCTTCGGAAATGTTCGAGACCGTGATCAATCTGAAGCCGAAGGACGAATGGCGGCCGGGCGTCACGCTGGAAAGCCTGACGGCCGAAATGGATCGCGCGTTGCAGTTTCCAGGCGTTTCGAATGCCTGGACCCAGCCGATCAAGGCCCGCATCGACATGCTTTCGACGGGGATCCGCACGCCTATCGGTGTCAAGGTGATCGGCACCGATCTCAACCAGATCGACAAGCTGGCAAAACAGATCGAACAGGTTTTGAAAGCCGTTCCCGGCACGTCATCCGCTTATGCCGAACGCGGCCTCGGGGGATACTTTCTGGACGTTACGCCAGATCGTGCCGCGCTGGCGCGCTATGGGATCATGGTTCAGGACGTTCAGGACGTCATCGGAACAGCGCTCGGCGGGCAAACGGTCACGACCACCGTAGAGAGCCGGCAGCGATTCAGCGTCAACATGAGATATCCGCGGGACCTGCGCAGCGATCCCAAAGCGATTGCCAACGATGTTCTGGTTCCTATGCCTCAAGGCGGTGCGGTCCCGTTGGGTGAGGTTGCCAAGGTGTCGCCATCGCGCGGACCGATGTCGATACGGACGGAAAATGGTCAACTCGCGGTTTATATTTATGTTGATATCAGGGACCGCGATATTGGCGGCTATGTCGCCGATGCGCAGCAAGCAGTAAAGGCGAGTATCCAATTCCCACCTGGTTCTTATGTGGTTTGGAGCGGTCAGTACGAATATCTCGAACGCGCAACTGCGCGTCTCAAGATCGTGGTGCCGGTCACGCTGCTGATCATTTTCCTATTGCTGTATCTCAATTTTCGGTCTGTGATCGACACGATGATCGTGATGCTGTCGTTGCCGTTCGCGTTGGTCGGGGGCGTCTGGCTGATGTGGTGGCTCGGTTTCAATTTGTCTGTGGCGGTGGTGGTCGGCTTTATCGCGTTGGCTGGCGTCGCGGCTGAGACCGGCGTGGTGATGCTGATCTACCTCAATCAGGCTTTGGCAGAAGTCCAAGCGCGCCGCGATGCTGAGAGCCGCGCATTCACCCGAGCTGACTTATACGAAGCGATCATGGAAGGCGCGGTGGAGCGAGTTCGGCCCAAGATGATGACGGTGGTCGCCATTATGGCGGGCCTGCTGCCGATCATTTGGAGCACCGGCACCGGCTCCGAGATCATGCAACGCATCGCGGTGCCGATGATAGGAGGCATGATCTCATCGACGCTGCTGACGCTGATCGTTATTCCAGCAATCTACGGGTTAGTGAAAGGATTCGGATTACAGCGTCTCGAAGGGGTTACCCCCCTTGGATGACCGGGTGTTATCCGGATGCTCTTCCGCAATAGCGAAGTGAGGTATAGTTAGAGCGTGCCTGGCCTGTCTCACGTTGATTGTCTAGCCAACAGGGGCGGGCTTACTGCTATAAGTAGCTATGCTTTACTTCGTCGCCAAATGTGCTTTGTCCGGCATCATCATTGCGGTGGTGTCGGAGGTTGCGAAGCGCAGCCCAGCTTTTGGGGCGCTGATCGTCTCTCTTCCGTTGGTGTCGCTATTGGCGATATTTTGCTTTAGCGAGATACTGGTGACATCGAGAGGATCGCCGGTCATGCCGAATCCACTTTCTGGTATGTCCTGCCGTCGCTGCCGATGTTCCTGATTTTGCCAGCAATGCTGCGGTCTGGCATCGGCTTCTGGCCGAGCGCTTGGTGGCGTGCTGTGCCTTAACGGTCGTGCTATATTTGATCACCGCATGGTGTTGCGATGGCCCGTTGTTTGATCGGCGCTACTTTCGAGGAGCGGTGGGAATTAGGCCGCTTCGGGGCAACGGACTTCGTTGATGCATGGCTTTGTTTTAATTTGTTCATGGAGATCTCCTGATAATCGCTACGGCGACGTCCGCCGCACGACCTCAGCCCCGCCAAAGAACAGCGCCGGCGGGGCGATCACGGCTTCAGCCGACTCAAGTTCTCGCGACAAGGCCGTGCCTTACTGCTTTGACAGGCGGTTCAACAGCGAAGCGGCGTCCTGAAGTCGACCGGTTTCGTAGAGGATCTGTTCGATACCCATAGATACCGATACGGCCTCGTCGATGCCTCCCGCTTCTACTGCGGCTGGTGCAGCTGTTGGCGCGGCCACTGGCGGCGTCATTGGTGCACTTACCGAAGCCGGAGTATCGAGCGACGATGCCGAGACTTATGCCGAAGGCGTGGGGCGCGGCGGAACGTTGTGTCTGCACGCGTTCCCGATGCAAATCGAGCTAACCTCGAAGCGGTGAAATGGATCGGCTCTTGATCTTCAGTCGCGAAAAACTGCGTAGCAGAATTCAGGCTGGAAATCATTTGATCCGGCCGGAAAACCGTATTCGTAGATGACGTTCGCAACGAGCGATCTCTCTACTGAGCCAATCGATATCTCTACTGACCCTGGCTTGGAAAAAATCTTCCCAAGGCCAACTGGATCAGAGACGACGGAGATGCAGTCGGGGAAGCTCAGGGGTTCCTTTAGGGCCAAAGCAGCCGATTTTTATAAAGCCTCGAATACGGATTACGCTCGGCAAATGCCGGAGCCGCAGGTTCAATGTGCCGCACCTGCGCATGGGCAACGCCTCCCGGCAATCTTCGTCGCGTCACGATCGGTCGATGCTTTCGTAGCAGACGACGAATTGCGGGCCTAAGCAGGAGCGTTAAACATATGGTTTATGTTTAAATCGTCAACCAACCGGTTCGGACGGTAGTGGCATCTCGATCCCGCTTTGCCGCGTAGCTGGTGGGCCCTTCGCAAAAGCGGCAAACTGCGAGATTCCGCCAGCTGCGAGAAAAGAAGGAGCCGCCTGGGATCCCGACGCCCTCCAGATGCGAAAGGGCGACATTCGTTCGGCAATGGCTTCCCGCTAAAGCAGGCTGGCGCGGCCGCTAGTTTTATCGTAATTATCGATGGGGAAATTGCGTGATTGAGCCACCGAACCGCATTGGGCGCAGGTTGTCGGCGATTCTGGCCGCTGATGTGGCAGGCTATTCCAGGCTCATGGGCCTCGACGAAATAGGCACCGCGCGTGCTCTTCGTGAACACCGCGCCGTTATCGATTTGCTAGTGACGGGGCACGGCGGTCGTATCGTCAAGACTACAGGCGATGGCTTGCTTCTTGAATTTCCTTCTGTGGTCGATGCAGTCGAGTGCGGGATGGCCGTTCAAGCCGTCATGGCGGAGCGGAACGATGGTGTTCCGCAGGAGCGGCGTATGCTCCTCAGGATCGGGATCAACCTCGGTGACATCCTGATCGAGGGTGACGATATTCTCGGTGACGGCGTCAACATCGCTGCACGGCTTGAAGGGATCGCCGAACCCGGCGGCATCTGCATTTCATCTTCGACCTACGACCACATCCGCGGCAAGGTTGCCGCGGAGTTCACTGATTTAGGTGAGCAGAGCCTGAAGAACATCGCGCGCCCAGTGCGGGCCTACGCTCTGGTCCGGGATAGATCTCGTTCAAATGCGCCAGAGGGCGGCATGATGCCGGGGATCTTAGCGCCACGTTTGTCTATCGTAGTGCTGCCATTCGCGAATATTGGAGGCGATCCCGAGCACGAATATTTCGTCGATGGTGTAACCGAGAGCCTAACCACGGATTTGTCCCGCATTAGTAGTTCGTTCGTCATCGCCCGGAACACAGCTTTCACCTTTAAGAGCAAGGCTCTTGACGTAAAGCAGGTCGGGAAGGAGTTGAACGTCCGTTACGTGCTCGAAGGCTCAGTGCAGCGTGGAGGAAACCGCCTGAGAGTGAACGTGCAGTTGATTGATGTTGAAACCGGAAGTCACATTTGGGCCGAACGTTTCGACAAGCCGGTAGCTGATTTGTTCGACATGCAGGACGAAATCGTATCGAGGCTTGCAAATACGCTGGATGCCCAACTCATCGCGGCCGAAGCGCGGCGGGCAGAGCGTTCGCCTACCCCCGATTCGATGGATTTGTTTTTTCAGGGCAGAGCTTGGTTCAACAAGGGACTTACTCCTGAATGGATGATACAGGCGCGGACCTTCTTCCAGCGCGCCCTAACGCTCGATCCTGGAAACACCGAGGCGCTGCTCGGCCTAGCGATGGTCGACGCGTCGGTCGCGGCTGCGGATATGGCCGACGACAGGCAGGATCGATTTACGATCGCCGAAACCACCTTGAACAAGGTGTTGTCGCTCGCGCCCAATAACCCTCTGGCCCACTTGTTTCTGGGTCTGGTCCTCATGCTGACCAAACGCCCGGCTCGGGGCATCGCTGAATGCGAGCAGGCACTGGCACTGGATCGCAATTCGGCAAGCGCGCATGGTTTCATCGGCTATGCCAAGTATCTTTTGGGTCGAGGCGAGGAAACCGAATACCATATCACCGAGGCATTGCGCCTTTCGCCACGCGACACGATTGCCTATGTATGGATGGTGTGGGCCGGCCTCGCCAAGTCGCAACTCGATGCCGGCACCGAAGCGGTTGCCTGGATACGCCGCGGACTCGAGGCCAACCGGAATTTCTCCAGCGCGCATTTCCATCTCGCCGCGGAGCTGGCGCTTCTTGGCGAGTTAGATGAAGCGCGGGCAGAGATGCAAGCGGGACTTGCGCTCGATCCCAGCTTCACAATTCGGCGTTTTAGAGCTGGCACAGCAACCAACGGTGCAGTTTATCTTGCAGGCCGCGAGCGCAACTATCGAGGCTTGCGGATGGCCGAGGCTCCCGAGGGTTGAGCTGCTGGCGATTGCGATGACCGTAAGACGGGTCTGCTTGGGTCAATTTGAGAAGAAATCAAACTGAACATATGTTTTCCACACTTCCCCAGTGGCCGACGTGTGCCGCCAATGCTGCTCCCCATTTGATGCCAAGAATTCTAATGGTCCCACCAAGGCGGTGAATGTCAACGTTTCGAGTTGCTTGCGGGACGATACCGACAGGTCGCGCAACTCATCGAACAGCGCGTTTCGAAGTTCGAACTTTCAACCAACGCGGTTGCGATGTGTTGAACGCGATGGACTCTGCGTTGCAGCTGTCGGCACTCAGCCTAAGACGTTTCGTAACTATGTCGTTGAAAGCTCGCAAATGGCAAACTCACGGTCTACGTTCGACGTGATCACGGCGGGGAGAATGGCATCATTGACAGACGATCCCGGTTCCGCAGATTGCGTCCTAGCACTGTTGCACACGCCGACGGGGCAAGCGCGCGAACTTTGCGTGTTTCCGCCATCCGCATGCCGCCTGTCGGCGAGGTCGTAACCAGCCCCGTTTTGGAAGCCTTGATCGCCATATAAGTGCTGCGGTTCAAGCCTTTCTGTCAACGCCGCTTGACCAATCGATCGCTCTCCTCGCAGTATGGCCGCCCGAGATTGCCAAAATTGCGGTCGATCTCCGTAGCTATTTCGAAAATATTCAATTTGCTCCGGCCTTGGAATTGGAGGGCTTCCATGAAGCGATCGTCACTTATTGGTATTATCGTGAGCGGCGCAGCTGTGACACTCGCGGTTATGAATGCGGCTTTTGCGCTATCGCAGGAACAGGCGAGAGAGAACTGCCGTAACACAGTTGGCCGTCCCATCGTCCAAGCGTGCATGGCTGGTCAGGGAAAGGCGCCGGATGCCGAACAACGGCGCGAAGCTTGTCGAGTTCAAGCAACTCCCAAAGTGAAAGCTTGTGTGCTGGCTGCACTCAATGCAGCGAATGGCCGCGCAAATGTGCCGATCGCGCTCCATAAGGACGGCAAACCGCCCAGCGACGGTGTTGCTCCGGGCAATGCACTACCGGCGGGCTTTGTCGCGCCGCCCCGCACCATTGCCGATATTTCAGCGATCCTCGATAGCGAAAAGCCGGATCCAGCGACTCTAGCCAAACTAATTGAGGATGCAGACGACGAACCAGAAAAGAATGCGTCGCAATCGGATCTTGCAGATTTCTATCTGGAGCGGGGAACAGCACGGGCGCTGCTTGGTCGAAACAATGAAGCGTTGGCCGATGGTGAGAAAGCGCTGGGGGCCGCACGCAGTTCAGGAGACGCCTACTTTAGCCAACGCATCCGGATTTTCATCGGGCAGCAAAAGATGGCGCTCGGAGATATTAAAGGGGCGCTGCAGATCAGCCAGTTTATGATCAAGGATGCAGACCGCCCAGGACAAAAAGGTTATCGATTTGGCGCGCTGCGGTCTTCGGGCCAAGTCCTGATTCAGCTTGGAGATATTCCACAGGCTGAAGGTTACATGCGTAACAGCCTCGCCTTGATCCAGGAGGCGCGGACCAGCGGCCATCCGGGTTGGCGAACAAACTATTCTCAAAAGGGCCGGAACTGGGAGGGAGAGGTTGAATCTCTCCGCGCCACGATTTTCGAAGCTCGTGGCCAGTTCCGCGAAGCAGAAGCGGCTTACGCAAAAGCGAGAGAATGGAAGCTTGCATCGATCCCCGACTTCAAAAATCAGGAACATATGCCACCGGAAAGTCAGCTCAGGTGGGTCGCTGATACCGACTTGCTGAACGTCGCTCGCATGAAGGCGAAACAAGGCCGCTTAGCCGAAGCCGAAGTAGACGCGCGCAAAGCTCTGCTGGCACGTCTCAGGGATCAGGGAAAGTTCAATGCGCTGACTACGCGATTTGTATTAGGCCTCGCCGGTGTTCTCGTCGATGAAGGCCGCTATTCCGACGCTGAGAAGCTGACCCAAACCGCGCTTGAAATTCAACGGACTCTAAACATCGGCGATGACACCCAATTTAGCGCACAAATCCTGTCGCAGCTCGGCGCTGTCCTCACTTTGCAACGCAAGCTGCCGGAAGCGGCGTCGGTATACGCTCAACTCGATAAAGCTATAGCAAAATGGGAGCCACGTCGCCGCGAAGTACTCGAGTTGAACGGCTCGCGTATCGATGCGCTGTTCGCTTCCGGTCAAATTGAGGTCGGCCTGGCTGCTGCGCAAGCATTGTTGAAACGCGAAATTGGTCGAGTTGGAGAGAAACACTTTGATACAGCGTCGGCGCGCGGCGTGCTCGCGGTCGGATATATGAAGGCAGGCAGAGACGCGGACGCGATACGAGAATTCAAAGTAGCCATTCCGGTGCTGCTTGCCGCATCCAGAGAGAACTCTGACGACGACGATTCCACGGTCGTGGTTGGTCGCAGTGAGCGGCTGAGAGGCATCGTCGAAGCATACATTCGGTTGCTTGCCGGCGCTCCGGCTGCCGGCGGGGATGTCGCGGTCGAAACCTTTAATCTGGCGGATTCTATTCGGGGTCAATCCGTTCAAAAGGCTCTCTCCGCATCAAGCGCCCGCGCGTCGATTAGGGATCCGGCACTGGCTGAACTCGTGCGCAAGGAGCAGGACCTCAGCAAGCAGGTCAACGCTCAGCTTGGTTTGCTGACCAATATTCTATCGTTGCCGTCTGGCGAGCGTGACGACAAAAGCGTGAAGGGCCTGAATGCTTCAGTCGCAAAGCTGCGTGCGGACCGCGATAAGGCATTGCTCGATATCAATAAGCGCTTCCCGTCCTATGCCGATCTTGTCGATCCCAAGCCGCCGAGCGTCGATCAGATTAAGACGACCCTTGTAGCTGGCGAGGCGATGCTATCGTTTTACTTTGGGCGCGATGCAGGCTTTGTCTGGGCAGTTCCTAAAGATGGTCCAGTTTCTTTCGCCGTCATTCCGATGACTTCCGGCGAGTTGGAGTCAAAAGTCCGCAAGTTGCGGGAAGCGCTCGAGCCGCAAGCGGCGATGATCTCGGATATTCCGGCATTTGATCTGAAGTTGGGCTACGAGTTGTACGTAGCGCTATTGAAGCCGGTCGAATCCGGTTGGAAACAATCCAAAAGCTTGATTGTTGTGACTAACGGGGCGTTGGGATTACTGCCGTTGTCGCTCCTTCCAGTCGCGCCGTCAGAGATCAAGGCTGACGACGATCCGCTGTTTGTGAGTTACCGCAACGTGCCATGGCTCGCACGAACTCACGCCGTCACAATGGTGCCATCCGCTGCAGCTTTGCGCACTTTGCGCCAGTTGCCGCCCGGGAAGCCGAGTCGGAGCGAACTGATCGCCTTTGGCGATCCTTATTTCAGCAAGCTACAGGAGGCTGAGGCAGGGCAGGTGGACCGCAAGGTGCAATTGGCCGACGTCGGTGCTGGTGCGGTAACGACCAGAGGGTTGCCCCTTAAACGGCGCAGCAGTCCAAAGCTCGAAGCTGTTGATAGTGCAGAATTGGCGATGTTGCCGCGGCTGCCAGACACAGCAGATGAATTGAGGTCAATTGCATTAGCGTTACAGGCTGACCCCTCGAAGGTGTTGAATCTCGGGAAAGATGCAAACGAGAAGACAGTGAAGACAACGGATCTGTCTGGGTTCAAGATACTGGCCTTTGCTACGCATGGGTTGGTGCCCGGGGAATTGAACGGACTAACACAACCGGCACTCGCACTTTCCGCGCCCGATGTTTCCGAGGCTGAAGGTGATGGGCTGCTGACTATGGAGGAGATTCTGGCGCTCAAGCTGGACGCTGATTGGGTTGTGCTCTCCGCCTGTAACACAGGCGCAGGAGCGGGTGCCGGAGCCGAGGCGGCATCGGGTCTTGGACGCGCATTCTTTTATGCCGGGACGCGCGCGTTGTTGGTAACTAACTGGTCTGTGCACTCGCAATCCGCGCGTGAACTCGTGACAGATCTGTTCAAGCGCCAGGCCGATGACGTCAAACTAACTCGTGGCGAAGCACTGCGACGAGCGATGATGGCCTTAGCTGATGGTTCGGGATATCTCGGATCTGATGGGAAGACCGAGTTCACTTATGCACACCCATTATTCTGGGCACCCTACAGTATTATCGGGGATGGTGGCGGTAGGTAAGTAGTGACGATTTCTGTAAAAGCAGGGCTGTGCTGTCCTCAATAAGCGACCTGCACCGATATGGTCTGACCTCAAATTCAGCGTTCGGTCGCGGGCAGATCATAGAATCTTAATTGGAAAGTTTCTTGCCCAGTGTCTGCTCAATCCATAGCTGCCGAATCAAGGCCGTACATGCGACCGCGAGCGGCACTGCAAGAGAATAGAATGCCCGGCCAACCGACCAAAATGCCGAAGATCGCTATCGAGAATAGAAGATTTTGACCATCCGCCGCTGGACGATAGGCATCATGACGTGCCTTCGAGCTGCTGCACTGTGATGATCGCGGCGGCGTTCCAGAATATAGTATTGACGATATCCCGGCCTAATTCGGGGACATCCGCCGGAGTTTCGATAGGGCGACTTCTCCCTAATGCCGGCCGCCAAGTGAAATTAGCTAACTACTCAAAGTTAGCGAAAGGCATTTCACCTCAAAGTGTTAGAGGATTGCGCGTTAAACATATACGGTATGTGTACGTCCATCGGCTATTTTGCTGATGAGGGCTGCATGCAGCCAGAAGGCTGCACTATGAGTGATCAAGTTCTCATCCTCGTCATTGAAGACGAGATGCTACTTCAGCCCCTATTAGAAGAAGCCCTGAAAGACGGCGGATACGACATAAAACTTGTTTCGACAGGTGAAGAGGCGATGAATCTGCTAGATGCAGGTGAGCCGAAGTACCGAGCACTCGTTACTGACATTAACCTTGGACACAACCGAGTGGATGGATGGAATGTCGCCCGTCACGCTCGGGAGATAAACCCCGATGTACCAATCATCTACATGACGGGCGACAGCGCCTCTGATTGGCCTTCGAAAGGTGTTCCAAACAGCATACTGCTGGCCAAACCCTTCGCTCCAGCGCAGCTGATTACAGCGGTGTCGCAATTGTTGAATGCCGGGTCCGCGCCAGCGCCGGATTAAACGCCGCCTTAGCCTCGGTTATGTGCTTCTTTGTATAGGTTGGTTATCCCAAGCGACCGCATTGACGAGTAAGCTCAATAACGTCGACAGTCAACGCCACCTCGCGTATCGGGATTTTGCGCTGCGTCGATCAATGCTGCCCAAAGCCCGGCACACCCATATCTCGGTAATGCCACGCTCCAGCTGTTGCGTGATCGACGCACGCACGGTGCCGGGAGAGGCTTAGAAGGGCGGCCTCCGCCAGGATCAGCTTGTTCAGAGTCGGATCAGACACCGCACGATGAAGCCGGGCTTTCTAGGACCCTAGCTCCTTGAGCCGCTTCACCTGATCGCCATCGCCATCGATCTTATCGTCCATACGAAAATTATACTTCAGTGAGGACCACTTCAAAGGGCAGATCAGTCGACTGGGGTCCAATTGTCAAAGATCTCGTGTGCAGTTGGAATCGAGTGACAACTACGCCTTCGCAGAATTTGTGCAAAAGGGCTCTGAACGAGGAAATCTTAGAATTTACGACGCGACGTGCTGAATGGCGTGTTCAGGCAAACGATCGCTAAATTGAGAAATGCCGCAAACGTCACCCAAAGAAGATAAGGCAAAAGAAGCCAACTTGCTTTTGAGGAGAGCGGCGCCAGCAAGATCATCAGCGCCAAAATTGAAAGCCATAAGAATGGTATTTCAAATAATGCCCAATCTGGACGCTTGAGATTGAAGAACAGCGGGCTCCACAGCATGTGCAGCACGATGTTAGTACCAAAAAGGACGAGAACAAAAAGTTGTTGTCTGGAATTAGAAGCATTGTTCCATGCAAGTACACTAGACCAAGCCGCCAAGCTGAGGATAACCGTCCATGCCGGCCCAAAGACCCAGTTCGGCGGGGTCCATTTCGGCTTAACGAGATTTTCGTACCAGGGTCCAACCGTCGTCGTCCAACCACCGATGCCGAGGACGAGCAAAGTAATAATAGCGGCAACAATGATGGACAGTACCAACTTTCGTCCTTTCTGATACAGCGGTTATGTGAGCCAAAGCCGCAGGGATGGGCGCCACATTCTCGAATTTGAGCATGCTTAGCTCTGCCTTGACAGACCCGCCAGCGTCATCAGGTCTTTATCGCCGCGGCCGCACAAATTGACGACCATCAAATGCTCCTTGAGCCTCCGTGGCGCGAGGGTTACGGCTCTTGCTAAGGCATGCGCTGGCTCAAGAGCTGGAATAATTCCTTCTAGCGCGGCACAAAGGTAAAGCGCGGATACTGCTTCGTCGTCTGTGGCGGATATGTATTTTACGCGTCCAATAGCGTCGAGCCATGCGTGTTCCGGGCCTACACCGGGATAGTCGAGACCGGCTGAGATCGAATGTACATTATCGATCTGGCCGTCGTCGCTCATGAGCAGATGAGTGCGGTTCCCATGAAGAACACCCGGTCGGCCTCTGGCGATGGATGCCGCATGCATTCCGCTCTTAAGTCCGTAACCAGCTGCCTCCACGCCAAACATTTCAACCGAAGGCTCATCAAGAAATGGATGGAACAAGCCGATCGCGTTAGAGCCGCCGCCAATGCATGCTATCAGTGAGTCTGGAAGGCGGCCTTCGGCGTCAATCATTTGTTGGCGCGTTTCTTTGCCGATGATGCACTGGAAGTCCCGCACCATTAGGGGGTAGGGATGGGGGCCGGCCACCGTGCCAATGCAGTAAAATGTATCTCCTACGTTGGTGACCCAGTCGCGTAACGCCTCATTCATGGCGTCTTTCAGAGTTCTTGCCCCCGCCTCAACAGGTCTAACCTCCGCGCCCAGTATTTCCATTCGCAGGACGTTGGTCTGTTGTCTCTCCACGTCCAGAGACCCCATATAGATGACGCATTGGAGCCCAAAACGTGCACAAAGCGTTGCCGTTGCCACGCCATGCATGCCAGCACCGGTTTCAGCGATAATTCGTTTTTTTCCCATGCGCTTTGCGATGAGGATCTGGCCAAGCACGTTGTTAACTTTGTGGGCCCCGGTATGATTCAGCTCGTCACGTTTAAAGTATATTTTTGCGCCTTTGCAGTGGTCTGTTAGCCGTTCAGCAAAGTACAATGGGCTAGGTCGACCCACATAGTTTTTCAGATAGAGAGCCATTTCGCTTTGAAATTGGCCGCACTGACGAGCTTCGCGATATGCACTCTCCAGCTGAAGGATCAAGGGCATTAACGTCTCAGGTACGTAGCGGCCGCCAAACAAGCCAAAATGCCCGCGCTCATCGGGTCCTGAACGCAATGACTCTGCTTGTATATCAGTCATTTTATTCTGTTCCGACCAAGGCATCGAATGAGTTTTTTGAGAATGCGCCGGCAACTATCGCGAGCTTTGGTTCATTTGCCGACTTCTATTTTGAGATTTGCGCAAAAATACTCTCCGCAACGGATTTCGATTTGCCCGGAAAAGTGAGCTTCCGAACCTGATCCAGATTGTTCAAATTATCATCCACGACAATCACCTGAATCATACCAAGACCAAAGTGGGGCGTGCATTTCACGACGTAAATTCCGGGGACCTCAAACGCGTAACTCACGTCCTTACTAATTTTTCCGTGCATGTCGGCTGCGCCTGCCGGATATCCTTGTGCAATGAATTCCGCATTATGCCCCGGATTTGTCGATTTCCATGTCACGATGTCATTTGATTTAACTCTTAAGAGTTTGTCGGAGTATACAAAAGCTTCGCCGTTCTTACCGTTTAGCATTTCAACGGAGAGGCTGGCGGCGATCGACCTTGTGCACATGATCGCGGACAGCACAAAGATGATAGGTATGAGTTTCACGAGAGCTTCCTCCGAGGTTGCAAATAGCAATTGCCACATCAAGCGCGCTTCCTACACGACCGTCCCTTCGTCGTTACGAGTTTGTACGTATAGATTGGCTACTTGGATCATCGACGAGCCGTCGATCTTCGTCATTCAAAAGTGTGGGGTAGCGTCCGGAGCTGTTAGGACGCAGCCGTCTCGCTATTGCTCATCGCTCGCGAGCTCTGCGTCCTAACGGTGCGCAGCGTCAGCAAATGTTTCTGCTCGCTAATATGTTTCCCGACCGACAATTGCGCTTGCAAAATGGCACGGCGAAGCCAAGTTTTTATGGTGCCGACGGGTGTTCCAAATCGGATGGCCAGTTGCTCTCTACTTTCGCCTTGAATGTAGGCTGCAACAATTAAACTGCGCTGCAGAGGCGTGAGAGAGCGAAGCGCAGCCAATGCCTGGCCGCGATGATCTGCGGCCTCCAGCTGTTCGAGGGCCGTTTCTCGTTCATCCGGGAGGTGCAGAATTGCTTGATCGTTTTGCTCTAAAATGATGTCCTTCCGTCTCACGACGTCAAGTGCGTGGTTGCGAACAATTGTGACAGTCCAAGTAACGGGCGAGCTTCTAGCAGCGTCGTAGCTGCCTGAATGGCGCCAGATCTTGACATAGGCTTCTTGAAGAACTTCCTCGGCCAAGTCCGGCCGTTTTAGAATTGCAATGGCGATTCCGAAAAGCTTGCGTTTGGTAAGGTCATAAAATCGCGAAAAGGCTAATTGGTCGCCGGCGGCGCTCGCCGCTAGCAGGCAATGAAGCTGTGCCGTCTCGAGTTCAACATTTGTCAACCGGGTCATCGGCCACTCGCCTTCGATCACTCGCTTCGTGAAAGAAAAGCGATGGCCGAATAGCCCGCCAATGAAGATGTCGCGGTAAGAAAGGTTCCCCAAACGATGTCAACGACCGCAACCTTGGTTGACCAACCCTTCAATGTAGCAAGATTGGTCAAGTCATAAGTGCCGTAAGCGATGAGTCCTAGAACGCCTCCTAGAATGAACGCGGTCATCCAGGAACCGTTTCTCTCGGCCGGTAGAACTGCCAAGGCTATGATGCCCGCCACATACAGCGCATAAAAACCGCCTGCGATGGCGAGATTGGGCTTCTCGGCAAGCAAGCCACCAAGTTCCGACTTGTAGAAGGACATCGCGCGGCTTAGCCAAATATAGTCTATGCCGAGAAACACTACCAACGTCGCGAAATACGCAGCCGTATATCGCAGCATAGTTTGCTCCTATATGCCGAACAGGGGTTGCAACAAACGCGCAAGCACGCTCTTGAAGCGTAGTGGAGCATCCGTAACAGCTAAGCAGATACAATCCTCGCCAGGACCCGCATGGGGCTGATGCTCGGTGCGCTCGTCCGACTCCGCGATGTCGCCGCGGCGTAACCTGATCTCGCGATCGCAAAGACTTCCAGTCAATACGAGCGTCAGTTCGCGGCCACGGTGACCATGCTCGGGCACGCTCATACCGCTTTGGAAACGCAAAAGGCGTGCCTGCGAAGGACAGCCTGGAGTTTTGATCATGATTTGCTGCACTCGGGGGGCCACACGTACCCACTTCAAATCGCTTATATCTCCACCAACGTAGCCACGTAGTGGCTCAGGAATGACAAAGGTCGGATGTGATATGGGCCGAGCTAACGGCGTCGAGTCGCTAACACCATTCCGTACTCTGGCCAGGACGGCGTCCAACAGGTATGGAGAGACATCTGATTCAGGAATCGTATCCAACACATATCCGCCAACAGAATCTGCAGAGCTATTACGCATGCGGCAGTGGGGGCAAAGTGCCAAGTGACTAGCGACCAACAGGCCCGATGCTTCATCCATGTTTCCGGAGGAATAGCTCAACAAAAGATCGTCACTTAAATGGAATTGAATCGTCATTCGGCGTCTCCTTCTCGAGCTTCGAGTGCATTGCGCACTTTCGCAAATGCAAGCCGGATCCGGGATTTCACCGTGCCGATTGGCAGATTGAGCTTTTTGGCAATGTCGCCATGCGAACAGTCTTCGTAAAATGAAAGCATCAGCACGCTCTTCTCATTCACAGACAACGTGTTCATAACTTCACGAACTCGCTGATCCGCTTCAGCTCGATCCAATTGGTCGTCTGGAGATCGTTCGCCATCAGGGATAAAGGCGGGATCGGTGGGGTCGAATGCGGGCCTGCGGGTTCGACGAAACTGGTCGACGGCCAAATTGCGCGCTATTGTGAAAACCCACGTTGAAGCAGAAGATTTTGACGAGTCGAATTGAGCGGCATTCCGCCACACCAAAACTAACGCTTCTTGCGCAACTTCCTCCGCGAGCGAATGGTCTGAACCCTGTCGTAAGAAGTAGGATTTTAGCCTTGGTGCAAAGTGTCTAAACAAGACTTCAAATGCGACTTCGTCTTTGGTTCGAGCGATGCGGACAATGGAATCAGAAAGCATTGCCGAAATCGCTTTTGGGTCGCCCCGCAATTGTTCAATTGCGACCATCTTACTCTCAATCTCTCGTCGATCTGCATTGGCAGGAAACGCTAGCTTATGAAGGTTCGCTCGTGAATTGGTCCGGAACGGCGATTGCCACGAAGCTGAGCCGCGCGAGAATCTCGCACACACATCGACAAAACGCAAAAGTGCCGATGGCTCACCGTCTATTCGTTGCCGGTACGCGATCATTTGTTTGCCATCGCCAAGAATTCTTGCCGGGTGATCGCATTGTCACGAAAGGAACCAAGCATGCAGCTTGTAATCATTTCCGAGCCGACCTTGTGAATGCCCCGACTGGACATGCAACGGTGCGTCGCTTTGATCACAACGCCAACACCCTGCGGCTTCAGCACCTCTTGGACGGCTGCCGCAATTTCGGACGTCATTCGTTCCTGAATCTGAAGCCGTTTGGCGTATGCGTCGACGACACGTGCAAGCTTTGAAAGTCCCACCACGCGACCATTCGGCACATACGCAACCCAAGCCTGCCCGACAATTGGTGCAAGGTGGTGCTCGCAATGGCTCTCAAACGAGATCCCTCGAAGAATGACCATCTCCTCGTAGCCAGCCGTCTCATCGAATGTCTTATTTAGAATTTGAATAGGATCCTGATCGTAGCCAGCGAAGTATTCTCGGAAGGCACGCGCTGCTCGTGCGGGCGTTTCAATCAGTCCCTGACGGTTGGGGTCATCGCCAGCCCAACGTATGATCGCGCGAAATGCAGCTTCGACTTCCTCGCGCGACGGCTGGACATTTTTGTCTGCCGGAGGTTTCGAGTGGATGGTCACGCTGAGTGGTCCTTTGATATGTCGGGACTGGCGGTTCAATCGCAAAGGTAGCGTTACAAAAGGAGTCCCCGGTCGCGAGGGGGCTCAGCGACCGGGGCAAGACACACATCCCAATGCAACAGGGCAGCTGCATTTGCACGCGCGCTCTCTGATACGGTGTTGCAGTGAAGTTGGATCACATCGTGCGGAAAATATTTTAAGCACGCTAATCGATTGAATTTGCAGCTTTGGGAACGCGGTGATGAGAAATTTTCAGATCAGCCAAAGCGCGACATACGCCTCCGGCTAGCTCGGCTATTTCCAGGACCAGTTTGCTGCGGTAGTTGGTGAGTTCAGCGCGAGTTTGAAGCCGTTACTCCGCGCGCTCGTAATTGCGAATGTTGGCAACTTCGGCCGCAGTTCGTTCACGGTCTTTGCGCTCACAAATTATGTTGTACCGGCGGCAGCGAGCGGCCGGACCCGTCATCATTGCGAGCGTCCGCAAACATTAGTTACGGAATTAGCCAAATGTTACCGCAAATGCTTCGACACCCGGCTGGAAGAATTCGATCTCGAAATTTCGATCCATCACCGGCTCTGGTTGTCGGACGAGTTGATAAAGGCGCTGTTCGGTCACTGTGCCGTAGCCTTGTTCGTTCACATCAAGACCGTGCGCTTCGCCGGGCGGCTTCCCGTCGATCGTCACACGAAATGATATGGACGTTCCGGGGGCCGTCGGGCCCATGACGAGATGGAGATCACGCGCGTGAAAGCGGGAAGCAATGACACCGTGGGATATGTTCAGCGCTGCCGCGTCACCCCGCATCGTCCAGTCACCGGCAAGTGCCCACTCATTCAGACGCAAACGCTCAGGTAGATCGTAAGTGTGAGGCCTGTTCGGGGTCGATCCGCCGGGCGACGCAAAATTCTCCGTGCGCTCGTACCCTAGGTAATTTTCCGGAGACTTCAGGGTTGACCAATTAGCCGCGATCTCGATGCCGCCTGCATCGACCGCTACAGCTCGGGAGTCGCTACCGCCGGCTCCTGCCTCGGCCAGCAACTCCTGAATGATCTTTTCCGATTGCTCATACGAGCCCTCGCCAAAGTGGTGATGTCGAACCCGCCCTTGCGCATCAACGAAGTACAGCGCCGGCCAATAGCTGTTTTTGAAAGCCCGCCAGATGGTATGCGCATTGTCCACCGCGATCGGGTATTTTATTCGCATCTCCTTCACCGCCCAGCGGACGTTGTCGATGTTTTTCTCGAAGGCGAACTCCGGCGCATGGACGCCGATAACCACTAACCCCTGGTTCTTATATTTCTCGGCCCAGGCACGGACGTAAGGAGCGGTCCGCAACCAGTTAATGCAGGTATAGGTCCAGAAATCTATCAGGACGACCTTTCCCCGCAAGGCAGAGCGCGTGAGAGGCAGCGAATTGAGCCATTCATCCGCCCGTTCGAGAGATGCAAGTTCAGGTCGATTTCCTATCTGGCTCGTAGACAGGCCGCGAAGAAACGATCCTTGATTATCTGTCAGTGTTGTCGGGTCGCCCATTCCCGTGCTCCTTACAAAGCCGACAATCGGAGCTGCAATCGCGACGAAAAGTACAGCGGTTATCAGCAATCTTCGTACATTCATCGATGAGCGCCTTCTGAACTCTTGGATGTGGTCTCGCGAGCTAACGAAGCAATCTGCGGTAGTGTGGCTACCGGCTGATAGTTAGTGGCTCAGCAGCTCGCCGGCGGTCTCGTCGTCCACAGCAGTGTGCCGAATTCTTGCAGTGGCGTCGGTGGTGCGCTCATGGACGTGCGGTGCGGGCGTTCGATCAATCAGCAGGCTGAGCAGTTCGGGGCGGCTATAGTGACCCCGCGCGTCCATAAGCCTCTTGCGAGCGTCGATCAGAGAAAAATCAAGATCCGCAATGACTTCGGCTTCACCCCCCTTAAGAGGCTCGCCGATAATCTGGCCATCCGGGCTGACAATAGCGGTAAAACAACCGCCCGAAATCGGCCCAATCGGTCCACCTGTGTCTTTTGCGATCTGGGCCTGCTGATCAGTGTTCAGCCACGCCGTCGCACAGACCACAAAACAAGCGGATTCGAGCGCGTGCTGCCGGACATTTATCTCGGTCTGTTCCGAAAAGAGCGGACCGAAGATCGATCCGGGATACATGGCCGAGTGGATCTGTTCGCCATCGGCAATCAGCGCATAGCGCGCAAGCGGCACATAGTGCTCCCAGCAGGCGAGTTGTCCAATGCGCCCGACCGCACTGTCGACGGCATGCAGACCAGAACCGTCGCCCTGGCCCCAGAGCATTTTCTCGTGATAGGTCGGCGTGATCTTGCGCCGCCGCTGGATGAGCGCTCCGTCCGAATTAAATAGCAGCTGCGTGTTGTAGATCGTGCCACCGTCGCGCTCATTGACGCCGATTGAGACCACCATACTTGCGTCTTTTGCAGCGGCACCTATCGCGCGAGTTTCTGCTGACGGGACGGTAACCGATTGATCGAGAAGTTGCTGGTGCTCTTTCCCCATCATGAAAGGCGGCTGAATGAACGAGAAGTAGGGGTAGTAGGGAACAATGGTTTCCGGGAATGTCGCGAACTGGACGCCCTGTTTACCGAGTTCGCGGATCTTCCTGACGACTTTGTCGACCGTTCCTTCGCGGCTATACAGCACGGGGCTGATCTGTACGGCGGCGGCTTTGACGATGGTGCTCATCTTGTTTCCTCCAAAGTAATTCTGACGGATCGGTGTTGCCGACTGGCCTCGCGATTCGTTTCAATCACCCTCTGCTCAGCGACGTAGCTGAAGGTCGCGACGCGATGTTCTCTGGCGATCTCACCTTGCAACGGTCGGGCTGAGGACGAGCACCGGCTTGCCTTTTTCGACAATGTAAGTGGCGAGTTCTACTGCTCTGACCGATCCAACGTTTTTTGCAGAATGGGGTGTGCCGTTCGGTATGAATAACACCTCACCAGCCTTCAGCGTCACAGCAGGCTTGCCTTCGAGCTCATAAACAATTGAACCTTCGACGACATAGACGAGCTCTTCACCTGGATGGGAGTGTTTTGGAAATGACACTCCCGGCGCAAACTCGACGAGCACCTGATTTACTTCGCGCCCCGGTACGCTGAGATCGCGTCGCATGAGATCAGTTCGCTTGATGCCTGACTGCTGCGCCGATGCCATCTGCGGCATCATCAAGTTGGCGACGATCAATGCCGCTGCGATCGATACTGTCTTCATGTTTATCTCCTGTGTCTTTCAAAGTTGACTGGTTATCAAAGTGCGGGACGTAATGATCTGAACGCGGCGCGAAGTTCAGCTGCGAAGAGATCAGGCTGTTCCCAAGCCGCAAAATGGCCGCCTTTCTCGACTTCGCGGAAATAGATGAGATTCTTATAGGCCCGGCGGGCCCACGATTCGGGGGCCCGGTAAACCTCGTCCGGGAAAACCGAGATGGCGACAGGTATCGAAATCTCAGCCGTCTTCTGTGCGGCCGAGAGAAGGACGCTTTGCCCACTCGTCTCCCAGTAGAGCCGAGCTGAGGAAGCGGCAGTGTTGGTCAACCAATACAAAGTGACGTCGTCCAGCATCTCATCTCTGTTGAGCAGGCGCTGGGGTTCGCCGTTGTTGTAGTCGGACATCCATGCCGCAAGACCGGCGGGTGAATCGGTCAACGCATAGCCGATGGTCTGGGGTCGCGTGCCCATCATCGCCGCGTAAGCTCGGTATTTTTTATAGAAAGTACTGAGCGAATCGAACGCCGCGCGTTCCTTGCTGGAGAGATGCTGCGGAGCAGGGCCGCCACCGGCGAGAACCGATGCCACGTCGGATGGTAATGTCGCCGGCAGATTGATGTGGATGCCGAGCAATGCGGCAGGAGCCTGACGCGCCATCGCACTCGAGATCGGAGAACCCCAGTCGCCACCCTGGGCGACATAATAAGTGTAACCGAGGCGCTTCATGAGTTCGATCCAAGCGCGCGCGATGTGATCGGGACTCCAGCCCGTGCTCTTGGGCTTGCCGGAAAAGCCAAAGCCTGGAATCGAAGGGAGGATTACATGGAATGCGTCTTCAGCGCGTCCGCCATAGCTGGTGGGATCCGTAAGAGGGCCGATGGTCTTGAGAAGTTCAAACACCGATCCTGGCCAGCCATGCGTCATAATCAGCGGCAAAGCATTCGCGTGAGGCGAACGGACGTGAATGAAGTGAACGTCCAGTCCATCGATCGTTGTCATAAATTGCGACAGAGCATTCAGCCTGGATTCGGCCTTCCGCCAGTCGTAGTCCGTACCCCAATAGCGCACCAACTCCTGAAACGCTGCCAGCTGCGCGCCCTGCGATCCATCATCCACCGTCTCTCGGCTCGGCCATCGCGTTGCGTTGATCCGTCGACGAAGATCGATCAGGTCCTTCTCCGGAATGTGGACGCGGAACGGGCGAACTTCGGCATTCTGCTCCGCGCGAGAAAGGTTGAGAGGAAGCAGACTCGCGATACCAGTAACCGCAAAGCCCGTTGCCGCGGTTGTCAAAAATCTGCGCCGATCCTGATTGATGAGCTCGCTTTTGTGCGACGTCAGCATAGCGTTCCTCCCGGATGTCGTTCGGATGACGACGTGTCCTGCGCAACGTGTCAGGGATGGCGAAAAAACGCTCGTTAGGTGTTGTTAAACACTGTTGCCTGCGCGCGCAGCGACATGTAGGGACGTCGAAGCAGAAGGCTCCGGACCCGTTTCACGCGCGGATCCACGCCTTCCTGATCGCGCGCGAACCTGCCGGCTTGGACCTGGACTTTCGATGGTTGTCTGGTCGATCATCTTTCGCAGCACGGAAATCTCTTAACGATCCCCGCTACTTGCCTTGATTGTAGCCAGCCGACCTCTATTCGCGACCGAAGTTAGAGCCATCTTTTTTAGGTTCCCAGAGTTCCCCTAGTTCGCTAGTCTTTGTGCCGCGCTCCGGGACATGCCGCTAATTTCCTGCCGCGGGTTTTTCAATTGTGGCAACCGACACATGGCAGAGGTTTGCCGCAAGTTTTCACGAAAATTAGCTGGTATCGCTGCGCTGACCTTCGCCGATCGTGCCGATTGGGGTGAATGCAAGTGAATTTGGCTGAAACACCAGACGGCACGCGCAAGGATCTCGCAGGCGCATCTAAAGCGACGTATGCCGTCTCGTTCGGACCGTTCTCGCTGCATGACCGAACGCGGCTGCTCGAAAGAAATGGCGTACCAGTTAAACTAGGCAGCCGGGCGCTGGATATTCTGAGCTTGCTGGTCAGCCGCGCAGGTCATGTCATCTCAAAGAACGAGCTTCTTGCTCATGCGTGGCCCGGCCTGGTTGTCGAAGAAATAAATCTTCGCGTCCACATCGCCGAACTTCGCAAGGCTCTCGGCGACGGCAAGGACGGTGCTCGCTATGTCACGAATGTGCCGAGTCGTGGATACTGTTTTGTCGCTCCGGTAAATCGCGCCGTACCCGCATTGGTTTCTGCACCAACGCTGAGCGTGTCGGAGGCAAAGAGGCTCGTTTCACTGCCTCACCGCCTGGAGCGGATGATCGGTCGAGACGAGGTTTTGCAGGAACTATCGGACCGATTTCTGAGTGAGCGCTTCATCACGCTGAGAGGGTCGGGCGGTATAGGAAAGACAACGGTCGCAATCGCGCTAGCTCATGACTTGTGGCCGACGTTTGACGGTCAGGTGCTGTTTCTCGATTTGGGGACCTTGAAGGATGCGTCACTTGTCGCCGGCATGGTCGCGTCTTCTCTCGGGCTTGTCGTGCATCATGCTGATCCGACTGACAGCATCATGAATTTTCTGCGTGACCGACGCCAACTTCTCGTATTCGACAGCTGCGAGCATGTGATCGAGGCCGTCGCCAGACTCGCGGAGAATATTTACCAGCTTGCTCCTAGTGTCAGTATCCTGGCTACGAGCCGCGAATCATTGCTGGTCGAAGGAGAGCAAATCTTCGAACTCGTTCCACTGGATGGGCCGCCGCAGGGAGCCGAGCTCAGCGCAAGTGAGGTGCTGAACTATCCTGCAGCGCGGTTGTTTCTGGAACGGGCCGCTGCAGCCGGTCATCGTGTAAATCTTACGGATGATGACGCAGATATTCTTGTCGAGATCTGCGGAAAGCTTGACGGCATTGCGCTGGCGATCGAGCTCGCCGCTGTGCGTGTCGGCACCCATGGATTGAGAGAGGTTGCGGCGTTGCTAGATGGCCGCATGAAGCTCGAGTGGCGGGGACGGCGTACCGCTCCGCCGCGGCAGCAAACGCTCGGTGCTACTCTGGACTGGAGCTACAGCCTTATTTCGGAGAAGGAGCGGATTGTCCTGCAGCGTCTCGCAGTGTTTTCCGGGCCGTTTTCATTGCAGGCCGCTACAGCGGTCGGCGGCGAAGAGAAAGAACCGATCGATCAACTGGTAGACACACTGGAGCAGCTTGTCGCCAAATCGCTGGTTTCGGCAAGACCCGCAGGCCCATCGACACGCTATCGCCTGTTAGACACCACGCGGGCCTATGCCATGCGGAAACTCTCTGATGGTGGTGAACTGAAGAATGTTACGTGTCAGCATGCACGCTATGTTCAGGAAGCACTAGAAGCGACCACTGCGGAGTCAAACGGTAGTGATCACGCATCTCTTTGGCTGGAGCGTGCAGGATTACTTGCTGATGCGCGCGCAGCGCTGACCTGGGCCTACGCGAACGATGACGGAGCTGAGCTGCGCGTGCCGTTGGCGGGTACTTGCTGTAGGCTTTTCGTGGAGCTCAATCTGTTAAACGAAGCGCGACTTTGGGCAAGCCGTGCACTCACGGTGCTTGACGACGCTATTCGCGGCAGCTCCTGGGAGCTCGAACTGCAGTCTGCTCTCGGGCATGCCTTCATGTTCACGGAGCGCAACAGCGATCAGGCTGAACACGCACTTCGGCGCGGCCTCGATATTGCCGAAGCACTGGGCGATAACTTCAGCAAATTTAAGCTGCTGGCACGGCTCAACATGTTTTATCGCCGAACCGGAGAGTATCGGCATCTTCTTCCAATTGCCCTCGAAGCTGAGAGGGTAGCTTGGGTAATCGGCGATCCGGCGGGGATTGCGGCAGCCAAGGCTTTGGTTGGCGTTTCTTATCATCTTGTCGGCAATCAGCCTGCCGCTCAGCTGCATCTGGACGAAGGGATGGTTGGTGACGCATCTTTGCGAAGCGCGCAGCCCGGTCATTTTGCATATGGCAAAACACCGCGTATTCCGCTTGCACGCGTATTGTGGCTCCGAGGCTTGCCAGACCAGGCGATCGGGTGCGCGCTTTCAATGACGGGCTCGAACGCGCCGCGAGACGTTGTGATGCATTGCGTCGCGTTGTGCTGGTCAGCGTCGGTGTTCGGCTGGGTCGGTGACTGGATCTCGGTCGAGGCAATGGCGAACAGACTGGCGGCTCACGCGGGTATGCACGGACTGGCGCCATACCAGGCCGTCGCAACCGGCTTCCATGCACAGACATTACTCGCCCGTGGAGATTTGAAGCCCGGCGTCGAATTGTTGAAGACAGCGCTGCTGCGACTCCACGCAGACCGCTATGAACTCTACGCATCCGCATTTGTTACGGAACTATGCCAGGCTTTGACTGCCTCGGGCCAGTTGCCGGAAGGAATGAAGATTCTGCAGGAGACGATCACACGTATCAAGACGGAAGGGGACGCCTTTGACATGCCCGAGCTTCTACGCCTGCGTGGTGAACTTGAAGCACGCGGCGGCGATATTAAAACCGCGAAAGCAACCCTTGCGGCATCGATCAAGCTGGCCGAGCAGCAGGGATCACTATCCTGGAGATTGCGGGCGGAAATGTCGCTCGCCAGGCTTCGACGCCAGCATAAGGTCGCGAAACCGCTGGAGGGCCTGGCTGAGACTTTTGCGCGTTTTTCAGAGGGTTTTGAGACCAGCGATCTGAAGGCAGCCCGGCGAATGCTGGATGAGGCATCTTCGGCATAACCGGCTCTTCTCCGGAATTTTGTTTAGAGAGTTCCAACGCGCTGATAGTTATGCCACTCCCTTTTCCTTCATGTGAAGCGAAAGTCGGAGAGATCGATAGACACCATTGGCGTATCAAGCATTGGCTTCAGGTCCTTGTCACGCAGGTAAGCGCGCCGCTTTGTCGGTATCATAATTCCATCCACTCTGACCGAGTTAGAGATGTACTGTGCGGCCGGAAACCCCCCGGCAATCTCAACCTTGTAATCGTGTCGGCGGATAAGCATGTCAGGACCGAAGTAAAAATCCTGATCGGTACTGTGACTCGCGATCTGCGGAGGGAAAGTGGCCCTCAATCCCCGCCAGGTTTCCGCTCCCTCGCGCCAAGGCTCAATCTCCCGAACCTTAAAGCCGTCTGTTGCAAGCAGGAACGGCGTGGTCAGGTAAGTCCAGAGCGCGTATCCGTTGAAGTATGCACGATGCAGCGGATCCCACTGCGTTCGCATATCGTGCCGCGCAAAAGATGCCCGGGGATATCGTCGTTCAGCGACGACTCTTCCTTCCTCGGCTTCGATGGAAATGCGATCAGGCGTGAAATCCGTGCGCTGGCCAGCCTTTCCAAACGGTTCGACCGAAGCCCATTCGCGATGAAGGTCGATGCGCATCGTCCGCGGTCCTGCATCCTGATCGATGCCTTTTAATGCCCAGAAATCACCACCGGTGACGATCGTGGCGGCGAGACTTTTACGAGCTTTCCAGCGATCCATGCCGCCATGTGCATGGATCGCTTCGGTCAATAGTTCGATCATTTTTCGTCCTCTCGCTCACGCGGGCTGTTTGAGCAAGTTACTGTCGATCGGCATTTTACGCAGACGTTTGCCTGTTGCAGCGAAGATGGCGTTGCTGATCGCCGGCACGATCGACGATGTTCCTGCTTCTCCGAGGCCCCCCGGCAGCTCGGAACTGTTGACGATATGGACTTCGACGATCGGCGCCTCGTTCATGCGCAGCATTTGATACGTGTCAAAGTTCGTCTGCTCGACACGACCATTCTTTAGCGTGATCTCTCCATAGAGTGCTGCCGTCGTACCGAACATAACTCCACTCTGAACCTGCGCCTGAACAGTATTGGGATTGATCACGGTGCCGCAGTCTACGGCGCAAACCACTCGCCGAACGCGAACAACTCCCTCTTTCGACACTTCGACTTCAGCAACCTGAGCAAGGAAGCTACCGAAAGCGGATTGCAGTGAAATGCCGCGGCCGCTTCCTTCTGGCAAAGGTTGCCCCCAGCCCGCCTTCTCGGCGGCAAGATCGAGTACCGCTCTGGCGCGCGGTGAATTGTCAAGCAGGCCTCGTCGGTAAACGACCGCGTCCTGCTTTGATGCAGCTGCCAGTTCGTCCATGAAGCTTTCGACGACGAACACAGTGTGCGACGGTCCGACACTGCGCCAAAATGCTGTAGGGATGCCCGGTGGCTCTACCCGGACATA